>Ga0208968_1000227_pt1 | contig 47604 bp, 37 predicted proteins | sample RifOxyA3_FD_184031 | JGI IMG/M metagenome (GOLD analysis project Ga0208968, IMG submission 184031) | Groundwater microbial communities from Rifle, Colorado - Rifle Oxygen_injection A3 (SPAdes) | ecosystem: Environmental > Aquatic > Deep subsurface > Groundwater | place: Rifle, Colorado, United...
AAAAAGGACACCCCATCAGGCCTATCCCCAGAGAATCGCGCCTGGCGCCCAGGCGATGGAAGCGTATATTACTTACCTAGAAGAACTTACGGAAGCCATAATTCTGACGCCATAGTTCCATCGTGCTCATAGTAAACGTTCTAACCAGATATCTGAGCACAATAGAAAAACATAACAGGCTTATGACCAGCATATAAACTCACGCAGACCCCGCTGCCTTCGCGAGGCATGGGGCCTTGGAATTTGCAATCCGCCGCTGCAGTTCGGTCACAAGAAGGGCGTCCCACTTCTCGTTCCCGGGGTGTTCGCTACGGAGGAGATGGGCGCCCGATGCGCCGGGAGCAGGTGGAGAGCCCTCGGGGCACTCCATGTCGCCGTGGGACAATATCCGCCACACCTCGGCGTGAGACAGGAGGCACTGGCCGGACACCAACGCGTCATCCACCTCTGCATCCCCACGCCGCGTCGCCCAGTCGGGAACCCTGGCGGATTCTGTCCAATGGCACCACTGATTGCCCCGGTGCGGCCCGAGACCTTGCCTCCCAGCGTGCGTGGTTGTACAGTGCGAACAAGCACGGACACCGGGGGAGAGGCGGGAGTCACGGAGTATCCCCAAACCCCGATTCTGGCCAAGATTGCGATTGCAGTCTACGCAGTTACACAGTTATACATGAGGGCCCTATGATCGGGACTCGTCAACCAACCCAAGCAGAGAAGAACTACACCCTCCGTCGCATCGTCTATGACGTTCTGATCGCCACGAAAGCAGTCATTGAGTTCGACCGCACCCGGGGAGATTTCTCGAAGAAGGAGAGCTTCAAGGTCGCGGCGTTGATCATGGCGCGGAACTTGAATGCGTTCCTATTCCAGAACGACTACCGGTACGACGACGACATCCATGTCGGAGACTTCGGGCTTCAGAGCTGGGCACCAAGCAAGAACGTTGAGTTGACGAAGGTTCCCCAGAAGTGTATCAGCAAAGTCGTTGGTCACGTAGTGGCCCGGACGCCACAAGGCTCCTTGCCAAACGCAGACGTCAAGAGGTTGGTGGTCCCGTTGATCCGCGAGTCCTGTGAGTTCATAGACAGATGCGTCTCTACTGGCACCGCCGCCTATACGGGGGCGGCGACGGGCACCAGGGGTTACGTTGCTCGGCTGAACAGCTTGCTCCCCGAGATTGGGGTGAGCAAGATCCCGGGATAGGAGTTTGACGAGTTGCTGCTGCGGACCCCGCAGGCACGGCCGCAGAGCATGGCGTTGACTCCTGCAGATGCAGCGCCGTGGCGTGGTAGAGAAGACCAATCGCAATGCGTTCGCCTCTCACATCAACGCACGTGTCTGGCCTGTTGAGTGACGCAGCGCAACACTGCTCTTGCTGGGACGACTTCAGGCAACGCCTCGCAAGTCTGCCGGAAAAGCAGAAAGGCGACCTGTTTGAGGAACTGACCAAAGCCTATCTCCTCCTCGACCCTGAGTACTCGACCAAGCTGAGCCAGGTGTGGCTCCATCGCGAGGTGCCTTCTTCGGTTCGCGATAGGCTCAGACTCCCAGACACCGACCAAGGCATCGATCTCGTTGCCCAAACCAAAGACGGCGATTTCTGGGCTATCCAATGCAAGTACCGCGCCGACTCGACCCAGTCGCTGGCTTGGCGTGACATTTCAACATTCACCGGATTGGCCTTCGGTGTATGCCGTGACATCTCGTTCGGTCTGATTTGTTCGACAACAGAGCGTATCACCCGCGTTCTGAAAAAGCAGGATCGCATCGGGTTCTGCGCGTTGGATGTATGGCAAGCTCTCGATGCTGAGTTCTTTGCCCGACTTCGCGCGGCTCTGGGCGACAAGCCTGCCAGTATCAAGCCGCTCAGCCCCCGCCCGCACCAAGTAGCCGCAATCCGGGACGCGCATGCCCACTTCGTCAGGAAGAAAGAACGGCGAGGCAAACTGATTATGCCCTGTGGGGCGGGCAAGAGCCTCACGGCCTACTGGATTGCGCAGAAACTTGGCGCGCAACGCGTTCTCATCGCAGTTCCCAGCCTTGCCCTGATCCGGCAGACGCTGAAGGTCTGGCTCCGGGAAACGATGGCCAACTCGCAGGACGTAGACTGGACCTGCGTCTGCAGTGACGAATCCGCCGGTCGCATCGGGCGCGACGACGTGGCCGTTCTGCGGCAGGACCTGGGAGTACCGTGCCTGACCGCCCCCGCCGACATTGCCGACTGGCTGGGCAAGGCAAGACGCGGCGGGACGGTTGTGTTCACGACCTACCAGAGTGGCGAGGCCATTGCCACTGCCGCCCGGCGCATGAAGATTCGCTTCGATCTCGGTATCATGGACGAGGCGCACAAGACTGTCGGGGCCAGGGACAAACTCTTCTCCCACCTGCTGCACGATAGGAACCTGCCGATACGCCGCCGCATCTTCATGACCGCCACAGAGCGCCGATACGAAGGCGAAAGCGACCAGATTCTCAGCATGGACGACCCTGCCATCTACGGGGACACGTTTCACCTCCTGACGTTCAAGCGGGCGCTGGAGTACGAACCGCCGATCCTGAGCGACTACAAGATCGTCACGATGCTCGTGTCGCGCCATGAAGTGGCAGAGCTGATTCGCAGGAACGTCTTCGTTCGGCCCGACCGGGGACGCTGGGACCGGGAGATCGAGGCCGAGATGCTTGCCGCGCTGGTCGCCATGCGCAAGGCCATGGCGAAGTATCCGATCCGGCACGCCGTCTCGTTCCACAGCAGCATCCTCCGGGCCAAAGTGTTCAAGGCTCACAACGACGCCTTCACCCGCGCATGCCCGGCATACGGGCACGTCTCGACCTTCCACGTGTCCGGCGAGACCCCGACCGGAACCCGCGCCCGCATGTTGAGAGAGTTCGCCGGAACCGAACGCGGCCTGATCACGAACGCCCGTTGCCTGACCGAAGGCGTGGACGTGCCGGACATTGACTGCGTCATGTTCGCGGACCCGCGCCGGAGCGCCGTGGACATCGTGCAGGCCGTAGGCCGCGCCCTGCGGCCATCTCCCGGGAAAGAAATGGGGTATGTCATCGTCCCCATCCTGCACGACGACAAGGCCAAGCCCGAGGACATCTTCCAGACGATCGCGTTCAAGGAAGTACTGACGACACTTCGCGCCCTCGCCGCCAATGACGACCGCATCATCGAGTATTTTCGAGCGGTCTCGGAGGGCAAACGCCATACCGGCGGCGGGAGTGTCGAGTTCGATCTGGACGAGCGGTTGGCCAAACGCATCAATCTCGCGCAGTTCGCGCGGGACATAGACCTCAAGTGCTGGGACCGACTCGCCAGACTGTCTTACAGGCCCTTCCACGAAGCACGCGACTTCGCACGAGGCCTCAAGCTGAAGAACCAGTCTGAGTGGAACGCCTTCTGCACTGGTAAAATGCCCGGCAAGGGGGGAAGGCCGCGGGACATCCCCACCAATCCGAACCTAACGTACGCCGACAAGGGATGGAAAGGTTATGGAGATTGGCTGGGCACGGGAACGATTGCTAGCCGGTCGCGTCGGTACAGATCATTTTGTGAGGCACGAAGATTCGCACGAGGCCTGAAGCTGAATAGCGTGTCTGAGTGGAACGCCTTCTGCAAAGGTAAGATGCCCGGCAAGGGGAAATGGCCGCCGGACATCCCCGCCAGTCCCGGCCAGACGTACGCCGACAAGGGCTGGAAAGGTTATGGAGACTGGCTGGGCACGGGAACGATTGCCTATTTTCTGCGAGAGTACAGGTCATTCCGTGAGGCGCGAAGATTTGCGCGAAGCCTCAAGCTGAAGAACTGGGATGAGTGGCGGGCCTTCTGCAAAGGCAAGATGCCTGGCAAGGGGAAATTGCCGCCGGACATTTCCGCCAATCCGAACCAAACGTACGCCGACAAGGGTTGGAAGGGCGTGGGCGATTGGCTGGGCACGGGCAACATTGCCAATTTCCAGCGAGAGTACAGATCATTTCGTGAGGCGCGGAGATTCGCACGGAACCTGAAGCTGAAGAACCAGCATGAGTGGCGGGCCTTCTGCAAAGGCAAGATGCCTGGCAAGGGGAAATTGCCGCCGGACATCCCCGTCAATGCGAACCAAACGTACGCCGACAAGGGTTGGAAGGGCATGGGCGATTGGCTGGGCACGGGCAACATTGCCAATTTCCAGCGAGAGTACAGACCCTTTCGTGAGGCGCGGAGATTCGCGCGGAACCTCAAGCTGAAGAACCAGCATGAGTGGCGGGCCTTCTGCAAGGGCAAGATACCCAGCAAGGGCAAGCTTCCCTCGAACATCCCTGCCACTCCCAACAGGACGTACGCCGACAAGGGCTGGAAAGGCTATGGCGACTGGCTGGGCACGGGCAGCATTGCTAATTTCCTGCGAGAGTACAGGTCATTTCGTGAGGCGCGAGGATTTGCGCGAGGCCTGAAGCTGAATATCGTGTCTGAGTGGCGGGCCTTCTGCAAGGGGAAGATCCTCGGCAAGGGCAAGCTCCCCTCGGACATCCCCGCCAATCCCTACCAGACGTACGCCGGCAAGGGCTGGAAAGGCTATGGAGACTGGCTGGGCACGGGTAACATTGCCAATTCCCAGCGAGAGTACAGGTCGTTTGCCAAGGCGCGAAGATTCGCGCGAAGTCTAAAACTGAGTAGCGTGTCTGAGTGGCGGGCCTTCTGCAAGGGGACGATGCCCGGCAAGGGGAAGTTGCCGCCGGACATCCCCACCACGCCCGACAGGACGTACGCCGACAAGGGTTGGAAAGGTTATGGCGATTGGCTGGGTGCGGGAAGGATGCGCAGAACCAAGCACCAGTGCGTGCTGCCCGCGTCCGTGAGTGTACCCGGACAATAGGTTAAGGAACCGATGCGCTGCGCGCGGCAGAGCGGCAACGATGTGGAGGTGATACAGACCGTGACTTCTCAGCAGCAGATGAAGGGATCAGTGTTTATGGTGATGCCGTTCAGCGACGACATCGCGGAAAAGGTATACCGCCTTAGCACCAGGCCCGTTGTGGAGGCGTTCGGCTTCCGGGTCCTCCGCGCAGACGAGATATTCTCGACGAATCCCGTGTTCAACGACATTGTCGCTGCGATTGAGCAGGCCGCGATTGTCATCGTTGACATTTCTGGACGGAATCCCAACTGCTTCTATGAGTTAGGGATTGCCCACACTCTCAAGCGTTCACGCACCATCATGGTCACCCACGACGAATACAAGAGCAATCCCTTCGACATTGCCCACTTCAGGATCATCCAGTATCAGGATTCTTTCACCGGCAAGGAGGAATACGAGGGCAAGCTGCGGAATACCGTCGCGTCGATCACGTCCGGGATACCCGACCTCTTCGCCGAGGAGTTTGGGTTCCTGCTCACCGTGCTCAAAGCATCCGGGAAAGAACACGAGATTTGGGGTGTTCAAGCGATAGCGCTCTCAGACCGGCCGCTCACTCCCTCTGAGCGTACTGATATCGAGGGAACCTGTCCCGGGCAACCGAAAGGCCTCCCCGGTATGGCATCGGATGGTCCACTGGTGGACTACCTTCGCCCGTTCCATGATATCGGGTATGTCGCCATCGTCGGCGGCAATCTCGCCCTGAGCGAGAAGGGAAGAGCATTCGCGGAGCACGCATCCTCACTTGGCTACCAGGTATTCCGTCTTAACGACCGAACGTTCGTGAATGGTTACGTGCCGTTTCGCCAACGATTCAAGGACGAGTTCCCCGTCGGGGAAGCAGCCCAGGCGATCAAGGGACCCGAACAAGCCCCAGGCAGCCAACCTCCCGCCAGTGGTCGTGAACGTAGCGTGCCTTAGGGCGACGCATTGGGGTCAGCATGCGGTGAGCCCTCGGGGACAGGCACTCTATGTCGTTCCAGGCACTCTGTGTGGCTGTTGGACAATATCCGCCACGTCTCGGCACAAGGCAGGAAGCACTGGCCGGGCACCAACGCGTCATCCACCTCTGCATCCCCACGCCGCGTCGCTCCAGTCGGGAACCCTGGCGCATTCTGGCCGATGGCACCACTGATTGCCTGTCCCCGACGCCCTCTCACTCTCTCAGTCGAGACCTGATCCACTTCGGATCACGCCGACAGTCGAGAACCGCGCGGACACGGATCTGCCCCGCTTCGACCCCGTAGTACACGGCGTAAGGGAACTTCGTGGCGAGCAGGCGATGGTGTCCGTGCGCCATGCCGTGTATGCCAGCATACAATCGCAGAGACTCAATGTCCGCCGCCAATGACTCATCGAAGTAGTTGCCGAGACCCTCGCCTTGCCGCTCGTAGAACTCGCGTCCCCGTGCCAGGTCCTCGATGGCGGACCGGAGGATGACGATCTTCACTTTCTCTTCTCCCGAAGCATCCGCTTCGCATCCTCCCAGGGCACGAATTCGTCCGTACCCGCCTTGAGGGCCTCCTCCCTGGCTCGCAGCACGTCGCCGTGCCAGTCCGGCGACGGGTACTCGTCCTCAGACCGGGCCAGATCCTCCCAGAGTTCCTCCATCGCCTGGAGCTTTTCGGTGCGTGAAAGAGAGTCCATATTCAACACTGTTTTCATACCGCCGTGATCCTCCACGACAACGGTTGTTGTCCGTCGAATCGCCGCGTTGCCCGGTCACCGGCCAGCGCAGAGTTCAGCCGCCGTGGAAGAGAGCTTCATCGAGCGGCGGCGAACCGTTGAACTTGTCCTGCCGCAGCGGCTGGACCGCCGTTGTTGTACGAACCCGCGACCCGCCGCGCGTCGCTTAAGGAAAAAGTATCCCCTTCCGATCATTTGTTCAACCGCGCGGCCAGATGTGTGAAATGCGCCGGTAGCCCTCGGGGCACTCCATGTCGCCGCTGGACAATATCCGCCACGCCCCGGCACAAGGCAAGAGACCTGGCCGGCCACCGCCGCGTCATCCACCGCCACCTCCCCACGCCCGCACGGGGAAGCTGGCGGGGACAGGCAACCGAAGTGTCCCCCGACGTCGCGTCCCCCCAGCCGAGAGCCCTGGCGCATTCCGTCCAATGGCCCCACTGATTGCCTGTCCCCGGTGCGCCCCGGTGCGCCTTAAGCGATGTGGCCGTGGGAAAGGGCGTGAAGATCTGTCGTATTACCGAGTGCAACGCCAAGCGCACCCCAAGCCTGCCCGCGAGGACGCGGGCGCTCCAAAGAGCCGCATCCCCAGAACCGGCCCCGTATCGGTATAGACCGATGCATAGTACCGGTCTGATTTCGCGACCCGTTCGTTGAACTCGGAGTAGAGCCCCCGGTCGATGACGTCCATCGGACGAATCTCTGCGGTACGCCGCCCGGCCTCCGGGCGGTATCCCCAGAAGGCGGGCGGAGGGCCGCCCGCGGTACTTCGGAACCGGCCATCCCCCAGGAACCTTAAGTAGCATCGGGTGCGCCGCCCCCCTTGCCACGCACGCCTCGCGCTGCTACCTTGTGCGCCGGCGTCAGATCGAACACCCGGGAGGTTGCCCCATGCGAATCACACTCGTGTGTTGCGTCCTCCTCCTCTGTGCCTGTGGTGTTCGCGGAGAGCAAGCCGTGTCGTCACTCCCGGACTACTCGACGTTCCCCGAGCGGTTCGCGGCGCTGGCGGACCAGTACCCATGGATCAAGGCACAGCGCGAGGAGATATGCCGACGGGCGGACTACTGGGCCGCCACGGATGATGCGGTGCTGTGGGACTCGATTCCATCCCAGGCGGTCCCCCGCAGTCTGTTCGTGAGCAGGGACCACGGCTGTCCCACCTGCGGCCCAGTCATCAACCAGGGCTACGGGTACTATCCCTGGAAGATGGATCCGGTGGGCCATCCCTGGAAAGTGCAGTGTCCCAAGTGCGCGCAGTGGTTCCCCAAGAACGACTTCTCGGCCTACTACCGCTCCGGCCTTGACGAGGCGGGCAGGTTCGACTCCCAGAAGGCCGACGCCAAACTCCTGGTCAATGCCGAGCATCCGGACGCGAACGATCCCCTGCACCGTTTCGGTGTGGACCCGGGCCCCGGCTACGTCGATCCCGAGGGAAGACTCTATGCCTTCGTGGGCTGCTACAACATGCATGCCTTCTGGGGCAGAGTGCCCTATCCGCAGGCACGCTACGGCATCACGACCGGATGCCTGGACCTGGCCTATGCCGCCCTGCTCACCGGCAACCGCGTCTATGCCCGCAAAGCCGCCGTGATCCTGGCGCGCATCGCCACGCTCTACCCCGCTATGGACTGCCGCGCCTGGCACAAGAAGGGACCGTACACGTACGCCAATGTGTGGGTGACGGGCAAGGTGCTCGACATGATCTGGGACAACTTCCTGGTCGACAAACTGCTGCGCAGCTACGCCCTGGTCGTGGACGCCGTCAGGGATGACCCCGAGTTGACGGCGTTTCTCAAGGGCAAGGAGGCGTGTTTCCCGGAGCGGCGTGCCTTTGCCGACCCCAGCGCCTTCGTGCAGTTGCTGGAGAACGCCTACCTCCAGGAAGTCTTCGACAACGCCCAGACCGGCAGGCTTGCGGGCAACACCGGCATGACCGAGGAATGCATTACACTCCTGGCGCTGGTCACCCGCGACCCCGCCCTGCGCCAGGCGGCCACCGCCTGGCTCTTCGCGCCGCGCCGGATCACCGACTACGAAACCGAGTCGCACCGCCGGCACGGCGGCGGCCTCTCCGAACTGATCTTCAATCTCACCGGCGACGGTTTCTCCTGGGAAAGCGGCGGGTACTGCGAAATCCTGCCCCAGGCGCTCGTCTCAATCCACAAGATACTCTCCTGCTACAACTGGGTTGAGAAGAATGCGGTGTTTGATACCACCCTTGCCCTGCTGCGCCAGCGGCTTGCCGCATACTACCGCAACCAGTATGCCCTGGTCTGCCTCACCCGCTTCAAGCCGTACTGGGGCGATTGCGGCGCGTTCTGTCAGCCGTATCTCCAGACAGGCCTTGATCCGGCGCCGTTCCTGGACGGGTTCCTGACCTTTGGCGACCCTGAGATGGGGCGGGTCGCCCGGTCGATTCTGGACAATCCCGAACAGCGCCAGGCCTGTTCGCTGCAGTTGGACGACCTCTTCTTCGTGCCCGCGGACATCGAGCAACGGCTGAAGCAGTTCGAGGCCCTCAGGCCGGAGCCGCAGCCGCCGTCCGTCAACCTGACGGCGCGCGGGCTGGTGCTGCTGAAACAGGGGACCGAACCGGCGGCGCGCTGCCTCTGGACGCACTACGGCAACAACAAAGACTGCCACAATCACCGCGATACGCTGGGCCTCGGCATGTTCGCATTCGGCCGGGATATCCTGCCCGAACTCGGCTATCCCGATCTGGCCGACCGGAACTCCCACCTGAACTGGCACCACAGCATGATCAGCAACAACACGGTGGTCGTGGACCGGCAGGACAATCTGCGTTACATCGATATCGCCGACCAGACGCTCTTTGCCGAGAGTCCGTTGTGTGCGGTCACCGCCATTGACGCACGAGCCGTGTATCCGGACCTGGCCCGCTATGGGCGCCTGTTCGCACTGGTGAACGTCTCAGACACGGATTTCTACGTGGTGGACTTCTTCGAGGTGCAGGGCGGCGCGGAGCATGTCTACAGCTTCCACAGCGGGGATGGCGAGCTGTTTCCTGATCCGGGAGTCGCCTTCACCCGGCAGGAGACGGGGACCTACGCGGGCGCGGACATCGCCTACGGCGCGGAAGTCGACTACCCGTGCAAGAAGTACCGTTGGGGCTACGGCAACGGCCGCCAGTTCCTGTATGACGTCGCGCGGTCCGCACCGACCGATGGCGCCGGGTTTGTCTGGAACCTGCGGAACACCCGCAACGCCTCGCCCTTCGGCGACCGGGTGCGCTGCCGGCTCAATCTGCTCACGCCCGCCGCGGAGATCGCACTGGCCAAGGGCAAGCCGCCGCAGAACACAGCCGGCAACCCGGAGTCCATCCATTACATTCTGGCGAAGACGACGGGGGATGCGGCCAGTCACGTCACCGATTTCTGCGCCGTGATCGAGGCCTATCTCGACGGCGCGCGCCCGATCCGTGAGGTTCGGAAGCTGGGCAAACTCGCCGGCGGCGACTTTGCCGCCGCACTCATGGTGACGCTGAGCAACGGGGACAGGGATATCGTCGTGAAGCTCGGCAGCGCGGATGAAACCGCCACCTTCGAGGAAGGGTTGTCCGTGCAGGGCAGGTTTGCCGTGCTCCGACTGGATCGGGACAACAACGTCAAGGCGTACTTCGCGTCGCAGACCCGCCAGATCAAGTACGGCGACCGGTTCCAGGTATCGCTGTGCCCATCCGCAACGTCACGGGTCCGTGATTTCGACCCGGGCGCGTCCGAGCACGGCACGATCGTGCTCGAGGATGTGATCACCATTCCACCGGACGTGCGCCGTCCCCTCTGGACCGACATTCATCCGACCCAGGTCCTGGCCGACGGGAATTACCGGGTCTGCGCTGTTCGCACTGAGGATGGCAGGACCGTACTGGATGTCGGACCGGTCTCGTTCATCGTCGCACCGAAGTACACCAACGTCTTCGAAAACACCCCTCTTGCCAACGCCTTCGAACACGCGTTCGCCAAAGGGGCAGTGGTGCAGATTCCGTTCTCCTACTACGGAAAGATGCGATAGCCGAACCCGCCTGATAGCGGTGGGCCGTGGCGCGGGACCTCCGGGACCGCAGTAGGGTGCGTCGGTTCGTCCCGAACCGAGGCCCTCGGCCGGGGATCCGACTTCGCCCAGGCAGCTTCGCCGGACAGGGCCGGCCGGCGCACCCCGCTTCGGCGCGGGACGCGCCGAGCCACTGCGGCCGTACTTCCGCGAGACCGGATTTACCCGCACAGGTCGAAAGAAAATGGGCCGTTGAACCCGGATAGTCCGGCCATCGTTCGAGTTCGACCCGTTCGAGTGACCAACTTACGAACCGAAATGGACCGGTGCCATCGGCGACGTCATATCCATGCCGAGCCGCGTTTCGCTCCCGGAACGTTTCGTTGTGGATCGCGGTGTGTGTGCCCCACAAGAGTGATGGCAGGCGCACGTAGGGGTGGTGAAGCGTGAAGGTGATCTCTTCCTCGCCACTGGCAAAGGCCCGATCGACCGGATCCCAGTACCAGAGTTGATTCCCGCCGTGGAAGCCCCAGCGCAGACGATCCAGTGACTTTACGACCGCCGCCGCGTCAGCGCGAGCTCCCGAATGAAATCGGGCCCCAGGACGCAACGTGAATCGCCAGGTCAGTTTGTCTTCAGAGATCGACCATGATTCGGCCAGCCCGGGATGTGCCTTGCCATCCGGCCCCTTGACCACCAGGGTTTCATAGAGCGCGACACTTGGGGGATCGATGTGGTCGCCGAAGGGATCGAGTTTGCTGAAGGGGTAGTCGAATCCTTCGCGGAGCACGGACGCGGTTCGATCCGGTTCTGACCGGCGGATTGTGGTCATTGGCCATGCTCCCTGCGAATCAAGGGCAGCGCAGATTGCCTGGTACCCGACGCGCCCGACACGGTCGGCCCGTTGGCGGGCGGCGTGATGGTGCTCAATGGGCGAGCGCTTCGGAGACGGCTTTCGGGGCCCTGGCACAGACACGGAGCAAGGCCAGGGCCGCGCCGGTGGGCCGACGCCGACGCTGTTCCCAGTTGCGGATCGTCCCCACGGGCACGCCGATCATGGCGGCAAAAGCGTCCTGGGACTGGTGCAGCCGGCGGCGGATGACCTTCACGTCCAGAACGGCGCCCCCTACCATGACCCTGGCGCGCTTGAATGCGTCGGGCCGAACGCGCGGGATGTCCGAGAAGTCGATGTCCGCGTCGGTCATGGCGTCAAGGCGCGCGAAATCCGTTCCCGACTTCGCGGAAGTAGGTTTGTTCCTCATCGCTTGCAGCCTTTCGCATCGATATGAGGCGCATGGCCTCGCCACGCCAGGTGTAGGCCACGGCCACAACCCGGCCCTGCAGCAGTCCGAAGGCAAGGAAACGCTGTTCTCCGTACGCGGCCCGTTCGTCCTCCCACGTGAGAACGACGCCGGCAAAGACCTGTTCCGCGTCCCGGAAGTCGAGCCCGTGCTTGCGCAGGTTGTCGCGGCGTTTGTCTTCGTCCCACTCGAAACGCATAGCTCACCTTCCGGCGTGAGGAATATACGCCTCTGGCGTAGTGCCTGCAAGGTCGAGGGGAAACTCTCTCGGGTCTTTCGGGGACGGGCACTCTATGTCGCGGTGGGACAACATCCGTCCAGTTCAACACCGTTCTCTCGGCACCAGTTTCGTAGTGCGCGTTCTTCCAGGCTGTTCTCGACGTCATACCACTCTTGGAGCAGGCCTCGCCGTTCCAACAGGGCTTTGTACCGGCGGTATGCACCGCTGCGGCGAAACATCTGCCGAACCCGCTCATAGTCATCCGGAAGGTGTTCATCGACGAATTCAAAGACCAGGTTTCTTCCTAGGTCGAGGTCGTTCTTGTGCGGGACTCTAGCGCATTGGTCCCAGTCCAAGTCCTCTGCGTCGCCTATCTCGTCGATCCCGGCCATATCCGAACGGTAGAGAATCTTGCCGGTATCCTTGCACAGCACCGCTGAGTTCATCCCGTACATCGCCGATCCGACGTACTGAAACGCGCTTTCAATGTCTGAGAACTTGAACTTCGCCATATTCGTCCTCGTGTCAGACGGTGCCCGCGCCGGGGCGGGTGCGGACTCAGTGGGGGGGACGGTTCGACTCCGATCTGCTCTACCATACCATTCGGTTGGACTAAACACCTGCCGCCTTCTTAGCCCTGAAGGGGCGTGATATACCAGCCCAGGGCAAAGCGAAGCGACGCCCTGGGTATGGGATGGAAATGAGATTGAGCCCTGCAGGGGCGTGACAACCCTCATGTCTGTCCCATCACCACGCCCGCCCCACCTCCTTGCCCTTCAGCGTCCGACCGACAGGGATCTTGCCGTGGACTACTGGTCACTTGGTTGGGGGTGGGACTTCTTGAACTCCACGGGAATCTGTTTGCCCTCGAAGAACGTTTGGAGTTCACCAAAGCCATAGTTCCTTGGAACAGCCAACTCATCGCTCCTGCCGTCATTTCCCACAAAGGAGACAGTGGGGAAACCCCCGTCTGTTTCCCTGAAGATAACCGTCGTGATTTGACTCAACGGCCTCTTCACGATATGCCCGCCTTTGCATACGAGGCCATCGTCACTGACAGAAACACGCGTGGATGGACTCAACACCGTGACGACAACCAGCATCAACGCGAACCCAACAACAGCCCAAGAACAGGCTATCGCTGTTCCCAGAGGATCCTCGTGTACGAGTGTATCGGGGTTGATCCAGGGGAGATGCGGTAGGATGGGGTTCATCACGGAAAGGAAGACAAAGGTGAAACCAAAACAGAACACGTACAGAACCAACATCACGAGCAGGTACACGGGAAGACGCCTGCGGTTCTGTGCCCTATTCCACTGCCGCGGTGTTGTCCATGAGATATCCATTCACGTCCCCAATGGCATCTCATCCACCCCCTCAATATGCGCCCAGCCTTCCTGCACGGCAAGCCCCACGACCCTCTGTCACTTGTCAGCGCTGGAGGGAGGTGGTGCCTCGGCGCACCCTCACTTCTGCCCCTTGTCGCCCTCAGATGCCTGCCTTGCCCATACCTCGTAGGACACGACAATTGGGGACCGTGCAACTCCGCCCGCATCCTTCGTCACGGACTCGCGTGTGAATACGAAGGGCACCGTCCCGAGCAGTGCGGACAGGTCCTCCGGCGTCACCTTGACAGCCCCGCCCTTCTTTTCGATGAGTTTACTGACGGCCTCGATGCCCAAGGAAACCGCCCCAATCAGTCGCCCAGCCTGCAGACCTCCTTTCAGTTCCGCAGGTAGGTCAGGCGTATCGAAGAAGCACACGAGTTTCGGGCCTCCCGTGGCTTGGTCTAGTCGACCGTCGTAACGATGGGCCGCTACGTCTACGACCAATTGCGCATCAGGGTAATCCTTCAGAACGTTGGCAACGATGCCAAAATCGTCAACCGACCGGCTGCCAGCCCAGTAGTTGAAGGGAGAGACCATCTGGACTGTGATACCTGGGCGCTGCAACCTCTTGCACAGCCCTGTCACTTGGCAGTTGCCGGGGTCCGTGTCACCCAGTACGAGAACCGCATGTATGTCCCTTGTGGCCAGTTCGGCAGAAAGCCACTCCCCAACCGCTTCGAACTGAAGCGTCCGGTAGTTGGTCAAGACCTGCCGGATTTCGGCTCTCTTCCCAATCTTGGCGTGCATCCTGTGCTCCTGCCCCAGGAAAGCCAGCAAACCGATGCAGAACAGCATCACGACGACCGCCTCAACCCATAGGAGCGGCTTGTGGAACTTCTCGTCCCACTTTCGGCCCGCCGTCGCGAGCACTGTGCCGACACGTTTGAAGTGCTCTCTGCCCATGCGGTGCCTTCAGGTGCCTTCAGGGACAGGCACTCTATGTCGCCGTGGGACAATATCCGCCATGCCTCGGCGGAAGGCAAGACGCGCTGGCTGGCCGCCGCGTAATGCGTCAGCGCGCCCCGGGCGGCAGACCGCCCGGTCATACCAAGGTGCACAGGGTACACGCTCTTTGCGGCCGTCAAGGCATGCACCGGCTGGCGGCGTGGGGATCGGGTTCGCGTTCAGGCTTCGGCATCGAGCCTCTGGCAGACCTCGCACAGGAGGGATGGCTTCAGGTGCAGCGTCGAGCGTTCGGGTATCGACTGCAAGAGCGCGAGGACTTCGTGCTTCCGGCGCAGTCCCCGGCGCATGGCACGTACGATGACGCCAACCGTTCCGTGCACGCGATGGCCGCGAGACTCCGCAACCAACCGGGCCGCGGCGTCGTCGCACAGCAAAACTTGCGCCGTCAACTCGGCCATTAACCGGAGCGCACTCAGCTCACCGGCATCCAGGTCAAAGGCGACGGCCTGTGCCGACAGGTCCGGCGGAAGCGAACGCGGCCCAAGGCCATGGAGCCGTAGAGTCGGCAATGCCTCGGGAAGAAGGGATGGGCGATGGAACACGACCTCTGCCCACACCGTCTTCGTCGTGTGCAAGGACGGGAAATCGGCGAGCAGGTCCAGGCAACCCAGTTCGTCCAAGTGGATAATAGGGCCGGCGTCGATGACCACAGGACGCGGTTCAGTCATTCCCGTGGAGCCCCCACTCGACGTCATCGTGGACTTGCGCCTCGAGCAGGTCGGTCCGGTGGCTCTGGAGGAAGCGCCGCAACGCTTCGATCACCGCCTGCGACGGGGTCTCGACCCACCCATCGCGGACCAGCCGATCCAGGCTTTCCAAGAGCTTGTCCGGGCACTCGATGACCAGCGTCTTCATAACTTCTATTGTAGTTCGTCCGGCCAGCGCCGTCAACCCAAGGCGTACTGAGAAATCCTCGGGGACAGGCACTCCATGTCGCTGTGGGACAATATCCGCCACACCCCGGCACAAGGCAAGAGGCACTGGCCGGGCCACCACCCCATCCCCACGCCCACACGGGGAAGCTGGCGGGGACAGGCAACCGCAGGGTCTCCCGACGCCACGTCGCGCCGGTCGAGAACCCTGGCGGATTCTGGCCAATGGCACCACTAATCGCCTGTCCCCGATGCTCGCCCCGGACGCGTGGCGGGTAACCCGTGGGTTGTCGTGGGTTTTCCCATGGCCACCAGGGCCCTATGTGCGGAGAAGAACGGTGTTCGCGAGTCGCGCGAAATCCCGGTCAAACGTGGCTGTTTGGCGGGCGAGTCGCTGGTGCTGCAGGTTGATGATCCGATCCACCAGGCCCGGTCCCGTGCCCGAATAGGCCGTCAGGGCGTCCACGGCAACACCGTCTGCCGTCACCGATCCGGAATCGAGGAAATCCCGGAGTTGGCGTACGGCTATGGTCTTGGGCACGTCATAGTGGTAACACAAAGCATAGTAGGCTTCTGCGATCACCAGGTCGGAGACGATCGGCCGTTGCTGTTCGGCCCGTCTGGCCACCAGCCAGGCCCGGGCAGACTGCGCCTGGTCTTCTGGAAGGCCGGTCAGCAACCGGAGCACAACGGTGGTGTCGAGGGCAAATCCTGGCATCAGCGGCCGCCACGATCCCGGCGCATCTCTTTGGCGATCGAGGCCTTGATGGCCGAAGGCGAGTGGTCTTTACCTTCAGCATACGACCTCAGTGCTCCGAACCAAGGCATGTCATTCTTCTCGGAGCGCAACACCCACTCGGTTTCAGTGCCGGAGATTACGGGCGCAAGGATGAGCGTATCGCCCGGTCCTACCCCGAGTGTTTCGCAGACGTACTTCGGGAACGTCGCCTGCCGTTTCGACGTAAGTTTGATGTGCGCTGTTCGCATGGGGTTTCGGTTCGATTTCCGCAAGCCTGCTCGACGAACCATTCACTCGACTCTTGTTCTCTGTCACAAGCGTAGTGCCTTACCGCGCATAATTCAAGTAAGGGATATCTGCACAGGCGCAGGTTCACCGAGCCGAGGTAAACGAGTCCTGTGGGGTCACCTACCTTCTTGAGCACGTTTCCTCAGTCTGGCGGCGTGGAGTCAGCGGGGGCACCCCCTTGACGGCTGGCACGACCATTCTACTGCAGTGCCACGAATCTGGGGAACCCATAGGGATGGCCCGGCAGCAGCGGGCCTGCGGCCGGGGCGTCCTGCCGCACCAGCGTCTGGCGCGCCGGCGCCTCGTACCCGGTCAGCCACGCCTGGACCTGCACGCTTGCCGCGTTCGCCCCGAGGATTTCGACCGTCACCCCCGAGTAGCCGCCGTCCGGGACGGCGAACACGTAGTCGTCCCGCTCGCGCGGCCCCAGTGGCGGCAGCACGCGCTGGGTCCCATACCCGCGTTCGCCCCTGAAGATCCGGGTCACCGGGGTGAAGTCCCGGATCTCATCCCCGCGGTAGCGCGACGTGCCGGCCCGCAATCGGATTCCGTCCAGCAACTCCTGCGGTCCCCGCGCAAGCCACCTCCGTTAGCTTGATAGCTATCGCCCCCCGCAATGTTCCCCGCAGACGGCTGCGGACGCCACCGCAGCGGGATCACTCCAGTGTCAGTTCCGCCAGCCGGGTCAGGAAGTGGAAGCCTTCGTCGAAGTTCGGACTCCAGCCGAGGTACTGCTTCGGCTCGGCCACGGCGCGGTAGAAGTTCGCATAGACGGTTCCGCCCGGCTTGACGCCGGCGGCGGTGAGGTTGGCCAGGGGGATGGCGACGCACACGACCCACCGGTCGCCCTGCGCCTGCGACACGATCTTGGCGCCGCTCGCCCAGTCCTTCGGCTTGCACTTGCCGATCAGGTTCGCCCAGTCGTACCCGAAGCTCTTGCCGGCCGGGTTGACGCCGAGCTGGCGGTAGGGCGGCGCGCCGCGCGTGGCGGCGAAGAACAGTTCCCAGTCATCCCCATCCCAGATTTCGGGACTCGTCTTGAGCTTCGCGGTGTCGCAGGCGTGTTCGAGCCGGATGTAAAGGAACCCGCTGTCGTGCAGCAGGCGTCCGGTCAGCTCTTGGTCCGTGTCGGCACCGGAAGTGCGGAACCACGGCGAGAGCTCCGCGCCCTTGGCCCAGTCCACCTTGGCCGGGTCGCCCTGCGCCGAGTCGTCTGTCGTTTTCGGGACGCGCGCCTGTGGCACCGGCAGCGCCTTGCGCTGCTCGATGATCAGCGCGTCACGCATGGCCTGAACTTCCTTGGCGACGTCCGCCTTGCCCTTGTCCAGTCCCGGCCCCTTGCGGACCGCGGCCAACTGCTCGAGGCGGTACTGCTCGTAGCGGCCGATCAGGCTCTCGCGCGTGAACGCCGGCGCCGCGCCGGCTGGCGCGTTCTGCGTCAGTTCGGGCCACATGTGGTACAACCCGGCAGTGACCGGAACGCGCTCGCGCCGGACGTGCAGCAGCGCCTGCGGGTCGGGCGCGGCCAGGGCTTCCGCCTCGTCGAGCAGACGCTCGCAGGCGGTGTAGAACCCCAGCGTCAGGTACGGCCGCGCGTAGCACTTCATGCCGGACATGTTCTCGTTCACCGCGGCAATGCTGTCCTCCATGAGCTTGAGGTGCTCGCGCATCTTCGCGCCGGCCGCGCCGTAGTAACCGTTCATGAACGTCTGGATGAACGGCTCAGCCGGTCGGTACGGGTCCTGCATGAGCTGGTACCCGAGCCAGCACTTGAGCGCGAAGAAGCTGGTCGTGTCGGGCGACTCGCACTCGACGAATACGTTCGACACGCCGTGCCGGTGGAACGTCTCAAGGTCCGGCTGAATGCAGCGGACCGGCGCGTACGGGGTCGGGAACTTGTCGTTTGGCGAGTACTGGATCCAGTAGTCCCACTCGGCGATGGTCTTGGCGATCTTCGACCAGCCCTGCAGGCGCTCGAACTGCGCCTGGTTCGCCGGGTGCGTGACCGGGTGGAACAGGTCCGACTCGCGGCCCCACTCCGCGTTCAGCTCGGCAATGCGGATGACGACATTGTCGCGCGGCACGAGCGTTTTCGGCGGCTTCTCGGTGATCGAGTAGGCGAACGTCATGACGCGGACATCCGGGTACTCGGGACGAATGCCGTCCGCGATCGCGTTGATGAAGTCGATCAGCGGCCCGCTCTCCGAACCCTCGCGCTCGCTCATGGCTTTGCAGTCGGGGCACTGGCACATCCAGTGGTTGTCGTTCTGGCTGATGTCGTAGACGCGTGGCGGCGGCGTCCCGGCCTTCGCGGCCGCCTCGCGGTCCTTGACGATGTACGCACGCAGGTTCGCCACAATGAGCTTGCGCACCTCGGGGTGCATGAGGCAGATGCCGCCGGGGCCGCTGCCGTCCTTGGCGCCGATCCGCTCGCCCTTCGTGTTCATCGACAGGTACTCCGGGTGATCGGCCGGGAAGTTCTGGGCGTACGCGCCGAACGTGTGGCAGCCGCCGGGCGTGCCGTAGCCGACCCCGAATCCGTGCTTGGCGGTGAGCCCGCCGCCGCCCGGGCTGTTGGCCATGTTCCGGGCCGCGTAGTTCCCCTGCAGCGCCCGGTCGGCCTCGAACACGGTGTAGATGCTGCGGAACCAGAACGCCGGTTTCTGGCGGCGGTCCAGTCTCCCGAGGCGCAGGTCAACGATTTTCGGCACCACTTCGGTGCTTTCGTCCAGCCAGTGGCAGCCGAGTTCGCGCTCGAGGAACGTGTAGACCCCGTACAGCGTGCCGCGCGGCCGGCCGCCGACAATCATCAGGTCGGACTTCACGGTTCGGACGACCCACTCCTCGTCGCCGAGCTTGGGGCCGTCGGCCTTGTGCTTGGCAGCGAAATCGGTCCAGCCGACGTAGATCCGCCGCGCCGTCGGGGCCGCCTCGCGCTCCTTGACGACGGCGAAGTTCGCACCCGTGATCTTGCCCAGGTACGTCGCCAGTTCCTGCGCTGCATAGGCTTCAGCTTCGGTCGGAGTCTGGCCGCAGGCGATGACGTACTCCGTTTTGCCGCCCTGCGCCAGCGTCAGGGCGTTGCCGCCGAGAGCCGACGACGATCCGCCCCGACCACCAGTCCCGACACATCCCGTGGAGACCGCAACCAGCGCACCCACAAACGCGGTCTTCGCAACGCAGAAGAATACATGGTTGGTCGACATGATGCGATTGTCCTCCTTCGTGCCGTTCCCGTACGTTCCCTGTTGGTATGGTACGTGCAGGGGTACAGATTTCAACCGCCGTGCTGTCGTCGCGCGGTCCGTTGTGCGCATACCGGTATGGCCCGATCCCACGACACGCCGACCGATTCCGTTGTATTTCGAAAACACCGGAGTGTATAATCCCTACGAGAATCTGTGCCGGGTATGGCGGTACCGACTACGGCTCGCTGTTGCGTACTGCCGAGAGACCTGAGCGTCGGAGGAGGGGCTGCACCATGCCGCGCGATGATCACCGTCCCAACCGGACAACCACGCCTCACCTCGCGTCGAGGGGATACGCATTCACCCTGATTGAGCTTCTCGTCGTGATTGCGATCATCGCGATTCTGGCCTCGTTACTCTTGCCGGCGCTGTCCGAGGCCAAGGCGAAGGCCAAGCAGGTGCAGTGCATGTCCAACCTGCGCCAGACGGTGAGCGGCATGCAGATGTACGCCGACTCCTACGACAGCTACCTGCCGATGTACACGCACAGTGCGGACTGGACCTACAACCGGACCTGGGCCACATCCGTCTACCAAGCAGGATACGTGGACCTGAGCATCCTGCACTGTCCCTCGCCGCGCGACCAGTCGCAGACCTCGACGTGGTCCTGCTACGCCATCAACGGCACCGGGCATATCAAAGGCGTCACCGGTTCATGGCTGGTCGACGCTTCGGAACCGAATGGCCATCTATCCCGCGGGTACAGGACGGGGAAGATCGCCTCGGCGTCCGAGATGATCATCGGCTCCGAGGCGTTCAGTACCTGGAACAACGACACCCCTCACGTTGCGGTCTACGTTTTCGCGGCTCCTGCAGCAGGGGCCACGGTGGCTGTATGGTTCATCCATCGCCAGCGCTGCAACGCTGTTTTCTGGGACGGCCATGCGGCCTACTACAACCCCGGCGAATTCTCCACTTACTACACCGCCGGCTTCGACACGCGCTACTACACGGAATGACCCCTTGCTGCCGCGTGGCGTCGGCCCTCGCCTTGGGCGTGCAACCTCCCGCAAGCCGCCCTCGTCAGGTTGTCGGCAGAGCGTCCTTCCCGGAAGAGCCTCTCTCCAGAAGCCCCTCTGCGAATCGGGCCAGCCGCCGACCGAACCCGTCGGGGCGACGCGGCGCTTCGCGGTCGAGCGCCCGCCGCCGCCGCGCCGAGAGCATCGGCGCCAAGGTCATGGCCACCAGCAGGGAACAGGTCCACAACCCTGGCGCGCGGCACTGCATCCGGGTTCTCCAGCTCGCGGGCGCGGGCGCACGGCCCGTGCCGGCGCGGAACCCTGCGAGTTGCATCGCCAGCAGTCGGGCGGTCCGCCGCCCGCGGGTCGCTGAACACTCGCCCCCGTGCATTCCCGCGTCGCCACTCAGCACCGGCTGTCCCGGACGTCACACTATGCCCGGTACTCTGTGATGGTCCTGAACATCGTGGTGATGTTCTCGACCGGGGTGTTCTCGACGATGTTCTGGTCGGGACATGGAATGTAACCGGTCCGGCCCAGTGTCCGAATGGCATGGATCACATCGTTCCGGACGTCGGCTGGTTTCCCGAACGGCAAGGTGGTCTGAGTGCTGATGCCCCCATGGAACACGATCTTGCCCTTGAACGGTCCGGCCAGGTCGGAAGGAGCCATGCCGGTGGCGCTGGCTTGAACCGGGTCCAGAATGTCGATGCCACAGTCGATCAGGTCCGGAATCAAGCCGCTGACCGCGCCGCAGGTGTGGAACATGACCTTGAGCCCGAAGCCCTTGGCGTGGTTCGTCAGCCGTTTGAAATGCGGTTTGAAGAACTGGACGAACATGTCACGGGAGATGAACAGCGAGATCTGCGTGCCGAAATCGCTGCCCATGTAGAAGATGTCGATGTCCTTCGCGCACTTGGAAAAATAGATCTCGTTGGTCTCGAGGTAATGGTCCGCAAGTCGCTCAACCAACCGGGTCACGACGTCCGGTTTGGCGATGGTTGAGATCAGGAAGTTCTCCTCGCCCATCAACCGGCGGGAGTTGGTGAAAAGGCTTGCCCACGCGCCACCGTAGACGGCGAGTCCCGTGCGGCGCTTCTCCTCCGCCTCCTGGATGCTCTTCTCGATGTCGATAGCGTCCTTGGCCGACCAGGGGTGGCGTTCAATATCCTCGACCGTGGCGTCTTCGGAAAAGACCTTCTCCGGGAGCTTATAATCCGGCTTGTACTTGATCACGGCGTGTACGGCATCCGCGTCGAAATAGCGGATGATGTCGAGTTCATCCTTGAGGTTGAACTCCTTCTTCAGCAGGTCGATGACCAGGGGTTCCGCCCGGAAGCACGTGGGCATCCGGTCAACGTCCTGGTACTCGATGGCCCGCAGGATCCGTTCCCGGTGGGTCAGTTGCGTCGTCATGGATCGCTCTCCGGTGAATGGGGATCGCCGAGGTAGGAACCTTTCGTGCGGTACGGTTCAAAATAGTCGTGCTCCCGGTCGATGCAAGAGTTGGACCGGGCGGTCCGGGTTGGTGTGCCGGTGTTTGGACTGCGCTGGCCGTCCGCATTACGCCGCCGCGAGACACGGCGTTGCATGCGGCCGGGAACGGGTGTATTCTAACTCATATCTTGCATTTCAGATTTCTGATTGCTGATTTGCCGGCCGATGCTTGCTCGCTCTCTGTCCTCCTGCGGAGAAGGAGTCTGGTCGACAACACCGACTTGCCGTGCCGCCGGTGATGTAACATGTTGTGCGGAAAAATCTAAAATCAACGATCACAAATGTAAAATGTGAGTTCTAATAGTCTGGCCTGGGGGTGTTTGGCTTCCGGTCGGGAACGGGTTCGACCGTGGCGATGGGCCGGTCGGCGCGAGGGCGCGCCGGCTGGCCGTGGAGGTGGATGGATCATGGCTGGGGAAAAGCATGGGATGGGCTGGGACGGTGCCGCATTGGAGCGGCTCGTGCGCGGCTTGCCGGGCATCGCCTATCGTTGCCTCAACGACGAGCGCTGGACGATGGTGTTCGCCAGCGAGGGGTGCCGACAACTGACCGGTCACGCAGCGACCGTGTTCATGGGAGAGGCCGGACGCAGTTTTACGGACTTGATCCGGGAGGAAGACCGCGGCACGGTCCGCGCGCAGGTCCAAGAGGCCATCGAGGATGGCATGCCGTTCCAGTGTGTCTACCGCATTCTGACGGCCTCCGGCCGCGAGAAGCAGGTGTGGCAACAGGGCGTCGGGGTCTATTCGCCACGCGGGGAGGCGGAAGCGCACGAGGGATTCATCACGGACATCACGGAGTTCCGGCTCACGGAGGAGGAGCGGTTGCGCCTGGCCGTGGAACTGCGCCAGACGGAGAAACTGGACAGTCTGGGCGCCTTGGCCGGGGGAATGGGGCACGACTTCAACAATCTGCTCATGGGCATCCTGGGCAATGCGGAGTTCGCACTTTCGTCGTTGGCGCCGGATTCGGTGGTCCGGGAGAATCTGCGCAACATCCGCGAGGCGGCCTGCCGCGCCGCGGAGCTCACCAACCAGATGCTGGCGTACTCGGGTGAGCGGCGGTTCGAACTGCGCTCTGTAGATATGAACCGGCTGATCCAGGAAATGCAGCACCTGCTGCGGTCCTCGATCTCGAAGAAGGTGGCCCTGCGGTTGGAACTGGCGCCGGAATTGCCGGCGATCCAGGCCGAACCGACGCAACTGCGGCAGATGCTGATGGCTTTGGTCCGCAACGGGGCCGACGCCATGGGAGACGGAACTGGCACCGTCACTCTAGCCACCAGCGTGATGAACTGCGACCGGGCTTCGCTGAAGGAAGGATGGATAGGTGAGCACTTGGGCGAGGGCCGCCATGTCTGCTTGACGATCTCAGACACCGGCTGCGGCATGGATGAGGCAACCCGGACGTGCGTGTTCGACCCGTTCTTCTCCACCAAGACGCGTGGCCGCGGCCTGGGATTGGCTGCGGCGTTGGGCATTGTCCGCGGACATCGTGGCGCCGTTCGTGTTGAGAGCGAGCCGGGCCGGGGAAGCCAGTTCACCGTGCTGTTCCCGCGCCCCGCCGAGGTGGCCAGTAAAGCCGGGGCGCCGGCCGCCGCGGCGCCGGCCTGGCGCGGTTCCGGAACTGTGCTGGTGGTGGACGACGAACGCATTGTGCGCCAAGTCGCCGAATGGATGCTGAAACGCCTGGGATTCACGGTGATCACCGCGGAGGACGGCGAAGAAGGCGTTGAGAAGTTCCGTGAACAGGCCCGGGAAATCGTCTGTGTCGTGCTGGACTTGAGCATGCCCCGCATGAGCGGCGAAGAAGCGTTTGCCTGCATTCGCGCCGTGCGTGTGGATGTCCCGGTGCTGCTCTCCAGTGGCTATGACGAACAGGCGGCCACGGGAGGTCGGTTCGCAGGCGCGACCCGGATCGGTTTCATCCAGAAACCTTACGAAATGGCTGCGCTGGAGGCCAAGCTCCGGTCGATCCTTGGGTGAGGGGCAGAGGGCGGAGTGCCACCGTCAGGGTGGTCAAGAGGCGGGATTCCCGCTCCTGACTTCTAGAAATTCTTCTCCAGCGCCTGCCGCGCGTCGGCCGATCCTTTGTCGGCGGCCTTCTGGAAGTACTCCCGCGCTTTGGCGCGATCCTGGGGGGCGCCTTGGCCCTCCAAGTGGCAGAATCCCAGGGCGGTGAAGGCGTCCACGACGCCATGCGAAGCGGCTTCGGTGTACCATTTCACCGCCTGTCCGGCATCTTTCGTCGTCCCGGTGCCATCCTCGTAGCAGGCGGCCAGGTTGTACTGGGCCGGTCCGTAACCCTTCTCGGCGGCCTTCTGGTACCACTTCACCGCTTCGGCCTTATGCTCCTCAACGCCCCGGCCGAGTGAGTAGGCGACGCCGAGACTGAACTCACCGAGGCTGTCGCCTTGTTCGGCGGCGCGCCTGTGCCACGCGAAGGCCTCTTTAAGGTTTCGGTCCGTTCCAGAGCCTTCCAGGTAGCAGTTGCCCAGTGCCACCTGCGCGGGAGCATAGCCTGCCTCGGCGGCGCTCTTGTACCACTTGAAGGCCATCATCGTGTCACGGGTGATGCCGACTCCTCCAGCGAAGCAATAGCCGATCTTGGCTTGGGCCTCGGGGTCACCATCCTGCGCCGCGAGCCAGAGCCAGTTGAGCATCTCCTGATAGTTCTGCTGCACGCCGAGTCCCTTCTGGTAGCAGTCGGCGAGCAGGACCTGGGCGCGAGGGTCGCCGCGCTGCGCCGCGGCCTGCAGGTACCGTGCGCCCTCGGCGATATTCGTGGTGGGCTGTCCCTCCTGAAGATACAGGCTGGCTACCTTGCGCATGGCCATCGGATTGCCGCCATCGGCAGCGAACCGGAAGTACTGCAGTGCTTTCTCCTTGTCTTTGCGGTTCTCGAGCATGACGGCGGCGTTAAGCTGCGCTTCCATCACGCCCTGATCGGCGGCCTTGATGTACCATTGGAGGGCCTGTTCCGGATCCTTGCGCACGCCCCTGCCCGAGTCGAAGCACACACCGTAGTTGAACTGGGCCAGCCCATAGCCCTTTTCGGCCGCCTGGCGGAAATACGCGGCCGCCTTTTCATCGTCCTGCTTGACGCCACCCACGCCGTCGAAGTACATCTTCCCGAGCGTTGCCGCGGCCCGCGGATTCCCTTCCTTGGACATCTTCTCGAGTTTCTCCACCGAGATCGGCGGCGGCGCTTCCTCCTTGATCGGCGCCGGTTTTTCCTCCGGTTTTGGAGTATGGTCTTTCGCGCCCCAGGGCCATTTCGGCAGCCACCCGGCATCGGCGCTGCCACCCAGGCTCAGCAGCAGTCCCAGTGTCAAGTACAGTCGGAGCCAGCGCATCGGTTCATCCTCCACGGGCACAAATCCAGCGGGTGCGGCGGTGATCAGAGAGTAAATCTTACTGCGCAAATCGCAAAGCGCAACTGGCGGCGTCGGTCGTCCAGGGCTGTTTCAAGATCTGGCACCGCGTCTCGGAAGGCCACGCCTCCGCGCACACCAAGTGGGGGCGGCCTGTCCTCAGGCCGCCCCCCCCGGCGTGGGGACACGCCGGGGGTACTCACCGCACGCGACGGTCACGAATCTTGAAACAGCCCTGTCGGTCGTCAGGGGATGCGTCAGCGAAAGATGGGCCTCAAAGCCTCATCTTCCCGAGCGCGGTGCGAGGGCGAGGGGGCGGCGATCGGCCTGCAAGGCGGACGCTGCAGCCGGAGCATGTGTACCATGGTTATGCCATTCCGGGGCTCGCGATCCGCAGGCGGCCCGAGGCGGCCAGGTCGCGGAGCAGGTCCAGGCGCCGGGGTGAGTCAACGGCCACGCGCTGACCGGTCAGAGGAAGGCCGAACAACCGGCCCCCTGAGACATGCTTGACGAACACATCGCGCGGCAAATCGCAGGCCCCTTCAGCCGGAATGAGGTCCAGCACTTCCGGCGCGCAGATGCAGACCCCGGAATTGACCCAGGGCGAGGCGACGCCGGCACGCTCCGCGTCACTGGGCCGCTCCAGGAACCCCACGATACGCTGCTCGGCGTCCAGGCTGACGACACTGTTGGAGTTGGGGCGCTGGTGCAGCAGCAGCGTGGCCAGGGCCTGATGCTGCCGGTGAACCTCGCGCAGCGCCGACAGGTCCTGGTCCGTGACGACGTCGCCATACTGGACCAGGAAATCGCCTTCGGCCGCGAGGAATTCCGCCATCTGGCGCACGCCGCCGGCCGTACCGAGCAGTTCCGGTTCGTGGGAGTAGACCAGTTCCGCACCCCATGGCGCACCGTTGCCGAAGTGGGCGCGGATGACCTCCGGCATAAAGTGCAGGTTGATGGCAATACGGCGGAAGCCGTGGTGCACCAGGTTCAGGAGGATGAGTTCCAGCATAGGCCGGCCATTGACGGGCAGCATGGGTTTGGGCACGTCGCGGGTGAGCTCCGCCAGCCGGGTTCCGTACCCCGCGCACAACACCATGGCCCGCATCGTTGTTCTCCTGTAACCACTCAGGCGGTTCCGGCTGCAGGTTGTGGGTCTGCCCTGCTGCAAGAGCCCGGAAGCCGCGGACAACGCGGCCACTACAGCCATGCAGGCAAACTCACGGTCGGCTGTGGTGTCGGCCTTGCAGGCCGATCCCCGACCCCTTTGCAGCGGGGACGGGCGCCCTGTTCGCACACGGCAGCCCAAACCTACAGCCTGACAGCCTACAGCCTAAACACCGATCGGAACTGCAGCATCCAGGCGGCAGCATCGAGCAGGCCGTCACAGGTGTAATCCGGGGTCAACGCCAGGTCGGTCTGCGTCACGCCCGAGATGGGCTTGTCCGCATGCCGTCCCGTCCGCAACAGCACCGTACGGCAGCCTGCCTTGACGCCGGCGGCCACGTCGCTCGGACGGTCACCCACCATGAAGCTGGCGGCCAAGTCCAGCCCGAGAGCGTCGGCGGCCTGCAACAGCATGCCCGGCTCGGGTTTGCGACAGGCACAGGCGCAGCGATAGGCCGGCAGGTTGGCTTGGGGGTGGTGCGGGCAGAAGTAGAAACCGTCCAAGGCCGGTCCGCCGCATTCCCGGAGCCGTGCCTCGACCACTGCCTGGACCTGCCGCACCCCGGCCTCGTCCAGCAGTCCGCGCGCCACCACCGGCTGGTTGGAGACCACGACCAAACGGAACCCGGCGGCCTTCAACTGCCCAAGAGCCTGCGGTACGCTCGGCAGGAGACGGATCTCCGCGATGTTTACCAGCAAGCCATTGTCCTCAATCAGGACCCCGTCCCGGTCCAGAAAAACGGCGTTCAAGTGGCGATCTCCGTGCGCAGTTCGTCGACGGACAGGGGGATATTCCCGACGCGTCCGACCTGGCAGGCCGCTGCCACCGAGCCCAGGTAGCTGGCCTCCCAAATGTTTGCGCCCGTGGCCATGGCCATGGACGCGCACGTCAGGAACGAGTCGCCGGCGCCGGCCACGTCTCTGGGGGTGCGGTTGAAGGCCGGGAGCCGGTCCGTTTCCCAATCGACCACCTGCGGTGACGTGGCATGGATCAGGAGCCCCTCCGCGCCCAGGGTGATGACTACGTTTTCGGCCTTGGCCTTCTGCCGCAGCTTCTCGGCCAGGATCACTAGGCCCGCATCGAAATCCTGCACGGCCAGGCGTGCCTCGCGTTCCGTGGGCGTGATCAGGCGCGTGTCGCGGAACCGCGAAACGTCCCCGTACTGCGAGGAACACTGGCTGTCGGCCACCATCATCACGTCGTGCTTGAGGCATTCGGCCGCCACACCGTCCACCAGCGGTTGCGGGAGGCAGCCGTAGTTGAAGTCGGCGAAGATGAGCAGGTCGGCATACGGCAGCACGTCGCAGATTTCGCCCAGCAGCCGTTGGCGGACTTCCGGTGCGATCGCATGCTGCCGCAGGTGACTGACGCGCAGCATGGTCTTGCCATTGACGCGATAGCGCTGCTTCAGCGACGTCGGCCGGCTCTCGTCCGGGTGCACATGATAGGTCACGTTGTGGGCGCTGAGAGCCTCGCGCAGGAACTGTGATGTGTCGTCACGGCCGGCGACCGTGAAAAAGTGCGCGGCCTGTCCCAGGCCCCGGGCGTGTGCGGCCACGATCGCGGCCCCGCCCGCGAATCGCTGCTGTGCGACGGGCGAGACCACGATGGTCGGGTCTTCCTGGGACATACCCAGGGCGTCGCACGTCACATATTCATCGACAATCGCATCCCCCACGACCACCACCCGCAGCGCGCGCATGCGCTGCAGCGTCTTTCCCACTTTGCCCAGGTCCAAGTCGTGCCGGTCCAGGTAGTCTTGCGGTTTGACGATGGTTGATCGGTTCAGCTCCAGGTATTCCTGGCGCATGAGGTCGAGGGAGGAAAACGTGGTATCCCCGGATCCGAACAACAGCTTCCCGCCGTACTCGACCACGATTTCCGCTTCCGGGTTGAACCGGTCCTCGTGTTCTTTGCCTTTCACCACGACTGCAGGCTTTAACTGGGCGATGAATTTGTCCAACGGATCGTGGAGGACAAAGCCGTAGCTGACTTGCTTGATGGCCCGGATGCCCTCCATGCGCAGTTCTTCGGGCATGGGCGGGTTGGAAAGCTCGGAACCCAGGACCCCCACGACCAGGTAGTCGCCGCACTCGCGTGCGAACCGCAGCAGCCGCAAGTGTCCGGGATGCACGATATTGAACGTCCCGGATACGAACACGATCCGCTTGTTCAGGGCATTGGCGCGAATGTAGAGCAAGGCATTGATCGTTTCCGGATGGTAGCGGTGCGTTTCAGTCTCGAGAAGGTCTTTCAGGCACATGGTCTTCTCCCGTGCTTACGCAATGGGTAACCACTCGGGTTGCTCTTGCTGTAGGCGTGAGCCTCGCGCGATTCTTACCTACAGCCTAAAGCCTATCCACCTACAGCCTTCTTCTTGGTCCCTAGGCGATAGAGTCCATCCAGTGGTGAAGGATCGCGGCGTGGCACGTCTCAGCCAGCCCGTAGGTGGGCGCGGGTGCGTAGGCGTTCAGCCAACCGGCTCGGCGCAGCGGGTTCTCCGGCGCCATGGCCGACAGCGTCACCACCCTCACCCCCATGCGGGTTGCCTCCTCCACGGCTTTCAGAATGTTCGGGGACCGGCCTGAACTGCTGATCGCCACCAGCATGTCGCCCGGACTGGCATGGCTCTTCAGCGGTTCGGAAAAGACGTTCTCGTACCCGAGGTCATTCGAGATTGCCGTGATGAGAGACAGGTCCGAAAACACTTCCGTGTGCAGGTGCCCGTTTTTGGCCAGGTCGGCGGCGAAATGGCTCGCCATCGACGCGCTGGCGCCGTTGCCGATCAGGAACACCGTCTTGCACCGGTCTCGGACACCCAGGGCCGCTTCCCGCCACATGGCAAACGCCGGGTCCGCCTCAAGGTTGCTCCCGTCCGCGCTGCGGAAGGATGTGCAGTGCAGCAGCTCGGCCAGCGTGTCAACCAGTAAGTGCCACTCTTTTCCCATACTGCGACCTCCCTGGGTGCCTGGCGACGAAACCGACAGCATCGTCAAAACCGACAGCCTCCTGGCAGCCGTATTCTGTCGCAAGGATGGCCAGTCTCCCGGGTAACGCACGGGACGTGCCAGGGCTCACGCTTGGCGAGGGGGGGGGTGCAATCTACGAGTCTGCCGAGCACGACGGACACGCAGCGTGGAAGCCTTGCTACTGCGTCGTTGGCTTGCTTGGGCCCGGCCTGAGCGGTTACGCTCACACAACGTAGTCAGTGCCGGGACGGTCCGTGGCGGCGTGGTCCTGGAACCAGGCGATGGTGCGCTGCAGTCCGTCCTCGAGCGACACCTGGGGAGTCCAGCCGAGGAGGGTACGGGCCAGAGTGTTGTCCGCGAGGAGGCGCTCGACTTCGCTCGCTTCCGGACGGACGCGCTGCGCCTCGCACTCGATGGTGATGTCTTTGTTCAGCAGGCGGGCAATCAGCCGTGCCAGGTCGCCGATGCTGATCTCGCGGCCGGAACCCAGGTTGACGGTTCGACCCGCCACGTCGGGAGTGGCCCCGGCGGCGATGAACCCGGCCACGGTGTTGTCGACAAAGTTCAGGTCGCGCGTCGGCGTCAGGCTGCCGAGCCGTACGGTGCTGCCCTGCAGGCACTGCGTGATGATGGTGGGCAGCACGGCGCGGCGCGACTGGCGCGGGCCGAAGGTGTTGAACGGGCGAACCGTGACCACCGGCACCCCGAACGACAGATGGAACGACTCGGCGAGCTTGTCCGCGCCGATCTTGCTGGCCGCGTAGGGCGACTGGGCCTGGAGCGGGTGTTTTTCGTCAATCGGCACGTACCGCGCCGTACCGTACACTTCGCTGGTCGAGGTGTGCACGACCCGGCTGACACCCAAGTCGCGGGCCGCCGTCAGCACGTTGAGGGTCCCCAGCACGTTGGTGTTGACGTACGAACGCGGCGCGCGGTACGAGTAGGGAATGGCGATCAACGCGGCCAGGTGGAAGACCACCTCGACACCGCGCACGGCCGCCGTGACGCTCTCGCTGTCGGTGATGTCCCCGGCCACGATCTCGATGTCCTTCGCGCACGGCGAACCGCGCAACCAGCCGCTGCCGCCCAGCGCGCTGTAGTGCACCAGAGCGCGGACACGTGCTCCGGATGCCGCCAACCGTTCGGTCAGGTGACTGCCGATGAAACCGCCGCCGCCCGTCACCAACACCTGCCTGCCGCTCCAGCTCACTTGGCCACCTCGCAGAATTCCTTCTGGGCCCGCTCATAGTCGCTGGGCTGTCCGATGTCGATCCAGTATTCGCTGATCGGGAACCCAACCACACGCCGGGACGCGCCCAACAGCCGTTCGATGAGGTCGGTCATGTCCAGTCGTGTCTCGGTCTGCACAAACGGGTACGCTTCAGGTTCAATAAGATACACGCCGGCATTGACGAAGAAACGCAGCATCGGCTTTTCCTGCAACCCGCGGATTTCCACATCCTCCAGGACCGTCACGCCGTACGGCACTTTCACCTCGTACTTGCGCACGCCGACCGTCATGGTCGCCCGGTGCTCCTGGTGGAACGCCTGCATGGCGCGGAAGTTCGTTCCGGTGAGAATGTCGCCGTTGATGACCAACAGCGTCGATGACCATGGCTGCATGAGGCTGAGGGCGCCGGCGGTGCCCAGAGGCCGGTCTTCGTTCACATACGAGATGTCGACCCCGAACCGGCTGCCGTCGCCAAAGTGCTTTACGATGGACTCCGGCTTGTAGTGGGTGCTGACGTGCATCTGGTGGATCCCGGCGTCCCGCAGTTGGGTGACAATGTGCTCCATCAGCGGCTTGCCGTTCACCGGCAGCATGGGTTTGGGGAGGTTGTCGGTCAGCGGCCGCAGCCGCGTTCCCATGCCCCCGGCCATGATCACCGCCTGCGGCGGCGCGCAGGAAACGGGCAGAATGTCCTCAACCGAGAGCAGGTCTTCAACGCACCCGGCTGCGTCGACCAGCGGGATCTGACGTATGGAGTTCCGAACCATCATCAGCAGCAACGTTTCCGGAGCCGTCCCGGAAGGCGCCGTGACGGGCCGCGGGTAGGGTGAGCTCTGCTTACGGTCAAGGATCTGCTGAACGGGGGTATTGAGGTCCAGGCCGGCAAGCATGCAGCGCCGCACGTCACCGTCCGTGACCGTGCCCAACAGGCGTCGCTCGCCGTCGACGACCAGGGCGATGCCTTTGGCAATGTCGTCGATCACGGCGACCGCGTCACGGATCGAGGACTGCGGCGTGACGCACGGCAAGCGCGGGGTTCTGGGTGGTCTGAGCAGCATGTTCATCACTCCCGTCGATAGAGGAGGAAGTAGTCGGGGCGCTCCGTCGCCTGCTTCTGGCGCAGCCACTGGGCACACAGCGAGTCGTAGGTTGCCGGATCGCAGACGCGGCGGCCGGTGTAAAACGGGAACCGTTCTTTCGAGATGCTGGCTTTGAACCTGAACAGGCTGTCGTCCGGGTGCGGCGTTCGCCCGCCGCCGAGGTGCAGCCAGGCATAGCCGCGCTCCAGCCCCCACAAGGCCACGGTGTGCACCAGCAGGTTGCCGGCGGCGTTCTGCCGGGCCTGGAGTGCGGTGCCGGCCAGGTGATAGTGCAGGCAGTCGCGGAAGGCCAACACCAGGGTGGCCGCGACACACGCATCACCCTCAAACACGGCGAACAGCCGCAGGCGCTCGCCCAGGCCCTGTGCCAAAGCCTCGAAGTAGGCCGGGGAAAAGTGGTAGTACGGCGCGGCGCTGAGCCGCGTCATGGTGTCGTGGTAGAGCGGCAGGAAGGCACCCAGGCCATCGGCAACGGGAACTTCGCGGCCAATCAGGCCGTGGGCCTGCGCTTTTCGCACCATGTTGCGCTGCGTCGACGGGTAGTTCTTCCACAGCTCGGCCTCGGAGCCCTGCAGTCGGACCGCCACGGTCTCGCGGTCCAGTACCAGCCGGCAGTCGTCCGTGGCCAGAACGTGGTTGCCGCGCAGGGGATGAAAACGCATGAACCCGGCGACAGTCCCCGCCTCGCAGCACCAGGCGGAGAAAGCCGTCCAGGCGGCGGCCATAAAGCCAGGATCATTCGTGGAGGCAAGGGGGCCGGAGTATCCGTAGACGGTCTCAAAATCGCTCCAGGTCGGCGGGAGCGGCTCCTGGCCGACCCGGGCAATCGGCCGGGTGAGCACGGGAAAGAGGAAACGGTGGCCGTTGTCGGCATACAGGAAGGCACAGGCGCGGCCGTCACCGTTCACTTCATAGGCGCGGTGGTACTCCGGCAGCCAGTAGACGTCGGCGTCAGGGAACGCCTCCAGAGCGTCCCGCCATGCGGCCGAATCCTGTGTCGACAAAATGCGGTAGCCCATGACCTTCACCTTCTGTCCGCCCCGAGCGAGGAGCATGGAGCGCGCCGCTCGGTGCATGGATTGTCTACAGAAGTACGCAGGAATCACGCCACCCCGGAGTGCAACCGCCCGCGGGGGCGCATGTCACTTCCGCAGGGGCGGGCGCCGTCAGCGTGCATTGTGCCTGAGTCCCGGCTTTAGCCGGAAGCCTCGGCGAGCTTCAGCGAGCCGTGCGTCGACCGCTCGCTGAAGCTCGCTGCCACTTCCGCCTGAAGGCGGTACTCTGGCGGGAACGCGATACATCGGATTGACGCACGGCAAACCCTTGAAACGTTTGACTTCTGCAATAGCGTAAGAGCGTCTTGTCTCGCCACAAAGAGAATCCCCTGCAGAAGTGACATGCGCCCCTGACTGTTCGCGTGATGCGTCAGTCCGAGGTGGGCGGTTCGGGAGGCCCCTCGCCCTCCAGTCAGACTGTCAGACGCTGAGAGCGAAACGATGGAGGGCGAGCGGCCTCGCGAGCCGTCGGCATGGCGCCTTGTGCCCGCGACTGACGAGCACCTCTTCGCGGGCATGCTGGCCGAATTGCCGTGGCTTCCGCGTTGGTGGCTGCAAAGGGTCGGCTCAGTCAGTGCAGCAGCTTGTACTGCACGATGTAGGCTAGGGCTCCCGCAATGTACCCGAGCAGGGCCAGGCCGCTGATCTTGCGGACGTACCAGAAGAAGGTGATCCGCTCCAGCCCCATGGCGGCCACGCCGGCCGCCGAGCCGATGATGAGGATCGAGCCGCCGGTACCGGCGCAGTAGGCCAGGAATTCCCAGAGGAAGTGGTCCTGCGGGTAGGTGGCAATCGGGTACATGCCCATCGATGCCGCGACCAGCGGCACATTGTCGATCACCGCCGACACGAGTCCCGTGATCAGGATGATGATGGTCTGATTGCCCACCACCTTCTCGAGCCACTGGGCAAGCGCACCGAGCTGCCCGGTGGACTCCAGCGAGGCGACGGCCAGGAGGATGCCGAGGAAGAACACGATGGCGGACATGTCAATGCGCTTTAGGGCGCGGACCAGGGTTAGCGGCTCTTTCTCTTCGTCCGTCTTTTCATGATGCAGCAATTCCCCGACGCACCAGAGAATGCCGAGGCCGAAGAGGATGCCGATGTACGGCGGCAGGTGGGTGATGGTCTTGAACACCGGTACGGCGACCAAGGTCCCGATGCCGAGCACGAACATGATGTTGCGCTCGCGCAGGCTGGCTTTGCCGCGGGATTCGGACGCGTCCGTTACGGCAGGTGCCGCGATCTCGCCCTTGATGAACCACGAGATGACCGCCAGAGGCACAATCAGGTTGATCAGGCTCGGCACAATCAGGGCCTTGATGATGTTCAGTGAGGAAATTCGTCCGCCGATCCACAGCATGGTGGTGGTCACGTCACCGATGGGGGTCCATGCCCCGCCCGCATTGGCCGCAATCACGATCATACCAGCGAAGAGCAGTCGGTCCTGCTGGCGGGGCAGGAGCCGGCGCGTGAGCGAAATCATCACGATGGTCGTGGTCAGGTTGTCGAGGATGGACGAGAGAAAGAAGGTGACGAAGCCGATCATCCACAGCAGAACGCGGTGGCTGCGGGTGTGAATGCGGCTGGTGATGACCTCGAAGCCGTTGTGCGCGTCGATCACTTCCACAATGGTCATGGCGGCCATGAGGAAGAACACGATCGCAGCCGTCCCGGACAAGTGCTCGTTGAGCTGTTCCACGACGTGTTCGTGGCTGCCGAGAAAGGAGTAGATGGTCCAAAGCAGGCCGGCGGTGACCAGTGCGGAGGCGGATTTGTTGACCTTGATGGGGTGCTCAAACGCAATGGCGACATAGCCAAGCACGAACACGGCAACAATTAGCAACATATGTCCTTCTTTCTTCGACCGTTCGACGCCTTCCGGTAGCGCGGGATTGCCGGAGGCCGACGGGCACGAAAAGCACTCAATGTACCGCGCAGGTGCGAAAAGAGAAGTGGTGGGGTGTCGTGGGGGCGCATGTCAGTTCCGTAGGGCATTTTCCGTTGTGGCGAGGAAGAACGGCCATACGCTACGGCAAAAACCGACCGTTTCAAGGGGGGAACTTGTGGGTTGCGCCTTCGTCTGAGTACCGCCTTTAGGCGGAAGTGGCAGCGAGCTTCAGCGAGCGGTCGGCGAGTCACGCGGCCTGGACATCGGGGGTGACGGTGTCTAGTGGTCGTGACCGATGGCGGCGCGGTTCCGCGCGGGCTGAAGCCGCGCGCGAGGCTTCCGGCTGAAGCCGGGACTCAGGCACATTGCACGCAGACGGATCCCGCCCCTACGGAACTGACATGCGCCCGTGTCGTGGTGACGCACCGGCGCTTTGGCTCACCCGGTCAGGCTTGCTCTTCTCTGCCACTCCCGCGGCGACATGCCGGTGTCGCGGTGGAAGACGCGGCAAAGGTAGTGCGCGCTGTGGAAACCGCAGGCGACCGCGATCTCCTTGACGCTGGCTGACGTCTGCAGCAGCAGACGTTTGGCTTGGTCCAGACGCAATGACAGCAGGTATTGCTTCGGCGACCGGCCGTAGCAGGAACGGAAGTGACGGAACAGCGTCGACCGCGTCACGCCGTGTCGCTGCGCCAGGTCATCGACGTAGATGTCCTGGGTGAAGGTTCGGTCGAGCAGGAACCGCGCGGACTCCGCGATGGCCTGCGGCGTGGCCGTGCCGGTCCCCGCCTGTGCCTTCGGGCAGAGCGCCTCGACAAAGCGCCATCCGGCCAACGCGGGGAACAGCGCGGAGTGCTGTTCCGTGCGGTATGCCTCCTCCATCTCATGGAAGAGCGGCTCCAGTTCCACGTCGAGGGTCCCTTTCCTGAACGGGTTCTCCGGCGTCAACCCGGCGCACTTCAGGGCCCACATCACGCCTCTGCCTTCCAGCGACAGCCACGTGTAGCGCCACGGTCTGTCTTTGGTGTCGTAGTAGTGGATCGCCTGGTCCGGGAAGAACACGAACAGGTCGCCCTTCACTGCACGCCAGGCGCGGTCGTTGACCTCAAATACGCCCTCGCCGCCCTGGATGATGTGCGGGACGAATGTGCCGCGTGGGCAACCCCGGTTGTTGAACCCGCCGCGGCCGGAGAACCGGCCCAGCAGTGTGGCCTGCAGTTCCGGGCCCGGCGCGTCCGGGCTTGACCCCCGCACCATGGTGGCCGTCGTCTGATGGTATGTCCGTGTGTCTTGGATCTGCAACATTTGTGTAATCACTTCAACAAATGGTGAATTGCCATCTGCAGCAAAATCATGGTAACTTACACCAGATAGCATGGAGTATTAAACATCATCCGTGTAATTGGGGTCTACGGTGACGGGAACGCTGGAAGAAGTTTCGAGCTGTGCAATAGGGATGGATTGGCGACCCCACCGGCCTTGCGCCGGTGGTGAAGCAGGTCCACCGGCTGGACGAGCAGTCGCCCACTCCCTCTTCTCCGGGCGGACCGCGGCCGCGGTCCGCCCGGAGAAGAGGGAGTGGGTGTGTGTGGGGGGGGCGGGGTATTGCACAGGTCGAGAAGTTTCAGGTGTCGCGCGGGGAAGGTCTGAACACTGAACACTCCGAACGAAAAGGAACTGCCCCATGGCCGCTAACGTGATGACCGTGACGTCGAATCTGGTGAAGCCGAAGTGGGATCGTGCGCGCCTGCAGGTGGCGCGCGACCGGATGCGTAAGGTCGCCCTGGGCCAGCCGGTGGACCGTGTCCCTCTTGTTTTCGCCCCTGCGGGCACGCCGTACCCGACGAACAAGTGGGATGTCATGGCGCTGGATGACGTGGCGGCGTTCAACCAGATGGTCAGCCGCATGAACCACATCCTGGGCGAGTTTCCCGAGGGTGACTACATCCCGTACTTCACGAACGACGAGTTGGGCCAGGCGATCGTTCCGAGCCTGTTCGGGCTGCCGGTGGTCATCGAGGACATCCAGAAGCCGTACAACACGGAGCGGTTGGTGCAGGACCTGGAGAAGGACTTGGACAAGGTCCCGGAGCGGATCGACCCGGACAAGGACGGCTGGGGGCCGCGATTGCGCGACCGGATCCGGTTCTTCATCGATGCGACCGACGGCCAGATCCCGGTCGCGGCGGCGGATCACCAGAGCCCGTACGGTGTGGCGACCAAGCTCATGGGCAACGAGGCGCTGATGATGGCGATGTACGACACGCCCGACTTGGTCCACGAACTCATGCGGCGTGCGACACGGGCAATCTCCGACCTGGCGCATGCGATCCAGCGCTGGGCCGGGTCGCCGGACCTGGTCGTGCTGAACCCGGCGACCCCGGTGCGCGAGGGCGGGTTCATCATCTGGGACGACTACATCTCAGTCATCACGCCGGCACTGCACCGCGAGTTCTGCCTGCCGTACAACCTGCAGCTCTACCGCGAGTTCGGGTTCGGGCACCTGCACACGTGCGGGCCGTACTTTCCGCACTACCTCGACGCACTCCTGGCGCACGACGGGATCCGGTCCATCGACATCTGCAGCTACCTCGGACAGACCTCGCATACGCGCGAGGAAATGCTCGAGTTGCGACGCCGTACGCGCGAGAAAGGCATCCAACTGCGCGGCGGCCTGGACGCGAACACGATCGTGGGGCACATGGCGAAGGGCGTTGTCACGCCGGCCGACGCCGAGTTCCTCCGGGACATGGCGCACGGCGGCCTGGTCTGGCACGCCGGCGGCACGCGCGAGCAGGGCCTGACCTTCCTCGACTGGGCCCGCCGCGCCGTGGCGTGAAGGGCGATCGCGGAAGACCTGTCGGATCCGTCAGATAGGTCGGCCGTGTCTGACACGGCCATTTCGGCTTGCTCAGCGTGCCAACGCCCTCGGCGGCAGTGGCCCGGCCAGTCCCTTGGCCGGCGTTTCCGTCTGAGTCCCGCCATTCAGGCGGAAGTGGCCGCGACGCTTCAGCGAGCGGCGCGTGGCACTGCCAATCGCACACGTGTCGATACGTCGGAACACGCGCGGCCACGCACTCTCGCTCCCCCGTCGCCGCCGTGCCACATTCCGTTGGTGTCCAGCCTTCAGGCTGTCCGGCAGCGCCCATTCGGGAGCCGGTCGTTTGCAGCGCGTGTTCCTCCCGTCTATCTTGTGGCGCTGATCGGGGAAGCTGAGGCCCGGCCAGGACGGCCGGTCAGGGCGCCCCGACGCAGGCGGGAAGAAGGAACATGATCGACGCATCTCGCTCGCCCCGCACGGGGCGCTTCCTCGTTGGCTGCCGGCCGGTGCTGGTGCTATGCCTTGCGGTTTTCGCATGGGCCGCGCCGGCGTCCGCAGTCGTCTACGTCAAGCACGACGCTACCGGCCTGCAGAACGGCACCTCCTGGGCCAACGCCTACCCGCAACTCCAGCCCGCCATCGATGCCGCAGCCGCCGCCGGCGGGGGCGAAGTCTGGGTCGCGGAGGGGACGTACGGGGAATCCATCACGCTCAAGAGTAACGTGGCTCTGTATGGCGGGTTTGCGGGAGGCGAATCGCAACTCGCCCAACGGGACATTGGCACGCGACTCACGATCATCGATGCGAGCCACGCCAAGGCGGGCGGACCGGCGTATCACGTCGTGGTGATGGACAGGGTCACGGGTGCGCGACTCGACGGGTTCGCGGTCATCGGCGGCAAAGCGGACGGCTCGTATGGCAACGAGTGCGGGGGTGGCATCTACATCTCCCATTCGGATGCGACCAACGCCATTGTCAACTGCACGATCAGTGGGAACTGGGCCTACAAAGGCGGCGGACTCTACTGCGACTCCAGTTCGCCCTTGGTCGCCGAATGCACGATCAGCGGCAATTGCGGTTTCTGGTCGGGAGGCGGGGTCCTCTGCAGTCTATCGTCGCCCGTGCTTTCCAACTGCGTTGTGAGCGGGAACTTCCGGGGCGGCGGCATCTCCTGCGAGGATCACTCGTTACCCATGCTGCGAAACTGCACGATCAGCCGGAATGAAACTAACGGGGTTTACTGCCGTATCGCTTCGTCACCAGTCATGGTGAACTGCGTTCTCGAAGGGAACGCGGGCTTTGGCGTCGGGAAGTTCTATGACGAATCGACCCCGGTGCTTACCGCCTGTCTATTCCATGCGAATTCCGGGGGGGACTTCGTGGCCTACCGAGGTGGGCAGGATCCCCTCACTTTCACAGGAGCGAACAGCGTCAATCTCAATGTCCCCGAAGCGAGTCGAAACGTTGACGGCGATCCCAAATTCAACATGAGCCCTCCCGGCGTCTGGACTGCGTTCCCGCAGTATGACGTGGGGGCGAATCTGACGACGATGTCCGACGCCTCGGCCGCTTTCGTCCCCGGGGCGCTTCGGGGACGTCTTCTGGAACCCGACGCAAGGCAGCGCTTCCATGTCCTGATCGTTGCGAACACGGCGACGGCGATCACCGTCGTGGGTGACGTGACTGGAACCGTGGCGAGCGGCGAGACATACCGGATTTTGGACTACCACCTGTTGGACGACTCTGCTGCCTTAGACCGGGGCAGCGCCGCTGATGCACCAGCGTTCGACTTCGAGGGCGACAACCGGCCTGGAGCCGACAGTTGCGTTGACATTGGGGCCGATGAGGCGAACAGTTCGTACACCCCTCCGCCAGACACCACGGAGCCAGAGTCTCATGTCCTCGAACTGCCTGTTGTTGTCTCTGCAACGGCCTTCGATGTAGGATGGGTTGCCTCGGACGCGGAGAGCGGACTGCTGGTCACTAAGTTCTTCTACCGACGGGACCAGGGTGCTTGGACGCAGTACGGCGGCGACTTGGGTGGCTCCCCCGTGAGATTCGATTCGACTGCGACGGGCGGCGATGGTTTCTACGAGTTCCTCACGCGTGGGACCGACAGGTCTGGCAACGTCGAGCCCATGCCAAACGAGGCCGATGCCGAGGTCCTGGTGATCACGCAGCCTCCCGGCCCCGTCGTGTACGTTGATGGTGATGCCACGGGTACGCAGTCCGGGGGGGACTGGGCACATGCGATTCACGGGATCGGCAAGGCGATCGCTGTGGCCGAGGCGTTCGGAGTTGGGGAGGTTTGGGTAGCTGCGGGCACGTACGAGGAATCGGTCACGCTCAAGAGTGATATGGCGCTCTACGGCGGTTTTCTAGGAACAGAGTCAGGCATCTCAGAACGGGACTGTGCCGCACACCCGACGGTCATCGACGCAAGTCGGGTTGACGTGTTTGCTCCGTCGGAATCGGCCGTGGTGATGGACGGGACCACGAACGCAAGGCTCGATGGTTTCGTGGTGACTGGCGGGGCGCGAGGCCCGGGGTTCATGCCTAAAGGGGGGGGTATCCGCTGCTCTGGCGTCGGGCCCACCAATGTCATCGCAAACTGCACGATCAAGGGGAACCGTGCCGCGGATGGCGCGGGCATATGTCTGTCCTCGTCGTCCTTGGTGCTGGCAAACTGCACGATCAGCGGGAACAGCGCCCAGTACAGCGGCGGCGGCGTTTATTGCGCGGGAGGGGCACCGGTGATCAGGAACTGCATGATCGCCGGGAATACGGCCGTGTACGGGGGGGGCGGTGTGTACTGCGGAGGCGGTGCCCCGGTGATCGAGAACTGCACCATCAGCGCAAACACCGGCGGCACGGGTGCCATCAGCCTGGGGTTCGGGGCGGCGCTGCAACTTACCAATTGCACGATCAGTGGCAACAGCGGCGGCAGCACCGGGGGGATCAGTGTTGGCATGGTCGTTGGTGGGGATGGATCGTCCCTGCAGATGGCCAATTGCACAATCAGCGGAAACCTGTCTCGCCAAGGGCATGTCGGTGGCGTGTGGTGCTCCGAGTCTTCCTTGACGTTGCGGAACTGCATTTTTGCAGACAACCAGGGCGTGGCGATCCGGAAGGACGTGGACCCGCAAGGACCGAGGGCGAGCATGAGCGTGGTTTCGTGTCTGTTCTGGGCTAACGTCGGTGGCGATTACTGCAGTTCCGGCGCGGTCTACACGGGTGCCAGCGCCATCAACGCCAACGTGCCTGGGGCGCGGACCAATGTGGACGGCGATCCCATGTTTCTGGTGGGGCAGACCGGGACGTGGACCGAGGCGTCAGTCTATGACGCTGGCAGAGACTGCACGGTGATGACTGACTCGTGGGCCGCTCTCCTGCCGGGGCAGTTCGCCGGACGGCTGATCGATGTCAACACGGCGCAGCGCATGCAGGCGCTTGTCATGGGCAACGACGCCACCCATATCGAGGTGGTCGGGGATGTGACCGGAGTCGCCGCCGTTGGAGCTGCGTACCGCATCATCGACTACCACGTGGGTTACGGCTCGGTAGCCATTGACCGCGGGACTGGCACGGCCGCTCCGGCAACGGACATGGCGGGCAACCCGCGCCCGGTGGATGTCCCGCTGCTTGGCGCCGACGGCACGGGTACCGAGTACGATATCGGCGCCTTCGAGGCGTCGTTCCTCGGCATAGCGGGACAGGTCCAGAATACCGGGGGGGCGGTTGGCCTGTTGCGCGTCGAGGCGTTTCCTGTCGCGGACTTCACAGGCGGACCTTCCAGTCTGACCATCGTGGATGTGGAGGACGGGGGAAGGTTCGCCTTCGGTGACCTGTTCGCGCAGCATTACTACGTTCGTGCGTTCGTCGACTGCGACTGGGACGGGGAACCAGACCCGTGGGAGCCGCAAGGCGTCTACGCCGGGAACCCGGTAACGGTGCCACCGGACGCTGCTGGCGTTGACATCACGCTGACCAACCCGGACACGGATGCCGACGCGGTGCCGGATTGGTGGGAGATGACGCGGTACGGAACGTTGACCGTGCCGGTTCCTGTGGCGCGGGTGAACTATGCCCTCGACCCGCAGGGCGGCAACGGAACGGTCACCTGCGACCTGCTGGTCGGCGCGCAGGGCGTGTTGCCGGCGAACGAGGCGGCGTATGACGCGGCGTTGCGGCAGATTGGGTTTGTCGACAACGAAGAGATTCTACAGGCGGTCGTGGATGCGGTGAATGCGGGGAAGTCGGTGCTGAAGCTCTTCGTGTGCGACGGCTGGAACCTGATCAGTTCGCCGTACACGGGGTGGCAGGTCATGAGCAGTCTGGCGGCGGCAGAATCGCGGACGCTGCTCGCGTGCGTGGGTGGTGTCTACCAGCCGTTGGCAATCGACACGCCGCTGGTGCCGGGGCACGCGTACTGGCTGCAACTGCGCGGCATTCCTCCCGAGGGCAAGCCGATCGTCATTGCCGGGTACGAGGTGGCGGATCCGAGTATTCCGTTCGTGGACGGCTGGAACCTGGTCGGCCCGATTGTGGAAACAGCGACGGACACTCTCGACTGGGCGCGCGGGCGGCCGTGGACTTGGGACGTCTGGCTGCAACGGTTGATCCGTTCGGGCGACGTGCTCGAACTGGGCTGTGGGTACTGGGGCTACCTCGCCAGCGTCACCGCGTACGTGGGGCGGCTGTCGTTGAACCGGGCCGTGTTCGACCACGCCGCGGGGACCGTCACGTTCGAACTCGGCGAGTTCAACGGCGACACGCTGCTGGTCCGATTCTACGATGTGACCCGGGACCGGCTCGCTCTCGACACGGTCATCCGCGATCTGGGGCGGAGCACGCGGGTTTCGGTGTCCGCAGCGGATGGCCTGACCCTGATGCCGGAGACGCAGTACTCCATCCAGGTCTGCGCGGTCCGCAACGGTGTGCGTGGGGCCTGGGTGCGCGCGGTGTTCTTCTCCGGCGCCGCCGCGGTCGTGGACGCCGCGCCGTTCGACAACACGGACATTCGTCAGGCCGGGTTCGACTGGGGCACGCGGACGCTGACCAACCTGTACATCGGTGCCGACCGAATCGAGTACAAGGCGGCGCGGTTCGACGCGGCCGGCAACTTCCTGCAGGCTCAGGAACCACGGGTGCTCGACAGTGCCGACGCGCCGCTGGACCTGAACGGGCTGGGTGCACAGGACGGCGACGTGGTCTACGTCATGGTGCGGATCGTCGACGCCGCCACCGGCGAGGCGAAGAGCGATTGGAGGACATTTTCCAGATGATGGGACGTGCAATACGAATGCCGTCGCCCAGTTCGGGGCTATGGGGCGGAACCGAGAAGGCGGTTCGTTGGCGCGCCCGCAGCTTGCCCGCCGAAGCCAGGGGGGGCGAAGGCCGGGGCGCCGCGGATTGGCTTAGGGCGTGCTTTGCGTTGTGCTGGGCAATGCGACTTGTCTCGGGCGTTTCCCCGTGGCCACGCGTCCCCGGACCGCGTAAACGCGGGACTACGAGCATGGGCCGTCCGAGTATCGGCCTGAGTTGGGTGTCATTACGTGTGATCCTTGGGTGGGTGCTGGTGCCGCTCGGCTTGCTTGCCGGCGATTGGGAGTTCTCGGTCGGGGCGAACGTCCGCGTCCTCGACGATGTCGATTTGAAGGGCATGTCGCTCAATGGCGGCGGGTACGTGGACGGTTCGGTCACGGCGATCGGTGGCGGCCTGTGGCGGTACACGGTCAAGGACCCTCTGAACCAGGTCGCTGGCGCCAGTCTGGACGAGGCGACGTATCGGACCGTCACCGTGCCGGATGCGACCGACGACATGGATCTCGGCGTGGGTATCGCACTGGGCGCGAGCCGGGCGTTGTGGACGCGCGGCGCGACTGTGCTGGGCCTGGAACTGACGGCGGTCACCGCGGCCAGTGATGCCGATACGACCGTCACAGCCAGGCAGACGCTCGAGACGTGGAGTATCGCGGCGGACACCTGGAATCCGGGTGGCGTGCCTGATCCGGGCACGCTCTCGAAGGTCTCCGCGAATCACGTGGCCGTGGCCAGTCCGGACGTTCTGAACTCGGTGGCCAGGGTCGGCTACGACGTGGACTTGGGCTTGTACACGTTCGGCACGGGGTTGACCCTGCGGCACCAGATTTCGAAATTCTGTTTCGGTGTCGCGACCGGGCCGACGTTCTCGGTCGTCGACTACGATTTCCAGCGTGACAGTTCCGTGACGTGGCTCGGGGGCGACACATTCTACACCGAGCGGCAGCGCGAGTCTGGACTTGCAGTCCGAGCCGGGTGGTATGCGCGTGGCGGGATCGGTTGCGCGCTGACCGAGGCCATTGGTTTGGACGTGCATCTGCGCTACGACTTCATTCCTGTCGACGTCGGCAGTGATGTGGCCGACATTGGCCTGTCCGGGCTGGGGGGGCAGGTCTCGGTGACCCTGCGATTCTGAACGGCCACTCCCAACGGTGGCTCGATGCGGAAGTACGGCAAGGCTCCTGTCTTGCCGTGTAGTCCACGTTCGCGCCGGCCAGCGTCACACCTCACCCGGTCCCCCCGGCCTCACTCCCCGCGCGAGATCTCGGTCGGCCAGCCTTTGACCGCCTCTTCGAGCAAGGCGCTGACTTTGGGGGCAGCTTGTTCGATGAACGTCTTGACCAGCATTTCGCCGTGCTGACGGGTCGCCTCGACCGCGTCCGGGCCGCAGCCGTCGCGCTGCGCGTTCAGGCCGTCCTTCGGGATCCGCGACAGGTCGACGAGGTCTGGCCGGAAGTACATCATCAGCGATGTCTCGTTCTTGCCGCCGTGGTCGCCGCCCTTGACGTTCACCCACGATGCCGGCTCGTAGTCGGTGATGGCCAGGACGCGGACGTAGCGGTGTTTCTCGGTGAACAGTTCGACGGCACGCTTGATGGTCTCGACGTGCTTGCCGCCGTAGTGGCCCATGACGATGACGATCGCCTTGAACCCCTCGTCGTACAGGTTCTCGAGATGCTCGAACGCGTACTGCAGCACCAGGTCCTTCGAGAACTCGAACGTGTGGTGGAACCTGGCCCACGGTTTCATCGTCTGGTAGCCGCAATAGACCGGCGGCAGCACGACGCCGCCGGTGCGCTGGCAGAGTTCCAGGGTCATGTGGTAGGCCTTGAGCGTGTCGAGGCCGACCGGGTTCTGCGGCCCGTGCCACTCGTGCGCACCCCAGACCAGATAGGCGAGCGGACACTCGCGCAAGACCTGATTGATCTCCCGCGGACGCAGTTCTTCGTACTTCATGGTGGTGTTTCCTCCCCGGCCGTTCCTCGCAATCATCGTCGCAGTCACGCCTCGATGGCCGGTAACGGGCGGACACGGGATCGAGACCCGCTTGCGACAGCGATCGCCTTCTCGTCATTCTTCCAACCTGTGCGGGGGAATCCGTCCCATGGCGAGGTGCCTGCCGGGCCAAGAGGCGATCCAGCGCACAGTGGCTCGGCGTGTCCCGCGCCGAAGCGGGGTGCTCGGGCCGGTCCCCGGCCGAGGGCCTCGGGCCGGGACGGCCCCGAGCACTCTGCCGCGGTCCCGGAGGTCCCGCGCCACGGTCCGCCGCTGCGTACAGCCGCGAACGGGCGAATCTTGGCGCACGCAGCTCCGCCTTGTCTCTCTGCGGTTTTCCCCGCACAGGTCGTATTCTGCTTTCATCGTGACGTTGGTACTACCCATGCCCAGTGACAATTGCCGTTACCGTTGTTCAGTCTAGTCACCGAACCGACCGATGCAAGCCGCGTTGAGGCTTTGCCTGCCAGGGTGATGCGCCTATATTGGCGGCACGCCCGAAAGTGATCCGGACCCGAACGGAAAGGACCTGAGCCATGCCCGAACCACGCCCGAACATACTTCTGATTCACGTGGACCAGTGGCGCACGGACTGTCTCGGATGCGCGGGGCATTCGGTGGTGGAGACGCCGCATCTGGACGCGCTGGCCGGCGAGAGCGTACGGTTCTCGCGCGCCTATGCGGCCGTGCCGTCCTGCATCGCGTCGCGGGCGTCGCTTCTCACCGGGTTGACACCGCGCAGCCACGGGCGGGTCGGGTACCGCGACGGCGTGCCGTGGAATTACCCGGTGACGTTGCCGGGCCTGCTGGCGGGTGCCGGCTACCACACCCAGGCGGTGGGCAAGATGCACGTCGATCCGGCCCGGAACCTGGTCGGGTTCCACAACGTCGTCCTGCACGACGGGTACTTGCACTTCCAGCGCAAGCGCCAGCGGGACTTCGGGCTGTTCGACGATTACCTGCACTGGCTGCAGCGTGAGCACGGGCCGCTGGCGGACTACATCGATACCGGGCTGGGCTGCAATGGCTATGCTGTGCGGCCCTGGATCTACGAGGACATGCTGCATCCGACGGCGTGGGTCACGACGCAGTCCATCGATTTTCTGCGCCGGCGCGATCCGAGCAAGCCGTTCTTCCTCTATGCCTCGTACCACCGGCCGCACCCGCCGCTGGATCCGCCGCGCGACTACCTGCACATGTACGAGGGCAAGGACCTGCCGCCGCTGCCGCGCGGCGACTGGGCCGACGCGTTCAATCAGACGTCGTACCACGGGCTGGACAGTCCCAAGCCGTCGTCGCCTGCGGCGATCGCACGGGCCCGGCGGGCGTACTACGCGCAACTCACGTTCATTGATCACCAGATTAACCGCCTGACGCATGCCCTGTACGAGCATGATGTCCTGGCGAACACCTGCATTCTGTTCTGCTCCGACCACGGCGACATGCTCTACGACCACGGGTTCGTGGCCAAGTCGTTGCCGTACGAAGGCTCGGCGGGTGTCCCGTTCCTGCTCCGGCTTCCGACCGCGTGGAAGGTGCCGCGGCGGCGGACGCTCGAGATGCCGGTCGAGATGCGCGACGTGCTCCCGACCCTGTGCGATGTGGCGGGCGTCGCCGTGCCGTCGAGTGTCGAGGGCCAGAGTCTCGTGCCGCTCTGCCGCGGTGAGACCGTGCCGTGGCGCGAGTACATTCACGGCGAACACCCGCGCGGCGACCTGTCGAACCACTGGCTGACCGACGGCCGGATGAAATACGCCTGGTATTCGCAGACCGGTCGCGAGCAACTTTTCGACTTGGCGAACGATCCGCAGGAACTGCACGACCTGGCGCCGGACCGGGCTGCCGACGTCGCGGCATGGCGTGAGCGGTTGGTCCGCGAACTCACCGGCCGCGAGGAAGGTTACGTGCAGGATAGCCGGCTCGTCGTCGGCCGCGCGCCCCTGTCGGTGCTGGCCAGCGCGACCGCAAGAGCGAGTTGATCCCGCTGGGAACGGATTTCGACGGTCTGGTCCGATTGCACGCGGACAGCGCGTCACTTCTGCGCGGACCTGGCCTTGACGATCCTGTAGATCCCGAGTGCGATGAGGACGGCCCCGATGGCGGCCAGCGCGAGGCCGTTGTGAGTCCCTCTGAGGACCAGTTTTCCGGAAAGCCCGCCAGCCACGAGAATGACCCCGAACACAATATTGACAATACCGCGCATGGCCTTCTCCTTCGCGTGGAACCTTCCTCTCTTCGACGGGCGCAGGTAATATGCCGACCGCGTAGCGTCCTGCAAGTTTGTCGCGAGTCTCACGGCGCCGCCCGATCTTGTGCCGCCAGGCCAGCGCAGGGCTGTTTCTCTTTCGGTCTCTCAGGAGTCGGTTCGGTGGCTTCGGCGCGTCCCGCGCCGAAGTAGAGTCTGGAGGCCGGTCCCCGGCCGACACACCCGGCCCGAGACGGCCCGCGCTACGGTGCGTTTCGTCTCCCCAAGGCGAAAAAGAAACAGCCCTGTGTTGCCTCCAGGGCTGTTTCAAGATCTGGCGCCGCGTCTCGGAAGGCCACACCTCCGCGCACACCTGGTAGGGGCGGCCTGTCCTCAGGCCGCCCCCCCCGGCGTGGGG
>Ga0208968_1000228_pt1 | contig 47598 bp, 45 predicted proteins | sample RifOxyA3_FD_184031 | JGI IMG/M metagenome (GOLD analysis project Ga0208968, IMG submission 184031) | Groundwater microbial communities from Rifle, Colorado - Rifle Oxygen_injection A3 (SPAdes) | ecosystem: Environmental > Aquatic > Deep subsurface > Groundwater | place: Rifle, Colorado, United...
AAGCGATTTGGGTTTGTTTTCTGCCATTTTCATAATGCAAAATTATCCCACTATCAACATCAATTACCACTGACGAACCAGCCCAAATTTTCATATCCGCATAATCCTTTTTGCGCCATACATTCAAATTAGAAAAATTTTTACCATTCAAAGGAGAAAGATTTTGGAAAATAAGATTTTGGGGATTTTTACTTTGATATTGGATTTTTTCTTCTTTCTGTTTTTCTTCGCCCAGTACTCGGCTCTCAAATTTCAGCGGAATATTTTTTTCATAGTCAGCTTTGAGCACCAAACTTCCATACATAAAAATAGGTAAAAATGGAACTATTAAAATTGCAAAAATTATATTAAACATTATTGATTTGGAAAATTGTTATTGGAATTGGAAATTAGAAAAAAGTTTTTAAGTTCAATTTTCCCTTTTCTTATTTCCTAAACTATTCTCTATTTTCTTTTTCACTAATTTTAACCAACAATCACGCTTTCTATCCGACTATCTTTCGACAATGTCTCAAAATCTGGCAATTTAGAAATATCATCCAGCCCGAGTTTTTTCAAAAATTCAAAAGATATTTTATAAAGATAGCTTCGACTGTCATTGGGGTTATCCACTCTTTCCAAAAGTCCGCGCATCATCAAATTTCGCAGTGTGAAAGTACAATTGACTCCGCGAATCGCTTCGATATTAATCCGAGAAATTGGTCCGCGATAAGCTACAATTGAAAGCACTTCCAACGCCGCCTTACTCAAACTTTCTTGAATTTCACTTTTGATTAGTTCGGAAATAATCTGCGAATTTTCTGACGCTGTTGCCATTTGAATCTGGTCTTCTTTTTTGATTATTATTATTCCACGATTTCCGGCATATTCGCCTTGCAAAACCATAACGGCATTTTCCACTTCCGGATTTTCTACTCCGACAATTTTGGCGATCCGAGAAATTTTCACCGGTTCACCACTCATAAACAATATACTTTCGATTATTGATTTTAGTTTTTCAATTTCCATTTTTATAAATTAGTTATTTTTTAAACTTAGTTTTATATCTTCAAACAAATTAGTCTGCTCTACTTCGATCAGTCTTTGTTTTATCATTTCCAGCATTGCGAGAAACGACACAATCACTTCCACCTTATCCGTAGATTTTTCCACTAAATCAGCAAATGATGATTGAATTTTTTCGCGCAAAAAAATTTCCAAATCGTTTATCTTTTCTTCCAGTGTCACCACTTCATTTACTATTTCCTCGGAAAGTTTTTCTATGATCGGAATTTCACTTAAAATTGCGAGAAAATGTTTTTTGAAATCATAAACATTAAAATCCTCCGGCGGATAAAAAACCGCTTTGACATCAGTAAATCCTTCTCGAGAATAGCAAATTTTTCCGTTCTGGGCAATTTTTCCCAATTTTATCGAAGCTTCCTTGAATTTTTTATATTCTTCCAATTGATGAGTCAAGTCTTGAATTTCCTCTTCTTCCTCTTCACTAAATTTCAGCATCGGCAAAAGTGCCCGCGATTTGATGAGAATTAGCCGAGATGCTACAGACAAAAAATCCGCCAAATGCTCCAAATTGATATTTTGGTTGTCTTTTATATAATCCAAGTATTCACCAGCAACTTTGGACAAGCTTAGCTGGGTAATTTCCAGTTTTTCCTTCTGAATCAACTCCAAAAGCAAATCCATCGGCCCTTCAAATTTTTCGGTCTTAACATTATACATTCTATTTTTTAAGTTATCTCATTTACGAACTACGAAATAACCGAATTACGAAACATTTAAACTCCATTTTCGTACTTTCGCCCGCCTCGACTCGCGAAGACGCTTCGTCGACGCGAGGCGGGTATTTCATAAAACTATTTCTTTTTGCTAAAACTCCCTTTAATCACTTCTTCTTTTTTAATATATTCAGCTACATTTAAAAGTAACGACTCCGTATATTCTCCCGATCCAACATATATTTTTTTATTTTTGAGCAATAAACTATCCACAAAAATTTCCATTTTTAGAAGATCTGCAAATGGAGGCACTGCTCCAACCTTTCCCAAAAGATTCTTCTTCATCCAGACTTCCTTGGCAAAATCAATTTTTTTGGCGCTCTTAAGCCCTTGCTTTTTTCTTCGCGCGTTTATAGTTTTCAAAAGTTTTTGTTTATCTAGATTTTTATTCCCAGAAATTAACGCTAAAAGATAATCGTTATCCGCTTTCATCACTAGCGCCTTGGCCACCATTTTTGGTTCTATTTTTTCCGTCTGCGCCGTGTCCCAAGCAGTAAAAGTGGTTTTGTGATCAATGATATTAAATTTATACTTCTTATCCTCCAGATATTTTAATATTTTTTTGCTTAGAGCCATAAATTTAGCTTATTTATTACCCTCCTATCATATCATAACTGGCTATTTTTTCCAAGACAAGCTAATTTTCCGATCCTAAAGATCTATAGAAAAAAAATGGGAGCTAGCATCTGCTAACTCCCAATGTGAAACTCATAAAAAATCCTACCAAAACGGATGTTTTAACGCGTCATCGCCTTCAATGTCTGTTTGACACAATGCCTTGAGCGACGACTGGAGCCTACGCCCCGACCCTTTTTTGTATTGGTGTCTGGACTGATTCTGACACCAGAGTCTTTTGTTTTCGGCGCATAGGCGGTAGCCGTCGTCTTTTCCTGACTGGGAAAAATCACGACGATTTTCCGCGCCCGAGAAATCGTTGTGGGCGCAACATCGCAACCCATCTCCGAAAAAAACTCAGAACCTGTCATAACCCTGACCCTTTCAGGTTGTTGGGCAGAACCCGAAGAATTTGAGGATCCGGAACAACGGGAGGAGGCACCAAAGACTAATCCCGCAAGCATATTTTGGTAATAATTATATGCCGCGTACGAAATTCCTCTTTTCATAAGTCACTCCTTTTTTTGATAGTGTTTATTATTATTGGCCATTGCAAATTAGCAATAAAAAGACTAGTCATAACCTATCTTATTGCTAATTTCCAATAGACTTATTGAAAGAACTATAACTACATATCCTAACATAAAACCAGCCAAAAGTCAATGACTTCAGCTTGGTTTTGCTTATTTTGCCTTATTTAAGCCTATAAATCAATATAAGTTACAAACAACAAATAAAAATTCAAGACTTGTTATGTGATATGCTACTTACATCTTAGACTAAAAAAGGTACTTGACCCCTTTAATCTTCCACATTTTTGAATTGTCCTTTTGTACACCTCAAGGAGGTTCAGCCTCCAAAGGATATTCCTTATTTAGGTGGATATCTGCCTACCCACCTACATTCTACACTTAAATTTATTATTTCAAAACCTTTCTTGGCTCCATTTCATCTGCCGGGCTGATAATTTTTTCTTCTTCCAGCATATCTATAATTCGAGTCGCTCGCGCATAGCCAATTCTAAGTTTTCTTTGCAAGAATGACGCCGAGGCTTTACGACTTTCTAACACAAGTTTTTTTGCCTCCTCATAAAGCTTGTCATTGCTTAATTCTTCGTTGGGATTCATTTCTTGTTTGATATCATCAAATTTTTCATCTAATTTTTGAATTTCATAAAGCAAACTGTCATGCATACTGCTAATCATACCTTGTATATTACATGCAGTTTCTTTCTCCTTGTTTTCATTTATAATCAACGAATCTTTTTTTATACTTTCAATTTCAACTTTTATCGTTCTTATTATAAGATAATTGATTATTGCAATTACAATAATTACAATCAATATAATTGTTGTCATAATTTTTATATATTAGAAATTATTAATTAGTTTAACCCGAAAACAAATTGACCTCTCCTCAAAAACGCAAGTGAGTGATTTGAAAAATTTTATTTCTTTCAAAGCTTATTTTTTAGGTAAGTATGTACTAAATTATTTCAATTTATAAACATACTCCTTTTCTGCTTTGGCATATAAATTTTCTTGAAATCCAAAAAACATTGCGCGGATTTTCTCAACATCCCCAAGCGATTGTTCCGCATTGGCAATCGCATGATATTTCAGATTCAAAAGAATTGGCAATTTTTCTTCATCAAGTTCTTCCACTCCTTTTTCTTCGTATTTATTCAAAACAAAATCTAAAAATTCTTTTTGTTTTTCGTCCAATTTTTCAAAAATCTTATTCTTTGATTGTTCCACTCTTTGCGTTCTGGAAATTGTCGGAGTTAAGAAAGAAATATAAACTAAAACATCAAACAAATCACTTTGCTCGGCGTCGATCATTTTTTGCAATGTCTCCAATTCGTCTTTGCCAAAACCTTTTTCGGCAATACTGTCCAAAAAAGCTTTGCGAGTTGTTGGATTTGACCAAATTTTTCTCAATTCTTCTTCGCTTTTGAAAAATTCCGGCATTGTGCCAAACATATTATCCATAAATTCTTCCACAGAAATTGGCTTGCCATCCGCACTCCAAAATGAAGTAGAAATCATATGCTGAATTTCTCGTTCTTTGCCGTCGCGTAATTTTATTTTCAATTTTCTTTTTGGCTCTTCTTGATTTTCATCTTTTATAATCAAGCTCGTATCTTTTGCTTCTTTTGGATATTCAAACTCTTTTGACTCTTTTTCTGTAGTTTCGTCTATTGGATCACCATCCCATTCGGGATCAGAAAAATGATGATAGGCATCCACAAAATCATAAATAGTAAAATATTCCTTTCCGTCAAAAAGTCTGGTTCCGCGTCCAATTATTTGCTTGAACTCAATCATTGAATTTACCGGTCGCATCAAAACAATATTCCTGACATTTCGCGCATCCACTCCGGTGGAAAGTTTTTGTGAGGTTGTGAGAATCGTTGGGATAGTTTTTTCATTATCCTGAAAGTCCCGCAAAAATTGATCTCCGCGCGCGCCATCATTAGCCGTCACCCGCACGCAATAATTCGAATCCTTACTTTCTTTCATTTGATTTATCAAATCACGAACAGCCAAAGCATGATCTTGATTAGCGCAAAAAATTATTGTTTTTTCATTTTGATTAATCTCATCTAATAGTATGCGCACCCTTTTTGCTTCACGCTCTTTAATGGTAATAATTCTGTTAAAATCTGCCTCTTCATAAATCTTTCCTTCTTCTACTTCCCCTTCTACTATTTGATCATCCGAAGTATAAACATATTCATCCAGTGTAGTCTGAATTCTTTTTACCTTAAATGGCGTCAAAAAACCGTCATTCACTCCTTCTTTGAGTGAATAAACATAAACCGGTTCACCAAAATATTTGTATGTATCCACATTGTCTTTTCGCTTTGGCGTGGCAGTAAGTCCGAGTTGAACTGCCGGCGAAAAATATTCCAAAATTCCGCGCCAATTACCTTCGTCATTGGCTCCGCCTCGATGACATTCGTCGATAATAATAAAATCAAAAAAGTCTGCCGGATAATCTCCAAAATATGGTGTTCCGTTCGGACCACTCATAAAAGTTTGAAAGATTGTAAAATAGACACTGCCACTCATTGGCACTCCGCCCTTTTTACGAATGTCTAACGGATTAATTCGCACCAACGCATCTTCTGAAAAAGCGGAAAAAGCATTAAATGCTTGATCAGCTAAAATATTACGATCGGCTAAAAATAAAATCCTTGGTCGGCGCGCACCATCTCGTTTCAAAGTCCAACGAGTTTGAAAAATTTTCCAAGCAATTTGAAAAGCCACTGCCGTTTTTCCTGTTCCGGTCGCCATCGTCAAAAGTATTCGGTCTTTTTCTTCCGCCACTGCGTTTACAACATTATTGATCGCAATTTCTTGATAATAACGCTTTCCATATTCACCCTCATTTGGCACGCTGGAAAATTTTTCTTTCCATTCATTCCAGTCAGAAAAAGTTTTGTTCCAAAGTTCGTCAGGTGTTGGAAAATCAATCACGCTTTTTTCTTCTCCGTTTGCGAGTGACATTTCATAAATCTCTTTGCCATTAGTGGAATAGGTATAATCAATTTCTAATTTTTCTGCATAAGCCTTGGCCTGCGCCACTCCCTCCCCAACCTCAAGATTTTCCGCCTTAGCTTCAATCACGCCAATCTTGCGATTTTTATACACTAAAATATAGTCTGCAATTTCCGGTTTACCTCGCAGTCCGCCAGTTTGAATTTTTCCGTCGGTAATGCGAAACTCTCGCAAGACTTTTGATCCTTCAATTTCTCCCCAACCACTGCTTTTCAGTTTTGGGTCAATATATTCTGCTCTTGTTTCTGATTCGTTCATAAAATTCTTATTATTTGGTGTTTTACTCAAATTATGCAAATAAAATAGCTGCTTTTTCCTTTAAATAAAGGATTATTGTTTCTATTTGTTTTGGCCTGATGCAAATAGAATTTTCTCATCTTGAGATGGCAATCGATATCTAACATTTCTCTTGGATCCGCTTTGAGGAACAATCTTAGTCAGTAATCTTTTTTTTGTCCAGAGATTCAAAAGTCGAGATACTTTTGCTGTGTCTTGAATAAGTAAAATTTTTCTAGCCTCTTTGTTTGCAATATATTTATTTTTTCCAAGATATGTAGAGATTTTGTCCCATTCCCCAGGTGCTTTTTCATTAAAAAGCACCACCCTTGTAGCATCTTGCAAGATGGGATAAGTAAGAAATATTGGGGGGTAAAGATTTCCCTCATGCATAAGTTGACGCATCGCACGTACGCCTTCATTTTGATCAAGATTTGGCGGATCGGGAAATTCTCTCAATGCCTTCACCAGTAAATCATTCCTATAACCCAAGGATCTTTCAATTCCTATATTTGAAGGTGTTATGTTGAACGGCAATAATCCAGGATTCTCAATTTCAATCCTGTCTTCAAAAATTTTAATTTCAATATCTCGTTTTGTATGATAATCACGATGAATAACCGCATTTGTAATTGCTTCCTTTATTGCTCTTTCCGGCACCCTAAACTGTGTCACAAAACCAGATGGGACTCTGATTCCTGTTCTCAATAGATTTAAAACATATTCATGAGCATCGCTTATTTGCTTTATCATTGGACCGCCAATGGTTTTTGGATTTCCTATCAAATTCAATGTTTCAGATATTGTTTCCAGATTGCCATCATATTGAAAAACCCTGATGGCACATTTCGTATCCAACAAATCACTGGGAAATTCAGAAAACAACATTGTTGCTGCTCTTGTCGGAAGAATTTTTCCATCATTATTTTTTCTTGCTAGTCCTGTTTTCTCTAAAATAATTTCAATATCATCCTGCTCTATTCCCCTCTTCTTTCTCCAAGATTCATAATAATTAGATTTTAATAAATAAAATTCCACCTCAACCAACTCTCTATCGGCTCTTTCAAAACCTTTTATATATGAGAAGTGGACTATTTCCTGAGGATTCAACATTTTATTGCCTTTTTCTTGGCGAATATAAACATGGTTTTCAAAACTACGAAAATTATCAATAACCTTTGGAATATGCAAGAGTCCGATGCGAATTTCTTTTCCATCAATTTGTACCAGCTGAGGAGGCCATATATTAGAAATGGGAGGAATAATTTTTTTTACAGAATGTCCCAATTCATCAAATAATTCCAAATTTTCTTCTATCCCATAAATTCTATCCAAACCCATCTTCGTTGTTTTTTCAGGATCATCAACACCAAGGATTATAGTTCCTCCGTCCGTATTAGCCATTGCAATAATTGTTTGAAGTGTTTTATCAATAACCTCATTTCTACTTCCAAGTCTTTTGAATTCAATAGCTCTGGTTTCTGATGGTATTTGCAAAATAAAATCAACTAATTCTTTTTTATTCATAAAAATATATTTGCTTAACGCCTAATAGCAATCATTTAGCTCTCCTTCTAATTTTTTCATATATATTTAATTATACTACAATTATGTGTTTGTAGTATAATGCATTATACGAGTAATTGAAATTACTAATTTTATAGCTTAGAATAGCCATATTTTATATCAATTTGTTGTTTGAAAAATCATACTTCCCCCGCAAAGGCTTTCTTGAGCACCGATTTTTTCAACTCCTCCAAATCCGCCAGTTTTTGCTGATAAATCGCTTCCAGTTTTTTAGTTTCAGCCGAAAGCGCGTCAAGTTTGGCGACTATGGATTTTTGTTCTGTAATTTGAGGCAATGGTATCCTCACAATAGAAACCAAAGATATGTTTAAATTTCTTACCGTAGAGCCTGCCGCAAGCTTATCAAATTGATTAAAGACATACGGAGAACCTAAAATATTATATAAATAATCTTTATCTATTATATTTTTATTTTTTTCTCTCAAAACCAACCATCCGTCGTGGATAGCTCCTGATATTTTCATAATGTATGGTCTACCGAAACTCATTGAATTTGAAAGTATGAAATCCCCAATATTTACAATTCTAGATTTTTTTAATCCTTCGGGTTTTATTTTTTGGTTTGTTTTAAAAATATATTTATCTACATTTTTAGTATCACCAATTTTTATCCAGTTGATTCCATCCGCTTCGCTTGTTAAATATTTCTGTATTGGTCTTGGTGATCCTCCTCTTTCAATCTCTAATATTTCTCCTAATTTTTTATCCTCCCAATTTTTTCCTGAATTTTCAAAAATATTTTGTGAATAAGACTTAAAAATTTCTTTAGAATTTTTTAAATTCTTTTCCGCATTTTTTTTCGCTTTTTCAATCCCCTCAAAAACCTCATCTAAAATTTTCACGATGCGGTGTTGTTCGGGGAGGGGTGGGAGTGAGATTTCAATACTTTTGTATAATTTTGAATCAAGATTTCTAATTCCAGTAGAGTGACTTTGCATTTTTTCAGTAATACCAGAAATATAAGAAAAAAATAAAAATCGATGCAGAAAATTGAAATATAATTCCCTTGAATTTTTAATTCTTATCGCAGAAGTGAAATTACTGAAAGAGAAATCACCGTCTTTTTTATTAAAAATAACAACACGCCCTACTGGTTGCTTTGGTCCTCCACCAGATTTTTCGAGAATAATGTCACCATAAATCAATTTTCTATTTTCAAATTGTTTTTTTTCAACTTCTAAATAAGCAATATCGGAATCATCCAAATTACCTTCTCTTGTAAAATTTGTATTTCTTATAACTCCGACTTTAATATACGGAGGATTTTTACCCTTCCATAATCCATTATAAAAATCACAAACCTCACTAAGTTTTTTTGTCTGCCAGTCAGTTTTCATAATATTTTTTAATTTTAGTCCATAGACTTTTAAACTGAGATTGTTCAATCAGTTCAACAAATTCCTTTAATAATTCTGTAATATTTTCTGGCGGAAGTGGGTCTGTGTTTTCTTCAGGATTTCCGTGACTATAATAATTTATAGCTGAATAAAATATTTTATGATTATTTTTATTAAAATTTGGGAAAATAGTCACCAAAGAAGCAGCTTCAAATTGATGCAAGCCATAAAAATGTCTTAGCGTTTCAAAGAATCTTCTCATGTCATTGCCAATATTTTCATTACAACTTTCTTCTTTTGAGGCTTCATAAATTCTGCAAAGTGCTGTTTCAAATTCAGAAATTAGTTTTTCATTTGGAATATTTTTAAGTTCTTTTTTATTTAGCATAAAATAAAGAGCTTTTTCTTTGAAAATATTAGCTCTTATCATATTGAAAAATTGGGTATTGTGAGTCAGTACTATTTTTTGACTTTTTGGCTTTTCTTCGTTTTTCCAAAGTTTCTCATAAATGTCTTCTTCAAACTCTTGCAAGAGATTGCAAATTCCAAAAAAGTTTCCATAGCTAGTGCTACAGATTGGATCATCTATTATAAAAATCGAATTTTTATATTTGTCAGGACTATCAAATTTTTGGATGCTAGCTGCGAGAAAATAGCAGAGCCCTATCATAGTTTTTTCTCCTTCACTGATTCTTTTTGTTTCTTTTGAAATATCTTTATTATTTAATTTTAAGGAGATTGAGTTATCTATAATGTCGGCCGTATATTTCTTCAAACCTATAAAATCGTGTAAAAATTTATTAAAAAGAAAAACAATATTTGGAAGAGCATCAGCGTTGGGTAATTTATCTTTTTCTATATCTAGTTCTCGTTTTATATTTCTTAACTCTTCATTAAATATTGCAATTTTATCGAAATCAGTTTTGTTGTTCGTATAAAAATCAAAAAGATATTTTTGTCCAATTCTTTTTCTTAATTCTGTTTCTCTTGTACTGCTACTGTCTATATTTTTATTTATAATTGTAATAAGTTCTTTGTTTTTTTTGATTTTTTTGTTTATTTCTTCTATTTTTGTTTTTGGATTATTTACATATTCTAATTTGTTTTCATTTAGCACAAATTTTTCTTCATTTTTGTCATCTATATATTTTATAGAAATTTCAGGATTTATTTTTTTAAATTCAAGCATTTTTTTTATTTTCTCTATTTCATCTAAGATTGTTTCAACTAAAAGCTCCTGCCAATTCTGTTTAATTGCAAAACTATCCACAAAGTCTTCAGCTTTATTTTGTAAATTATTATTAATTGAAGACAAATCTTTTTTTAAAACTTCTAAATCTAATTGAAATTCAATTATTTTTGTATCAAATTTACCTTTTTCATTTTCAAAATAATTCTTATATTTTAAAAATAAATTTGTTACGGAATCATCTATTTTTCTTTTACATAATAGGCATTTCTTGTCCTCCTCACTTTTTTCAATACCAGTCTTTAGTAATTCCTGATTAATCCAATTTTCAGTAATATAAGATATATTTTCCTCAGTTTGTTTATTAAGTACCGTAAACACCTTCTCTTCCTCCAAAAGTTCATAAATACTATCCAGATTATCAATTTTGTCTTGTGATATTTCTACAAATTTCATTTGAAGCTTATCCGACTCATTAAATCCTTTAATCTTTTTAAATTTATCCTCGCAAGAACCAAACTCATCCTTTTTGAGAGGAATGGTAATCTCAAAATTTTCATTGATAATTTTATTGAAAGAAAATTCTTGCCATATGCTTAAATCACTTCCTTTATATTTATTATGTTTGAGATCTTTTTTTATTATATCTAACGAATTAATCAATAAATCTTTGATGTTTTTTCTATTCGTATTTTTTTGTGATATATCAGACTCGAAAGTTCTTATTTTTATATTTTCCTTGCCTAAAGGAATCGAGATTGTGCCATTAATATTTTTTTTGGAAAAATTATCACATTTAATATTTGCTTCAATATAGTCGGAATTAAAGACGTATAAATTATTTAATAATTTTTTATTTTCTATTGTCTTGAAATTTGATTTATTAATTACATTCTTATCAATACAAATAGAAAAATTTAACTTGCCATCATCGTTATTTGCTTCATAAGACAACAGCTCTTTAAGTTCTTTTTCCCCTGCACTAGAAATATAATCAAACAATCTGCTTAAATTTGTTTTACCTATCCCATTGGGTGCATAAATAACTACCTTACCAAAAAGATCGAAAATTGTTCTTTCGTTTTTTCTTTCTTTTTTATGTAAAAAAATATTATTGCCATTGAAATCTAAAAAATTTCTAACATATTTTATTGATTTTATTTCTTCTATTCTCATATTCTAAATAATTTTTTTAATATTTTCCAAAATCTTCTCACTTTCTTTATCTAAATTCCAAATTTCTTCCAAAATCTCTTTTGGCTCTCTTAAAACCACCTCGTCATTTTTATTCGGATTTTTAACAGAAATATCAAAAGTATTTTGATCTATTTTAGAAACATCCAGCGACCACGAATTGGCGCTGTTAGCTTTTGTCTTTTGCAATTTCACAAATTCTTCCAAATCTTTTTCGTTCAAAGAATTTGTCTTGCCAAGATTGCGATTAAGATTCAGTTGATAAAACCAAATTTTCTTGGTGGGAGTTCCCTTGTCAAAAAACAAGATCACAGTTTTCACTCCCGCACCTTGAAAAGCGCCACCGGGTAAATCTAAAACTGAATGCAGATTACAATTTTCCAAAAGCAATTTGCGAAGCGAAACAGAAGCATTGTCAGTGTTGGAAAGAAAAGTATTTTTGATGACAATTCCCGCTCGCCCGCCGGCTTTTAGAATTTTGATGAAATGTTGCAGAAAAAGAAAAGCTGTTTCGCCGGTTCTGATGGGAAAATTTTGTTGAATTTCTTTACCAATACCTGCGCCAAAAGGCGGATTGGCCAAAATCACATTATAACGATCTTTTTCCTGGATATCATTGATGTTTTCCGCCAAAGTATTCATATGCCTAATGTTCGGCGCTTCAACGCCATGCAAAATCATATTCATTATCCCGATAATATACGCCAAACCTTTAATTTCTTTGCCAAAAAAAGTTTTGTTTTGCAAAATATCCATTTCTTTGGAAGAAAGTTTGGATTGGTTTTGGGTTAGATAGTTGTAGGCTTCAACCAAAAATCCCGCGCTTCCACAAGCGCCGTCATAGACTGTTTCACCGATTTTCGGATTAACTGTTCTCACAATAGTTCTAATGAGCGGACGAGGTGTATAATATTCTCCACCATTTCGCCCGGCGTTTCCCATTTTGGCAATCTTGGCTTCATAGAGATGAGAGAGCTCGTGTTTTTCTTCATAAAGCCGAAAATGCATTCCGTCCACAACATTTAAAATTTCTCGCAGTTTATATCCGCTGGAAATTTTGTTTTTTAGTTCATGAAAAATTTCCCCAATTTTATATTCAATAGTGCTCGGTTCTTCTGATCTGAATTTTTTGAGATGGGGAAAAAGTTTGTTATTCACAAAATCATTCAAGTCATCTCCGCTCAAAGCTTTGTCGTGATCTAATTTGCCATTTGCATCTTTCGGACAAGCCCAAGTATCCCAACGAAATTCAGACGACAAAATATATTTATATTTCTTGCCCGACAAAGTAGCAGATTTTTTCTTGTCTTCTTCCAAATCATCCAGATATTTCAAAAACAAAATCCAAGAAGTTTGCTCAACATAATCCAACTCCGTCCCGCAACCGGAATCAGTATGAAGAATATTGTCTATATTTTTAAATGATTGTTCAAACATAATTTATTATTAAATCACAATTTATTTCTTCCAATCCTTAATTATAATCCCACCAGCCACTCTTTTCACAACCACCTTCTGTTTTTCTTTCCATCCCAATTCCTTATACATCTCAATTGGAATAGTGACAGCCAAGCTTGTTTTTCCTACTCTTGTGATCTTGCGGATGTTTTTGTCTTCACTTTTTCTTGTTGTCATATTTTTATTTTTAATACTTATCCCTGAAGTACAGCCAAGCTGACTACAGGGTAAATCTAATATGTATTTATAATACTTACTAATCCATTTTTTGCTCCTTCATTACATTCTCATACTACCACCAACCCCCCAACAATTCAAGCCACAAAAAAACAGGCCCTGACCTGTTTTTTTCAATTTTATTTCCTTCTCATATCCTAACATTTTCCTATTTCTTTTTCACTTTTATTGTCAGCAAGATGATATGCTGGCCAAAGTGCGGAAAGAACAATTAGTCCCGTGAGCACAAAAACAAATTTTACCGGCAAAAATAAAAAAACAAAAGAAGAAAGAATAGTTGCAAAAATATAGGCTACGGGCATAGAAGTTCGGAAGAAATCAACCACATCCACATCTCGGCAATCAATTCTTTTGTAAAAATAGGAATCTCGCATAATTTCAATTAGTGACGCGCCGATTCTAGTGGTAAATAAAATCAGCGCCCATTTCACAACACTGCCTGCTCCCATAAAATAAATTAGCATTGTTGAAACTCCCATTGCTAAAAGTGAAAAAAATAAAAGTTCTTTTTCTCCAATTTTCTTGTCCGCCCATAGCCCCGCGGGATATTGAAAAATCACAAAAGGAATAAGCATCACAGAAAAAATCTTTCCGATATCGCTCCAAGAAAAACCAAGATTAACTAGATAAATCGGAGTATAAATAACCATCAAGGCATAGAAAAATTCCAGCACAAAAGAAATATAATATATCCGCATAATATTTTTTCTGGCGAAAACTTTTTTCAAAATATCTGCTACCTTCAATTTCTGCTCAAATTTATCATTGACACTGCGTAGCCCAATCAGCCCGAAAATAAAAACAAAAATATTCAAAATCAAAGAAAAAACGAAAACTCCATGAAAGCCCATATTATCCAAAATATAAGTTGAAACAAAAGGACCAAATAAAAATCCGGCGTTAAGAATAGTCAGATGCACTCCGCGAATCCTTCCCGACATTCGATCCGTAGAAACACCTTCAATAATCAAATCAAGCGCTACCCATTCAATATGACCCAAAATTATATATAAAATCATCAGTATCATTCCGGCTTTTGAAGGTTCCAATAAAATCAAACCAAAAATAACAATCAGTTTAGCAAAAAGAGAAAAATAAAAAACATTAGCCTTACCCAAGACCCTCACGACTTTATGTAAATTAAGAAGAATGACTAAAAATATTATGTAGGAAACCGCATAGAAAATTCCCACATTTTCCGTGCCGATTGCCAACTTGAAATACGACGACATCACATAAATGAGAATAGCCTGCGCAAATCCCATTATGAAAGTGATAAATGTCATCAACTTTATTTTATTCTCATCTAATTTTTCTTTGTGTTTTTTCACCTATTGTTTATTTTGTTGAAATTAATGCTGGGACTATTATATTACGGCGCTAATCTTTTCACATCGCGCGGGAAAAGAATGGCTTCCTTGATTGAAGCAATGCCAAGAATTTTTTGCACAATGCGCTCTGATCCCAATCCCCAACCGCCATGCGCCGGCATACCCAGCTTGAAAACTTCCAAATAATCTTTGAAATCTTCCGGATTAAGTTTATGTTTTTTAATATTATTTACTAATTGCTGATAATTATGAATTCTTTGACTACCCGTTGCAATTTCCACTCCGCGAAAAAGCAAATCAAAACCTTCGGTAAATTGCGGGTCGTCACTGCTTGGCATTGTATAAAATGGCTTGGCACTGGCGGGATAATGTGTAATAAAAATAAAATCGCTATCATAAGTTTTTTTGGCCCATTCGCAAATCAACCTTTCTCCTTCCGGATCGATATCAATTCCTTCTGTTTCTTTGTTATATTCTTTTTTGAGAATTTCCAAAGCTTCCACCAATTTTATCCGCGGAAAATTTTCCGGCACCGAAATTTCACTTTCATATTCCGCCAGTTCTTTGGCGCATTTTTCTTTGACATCTTTTATAATTCTTTTCATCACTAATTCTAACTCATCCATAATTTCAGAAAAATTTTCAATAAAGCCCATTTCCGCGTCCAGCCCTGTATATTCATTGACATGGCGCGTGGTGAAGTGCGGTTCGGCGCGAAAAACTGTGCCGATTTCAAACACTCGTTCAAAAGCACCGACACCAGCTTGTTTGTAAAATTGTGGGCTTTGCGCCAGATAGGCTTCTCGTTTGAAATATTTTATTTTGAAAAAATTCGCTCCACCTTCCGTGGCAGCAGAAAGAATTTTCGGGCTTTTTATTTCTAAAAAACCTCTTTCTCTCATCACCTCTCCATAAGATTTCAAAATTTGCGAATAAACTTTGAAAATATCATTGACTTTTTTATTTCGAAGTGACAAGTTTCGATTATCCAAAAGAGTATTCAAATTTACATCCAGATCTTTTTTTGAAACATCAAATGGCAACTCTCCTTCCACCCGAGAAATTATCTCCATCTTTTCCACCTCAAGTTCCACTCTACCTAATGGATTTTCATTTTTTTCTTGTCCACCCGGCCGTTCTTTCACCAATCCTTCAACTGTTATTACATATTCACTGCGAACTTCTTTGGAAATTTGATGCGCCTCCACCTTGTCCGGAATGACCACCATTTGAATTATTCCTGAACGATCGCGCAGATCGATAAAAATAAGTTTGCCATGATCGCGTCGAACAGAAACCCAGCCGGAAAGCTTGACTTTTTGGCCAATTAAATTTGGAGTCTCTGAAATTAAAATCCGTTTCATAATATTAGTTCTAATTCGCTTTAATTAGTTTTATTTTCGTAACTTTCTAATAGTTCCCCAACTTTTTTGGAAAGTTCACTTGGAATTATCTTGGTTTTCACAAAAAATTCATTGGCTCCCATTTCTTTAACTTTTTGTTCAATATGTTCTTCCACTGAAGCGCTAAAAACAATAATTGGAATATTTTTGGTTTTTTCTTCCAATTTCAATTTTTCAATTATCTCATCGCCCGTCATCGCCGGCATCATCATATCAATTATAAATAAATCAAAGTCCTTACTCAAAGCTTCCTTGAGACCCCAAGCACCATTATTAGCTGTTTCTACTGTGTAACCGTCTTGGCGAAGTTTTTGTCCAAACATTTCTAAAAAAATTTCTTCGTCTTCGATGAAAAGAATTTTCTTCTGACTATTTTCTTGCTTTTTTTTGGACAATTTTTCATCTCCATTTTGCAAAGCTTCATTTTTTTTACTTTCAATATTCTGGTTCATTCTGCGCGATATTTCTTTGACCAAATCCGATGGCGTATAATCAGCTTTTATAATAAAACCATCCGCGCCCAGTTTCATTGCTTTGTCTTGGTCTTCTTTCTGGCTAAGATTACTAAAAACAAAAATTTTCATTTCCGGATTATATTCCCCTCCACGAACATTTTGCAAAACTTCAAAACCATCCATTTTTGGCATAATAAGATCCAGAAGCATTATGTCGATTTTTTCAGTCTTATTGAGACTCACCGCTTTTTCTCCCGAGTCAGCCGTCAAAACTTCATACCCGCTGTCCGCAAACTTTTTCTGGTATATTTCAGAAATCATCGGATCATCCTCAACAATAATAATTTTTACCATAAATTTAAATCGCTTAAAATTTACTTATGCTTAAATCATAGCTAAAAATACTAAGAAAAGCAAGCCCTGTAACATTTTAACTTGAAATCACTGAAGAATTAAAATTTTTGAGAAATTCTTGTTTGACCTGCCTCGCCGGTAGGCGGGGAATCCGAATTTCCTCCAAAAATTTCCTTTGGTAGCCGTTGATTGAGGGAAATTTTTGGCAAGGAAATTCAGGGTTCGAGTTTCCTGCCTCGCCGGCAGGCGGGAATTTCGAAAAAATTTTAATTCTTCAGTGACTTATATTTATTTAATTTTTCCACTACCTCTTCAATTACCCAATTTGGAGTGGATGCTCCAGCCGAAACTAAAACCTTCTCCACTCCGACAAACCACTTTTTTTCCAGTTGTTTGGAGTTTTCTATAAAATAAGTTTTTGAATTTTTTTCTTTGGCAATTTCAAAAAGTCTAGTCGAATTGGCACTTTCCTTCGAGCCGATGATAATAATTGCATCATTTTTCTTGGCCATTTTTTTTATTTCTTCCTGACGATCATGTGTTGCCAAGCAAATAGTAGAGAAAATTTCCGCGTGTGAATTTTTCTTTTTTATAAATTTATTAGCTTTTTCAAAAAAATTCACATCTTGAGTAGTTTGACTCATTACGGCAATTTTTTTGTTTTTAGAAAATTTGAGTTTTTTTAAATCCTTTTCCGCAGAAATAATTTTCGCTTTTTTCTCGCCCCAAGCATTGATGCCTTCCACTTCCCGATGCCCCTTGTCCCCAATAAGAATTATTTCGTAGTTTCTTTTAGAAAAAATTTGGGCTAAGCGTTGAACCTTGATGACTTTTGGACAAGTCGTGTCGATTATTTTAATTTTTTTCTTTTTCGCCATTTGGAAAATTTCTGGCCCGACGCCATGAGCTGTGATGATAAGCGTTCCAATTTCCCCTTCTTTAGCTTTTAAAAATTTTTCATAATCTATTTTTTGAATACCTTTTTCCTCAACTTTTTTGATCACATCCGGATTATGCACCAAAGAACCTAAAATATAAATCGGTTTGGGAATTCGAGCGACATTTAAAGCGCTTACCATTTCATAAGCTCTTTTCACACCGTCGCAAAATCCAGCAAATTGACTAAGATTTATTTTCATACTTTTAAGCCTACCGCAAAACCGACCTTTTGCCAAGAACTTATTTTAGTAGTATGCTAGAAAATATAAAACTTAATAAACTTAATTATTATGCAAAAAAATAAAAAACATTCTGAAGTTGTCGCCGTCATCGGACTTGGCTATGTCGGTTTGCCACTCGCCATTCGTACAGCGGAAAAAGGCTACAAAGTTTTTGGCTTTGATTTAGATAAGAAAAAAATTCAAGCCATTCAAAAAGGACAAAGCCCTTTCAAGGAAGAATTTATCGAAAAAAGAAAATCATTACTTTCCAAAATAAACGCTTCTTCCGATCCTGTTGTTCTTCAAAAGGCAGATATTGTTATTGTCTGCGTACCTACTCCTGTAGATGAAAAATTTTATCCAATTTTTGAACCGCTCATTTCAGCCGTTGAGCTAATTATAAAAAACAAAAAAGCTGGGCAACTAATAGTGATTGAATCCACCATTAACCCAGGAGTTTGCGAAGAAGTACTTATGCCGTTATTTCAAAAAGCCAAACTAATTGAAGGCAAGGATTATTTTTTAGCCCATTGTCCGGAGAGAATCAATCCAGGAAAAGATGCCATTAGTCATGGCTATAATGTGAGTAACATCGCTCGCGTAGTCGGCGCGTCATCAAAAAAAGGATTGATTTGGGCAAAAAATTTTTATCAATCAATTATCGATGCTCCGATAAAAGCGATGGGGTCGATAAAGGAAGCCGAAGCTTGCAAGGTAGTGGAAAATTCCTTCCGCGATATCAATATTGCTTTTGTCAATGAACTGGCGAAAAGTTTTGCCAAAATGGATATTGATGTAAAAAATGTGATTGAAGGCGCCGCCACCAAACCTTTTGCTTTTATGGCGCACTATCCCAGTCGCGGAGTGGGCGGACACTGTATTCCTGTTGATCCATATTATTTAATTGAACGCGCCAAGCAAAATGGCTTTGATCATAAATTTTTGCGCTCTGCCCGAGAAATCAACAACTCTATGCCCGCTTATACCGTGGAACTTATGCATGATCTTTTAAATGAATTGAAATTACCCATAAAAGATACAGCCGTTGGAGTAATGGGGCTTTCTTACAAAGCCAATGTGGATGACCTACGCGAATCGCCAGCAGTTAAAATTATCAAAGAACTTGAAAATAAAGGCGCGCGCGTCATCCGCTTTGATCCCTTTATTCCGTCAATGTCAGATGTAAAAAATTTGGAAGATTTTTTAAAAAAATCTACGGCGATAATTTTTGTCACTAACCATAAGGTTTTTTCCGCTATCAAACCGCAAACTTTCAAAAAATTCGGCATCCGCGCGATTGTAGATGGAGTAAATTCTCTTGACAAAGAAAAAATTAAAAAGCTCGGTATCAAATACCGAGGCATTGGCAGAAGATAATTTTTTTAATCTTATTAACTACTATGAAACAATCACAACTTTTCACCAAAACTCAAAAAAATGCCCCGAAGGATGAAGTGAGCCTAAACGCCCAACTTCTTATTCGCGGTGGATTTATTAACAAGGAAATGGCCGGAGTTTATTCTATCTTGCCATTAGGATTAAGGGTTATTGATAAAATATCCGATATAGTTAGAGATGAAATGAACAAAACTGGTGGGGTTGAAATGCAATCAACCGCCCTGCAAAAAAAAGAAGTTTGGGAGAAAACCAATCGTTGGGATGATAAAATTGTAGATAACTGGTTTAAGACCACTCTCAAAAATGGAACCGAGCTTGGCTTAGGCTTTACACACGAAGAACCTATGTCCAATCTAATGACCAGTTTTATTTCATCCTATAAAGATCTTCCGATATACGTCTACGACATTAGAACTGTTTTTAGAAATGAAGCGCGAGCAAAATCAGGAATCATGCGAGGTAGAGAATTTTTTTGGAAAGCTTTATATTCTTTTTCTAAAAATAAAGAAGAACATGATGTATATTATGAAAAAGCCAAAATAGCTTATAAAAATATTTTTGATCGAATTGGTTTGGGGAATAAGACATTCTTAACTTTTGCTTCCGGCGGAACTTTTTCTAAATATTCTCATGAATTTCAAACTATTTCAGATTCGGGAGAAGATATAATTTACATTGATAAAGAAAAAAATATCGCCGTCAACAAGGAAGTCTGCAATGATGGGGTTTTGAAAGATCTTGGTTTAGAGAAAAAAAATTTAATTGAAAAAAAAGCGATTGAAGTTGGAAATATTTTTTCCTTAAGCTATAAATTTTCCGAGCCTTTCCATTTAAAATATCGCGATGAAAAAGGTGAGGAACAATTTGTTTATATGGGTTCTTATGGACTAGGAATTTCTAGGCTCATGGGAACTATCACTGAAATCAACAACGACGAAAAAGGAATCGTCTGGCCGGAAGCAGTTGCGCCATTTCAGGTTCATTTATTGAGTCTTTCTCAAAACGAAGAAGCGCAAAAAATTTATATTGCTTTAGTCAAAAACAGCATTGAAGTTCTCTATGACGACCGCGAGATTTCCGCCGGAGAAAAATTCGCTGATTCTGATCTTATTGGTATTCCCTATCGCATCGTTGTGAGCAAAAAATCTTTGGAAAACGGCGGAGTCGAAATCAAAAAAAGAAACGAAAAAGAAAGTAAGATTATAAAGATTGAAGATATTACAAAAGAAATAAAGTAAAAATACTTATAAATAAAAAACAGACTTTTTTTAAGTCTGTTTTTTATTTTATTTAAGGGATGTGATTATTTTCTTTGATAACTCATGTTTGAGAATTTGATTTTTATCAAAAATTATTTTGTTCAGCTTTTGGTTGTCAAAATAATTTTTGCTAGAAAAATCAAATTCGAGTTAGTTAGCAAAGAAAATAATCACATCCCGACCCTCACTCCACATCCCCCATTTTTTGCAAATTAATAAGCTTTTGATATAATCCTCCTTCGGATCTTGCAAGTTCAAAATGACTACCTTCTTCCACCACTTTGCCATTTTCTAAAACAATAATTTTGTCCGCTTTTTTAATCGTGCTCAATCGATGGGCGATAATAATCACTGTGCGATTTTTTCGAATTTTTTCCATCGCTTCCTGAATCAATTTTTCTGAATAGGAATCCAGACTTGAGGTGGCTTCATCAAAAATCAAAATTCGCGGGTTAGCTAAAATTGCCCGCGCAATTCCCAATCTTTGCCTTTGTCCGCCAGAAAGTTTGATTCCTCTTTCGCCTACCATTGTGTCATATCCTTCTTTCAAATTATTTATAAATTCTTCTGCGTTGGCAATGCGCGCAGCTGCCTGAATTTCTGAAAAACTAGCGCGCGGTTTGGCATAAGAAATATTTTCTTTAACAGTCGTACTAAATACTTCCACTTCTTGCGGAACAATTGCGATAAATTTGCGAAAAGCATATAGATCATATTCTTTCAAATTTTTTCTATCCAATATTATTTCTCCTTCTATTGGATCATAATGCCGATATATCATCCGAGCCACGGTTGTTTTTCCTCCACCGGACGGACCAACCAGCGCCGTTACAGAATCTGGAGAAATTGAAAAACTAACTTTATCAAGAGCTTTAACTGAACTTTCCTGATAAATAAAACTAACATTCTTAAATTCAACTCGACCTTCTATTAATTTCGGCTTAATTCCATTTTTGATATTTTTAATTTCAGATTTTTCCAACGACAAATCATAAAGTCTCTCTACTGCTTCACCAGATTCCATAATCCGATCATACAGCCGAGAAATTCTAAAAAGTGAAACCAGCGCTTTTTCTGAAATTGTATAAACAAAAACAAGACTACCCACAGAAATTCCGCTTTTAATCACAAGATAAATTCCAAAAAGTAAAACAAAACCTCGACCAAGATCAATCACTAAATTTCGCCATAAATTATATTTTAAAATTTGACCAAATTCTTTTAGAATATTACTTCGAACATTTTCCGTAGCCTTAGCAAATTGACGATATTCCCGCAATTCCTGCACAAAAGATTTGACAGTATTGATATTTATTATTGATTGCGTCATAAGCCCAGCGGCCGTTTCCTGCTCGTTAAAACGCCTCACTCTAAAAGGGAAAACGGCCTTATTGACTTTCAAGGTCAAAAAAACGAACACTGGAACAAAAATTAAGATTATAATTCCAAATATCCAATTTACCCAAAAAAGCGTAGCGGTAGTTAGGATAATTTGAAAAACTGTTGGCGCCACTTCCCAGAAAAAATTTCCGAACAATCCGTCAATCTTATCAATCCCCCGACTAATTTTTATAATTTTACTGCCGGTATTTTCCTTTTCATGATATCCTAAACTCAAAAAAACCATTTTACTATGAGCATTGTTAGCCAAATAGGATATGACATCTGTCAAAATATCAAAAATTTTTCGATCGGCAAAATAATCAACTATCGAAATAAATTGGTTGATTAAAAACATCAAAATAATCAACCCTAAAATATAATCAACTTCTGCTAAATTGAAATTTATAATTTTATCAATTGCAATTTTCAAAAGATACGGCCCAATTAGCCTAATTCCTTCCAAGATCATTATCAAAAACAGCAAATTTTTTATCTGCTTTTGGCTGGGCTCTAAAAGTTTCCAGATTTTCACCCAAAAACTCCTAATATCAAATTTTTTCTCTTCTTTTTCCATATAAACGCAAAAATGGGCTAAGTTCCCATTCTTATAATATATCAACTAAATAATTTTAACAACTTTAAGATTTTTTTCTTTACATGGGGTCGTGAAGGACATCAGAACTATTTTTGAGAATAAAAAGAATTACATTTTTATTCCTGCTTTATGTCCGAAAGTATAATCACTTTCTTATTTTTAATCTTCTATCAATTTCCATATTTTATTTAAACATCAAAATGATATTTGTGTAATATTTTTTTTCATTAAGCAAAATTTCTGAAGTATAGCGCATCGGATCATTAGCAAAAGACGCTCCGGTAAAAAATATTTTTTCTGCTCCGTTTTTTAAAGCATTCTTGACACTTTGCCTTAATCTATCAACATTTTTCGCGACATTATTTCCTTGAACATTTTCCGCTTCGGTTACCCAGATTGGCTTTGTAATTTTATACTTCGCCAATAAATTTTTATAGGCCGTAACATTCAGATCTTCAGCGCTAACAGAATTTGGATCATTTTTATCCTGATTGGGAGCGGAGATGCAGTGGATATTGGCTATATCAAAATAATTAGAAATTTTTGGAATAAAAAAAACCCGTTCCCAAAATCGCATAAATTCCGACTGAACACCGGCTGGGGCTGCGATAAGCACTTGGGCATCGCTATTGGCTAATTTAATAACCCTATATGATTTTTGCAGAAGTTCGGCGTAGTTTTCCGGAGTACCTAGATAGAAAACCATTCCTTCTTTATTGTTGGGGTCATCACCTAAGGTAAGATCAGGTTCATTACCAATTTCATAATGCATAATCGGTGATTGCAGTCCGCGCATATCATTTTTGCCATCTCCATCATATCTTTCCACTACCGCCGTCAGCCATTTTTCATAAGCAGTCCAATTATTAGGATTGCAACGATAATATGGTAACCCTAGGGTCGTAACCCCCCCCTTACTCTTGGGAAGCATGTCATCATTTTCTGAAACTTTACATTTTTCTCCATCCACTTTTTGATCCCAATCGGCAAAAGGAAAAAGTGTGACTGAAAGATTTAGCCCACGTTTTTGCGCTTGATTTACCAATTCATCTGTTTGGGAGAAATCAATTGGTGCGCTCTCATTTTTTTGCATAGCCCCCCAAACAAAGTAGCCGAAATTTGGCCTCAGCCAAGTCGCCCCTGTATCTTCAATCTTTTCTAGCTCCATATCAAAAGCATTTCTCAAAAAACCAAATTTTCCATCACGGGGAATTTCTATTTTTGAATAATTTTTACTTTCTTCCTCTATCTTTTTAAAAACGCCTCTGGAGTAAAGTCCAAATAATCCCAAAAGTACAATAATCAAAACCGATACGATAATAATTATTTTTTTCATATTATTATTTTAAAAATTCCTTGATTGCATTAAAAATAGGCCTCTCTGTGCCATCAAATCGAATCAGCCCCCAATTAGCGTTTCCTTCTGACCACATCCAACCTTTTGGCAGGCGTTGATCACTCCAATAATACCAGGTGACAGGAATTTTGTTTTTAGCCGCTTCAGAATAAACGAATTTACCTAATCTTGCTTGTTCTTCTTCAGAAACTTCACTAGTTGGTTGTCCAATTTCTCCGATGACAAGCGACCACTTATTGTTGTATTTGGCAACCAGCGCTTGCTCCCGAGCAATCGCGCTCATTATTTGATCTTCTTGTAAATACGGATTAGCTCCATAAGGATGGAAACTTAAAATATCAAAATAATCGCCTCCACCTAAAGCTAAAACTTTATCTTCAAAACCGGTATTGTCTCTGCCTTCAGCACTAAGCGTCGCGACAACTTTAGCGTTGGGATTTGCTTCTTTGATTATCGGATAAGTTGCTTCAAGAAGTTGAACATATTCTTCCGGTGAGCCGTATTTAAACATACCAAGGCTGGGCTCATTCCATATTTCCCAGAAGTAGGTAATATTTTTATTGGCGCTTACCGAATCTCGGACAAATTTTTGCCATTCTGTCATTTCTTCAGAGGTAAAGGCACGATCTTTGGGCTTAATTCGATGACCCGTTAATACACTGATCGGATATAGTCCTTGCTGAGAAGCTCTAAGGACGATCCGATCGGCCAAATAATTATTTTCCTGAAAATTATAATTTAGTTTCATTCCATCAAAACCGCTTGATTTTATCGCTTTCATGTCCTTTTCGAGCTCGATTGTGACTTGTGCAGCAGGCATGTCCTGACCGAAAATAGCAGTCGAGCCATTTGACTGGATATTGTATGTATAAACTACGCTTTGGCGAGGATATGAAATTGTTGGAACATCAAGTTTAGTTAATTTTGGCACAACATAAAGTTGATATAAAAAATACCCAACTGTTAATAATATCAGTAATGTTATGATTAAAAAAATAATTTTCAGTATTTTTTTCATTATTTTTATATTGATATTTGATAAATTGAGTATATCATTTTTAAAGTCAATAAGCCAGTATCAAAAAACTAAATGCTAAAAAGTTAGAACCAAAAAAAGGCTTCCTGAGCCTCTTTCTAGTTTGAATTTCATCAGCATGCCGTAGCAAAAGACATTAGAACTGATTTGTTATTTATTTTTTTCTTCCAGCTTTGCTTTGGTGAGCGGTCCGACATAGCCAGTTTGCAAAATTCCATTATCCGCTTGAAATTTTTGGACAGCCCCCGTAGTCAATGGTCCATAAAATCCGGTAATATATTTTTGGTCTAAAAATCCCAGAAAAATAAGAATTTTTTGAATATTTTTTATTCCTTCCAATGTTTGGGGATTGAAATCTTCCGCTGACATATCATAACCGACATTTTTAAGATTTATTTTTTTATCCGCTTCTTCCGTGTCAGCATCCGGATTTGTCACACTAATGGTTTTATTTCGGCTGGTTTGACCACTTAATAAATTATCCATACAGAATTTAGCTACCAATTTTTTGCTTGATTTTTTCTTTACAGAAGAAGCTTCGTGACTTCCAATCTTAACCTTGGCATCATCGCTAAAATGTTCGCCCTTAATTTCCAATCTCAATTTATCTTGGCAAGATTTACTATCCAAATCTTCATATCGATAAGCTTTCCAACTGTCAATATCAGCTTTTTCCGAATCATCATCTTCATCATCATCCAATTCTCCTTCTTCGGTTTCAGCAATGCTAGTATCTTGAGAAATCGCGAAAAAAGAAGCGTGATCAGTTTCAAAAGTACAGCTACCATCTATAACATCGCAACTAACTTCCATTGGTTCCCAGCCATCATCGCCACCATCACTTCTGGAAAATATATTAAGACTTTCCCCATCATATTCTTCGCCGACATTAAAAGTAATAATAATATCATGAGAAAAAGACAATGTAACATTGGGCACTCCAAAACGAAGTTCCAAAATAACTCTTATGTTGCTAAAATCAACACTTTCATTATACCATTCGCCTAAGTCAAAACTTCCTCCGCCTGTTTTTGTGACTTCCGTTCCCGCCGGAAAAGTAATGGAAAAATCACCATCATCAGGAGTATATGTATATTCTTCAGGAAACAAAACCAGCGAAGTCATCAAAGTATCATCACTTTCTTCATAATAAAATTCCAAAGGATAATTTTCATCCACATAAGCAAAAGCGGTATCATCAACCAACTCACCTTCGATAACAGAAGCGACTCCAATAGCATAATAATCTTCTCCTGTTGCTAATGCTTCACCTGCGGTTATTTGCAAACTCCAACTTCCATCTCCGGCGACTGTCGCTGTTCGATCAACAAACCCGATAATCGCCACTGAAACAGTCGCAGTGGGATCACTAACCGTTCCTCTGACAATAGGAGTGGTGTCCGAAGTTACCATATCATAGACAGAAATTGAAGGATCGGCTGCTTTTGCATCGCGAGGAAAAATAATAAACCCAAAAGATAAAATAATACTCGCTAAAAAAATAACAATACTTTTATTTATTTTATTTTTATTTTTCATACTTATTTTTAACCCCTTTTTATTTTATAAACTTCAATTAAATTATATACCTTTTAAAAAATATGCGCAATCTTGAATTAACATTCATCTTTAAATTGTCCCTTTGTACACCTCAAGGAGGTTCAGCCTCCAAAGGATATTGCTTATTTAGGTGGGTATCTGCCTACCCGCCTTCGAAATTTTTATGGTTTTTCAAAAAAGGCAATTGACCCCTTTAATCCCTCTCTTGACCTTCGGGTAATCTTCGGGTATAATAAAATTATAACAAACCAATAAATTTTGTCAATTTCATGCCTACCCTAACTAAGCGCCAAAAACAAATTTACGACTTCTTAAAAGGATATATTAAAAAAAATGGTATATCACCTACTTTTGAGGAGATTAAAAAACACTTAAAATTAAAGGCTATTTCTACGATACACGAGCACATTAAAGAATTAATCAAAAAGGGATTTATTATAAAAAATGAATATGGCGCAAGAAGTATTGAACTAGTTAAATCAATTTCAAATTTAGTTGAAGTTCCATTATTAGGTACGATCGCTGCCGGACAGCCAATTGAAACCATTGCCGAAAAAGAAACTATCGCAATTCCAAATAATATATTTCCAAAAAACGGAAATTTTTATGCTTTAAGAGTAGCTGGCGATAGCATGATTGATGAAAATATCAATGATGGGGATATAGTTTTAATTAAAGAACAAAATACTGCTGAAAATGGACAGAAGGTTGTGGCTTTAATTGATAATAATGAAACGACACTGAAAAAATTTTATAAAGAAAAAGGAACAATTAGATTACAACCTGCTAACAAAAAAATTAAACCTATTATTATAAAAAATGATAGGCCTTTCGCAATCCAAGGAATTTTTATAGATATAATAAAGTTTAATGGAAATTTTGCTAATAATACTGAAAAGAGAGAAGTTAAATTATTAACCCTAAAGAAAAAAGGAATTGATAATTATATTAATAAAGTAATACAAGGAGATTGTCTTGAAATAATGAAAAACTTTCCTGCAAATTCCATCGATATGATTCTTTGTGATTTACCATATGGTTTTACTCAAAATCATTGGGATAGCATTATCCCTCTAGAAAAATTATGGAAAGAATATGAAAGGATAATTAAGGATGATGGAGTTATTGCCTTAACTGCTCAAGGAGTTTTTACCGCGAAACTAATTCTCTCTAATCAAAAATTATTTAAATATAAAATGGTTTGGATTAAATCAAAATCAACTAATTTTCTGAATGCAAAAAAACAACCTCTAAGAAAGCATGAGGATATTTGTATATTTTATAAAAAACAACCTCTATATAATCCGCAAATGACTAAAGGAGAACCATACAATAAAGGCTTCAGAAAAAATCAACTGACTGGAAGTTATGGAGATTTTAATTCAATTGAAGTTAAGAGTGAAGGAGAAAGATACCCTACCGATGTGATTTATTTCAAAACAGCAGAAAGTGAAGGCACTACCTATCATCCAACTCAAAAACCATTAGACTTGGGAAGCTATTTAATAAAAACATTTACAAGGCCCGGTGAAATTATTTTAGATAACACCTGTGGCAGTGGGAGTTTTCTTGTTTCGGCAGTTTTAGAAGAAAGGAAATTTATTGGAATAGAAAAAAATGAAGAGGTTTATTTACACAGAAAAGAAAAAACTGATTATATAAAAATCTGCCATCAAAGAATAAGAGAAGCAGAAAAAAAATTAGGAACAAAAAATATTAATCCTTCCTAAATACCTTCGTAAGGTTCCTCTTTCAAAATAGTGGAAGCTTTTTTTAATTCCTCCTCTGATATTTGTTTGTTATCTTTTAGCCAAGCTAGGAGATGAAAATATTGGTTAGGATTGAGAATGGGTTTTACTATTTTACTTATTTTTGTTTGTTTTTTTATAAATTCCAAGTGATTTTCTTTCAAAACTCCTCTGCCAATTAAATCATAGGCTATTCTAATAGCATCAACCGAGGTTAAATTTAAATCACCTTTTCTACTTTTATCTCTTTCCACATCATCATTATCAATTTCCAACAATTCTTTTAAATCTTTCAGGCCATTTATATTTTTATTATAAAATTCTATTTCTTGACCACGATAAGTAAACCAAGTGTTTCCCTGCTCCGTCAACGATCTTCTTGGCAAATATACTCCCTCCCTTTTAACTCTTTCTTTTGAAACCCAACCACAAATATACAAAATCCATTTTCTTTGTCTTTTTGTTCCTGGTAAAATTCTATCACTTGGCGTTTCAAGATGAGTTAATAAATAAATATCTGTATCTAAATTATCATCAAAAACTTGCCGTGCAAAAAAATTATGTTTGGCTTCCCTTGGAATTTCATCATTACTTAGGTATTCTTCTTTGAATGGCAACGATCCACCCCTACACTTAACATCAACTTTCACTCCCGTAGGAAGCAATATGTCATAAGCCAAAGGATGTTCGGCTGGATTTATTTCCGGCATTTCAAAATGGTTTCGCATAACAATTTCTGCTAATGCTCCAAAACCTTGTTCTTCAGAACTTCCTCTTTCTGCACCTGTTCTATTTTGATTTTCTTTTATATATTCAGTGGCCTTTTGTCTTAAACTAAAGCCCAGTTCGTCTATTAGCTTTATAATTATTGGTGTTGGATTAGTATATTTATACATAAAAAAATTATGAAAAATTATTTTTTCAATTTCATTTCTTCCAATCTTTGATTGTAAATCCGCCGTGTATTCTTTTGACAACCAATTTCTGCTTCTTGTTCCAACCAAGCGCACGAACATCTTCAATTGGAAGTGTCACGCCCACGGATTGCTTGCCGATCTTGGCAAGTTTACGAATATTTTTTTCGTTTGATTTTCCACTTGGCATATTTTTGGATAAATACTTATTTAGGTGGGTATCTGCCTACCCACCTACATTTTACACCCAAACTTATTTTTTCACAAAAAAACACTTTTTTTGGATGTTTTTTTATACACAACTTAAGCAAAACATAATTAAACCAACCAAGCTAAACGCTATAATCTTTGTGTTTATATTTTTTTAAATCTTCTTTAGCTTTTTTCACAAATCTTCCAAATTGTTGATCTTTTTCCTTTTTTTCAAGTTTAGTCATTTCAAAATATTCGGCTTCTTTTTTTAAGCTAATATAATTAGAATATTTATCCTTATTTAATATGCCCGATTTTACTGTAGATAATACTTCGCACCCAGGTTCGTGAATGTGAGTACAATCAATAAATTTACATTTTTTAGCAAGAACTGTTATTTCATCAAATAAATTATCTATTCCAGCGTTTGTATCAGTCATGCCAACTTCTCGCATCCCAGGATTATCTATTACCATACCACCCTGAGCCAAAAAATACATTTCTCTTGCGGTGGTTGTATGTTTTCCTCTACCTGAACACAAACTAATATCTCCAATTTTTATTTCATTTTTACCAATCAACTTATTTATCAAGGAAGATTTTCCTACACCAGATGAACCAAGAAAACAATATGTTTTTCCTTTTTCTATATATATGTTTAATTCATTTAGTCCTTCCTCAGTCAAGGTGCTAGTTGGAATAACATCAATATCTTCGAACCTATTTTTTATTTGAGAAATTTTTAAATATAATTTTTCTTTAGAAATTAAATCTATTTTATTTAGTATGATAGCAGGTTTTATGCCCCCATCATTTGCTATAGCAAAATATCTTTCAAGACGATTCAAATTATAATCTCTATCTACTGATTCAATGACAAAAGCTACATCGATGTTTGTCGCTATTATTTGGATTTCATTTTTACTGCTATATTTTCTTTTTATAACCGTTCTCCTTGGTAATATATTGTGAATTATCGCTTTACCTTCTTCCAATTCAGAAATCGCTACCCAATCACCTACGGCCGGATAATCCTCTCTGGAGGAAGCTTTAAAAATTTGTTTACCCGTTATTTTTGCTAAATATTCACCATTGATATTTTTAACTTTATAAGCTTCTTTATATTCAGCAATTACCCGAGCAATTTGAAAAATGTCTAATCCGAGTTTCACGCGATTAGATTCGAAAAATGAATTGTAACCTAGATCTTCAATTTTTTTTATTTTTAAATCCATATCTTAGATTCTATCACAATAAGTTCTAGCCTCCTACTGCCCCTATAAAAAACAAGGCTAAATTAAGCCTTGAGTTTCAGAGCACGGGCTAGTGAAGGACGTTAGAACTTTATTTGAGAAGAATAATAAATATATTTATATTCCTGATTTAAAAATGTAGCTAATTATTATTCAACACAAGCTCCATCAGTACATCCATTTGGACATTCGTATGTTTCCTTTATTAGTTTCTCATTTTCGCAATAATTTTCAATTATATACTGACCTTGAGATGAACAATCGGGATCGCTCAAATTTTTTTTACAACAATCAAGACTACCATTCACCATCCCTTTTTTATAAAAATCTTTACCTTCATCTGTTTCAAGACATTCCCCTTGCCTTTTTCCAAAAACAATTTTTTTGGTCATTTTATTATTTTCTTTTGTGATTTCAGCTATCTCATTTTCTGAATCCATTATAACCGTAACACTTGCGGTGTCACCTATCCCTATTCCGAGCGAACTAGGTGAAACTATTTTCTCAGTACATCCTCCTGCTATCGGTGCAGAGTTTTCTTTAAGGACAAAGTTTGAATTTTTATCTGATTTAATACTAATTGAAAAAAAACCAGCAAAGGAGCTTCGCTGAATTTTAGCATCATTGCAAAATTTAATATTAATAAAATTATTGTAAGTGTAATTAATATCTTTTACAGCCAAATCCACCAATGCCACTTTTCTCTCGCTACGTTGCTGGCGATCAATAATTAATTCTTTAATTATATTGCCTGAGCTTACCTTATAAACGGCCGGTACGCCAGAAGAAAGAAGGATGACTAATAATATATAAAATGTTATTTTGTCTAAATAGTACATATTGGATTTTTCCCTGCTATATTTTATAGCCATCCAAATAAAAATACCTATAGCAATCACCCATGATGCCCAAATAAACGGTACAAAAAAAATAAATGCCATTCCGACTCCAGGAGGTAAGGTTGAAGCATACCCAAAAAGAAGTAAGTTAATAATAATAATAATCACAGTTAAAGCTAAATAAAATCTGCCAAGTCCTTCTTTTTTATTATTTGATGTTTGCGAATCAAATTCTATTTTGTTGTTCTCCATTTTGTTGTATATTTATTTTTACATTTTTATTCTACCACAAAAAGTTCTAATTTACTATATCCTTATATATAAATCACAAAAAGTTAAAACCAAAAAGAGGCCTTTTTCAAGCCTCTTTATAGTTCGAATCTTCAATGCACGGGCGCCAGGACTCGAACCTGGGAAAACAGTTTTGGAGACTGTTGTGATACCACTTCACTACGCCCGCAGATCCTGAAATAAATTCAGGATGACACTTATTTCGTTTCCTTATGCATCGTGTGCTTTCTGCATTTCTTGCAAAACTTTTTCATCGCCAATTTTTCCTTAAGCTTTTTTTTATTTCTGGTTGTGAAATAATTGACTGTCTTGCAAGCTTCGCATTTCATTTTCGCAATATTTTCTCGTGCCATAAAATTAAATTATTTGTTATTATTTATTATTGTAGCTTTGAGCCGTTGCGCAGAATCGAACTGCGGACCTTTTCCTTACCATGGAAATGCTCTACCGGCTGAGCTACAACGGCTAAAATTCTCCGTGGGTGCGGCAGGACTCGAACCTGCGAAGCCTTACGGCGCGTGATTTACAGTCACGAGCAATTGCCACTATGCGACACACCCCTTATTACTTTATTTTAAATTTACAAAATCTTTTGATAAATTAATTTTTGATTTTTGATTATTTTTTGTGGGCTTAATTCTTATGTTAAATAATGTTTTATTTATTTTATCGGAAGGTATGTAATAGATGGATTTATCCTTAGGATTAAAAGCTGCTATTACATCGATATCTTTTGGAGAATAATGCAAAACTGACCAATTATTGCTACTTCTGCAATTTATATTTAACGCTCCATTTTTTGGAGTTGCATACTTAACTTGTATTCTAATAAATTTTCCGCTGCGTTCAGCAACTAAATCATAACGATTATTTTCACCAATCGGATTCAATACACGCCACCCATCTTCTATCAATCTAGCAGTAACATATATTTCAGCAATATATCCTTTTGTTTTTATATGCATTTTTTTATTCTAGAGCCGATGGAGGGAATTGAACCCGCAACCTTCTCTTTACAAAAGAGTTGCTCTACCATTGAGCTACATCGGCTTTTATTTTATTTACCCAGCATTCTTTCCAATTTTCTCATTTTATTTTTAACGCTTCTGTTTTGTGGATTAAGTTTAAGCACTTGCTTGAAACATTCTTTGGAATAATTCAAATTTTCAATTTCTAAATAATACTCCCCCAGTCTTTCATAAGCTTCAATATCTTTGGGATTAACTGCAATTCTTTCGACTAATATTTTTTCAAAAATTTCCCTTTTTTCCTTTTTTTCTATTACTTCTTCTTTTTCAAACGCTGGAATATTTTCCAAAATATTTTTTTCTTCGGAGATTTCTGATAATTGAATATTATTTTCTTCCTCTCTTGCTTTTCTTTTATTTCGAATTGATTCTCCCCAAGCGCTGAAAAAATTTTCCAATTTCAAAAACATAACTTTTGTTTTCGCCACTCTTTTTTCCAAAAATAAAAGCATTTTTTGCTTGAAATCTTTTCCGCATTGCCCATTTTCATTTTTTTTAAATCTCGCAAAAAAACTTTTCTTTTTTTCAACCGTCCCATCTGACGCCAAAATATTCTCCTCCAACCTAGCGACTGCCGGCGCTTTTTTTATCAAAAATATAATTATTCCAGCTAAACTTATCACGATAAGAATAGGTGGGATTATCGAATATAACATAGATGTTCGCATACTATTATTTAATAGAAACCACTGAAGAATTAAAATTTTTGAGAAATTTTTGTTTGAGAATCCGAATTTCCTCCAAAAATTTCCTTTGGTAGCCTTTGATTGAGGGAAATTTTTGGCAAGGAAATTCAGGGTTCGAGTTTAATTTCGAAAAAATTTTAATTCTTTAGTGACTTATCATATCTTCTTTTTTTATACTGATATATTTGCCAGTTTCCAATTTTATTTTTATCTCTTGACTTATCGCATTCACTTCTACCACCGTGCCCTTCCCTTCTTTAGTATTTATAATACTATAAATTTCTGGCATTCCTTCCAAAAGAATTCGGTACTGCTCGGCTTCATAAGCCAGACAACACATCAGTCTTCCACAAAGTCCCGAAATCCTTTCTGTTCCACGATGAGCGATTTGTTGAGCGCGCGCCATATCAGTAGTGATACTTGGGATACTTCCCGGAAATCTAACGCAACAAAGCTCGCAACCACAAATTCCAAACCCGCCCAGTTTTCTCGCTTCATCTCGACTGCCAATTTGTTGCATTCGGATGGATTTTTTTATCTCCTTAGAAAGAACTTTGACCAATTCCCGAAAATCCACTCGACCATCAGCCGTAAAAACAAAAATTGCTTGCTTTCCATCCAGACTAATCTTGGCATCAATAACTTTCATCAACAAATTTTGCCCCTTCACTTCTTCCCGACATTTATTCAAAATTATTTCTTTTTCTTTTTCGTATTTTTCATAAGTCTTGATATCCCGTTCGGTTGCCATTCGCACTATTTCTTCTTCCGGCTTATCACAAGCCTTAACATCACTGACCAAAACTATTCCCAGTTCGTTTCCATTTTCCATCGGCACGATAACCTTATCCTCTTTTTTCAACTCGAAATTGCTTTTATACAATTTAGGATTTTCCCAAGAATATATGGAAACTAGAATATTTTTCATAAGTTTTTCCTAATGATAATCTCACAACTCTAAACGACGAAATTCTCCCACTTGAATATTTTCGCCAATCTTACCGATTTTTTCTTTTATCAATTCTTCAATTGTTTGATCAGGATTTTTGATATAAGGCTGGGACAAGAGAGCTAATTCTTCTCGGAATTTTTTTTCTTTGCCGATAAGAATATTGGAAATTAATTTTTCCGGCTTGCCTTCATTTTTCAACTGTTCGGTCCAAATTTCTTTCTCATAAGAAACAACTGCCTCTTCCACTTCTTCCGGCTTGATATATTTAGGGTTCATCGCAGTGATGTGCATAGCAATTTCTTGGGCGAGCTGTTTGAATTCTTCATTTCTGGCTACAAAATCAGTTTCGCAAAGAAGTTTGACTATAGCGCCTACTCGACTATTGGAATGGATATAGCTCACTACCACCCCTTCTTGCGTTGTTCTTTCTGTTTTCTTTAGCGCCTTTTCTTGTCCTTTTTTTCGAAGCACTTCAATCGCCTTCGTTTCATCTCCACCAGCTTCTTCTAAAGCTTTTTTTATATCCACCATCCCCGCTCCAGTTTTTTCTCTTAATTTTTTTATTTGTTCTAACATATTTACGAATTACTAATCACTTACTAATATACTAATGTACGAATTTTTTATTAGTATATTCGTACAAAATTAGTAATTAGTAAAGATTAACCTTTATCTTCCTTAATTTCATTTTTAATTTCCCCTCTTTTTTCTTTGCCTTCTAAAACCGCCTTGACGATATAAGATAGCATCAGTTTCAAAGATGACACTGCGTCTTCATTGGCAGGAATAGGATAATCAACTTTTGACGGATCAATATTAGTATCTGTCAAAGCTATTACGGGAATATTTCTATTCACCGCTTCATCCAGCGCCAAAGAATCTTCTATGGCGGAAGCGATAAAAATCGCACCGGGAAGTTTTGTCATATTCTTTATTCCACCCATTTTATTTTCCAATCTTGCCAGTTCTTCCGCTTTTTTCATTTGTTCAAACTTGGTATATTTTCCATATTCTCCATTTTTCTGTTTTTCCAATCCCTCTCGAAGATATTTGGTTCGAGAAGAAATAATTGAAAAGTTCGTGAAAGTTCCTCCTAGCCATCTTTCTGTGACATATGGCATACCACATTTTTTCGCAGCTGCTTCCACAATTTTTTTGGCTTGTTTTTTCGTGCCGATAAAAAGCACTTCTTGATTTTCTGAAATAATTTTTGAGATAAAGTCCATTGCCTCTTCGAGCTTCTCTTTCGTTTTTTCCAAATTTATAATGTTAATGCCTTCTTTGGTGGCAAAAACATACTGATTCATTTTTGGATTTTTTCTCGACTTATGGTGTCCAAAATGCACCCCTCCCTTGAACATATTCTCCACGCTGATTTCCAATTTGGAAAAATCCAAATCAGAAAAACAATCAACCACCGGCTGTTTAGCAGGATTTTTTTGATCAGCCTCTGTGGCCAATCCATTGTTATTTTTTTCCATTATTTTTTCCTTAATTAATTAATCCGCTACTTTCTTTTTACTTATCAAAAAGCCGGATTCCTAAAATCCCAATTTCGGGATCAGGACGAAATCCAAAGAAAGTATGTGTTTTAGCCGTTCTATTGCACAATAAAACGACTTATTCAATATATCAGTTCCTCTCTCTCTTGTCAATTTCCTAATTGCATGTTAGGCTACCTTAGTAAATAAACAATAATAACTGAATTCGTAATTCGTATATTCGTACAAATTCGTAATTCGTAAGGAAATTATGAAGAAAAACATCCACCCCAAATACCACTCTGACGCTAAAATAACTTGCGCTTGTGGCAGTATCATCAAAACCGGCTCAACCATTCCGGAAATGAAAATTGAAATTTGTGGCGCTTGCCATCCGCTCTATACCGGTAAACAAAAAGTTCTCGACTCTACTGGTCGAGTTGACCGTTTCAAAAAGATGGCAGAAAAAACCGCTTCCAAAAAAGCTGTCTTGATACAAAAGAAAGAAAAAACAGTCAAAACCAAAGCGGAAATAAAGAAAGTAGTTTCCAAGAAGAAAAAAGCCAAAAAATAATTTTTATTCTTTCAAACAAAAAAAAGACGGGTTGATTCCCGTCTTTTTTATTACAAACTTTATTGCAAAAATTAAACCACAAAATGTTTCTACCGTTTTGCCCATTGTGGGGATTTTCTGGCTTTTTTGAGTCCTGGTTTTTTTCTTTCCACTTCTCTTGGATCGCGTGTCAAATATCCTTTGCCCTTTAAGGATTTTTTCAATTCACTATTAAAAACCACCATCGCCCTAGCCACTCCAAGTTTTATCGCATCCGCTTGAGCTCTTATCCCGCCACCGGAAACATTTGCCTCGACATTGAATCTTACACCTTCTCCAGCTTGAGATAGTGGGGCTTTTGCCGAATCACGCATCCGACTTATTGGAAAATATTCTTCAAATTTTCTTCCATTCACAAGCAAATTATTTTGCGCCGAAGCATCCGCCAAAAAAAGTTTTACTCGAGCAATAGCAGTTTTTCTTCTTCCAACCGCATAAAAATACTTACCTTGTTTGGTTGTTTTTTCTTCCTTAACTTTTTTTTCTTCTTTTTTTATAGTTTTCTTTATTGGCATAATATAATTTCAAAAAATTAATTTATTTTGTGCGGATGTTTTTCATCTTTATAGATAAGCAATCTTTTCATCATTGGATTTCTCAATTTATTTTTCGGTAGCATTCCATAAACCGCTGACTGGATAACTTTGGTGGAATCTTTTTCCATTTGATCTTTGAGTTTTACACTTCTGATTCCTCCTGGGTATCCGCTGAAATAATGATAGATTTTTCCTTCCATCTTGTTGCCCGTCACTTGCAATTTATCAGAATTTATCACCACTGCAAAATCTCCTCCGTCAATATTAGGAGTAAAATCCGCCTTATTTTTTCCACGAAGAACCGTCGCAATTTTTGTTGCCATCCGCCCAAGGGTTTCCTTCTCCGCATCAAATAAATTATATTTTCTATTGATCGTTTTCATAATTATATAAGTTCAATTATTGCCATTCTGGCGCCATCGCTTTTTCTTGGAGCCAATTTTATAACTCTCGTATATCCGCTATTTCTTTTTTCAAATTTATTCAAAAATTCTCCTGATATTTTTTTAATCGCTATTTCTGGAATATATTTTATCAAATTTTTTCTCACGCCAAGTTTTTTTGATTCCTCCCGACCTTTCTTGGCTTTATTGATAATTTTGTCAATTTTAGTCTTTAATTCCTTAGCCTTAGCTTCCGTTGTCTTGATTTTTTCTTCCATAATCAAACTGCCGAGCATTGTTTTGAATAACGCCCTTCTTTGATCTGTTGTTCTGCCAAATTCCTTTGTCTTGTTTTGATGTTGCATGCGTGTAAATCTTACAAATTACTAAGTTAGCTTACTCCGCTTTCTTTAAATTCAACCCGAAATCGCCTACTGCCTTTTTGATTTCTTTTATCCCCTTTGCGCCCATTCCTTCCAATTCGGAAAGCTCTGTTTCATTGAGAGCTACGATATCACCAACATTTTTTATCTTCGCTTTTTCTAAAACATTGATTGTCCGAGTGGAAAGATTTTTCAATTCAGTTATTTCAATTTTAGAAGAATCCGCTTCTTCCTTTTTTGATTCAGCTTTCTTAGCTGGATTTTCTTGAGCTACAACCTCATCCTTCTTCTTTTCTTCTTCTTTGCCGGCTTTTTCAAATTCTTTGAGTTTGGAAAATTGTTCTACTAGGATTTCCGTTGCTCTAGAAAAAGCTTCTTCCGGTGCGATGCTTCCATCAGTAGTTATTTCTAAATTTATTTTTTCAAAATCAGTTCTTTTTCCCACCCGAGTGTTGGAAATAGTATAATTGACTCTTCGAATTGGAGTATAAATAGCATCTATCGCAATCACGCCCACTTCTTTTTTCTCACGATCTTGCTGTTCAACGGGAATATATCCAATTCCGCTGGAAATTTCCATTTCCATTTCAACTTCTCCTTTCGGACTAGTAATGGAAGCAATGTAAGCGTCTCCATTAACCACTTCAACATTCGAAGAACATTCAATTTGAGAAGCAGTAATCTTTTTTTCTCCCTTAACTTTCAAGCTTACTTTCACATTTTCTTGACTGTGCAGTTTGAATCTAATTTGTTTCAGATTAAGAATAATTTGAATCACATCTTCCGCTACATTCGGAATGGTAGAAAATTCGTGTTTGACATTTTTTATCTTCACTGAAACAATCGCTGCTCCAGAAAGAGAAGAAAGAAGCACTCGACGCAAGGCATTTCCCAGCGTTGTGCCATATCCTGGATAACAGCCGTCAATTTCAAAATTGGCGGTTTTGTTATCAATAGAGGTATACTTAGGTTTTTTAGGAAGCATTATTTGCATAAATTTTCTTTACGAATTACGAATTTTTTACGAATATACTAATGAATTTCATTTCGTATTTCGTTAATTTCGTAGTTCGTAAATATTTTAATTTTATCTTGAATAATATTCTACCACAACTTGCGCATCGATATTTGTTCCGATTTCATTTCTTTGAGGATTGCCTATAATTTTTCCTTCTTTCTTAGCACCGTCAAAAAATATCCAGGAAGGAAAATCTTTTTTATTTTTTAATAATTGTTCGATGTTTTTAAAATAATTTCTTTCTTGCTTAGCATTATTTATTCCGATTGTCTGCCCTGTTTTGACTTCATAAGAAGGAATAGAAACTTTTTTCCCATTGACACTGATCAATCCGTGATTGACTAATTGTCGCGCTAGCGCTCTGGAACTTGCCAAACCCATTCGGTACACTACATTATCCAAACGCATCTCCAATCGAGCTAAAAGCAAATCTCCCGTAATTCCTTTTTTGCCTTTCACTTCTTCAAAATGATTTCTAAATTGCTTTTCCAAAATTCCATAAATTCTTTTGATTTTTTGCTTGGTCATCAGTTGCATTCCGTATTCACTAAGTCCCCGTTTTATCTTTTTACCATGCATCCCCGGTCCATAAGCGCGCTTAATCATAGCACATTTAGTACCATTACAACGATCGCCTTTAAGAAAAAGTTTTTCTCCGGCCTTTCTACATTTTCTACATTTTGCTTGTGTATCTCTAGCCATAAAAATTAATTTATTTCCTGCAAATTATAAACATTCGCCCGCCTCGCGTAGATTTGCATCGCATTATTATACTCTGCGTGGTTTTTTTGCCCGGCATCCATTATGCGGAATTGGGGTTACATCCTTAATTAATATTAAATCAAATCCATTGTTAGCCAACGCTCGAATAGAAGCTTCTCGCCCACTACCCACTCCTTTAACAAATACTTCTAATTCCTTAATTCCATATTTTCTCACTTTTTCACTCACATTTGCTACTACTTGAGTAGAAGCATAAGGCGTAGCTTTTTTTGCGCCCTTAAAACCAAGCATTCCTGAACTTGCCCATCCCAGCACTCCACCGGTTGCGTCAGAAATACTCACCATCGTATTATTGTAAGAACACTTAACCATCGCTCGGCCTTTGGAAATTTGTCTTTTTGCTTTTTTGACTTTTTTCTCAACTACCTCTTCCGTTCCCTTCGATTTTTCCACCGCCAAAACTTCAGGCTTTGTTTCCGATTCTTTTTTCTCTTCAGTTTTTAATTTTTTTTCTTCAACCATAATTATTTCTTTTACGAACTACGAAATTAACGAAATACGAAATAGTTTTAGATATATTTTTGTATTTAATTTTAATTTTCGTACTTTCGTATTTCGTATTACTTTCGTATTTCGTAATTCTATGTTTTTTCCGTCTTCACTCTTCCGGAGCCCATTGTTTTTCTAACATTTCCGCGTACAGTTCGATTGTTCGTTTTAGTTCTTTGGCCTCTGGTTGGCAAACCTTTTTGATGACGCGTTCCGCGATAACAGCTGATTTCTTTGAGTCTTTTTATATTATTTCTCACTTCGTGTCTCAATTCTCCTTCGGATTTTACTCTTTTTTCCACATAATTCCTGATACTATTTTGCTCATCATCACTAAGATCTTTTGTTTTTTTATCTTCAGAAATCTTAAGTTCGCGCAAAATTTTAGACGCACAAGAATTACCTATTCCATAAATATAGGTGAGAGAAATAACTATTCTTTTTTCATCCGGAATATTAACTCCTGAAATCCTGAGCATACTAATTTAAATTTAAGTATTTAATTATGCCTTTCATTTACGAACTACGAAATTAACGAAATACGAAACAATTAAACTCCACTTTCGTACTTTCGTATTTAGTATTAATTTCGTAGTTCGTAAATAATTATCCTTGGCGCTGTTTATGTTTTGGGTTAGAACAAATAACAAAAACTTTTCCGTTCCGTCTAACGACTTTGCATTTATCGCAAATTTTTTTCACTGATGCTCTTACTTTCATTGAATTCTAATAATCGCTAATGTTTATACAAATGCATTCGAATTCATTTGTTTTTGCATTCGCGACTTATTCGCTATTTAAGTCTTTGCGTTATCCGACCCTTAGTTAGGTCATACGGACTCATTTCTACGATAACTCTGTCTCCGGGAATAAGACGAATATAATTCACTCTCATTCTTCCAGAAATGTGAGCCAAAATTTCATGTCCATTATCTAATCTAACCTTGAAAGTCGTACTCGGCAAATTTTCAATCACTTCCCCTTCTAATTTTATCAATTCTTTATCTTGAACCATAAAAAGAATTATCTTATTAAATATAAATTATATTTTCTTTTTCTTTATTCTTCGTATTTCGTACATTCGTATTGATTCGTAATTCGTAGAGAGCAACAAAAAAATAGACGGAATTTTTCAAGGCTGGCAAAAAACGCCTTACGCCTTGGGACTAAAATACAATCCAAATTCCTGATAACAGAAAATTCCCTCTATTTATATTTAAAACTTCCTCCCTATATTATCGCTTCTTGGTTTACTTGTCAAGTACTATCTCTACTCGGTTTGCTATCGAAGGTATTTTGCTGTTTATAAAAGACGGCTGATACTCCACATTAGCATTTTTTATATTAGAAAAAGTACTTAAATAAGCAGACAATTCCTCATTATTTTTCCCCATAATTTCTTTTTTTATCGCTTCCAAATCCAAATTAGGAATAATTTCCCCAACAGCATGAAATTTAATATCGATAGTTCCCGCCGTAAAATCTGTATTAGCTTTTCCAAAATCAAATTTTATCGAATTGTTATCTATATTGATTGCACCATTTTTGGCTTTGGCTATCATTTTAGAAGCTATCTCATTTATATCTTTTTTTGCCACAATAATTGCCTTGACTTTGGTTTGAATAGTAATCTCGAAAGAATCCGCCACATCTCCACTGGAATTGGATAACTTATAAACCGGCTCTTCTTCTTTTATAGCATCTTCTAAAATAATGGCTTCTTCTCCTGACGCTTCCGCCAATTTTCTTTTTATTTCTTCTTTAAAATTGGTAAGTATTTTTGTCTTGGCTGAATTAATATCCTCATCTGTTATATAATTAGCCGTCTGATCTCCACTTCCACCGCCCTTCATCGCTTCTTCCGATTTGGCATAAAATTTAGCATATTTTTCTTCTCCGCTTCCTTGAAATCCAGGAATGGTAAATTTATCCGGACCAATATTGAAACTTTCTCCCGCTTCATCGGCTATCACTTGCGCTTCCACTGTCCCTGGTTTTTTTTCTCCCGCACTAGTTTCCATTCCAGGAATAGTTATCCCATTTATCAAGCGAAATAATTTTCCATTACTACTCAAAAATCTAGTAGTAGCGACTAACGGTTGAGGACTAGAACTGTATTCGTTATAAATAATAATTTTCCCGCGCGCTTTTTGATTGGAAACCGCCTTATTCCCTGAAGCATTGAAACTTTCTTTTAGGGAAGTTTCAACTGAAATTTCTTTAGCCGGAATAATTTCTTTTTCAAAATCAATTCCAATGGCGCTTGTGCTTCCGGCAACGCTGGAATCGATTGATTCTGTTTTTACATCGGCTGTAATGGTGAGTACTGCTTTTGGCAAAAATAAATAAGAAACTATGCCAATCAGGACGAAAATTGAAAATAAACCAAAAGCCAAAAACCATTTATGGTCTTTTTTAGATAAATTATAATTTTTAAATTCATTCGAGTGAGCTTTTTTCCGATTATCCTGAAAAACACTTGGCTGGTAAAAAAAATTGTCTATTTTTTCTTTTTTATATTCATCTTCGACTGCCTCTTTTTTACTAGAAAATCTCACAATTGGCGCGTTTTCAGTTTCTGTCGAAATATCCAGATTCGTTTTGATATTTTTTTTCTTAGCATTATTTCCAAAACCAGAAACTAATTCCTTGTGGATTATCTGCTCCTTGGCCGGTTCAAGTTCTTCGTTGATTTTTATTTTTCTTTTTATTTTTATTTTTTCCGCATAATGCGCCGGATTTTCTTCCTCGCCTTTCTCGTCGAAATAGCTTTCTGAACCCATCCCGCTAAGCCGAGTTTGATTTCCCCTATTTTCAATCGTTCCGTTTTCGGATGGATAAAATTCTTCCCCGCCCTCATTTATTCTTTCCCCATCTAAATCAATTTCTCCATCAGCGATATTATCCATTTTTTGTTGCACAAAAATACCGGCTTTTTCGATAAGCACCTTACCTAATCTATCTTGAGTTACTATCATCAATTGAATTTCATTCTCATCCGCTTCTTTTTTAAGAATTTTCAAATTGACTATGCTCTGAATAAGCAAAGCTCTTTTCGGCACCACGATAACCACCTCATTAGTCCGAGCTTTTTTCAACCTCTCCACGATAGAAGTTATTTCTTCATCGATGTCGATATAAAATGTTTGATGCATATAATCACTAATTTACACAAATTTATACAAATTTTACACTAATACACAAATGATTTGTGTTTTTGTGTTTAATTTGTCATAATTCGCATTTAATTTGTTTATTTTATTTTTGTATCATCTTCACTGTCCGCCGAAGTATTCCCGCAATCACTTTTTCTTCACCGGCCAGATCCAGCGCTAAATTAGCCAGCCCCATCGGTGTGATATCTTGTGGATCTTTCAGTTTTCTTGTTTCATCCACAATATTCACTACATCTTTCGGTTGTAAAAAACAAACTTCAATCGGCTTGGCAAAAGGCAGATTTTTTTTCCAATGAGCGGAAAGCAAGGATTTTTTTATCCCCGGCAAACCCGAACCGCCTCCACAAAGAAAAAAACGGTGAGGCAAAATATCCGATTCGGTAAATTCTGATAAAGTAAGTTCTATCCCGCGAAGCCAAACATCGCAATCATCAGAAAGTATTTTTTCAATTTTCATACTCACATCGCGTCCTAATTTTCCTTCAGCATATTTAATCTTAAGCATTTCCGCTTCTTCAAATCCAATATTGAGTTCTTGCGCCAATCTTTTAGTGAAAGCTCTTCCTCCTAAGCCAAACATTTTTGTTCCTTCCAATCCGCCATTTCGAACAATTGCGATATCAGTTGTTCCTCCACCGATATCGATAAAGATTGCGCTAAAATCCAAAGAATCTTCCACTCCCATCGAGCGAGCCACCGCATAAGGTTCAGCGGCAATGCTTAATAGATCTAATTTCAATTCTTCCGCAATTTTTGTCAGCGCTCCAAGATGCATCATCGGCGCATAAGCATTGAAAATGGAAATAGAAACATCGCGCCCTTGAAATCCTACAGGATTAGAAACTTTATACCCGTCGATTCGAACATCCACAATCACAGCGTTGATTAGTTCGATCTCTATTTCACTGTGTCCCGTTTCCCAAGACAATTGACTTCGAATTCGATCAAAAGCTTTTCTTTGAACTTTTTGAATAATATTTTTTAGTTCTGGCAAATCAATTCTAATTTCCGGATTGACTCTTTCATAATGCACGGTCGTAGTAGTTCCTTTGACCAACTCACCAGCAATTCCAATGATAGCTTTTTCAATTTTTTTCACACCCGACATACTCTGCGCCTGCGCAATCGCTCCTTTGCAATTGCCAATCACGCCGGAAATGTCCGACACAGCTCCACTATGCATATCTTTGAGTCCTTGGCGCGCTCTGCCCACGCCTTTGACCACTCCAATTCCTAAATCCTTATCAATCTTAAAAACCAACGCCTTCACCACTTCCGTACCGATATCCAAAGATAAAATATGCTCCGAAGAAGATCTGCCTAATCCTAAAATTTTAGAAAAAATAGCCATTGCAAAAAAATAATTTTGTTTTTATTAACTACCAAAATTATACCACATATTCCAGAAAACAAAAAGCGAAGCCTGTCTCACATGAGTAGCCTCGCCTTTTTATATATTCAAAATTATTTTTATTCCACCACTATCTTTCGAAATTCCCTTTTTCCGACTTTCAAAATTTTTCCATCCATAGCTTTTGAAATTTTAGTCTGAATATCTTTTATGATTTCCCCATCCAGCGAAACTCCGCCTTGTTCAATTTTTCTTTTGGCGTCCGCGTTGCTCTGCGCTAGTTTTATTTTCACTATAAAATCAATCAATCTTTCTCCTTCATCAATTTTTTCTTCCTTAACTTCCTCCGGCGTTTCTTTTCTGGAAATAACTTTTTCAAAATATTCCTTAGCCTCATTAGCCTTTTTTTCTCCGTGATAAATTTTCGTTATCTCATAGGCCAACTCTATTTTTGCATCTCGCGGATTAATTTTACTGTTTTCTAAATCTTTTTTTATTTTTTTAATTTTATCCAAAGAAATATAGGTGCAATCAGTAAATAGTTGAGGGATATTCTCATCTGGTTGAGCCATAATTCTTCCAAACATATCAATATCATTTTCATCTAAAAATACTCCAGTTCCTAAACTTTTAGACATCATCTTTTCTTTCGTCACTGGATTTTCAAGAAGTGTAGTAATGAAAACAAATTTTTCCTTATCTTTTAATTTTCGAAGTAATGTTCTTCCTATAAGTGCATTGAACTTCTGATCGTTTCCACACATTTCAATATCTACATCCATTACTACACTATCATAACCCTGCATTAAAGGATAGAAAAATTCATGCAAATATATTGGCTTTTCTTCTTTCATTCTTTTTTCAAACATATCTCTTTCCAACATTTGCTGAACTGTAAAATTAGAAGCTAATTTTATCACATCTTCAAAAGTAAGTTTTGATAGCCAATCATGATTAAACATAATTTTAACCGGATTTTCTTTATCATTAAAACTAATAACTGGTTTTACTTGCTTCAGCCAAGTTTTAATATTTTTTTTCACATCACTTCTGGTAAGTTGTTTTCTGACTGAAATCTTATCCGTTGGATCTCCAATGCGAGCAGTAAAATCTCCAATTAAAAATATCACTTCGTGTCCAAGTTTTCTAAATTTTTCTAAAATAATATAATTAGTTGCATGTCCTAAATGCAAAGAAGTTCCAGTTGGATCCGTTCCAATATAGATTCTGATTTTTTTCCCCGACATTAAAAGTTTTTTTAGCCCTCCCTTCGAAGGTAAAACTTCTTCAACACTTCTTTCAAGAAGTTCGTCAATTAATTTTTCATCAGTTATAATTTTTGCCATAAAATTTTATCTTATTTTTATTAAATTCCCAAGCGTGCTGCAAAATTAAAAGAGTAAAAATAATTTTGCCAACTTTTGTCCGTTGATTTATACTCGTTGCTAAACGCGAAATAATCCGCCAAAGCTTCTCGCACTCGCAATATTTCTTTCAACCCTTTTCTGTTTTTTGGATCAGAAATTGTAAGATCAAGCAATTCCAGTGCTCGCTCAAAAGCCATTCGACTATATTCCAAATTTTCCTTGTTTTTCCATTTTATCGTGCGCTCAACCTCACTGCCAACATTCGCCATTTGTTCAAAAAAAGAAAATTCTTGCCAATGTTCATCCGTAAGATTGGTATGATATTTTCTTTTTTTATTAACTATTCTTTTCCTCTTAGCTATTTTCATAATTATTTTTAACTAGTATTTCGTAGATTCGCATTAAATTCGCCCGCCTCGCGTCGACGAGCGATCATCTCCGCGAGTCGAGGCGGGTAGTTTCGCATCGGTTAATCTAAATTTAGCATTATTATTAGTTGTTTGCAAGAATTGAGACGCAAAAAAAAGGACTGCGCAATGTTGCATGCACGCAGTCCTTATTATTCTTAGATCTCTTTTTTTATCGGCCCTAATTATTGAGCCTGGTTGATTGTCATTTGGCCAATCCTTAACTCCTGCTTGGCCAAGCTGATTTTTTTAGCGCCATGATAGTAAATAGGGATTATTACATCATCCGCATCCACCATCATATCCTTAAATTGTGCACTACCCACGAAGAGCATTTTTTGTAAAAACCCCCGCTCGTTGGAGACAATCACTGCCACAAGAGTACCTCCCATATAAATAAAGTGATTAGAGAGATAAGTCGATAGTGAGCTTTGTACACCCCATGTTGGAGCAAGCAAGAAATAGTCCCAATCGGTATCTGCTGTAGGCAGTCCAGGGTTTGCCGGACCTTCCTGCCAACCTCGTACAAATAAACCGATATCAGATGGTTCAATTTCACGTGCTGACCAGGTTGGAATTTGAGCGTCATAGTCATTCATTTCACCACTCAGATAAACCTGCATTCCCTTGCATGGATTTTTAAAAAAATACCAACCCGGTGGTAATTGTTCACCCTGATTATGAAATACCCAATTTCCAGGCGCGCCCCATGAACCCATTTCCCATCTGTAAGTTGCGAACGATTCGCAATTTGCCCACGGCGCCGTAAACGAAAAATTCACATACCGGATGAAGCCGTCGGGATTGTTATCATAAACAATAATCCTGTTTTCCTGGGCCATTGCTGACATTGAAGAAAAAACCACAGCTATTGCCAACATGATAATAATAATTGCCTGTTTTTTCATTTTTCTCTCTCCTCAAAATAAAATTAAAAAATTCGGCCGAAATGGCCATTACTTCTTCAATTACCCGATTTCTGCCTCAAATTAGATCACTAACTAAAGGCAAAAACTGGGTAATTGAAGTTTTGGTTGAATTTTTAATGTACGATTTTTAACTATGAATACTAGCATATATCTTCTATTTTGTCAATACCAAGTCTCTTCCAATACAGAATGTCCCCCCAAATGAGTTTCGGTTTCTAACGCAAGATGACCCCCGAAATGAGGGTCACTCGCCT
>Ga0208968_1000234_pt1 | contig 46378 bp, 29 predicted proteins | sample RifOxyA3_FD_184031 | JGI IMG/M metagenome (GOLD analysis project Ga0208968, IMG submission 184031) | Groundwater microbial communities from Rifle, Colorado - Rifle Oxygen_injection A3 (SPAdes) | ecosystem: Environmental > Aquatic > Deep subsurface > Groundwater | place: Rifle, Colorado, United...
GGGGGGGGGGCGGCCTGAGGACAGGCCGCCCCTACCAGGTGTGCGCGGAGGTGTGGCCTTCCGAGACGCGGCGCCAGATCTTGAAACAGCCCTGACCCTCCAGCCAGAAGTGTTGACGGGAAGCCGCGACAGGGGTACAGTCCTTAGAACGGACTGCTACCTGAGCGGCCGCCGCACCGCAGGCGTCAAGAGCCCCGAGAAGACGTGCGTACTCCCGGAAGCCCGGGCCACCTGCCACCGCGGCATGGACTCGTCGGTATTCATCTGGCCGAACACCCCCGCGGACGACACCGCCTGCCAGTACCCGCGCCTCGGGTTCCCGCACCGCGACTATACGCGAATGAACGCCAACTTCGCCGACGGCCACGTTGCCGCCTATCTCATCGACACGCTCATGCCCAGTCTGTTCAACCCCGCCTATACCCCGTGACGGGGACAGGGCTTCCGGTAGCTCACGCGTCACTCACTCATTCGTGTCGGCCGGTTCGACAACCGTCAACAGGCCATCGAGGATCTGGCGTATCCGCGTCGGTCCCAGAGTGCCGATCTTCTGCTCCAGTTGGCCGCGGTCCACCGTGAAAATTTGGGAGACGTTGACCGCGCTCTTCTTCGGCAGATTGCCCTCGCCCTTGGCCAAGAGCACGTTCCCCGGCGCCTGGGCCCGCTGCAGGTTCAACGTCAGCGCGATCACCACGACCGTGTTGATCCGGCTGGCGTTGAACACGTCATTCTGAATGACCACGTGCGGGTGCCGATCGCCCGGCTCCGAACCGCTCGGTTCCCCCAGGCTCACCCAGAAGATGTCGCCCTGGCGGACTACCATGAGCCCTCCACCAACCGCCGGTGCGACCGTTTGCGGGCAACTCGGGCCACGTCCGCCACCTCTGCCCCGGGAGCGTCGGCATACACCCGGTTGAGTTGCTCGAGCGCCTCGCCCTTCCGATGCCACTGACTCCCGGAACCGCCGTATCCCTCAGCATTACGATATTGGCCAGGGTATGGCGACGGCAACCGATCCCGGAGTTGACAACTGCAGGGGCAGGCGGGACAGTATCTTGTAGACGGGGATACCGGCCGTCCGGAGATACAGCCGATGGACTCATTGGGCATACTGGAGAAGATCCTGGTGGAAATCGAGCGCCGCCAGACCGCGGTCGTGCTGGTCGGGGGGTGGGCGCTGAACTTCCACGGCATGCCGCGGCAGACGCTGGACTTGGACCTGATGATCGCCGCTGAGAACCTGCCTGCCGCAACCGCCGCGCTGGAGCTGTGCGCGTACTGCATGGTCTTCCAGAGCGAGCTCTTTGCACGCTTCCGAGACCAAGCCGCAGGCAGCCCGGACATCGATCTGCTGTTCGTGAGCCCAGAGACGCTCCGGACCGTGACCGACTCCGGCCGGCACGTCGCCGTCGGCAACGCCACCGTCACGATCCCATCCTTGGACCACATGCTCGCCATGAAACTCCACGCCCTCAAGTACAACTACCCACAACGCGCCACTAAGGACTTGCCCGACGTGGCGAACCTCCTGCGGCTGCGCGGCTGGCGCCCGGACTCGCCGGAATTCGCGGATCTGGTGAAGCGGTTCGGATCTCCCGCCATCGTCGAGCGGCTGCGACTACTGATCACGGAGGACGGTGCATGAAAGACATCGAGTTGCCGATCCTCAAGAACATCCCGGAGTCGCCGCAGCGCGCGTTGTCCGCTCGGGAATTTGCCGATTTCGTGGCTGCCGGACTGCGCCTGCTCGATGGACCGACCCGCGAACGCCTGCGCCAGGAAGCCATCCGCCAAGGCCCCAAGGTCCCGTTCGTGGCGTAGCGCCGGGACTGCCCTCAAACCAAGCGCCGTGTCCCCGCCAGAGTCCCGCGCTCACGCGGAAGCCGGCGCCCGTGCTTTCCGCTGCGGCGGATCTGCCCCCGGCACGACAGCCGGGCGCGGAACGCGTCGCCTCACGCAGCGAACCCGTGCCATCGCCGCCCAACGCCGCGACGTTGCCCTGGCACGCCCCCACCCGTTCGTAGTCCCGCCATCAGGCGGTCCCCGGTTCGCTCCCTGGCCATGCGCGCCCGGACCGCGTGAACGCGGGACTACGAGCCTGGTCTCTCGCCGAGTCCGTGGCGCCTGCCCGGACACGCCCTGCCGTTCGGGTGCACGGCTTGACAGACAGCCGCTGGCGGTGTATTAGTTGTTGAGACAACCCCACAAGTTGTTCTGGAGACAGACATGACGCGAGAAGATGGAAGCAAGTCAGCCGGCCAGGCGACCAAGCATGGGGCGCTGGCGCGGCGGTTCCGGCAGCGGATCCGGTCGGGCGCGTTGAAACCGGACCAGGCGCTGCCGTCCGAGCCGAAGATTGCCCGCGACCTGGGCGTTTCGCGCAATACGATCCGCCAAGCCATGCGCGACCTTGAGCACGAGGGGCTGATCTACCGCGTGCAGGGCAAGGGCACGTTTGTCCGGGCCCGTGGTTCGGTTCGGCGCACGGTCGCTCTCGTGCTGCACGACATCGCCTACACAACACACCCGTTCACGTCCGCCATGATTCGCGGCCTGGGCGAAGCCCTGGAGAACGGCGGCTACAGCCTCGATATCCTGCCCTGCGGTCGCGACGAAGACCGCGCCAACCTGTCCGGACTGGCCAAGAGTTACGACGGCTTCCTGCTCGGTTCCGCGTCCATGGACAAGCAGACGGTGGCGCGCCTCATTGCCGAAGAGCTCCCGTTCGTGTTCGTGAAGAACTACCTGCCCGACCTGAAGATCAACGCCGTGCTCCTCGACTACGTCCAGGCCGGGCGCCTGGCGGCGGAACACCTCATCGGCTTGGGCAACCGGCAGATCGGGCTTATCTACGCCGGCGAAGCGACGGCCATCTCTCGCGACTTCCGCCTCGGCGTCGAGACCGCCTGCACCGCCCACGGCCTGACTCTCGCGCCGGAGAACATCCACGATGCCGGGTTGTCGGTCAACGCGATCCAGGAGATCATCCCCAGCGTCCACGACGTGACCGGACTGATCATCATGGACGACGAGTTGGCCGTGACCGCGATCCAGGCCCTCGCCGCGGCGGGCAAGACCGTGCCGCGCGACATGTCCGTCGTCGGCTGCAACGACATGCTCATCGCGTCCATGAGTTCCCCAAAGCTCACAACGGTGCGGCTCCCGGTCACGGAACTCGGACGGCAGGCAGCCTCTCGCCTCATGGCTCTGATCGAACAACCCAGCCTGCCCAGTGACAACACCATGCTCGAACCGGAACTGGTCGTGCGCGAGTCGACGGCGCGACCACGCAAGGCAAGCGCTCAACGAGGTAATCGACAAGGTTAGGAATTCAGACAGGATAGATGATGAACACCGCCCTACGACAGCAGTCCCCGACAAAGGAAGCCGGTGCGTTACGGACGACCATGGCCGCGCACTCGCGGCAGATGTTGGTCTCGCAGCTTCGGCCGCCGAATCCGTTGCCGCGCTACCGCTTCCAGGTGCCCGTCAAGGCGCTCGACTACGACGCCACGCTCACGGGCGACGACATAGCCGGACGTTTCATGGAGGTGCACCTGCCCGTCCTGCCCTACACGATGCAGGACGACTACGGCCGCGCGCAAGCGCCCGGCGAGATGCCAACCATCGACGTCGAAAACGACCGACTGAAAGCCGTGTTCTACCCGGACGACGGCGGGCGCATGGCGTCGCTCTACGACAAGCGCAACCGCCGCGAACTGTTGTTCGACAACCCCGTGTTCCAGCCTGCAAACCTGGCACTCCGCAACGCCTGGTTCGCCGGCGGCGTCGAGTGGAACTGCCCGGTCTACGGCCACAGCATGCAGACCTGCAGTCCAATCTTCGCCGCGACCGTGCCGACCGCCACAGGCGACATCCTGCGCCTGTACGAGTTCGACCGACTCTTCGGCATCGTCTGGCAGGTCGACGTCTACCTGCCCGCGGCATCGTCAGCGCTCTGGGTGCACGTGACCTTGCGGAACCCGCACGCCCACGACTGCGACGTGTACTGGTGGACGAACATCGCCGTGCCGCTGACCGAGCGCACACGCGTGCTGTCACCGGCCGCCTACGCGGTCATGCACCGGCTCAGTCAGCGCATCGAGAGGGTCAGTTACCCGTTCATGGCCGGGTTCGATGCGAGCTACCCGGCCAACTACCCGACCGCCGAGTCGGCATTCGTGCGTCCGGCTGCACCGCTCCAACGCCCATGGCAGGCGTACGTCGATGAGAGCGGCCGCGGCATGGCACATCTCTCGTCGCCGGAACTGCACGGCCGCAAAATCTTCGCCTGGGGCCACAATCCCGGCGGCAAGCACTGGATGGACTACCTGTCCCTGCCCGGCCGCGGCGACTACATCGAGCTTCAAGGCGGTATCACGGCCACGCAACTGCAGATGCGCCCGCTCGCGGCGCACTCGCGCCTGGAGTGGACAGAGTGCTACATGCCGCTGGCGCTCGCCCCACGCGAAGCGCACGGCACCAACTACGCCACGGCGTGCGACCACGCCTGCCGCCAAATCGACGCCGACCTCCCGCAGGCTGAGTTCGATGCGGCCGATGCGTTCCTGCGCGCGAACGTCGACACGCCAGTCAGCCAGGTCCTGCACCACGGGTCGGCGTGGGGCCACCTCCAAGAAACTCTGTACCACAAAAGCTTCTCCGCGGGCCTCGCATTCGACGCGCCCATCTCCGACGAGGAACGGCCCTGGCACGAACTGCTGACCACCGGCACCTTCTCCGCCGCCACCCTCGCCCGACACCCGACCTCGTGGAACGTCTCGGCCGACTGGGTGAAGGCGTTGCAGGCTTCGCAACACCGCCACGGCGCGACGTGGCTGCACCACCTGTACCTCGGCGTCGCGACCCTCGAGCAGAACGACCTCGCTGCCGCAGAACAGCACTTCCTCGAATCGCAGAGAAGGCACGACTCGTTCGAGGCGGCACGGAATCTCGCACTCATCCGCGACCGCCAGGACGACGTGCCCGGCGCTCTGGAGTGCTACCTCAAGGCCTACGCACTCTCCGAGCAGAGCGTGCCGCTGGCCGCGGAAATCGTCATGTTCCTGAAGGCACGCGGGCTCGAACAGGCCATGGTCGAGTTCACGGTGCGCCTGCCTGAGCACGCCCGGACCCACGAGCGCATCCGGATCGCGTTTGCGGAGGTCGCACTCGCCCAAGGCCGGTTCGCCGAGGTGCACGCGTTCTTCGACCACCCGTTCAACACCATCCGCGAAGGCGAAAAGACACTCACCGACCTGTGGTTCGCGCTCCACATCCGCGAAGAGGAGGCGCGGCGTGGCCGCAACCTTACGCCGCTGGAGATTGACGCCGTCACGAAGGACAACCCGCCACCCATGACCATCGATTTCCGCATGACCGCAGAGTGAATGGCGCGCCGCGCCAGCCAGTGGCGCGGGACCTCCGGGACCGCAGCAGGGTGCTCGGGGCCGTCCCGGCCCGAGGCCCTTCGGCCGGAGACCGGCCCAAGGACGCTGCTTCGGCGCGAGACGCGCCGAGCCACTGTACAAACAGGAGACCCAACCATGATGACCCGAACACAACCGAAGCCCGCACCCGTCCCAGCCCCGTGGACGCCGGTCAGAGTCAACGCACACGGCGACACCCACCAAGTCGACGTCTGGGGCCGCACCCACTCGTTCAGCGGCCCCATGCCCAGCAGCATCCGCACCGCCGGCGTGGACATCCTGGCCGGGCCGGTGCGCCTGGCCGGCCTGGTAGACGGCAACCCGATCGAGTGGAAAACATCCGGCATGTTCGTGACCGAGAAGACCGACGCGCAGGTGGTGCTCAGCGCCTGGCAGGCAAGCCCGACGATGCTCGCCAACGCCACGGTGCGCGTCGAGTTTGACGGCCTGATCCGCATCGGGCTCGTTCTCGTCCCGCCCGCGCGCGTGTCGCCGCGCCTGGACCGGCTCTGGCTCGAAGTGCCGCTCCGCCGTGAGTGCGCAACGCTCTTCCACTGCTTCCCCGGCACCTGGGGCGGCGCGAGCAACAGCGGCGAACTCACGGATGCCGGACTGGCGCTGCCGTTCAAGCCGTTCGTCTGGATCGGTTGGGAAGACGGCGGCCTCGGATGGTTCGCCGAGTCCGACCGGCACTGGCAACCCGCCGACCCGGCGCACGCGATCGAGATCGTCCCTGGAACCGAGGGCATGGTGCTGCGCATCCACCTGCTCGACTCACCGCCGCCACGCTTCCCGGCCACGTTCGCGTTCGGGTTCCAGGCCTCGCCGGTCAAGCCGTGGGCGGCGGACTTCCACGAGTGGCGGGTCTGGCACGCACCGCAGCTCGGGGTCAGTGTCACCCTGCCCGTGCCGGAGGACTGGCACGTCTGTCACCGCGCCTTCCCGGACGGAAACCCGTTGACTGTCCTCGACCGTGCCGCGCAGGCGGGGGTGAAAACGGTCGTATTCCACGAGGACTGGGCGCCGATCCAGAACTATCCGTTCACGACCCCCGAGGCCGAGTTCAAGGACATCGTGACCGCCTGCCACCAGCGCGGCATGAAGGTGCTTGTCTATTTCGGCTATGAACTCTCGACGCTTGCCCCTGAGTGGGAGGAGTGCGCGGAAGACGTGCTGGTGAAACTGCCCGACGGCTCGCCCACCGGTGGCTGGTTCCGACCGCCGAAACAGCGTGACTATGTCGTGTGCTACAACAGTTATTGGGCCGACCGCCTCGCCGAAGGCATTGCGGCAGCCATGGAGCGCTACGGCTTCGACGGCATCTACATCGACGGCATGATCGAGCCCTGGGCCTGCTGCAACGAGCGGCACGGCTGCGGATACCGCACCGCAGACGGCACCATCAAACCCACCTACCCGATTCTCGCCGTGCGCCGCTTCATGCAGCGGCTCTACGACCTCATCCACCCGCGCGGCGGCCTGATCAGCGCGCACCAGAGCACGTGCTGCGTCACACCCATCCTCGGGTTCACGCACTGCTACTGGGACGGCGAGCAACTGACGAGCGGCGACCACGCCGCCGACCCGCTCAAGACCCTGTCGCTCGCCACGTTCCGCGCCGAGTTCATGGGCCGGAACTACGGCGTGCCGTGTGAATTCCTCGCCTACGAACGCCCGCCGCAGTGGACCTTCGACCACGCCCTGACCGTGTCCATGCTCCACGACGTGCGCGTCCGACCGCACGGCGTTAACCACCGCCTCGATACCATGTCGCGGATCTGGGATGTCATGACCCGGTTCGACGTGGCGACCGCCGAGTGGCTGCCATACTGGAAGAACCGCTTCACCGCAGCTCCCGCTTCCGTGAAGGTCAGCGCCTACGTGCAGGCGCGGCAGCGCACGCTGCTCGTGGTCTCGAACCTCTCGCCATCGGAAAACGTCAACGCAACGGTCACACTCGACCCAGCCGCCGGCGCCTGTGCCCAGGCCAAGGACGCCATCGCCGGCGACACGTTCCCGTGCGAGAACGGGACCGTCACCGTCCCGCTCGGCGCGTCGCGAATGCGCCTGCTGTGGCTCGACGCACAGTAGCGCGGCGGCGGCATTCTCCGCGCCGGAGTCCCGGCTTCAGCCGGAAGCCCGCGCCCGTGCTTCAGCCGGGCGCGAGCCGCGTCGCCCGCGCGCGCGGCCCCATGTCATCGCACACGACGTCGCCCTGCCCCACACCGCCCTCCACCCGCTCGATGAAGCGTCGCTGCGACTTCCGCGTGAACGCGGGACTCAGGCACGGCCCGCCCCCCCCCGCACGGGCAGCGGCAGACCTGCTCACGCCAGTGCGGGGACGTCCAGCCACACGCCGCCCTTCATGGCCGACTCGTGCGCCACCAGGCCGGGCACGGTCATGTCCATGGCGCGCTTCACGTCGAGCCGCGGCGTCTCGCCGCGTTCCAGGGAGCCAAGGAAATCGTGAATGAGCGAGTACTCCGCCGTGCCGTGCCCGCCGGCACGCGCCGATTCCGGCAGCGACGGGTCATTCATCGGCACTTCGATCGCCTGGTGCGTCTTCATTTCGCCGACGACGTAGAGCAGGCCCGGGTTACCCACCCCGACGCGGCTGCTCTCGACAAAGCCTTTCGTGCCGTGCAGTACGTAGTAGTGGATCGCCGGTTCGCGCGGCAGGACCGACGTGCGCAGGATCTTGATGCTCATGCCCTTCGCCGTCTCGAACAGCCCGATCTGCATGTCGATACCGCCGATCGGCGCTTCCGGCATGACCCGGTGGCCTTGCCCCAAGCCGCAGGCACGCACGATCCGGTCGCCGGTCATTTCAAGGATCGGGCCGAGCGAGTGCGTGCAGTAGTGCAGCGGCGCGCGGGTGAACCGCCACTTCTTCACCCCGGTGGCGCGGTCGTAAATCAGGGTCGGGATGGGGTGCAGGTACTCGCATTCGGCGTGCACGATCTCGCCCAGACGCCCGCTCGCGACCCACTCCTTCCACTGTGCGACGAAATGCCAGTAGATGCAGTTCTCGGCCAGCATGTACGGCTTGCCCGTGCGCCGCACCGCGTCCACAATGCGCTTGCAGTCCTCGACCGTTGAGGCGGCCGTCACTTCGCTGAGCACGGCGCAACCGGCCTCGAGCGCAACCACCGTCTGGTCGGCGTGGACCGGCATGGGCGTGCCCACGAACACGATGTCCAGGCCGCTCTGCACAAACTTCGCGTAGTCCGTGAAGCAGCCCGAGTCGGGCAGGTGCAGTTCCTTTTGAAACCGCGCCAACGCCTGGGGCGAAAGGTCGCAGCAGGCCACGACTTCACACCGCGGCTCTTCGGCAAACAGCTTCCCGTACCCGGAACCGCGCCCGACCCCGACCAGCCCAACACGCCATCGCTTCGCCATCGGATTGTCCTCCCGAAGTTCAGAGACATCGGACATATGAACGGCACAAGAACGGTTGCGTTCCCCGCTCGTAGTCCCGCCTGTGGGGTATGTCGATTCGTTCCCCGGAGCCCGCGAGGACGCGGGCGCTCCAGTTCAGAATGCGCACGAAACCTGGAGCGCCCGCGTCCTCGCGGGCTCCGAGGGCGCTCTGGCCAAATCGAGCGCCCCTACTCCGCCGCAATCTCGACCCACTGTCCCTTGGCGGCAGAGGCCAGAACAGCCTCGCAGACCTTCTGTGTCTGGAGCGCGTCGCGGAAGGTGGGGGAACACGGCTTCTTCGCGGCGACCGCGGTCAGGAAGTCCGCGACCTGGTGCACGAACGATTCCGCGTAACCGATCTGCAGTCCGGGGACCCACCAGTGCTCCATGTACGGGTGATCGCCGCCGTGGTCGGTGACGTGCAGCGAGCGCCAGCCGCGTTCCCGGCCGGGATCGCAATGGCTGAACCACTCGAGGCGGTGCAGGTCGTGCAGGTCCCAGCGGATCGACCCGTGCTCACCGTTGATCTCGAACGTGTAGAGCGCCTTGTGCCCGCAAGCGTAACGCGTCGACTCGAAGTTCCCGAGTGAGCCGTTTGCGAATCGGCAGAAGAAGGTGCAGGCGTCGTCGATCCCCACCGGCTGCTTCTTGCCGCTCACGGCGTGCAGGCGCTCCTTGACGAAGGTTTCGGTCATGGCATTCACGCCCGTGATCGCACCGTTCTGCCACTGCGCGGTGTCGATGCAGTGCGCCAAGAGGTCGCCGGTCACGCCGCTGCCGGCGGCCGCCGCATCAAGCCGCCAGGTGCCGGCGCCACCCTGCGGGACGTCCGGCGAGATGGTCCAGTCCTGGAGGAAGTTGGCGCGATAGTGGAAGATGCGGCCGAGTTTGCCCTCGTCGATGAGCCGCTTCGCCAGGGCCACGGCAGGCACACGACGGTAGTTGAACGAGACCAGGTTGGGCACGCCCGCTTTCTCGACCGCCGCCACCATTCGCCGTCCTTCGGCCACATTCATGGCCAGGGGCTTCTCGCACAGGATCATCTTGCCCGCCTTCGCGGCAGCGATGGCGATCTCCGCATGGAGATTGTTCGGCACGCAGATATCCACGATATCGATGTCCGGGCTGTTGACCAGTTCGCGCCAGTCGGCCACGCACGACGTGTAGCCCCACTGGTCGGCAAACGCCTTGACCGCGGCCGAGTTCCGGCCGCATGCGGCCTTCAAGACCGGCTGGTACTTGAGATCGAAGAAGGCATTGACCTGGCGGTACGCGTTCGAGTGCGTACGCCCCATGAACCCGTACCCGATCATCCCGACATTCAGTTTCTTCATGCTCGTGAACTCCCTCCTGTTCCCGGTCGTTCTTGCGTTTCAGCCGCTCGTAGTGGTGTCACAGGCCCGGTCCGCTGGCCGAAGCGGACCGGGACAAGACACCATCCCCCAATACGACGCCTCGTCACGTATGCTCTTGGCGCGCCACTATCGTTCTGCGCACTGCGAGCACACTACAAACGGTCACCGCCCGCCTGCCCGACCGCGCCAGCCGTGCGCGTCGCGGACGGCGATCATCACCCGCAGAATGCTGTTCCAGGTCTTCGGGTCCATCATGACCTGGTTCGAGAACATGCACCCGTCCCAGCAGACGCTCTTGCAGGCCTTCGTCAACTTGCCTTTGGCGTCGCGCAGCCAGAAGCCGGCGTGGTGCGCGATATCGAGCTTGCCGTTGGGATCGTCGGGCAGGCAGTGCCGGCCCGTCTTGTCGTGCGAACCGGCGCCTTTGACCGTACCGTCGTTCTGGGCGATATGCATGTCGATCATCCACGGTCGCAATGCTGCCGTGAGCGTCTTGAGCCCTTCGTCGAGCACCGACTTGTCGGCCAGGTCCGCGTTGGCCGGCAGGACGCGGTCCGCCGGCGCGTTGTAGCCCAGCAGGTAGAGCATGGTGTGTGCCATGTCGGCTTGGAACCCCAGGACATCGGGGCGCCCGACCGCCGCGAGCACCTTGACCATTTCGCGCCAGGAGTGCATGCCGCCCCAACAGATCTCGCCCTCGGCCGCGAGACGCTCGTCGGCGTCCGCCGCGACACCGCAGGCCTGGCGGAAGCTCTCCGCAATGCGTTGCGTGTTGCCCGCCGGATCCTTGGCCCACGTCAAGGGATCGCACGCCGAGTCAATACGGACGATGCCATTCGGCCGCACGCCCAGTTCGCGCAGTATCCGCGCGATGCGGCAGCCCTTGCGCACCTGCGCCAGGAACTTCTTGCGATCCTCGGCGCCGCCCATGGCCGACCCGCCGCCGGTCGGTGGCCACACCGGTGCGACCACCGAACCAATGACCAAGCCGCGAGCCCGCACCTTGTCGGCCAGGCGCTTGAGGTCGTCGTCGGTCGCGTCAATGTCCACGTGCGGCGCGAACAGGAACAGGTCGACACCGTCAAAACGAACGCCGTCCACCTCGGCCGCAGCCGTCAGATCAAGCATGGTGTCCAGCGCAATGATCGGCTCGCCGTCGCCGCCTTTGCCAACGACGCCGGGCCAGGCCGCATTGTGGAGCTTGGGGAACGTGTTGGGGTGTGCACTTGCCATGGGGTGGTCCCTCTTCGTTGTGGGGGTTAAGGACAGAGTGTTGAGGTTTCAGTGTTCAGGTGTCAGCGACGAGGGGGTGCTGTTGGCAACCCTCCTCTCTTGTGACTCACGACACCAGCGGGCGCGGCGAAAACGGCGGATTGTCACGACATCGCGTGCCGGCATTCCGTTGGTGTCCAGTCCCGCACCGGCGCGGGACTGCCTGGCAACGCGCGCCCCGGACCGCGTAAACGCGGTACTACGAGCCTGATGCCGTCCGAGGTTCGTAGTCCCGCCTTCAGGCGGTCTGGGCGCGATGCGGCGTGTGTCGCACCGAGGAGACTCGCCGCCTGCGGGACACTGACACCTCCTACACCGCACCTGCTCTACCGCGCAGCGCCGATATCCGGCGCGTTGGGATTCACTTCCGGGCCGAAGTAGCGCAGGACCACGAGCGGTTCCGTGGCGGACGAGTTCTGGTAGACCACGCCGGCGCGCGCCGCGTCTTCGGTCACAAACGCCTCGTCCTCGGTCAGGTCGTGAAAGCGGATGAGCTTCGGGCAGTTGAGGCGGAGCTTGTTGATCCGTCCCTCGCCCTGGACCGTGATCAGGCCATAGGCGCCATTGTCGCGCACCGTGCAGGTTCGGCCCGGCGCAACGGTCAGTTCCTTCGCGCTCACGCACTGCCAGCCCTTGATGCGGCCGTAGCAGATCCACTTGTCGCAGTAGCCGTCAGCGCACGCATCGGCGACCGGAATGGGTTCGAGGTAATGATTCGCCTTGAAGTTGGGGTCGGTGTTCTGCTCCCAGTCGAGCTGCTCGACGAGGTAATCGAGGTCGCGGTGCTTCTTGGCCGGGACGTCTTTGACGAGCAGCGCCCAGGGCACTTCGCGGCCCTCGACCACGTTCTGGTACATGCCGAACACGTCCGAGCCCCACTGCGGTTCGTAGGTGCAGAGCGAGCCGGGCGCGTGCAGCACGCAGGGCGGGACCAGCCAGCCGGTTCCCGGCTTGAGCCGGTACGCCTGGGCCAGGTCGAGGATGCCGTTGTCGCCCTTGTTCCAGTTCTCCAAACACTTGCGCACCTGCGCCTTGGTCGTCCCCGGCACCAGGCCAAAGAAGGTGAACGGGAAGTTGTTGCCGACGTTGTTGTGCTGTGCGGGGAAGTAGTACGCCTCCGGCTTGCCTTCCTGCCCGACACGCTTGGCCTGCTCGGCGCTCTGGTGCATGTGGTGCGGGATCGGTCCCATGTTGTCGAAGAACTTGCTGTACACCGGCCAGCGCCGGTACTTCTTCCAGATGCTGCCGCCAACAATGTCCGCGCCCAGTTCCGCGACTGCGTCTTTCAGCAGCACGCGCTTCTTCTCGAACACGACGTAGCTGAGCCCCTCGTCCGGGACCCGGCCGTCGTTGGCCGCTTCCGTGGTGGACGCGAACCAGCGCTCGTCGATGCCGCCGCGGTTCAGACCGTACGCGTAGAGATCGTCGGGGTGCAGCTTCAGACGCTTGCCCGGATGCAGGAACGAGCGCGGCACCCAGTTCGGGGCCAGGCGCAATACGCCGCCGCCCGCTGCCAATGCGGCGTCGACGACCGGACGGACGTTCTTCGAGACCGTCTTGAGCTGTTTCACAGACGTGGGTTGCATGGGAATCTCCTTCAAGTCCAGGTTGTTCAGGCGCGTCGCGCCGTCGCGGTCCGGTTTGTGACGCAGTGACTCAGTGGCCCTCGGCACCCGACACCCATTGCGACAGGCATGCCGTCGCGCCGGTGACCGCCAAGGCGGCCAAACCCCTGCAGTCTCACCCTCACCGCTTCTTCCCTTTCGCCGTCTTCTTCAGAAACTTCAGGCCGTCCGTGGCCAGGCCGTCGGCAGACTCGTAGATCGGGCGCCAGATGCAGGCCGCCGCGCACAACCCGACAATCCCGGTCGCGAAACTCTCGATGGTGATCCAACGGTCGTACTTGATGTCCTTGAGCGCGGCGAACACCTCGGACCAGCGCACCTGCCCGGTGCCCGGCACGCCGCGGTCGCTCTCCGAGGCGTGGAAGTGCCCGACGTAGGGACCGGCCGCGCGAATGGCGGCAGCCGTGTCCTTCTCCTCGATGTTGGCGTGGAAGGTGTCGACCTGCACCTTCAGTGCCTCACTGCCGACCTCGCGGCACATCAGGACGGCGTCCGCGATCGTGTTGATCAGGTGCGTCTCGAACCGGTTCAGTGGCTCGATGGCCATGTCGATTCCCGCCTTCTCCGCGTGTGCAGCGGCCGCCGCCAGCGTGTCCGCGCTCCAACGCCACTCGTCGGCGGTGCGCGCCTTGCCGGTCAGGTACCGGACGGGCGCGTACAGCGGCCCGGCAATGGCGTCACCGCCCATCTCCGCGGTCAGATCGATCATGCGCTTGAGTCGCGCCACCGCAGCCTTGCGCTCCGCGGCGTTGGGACTGCACGGACTGGTGCGCTCCGTCATCACGCAGCACGCGGTCATACCCATGCGGTGCTTCTCGAGGGCCTTGCGCGTGGCCGGCGCGTCCAGGACATCGAGGTCGCCGAACAGCACCTCAATGCCGTCGTACCCCATGTCCGCCACCTTGGGGATCAGGTCCAGATCCGCCTTGGAGAACGACGCCGTGTAGGTGAGCAAGTTCAGACCGTACCGCACGTTCATCTGCGTGTCTCCCCTTCTGCCGTTCCGGCCCGGGCAGCCGACGCTGCGCCGCGCCAACACATCGGACCATCGATAGGTACTCGCAAGAGACCACTCTCAGCCCATTTCGGGAGAACCTAACGCCACGATACGGAGAAGGCAAGAGCGGGGCGGACTCTCACTGCAGTGCGTCGGTTGCGGGCGCCCCTCTGTCCGAGCCGCGCACGGTAGTCAGCGGTCTTGCGAGGGAGAACCGCTTGTTACCGGCCGGATGCCGGTCACAGTGCGTTTCCACCCGCGCCTCCCATGTTACTCGCGTGTGACTCCGCGCCGCCGCCCGGCTCGTCCGGGCGGGGCGACGATTGGGGGAAAAGGGGCGGGGACGCCGCCCTCTTTCCCCCAATCGGTCGCCCCGCGGGCGCAAGACCCGCGGCGGCGCGAACAGGCGCGAGCAACATCAACCCATGATCGGCCGGTCCGCCGGCCGGGAGGCGCTGACGCATTGCCACTCACTTCGCCCCGTTCCGGATGGTGATCGGCTGGCCGTTCGGCAGTGCGTGGTAGCGGACGGCGCCGCCGGCGGCCTGGCCCGTGACCTTGCTCGTGCCCTGTACGATCTCGCATTGCGTCCAGCCGGCCGGCACCTGGGTGACAAGGGTGAGCGGGTGGTCGTAGAACTGCGGGTCCGCCTGGGTGGTCAATTCCAGCCGGATCTCCTGCGCGTCGGCTTGGAGCACCTTGGCGGTGGCGCTGTCGCGCTCGGTCGCGTACTTGTGCTCCGGAACGCCCGTGGTGATCCAGAGTTGGTCGCGCTTGGCCACCAACTTGTCCAGAAATTCAGCGAACACCGGCATCGCCACGCTGAGGTGGTTGCCGCCCACGCCGTGAAAGACGATGCACCGCACGTCAGCCTTGGCGATCGCGTCGTCCGCCAGTGCCATCAGGCGATCGGCCGACGTGTAGGCACCGACACCCGCGATCGCGTAGGCTGGCCGCTGGGCAAGGTGGTACTTCGCCAGCACCGCCTTGTGTTCCTCGGGAGTGATACTCCACTGCTCCTTCTTCACGCCTGGAAGCGCATAGGAAATCAGGCGCGGTTGCTTGCCTGGGAACAGTCGCAGGATCACGTCGTTGCACTTGGCGATCTCGTCGTCGAAATCCGCCTGGTCCTTGGCGCCATGGTGCGTGATCGTGTGATTGCCATACTCCATTCCCGTGGTGGGGAATTCCTGGGGAAACGTCTTCTCCCAGACATCCTGACGCGCCTTCCACTGGCCCCCGCCGGGATTGACGTAGAAGGTGCCCACCAGCCCACGCTTCTTCAGCTCCGGTACCGCGTTGTCGATCTGACTCGGCAGGCTGTCGTCGAACGTCAACAGTAAGGCGCCCTGCTTGTCGTCCTTCCACTTGGCAACGCGAGTGCTGCCGGGCCCGACGACTTCGTCCGCCGCCGCGGCGTCGAACGTCGCCACCGTAACGGCCGCCACGGAAACGCCCAGGCATCCCAGCCATAGCGCACGGGTAAGCATCGCTGTCGTTCCTCCTCGGCTCTGCGCGGACACCGCCGCCCGCGCACCTTCGGCGCATTGCTCCAGCAACTCCCACCACTCCCCCACTCACATACTCACACACGGTCCCTCGCCTCGCTCTACTCCGCCCCAAGTTCGACCAGCGATACGCTTGACGGCGGCACAGCGAAGCCGACATCGACCTGCTCGTCGGTGATGGCAAACGTGCCGGTGTCCAACTCCTGCAGTGCGGTCCGCTGCGCGTCGAGAGGCTGGCCTTTGACGAACCGCGCGTGGGCGTCGCCAACGCCGTCCGCGACCATCCAGCGGCGCATATGGACCGAGCGGGAACCGAAAAACGCAGCGGCGTCCTTGACGCGTAGCACCAGCGCCTCGCGTTGCGCGTTCTCGACCGGCGTCCCAGACTCCGGCACGCGCAGGCCGTAGTTCCAGACCAGGACGGTAACCCGCTTCTTCTCGCGGTCGGCCGACGCAATGCAGTTGACCGTGCGCTCGCCGCGCGTCGCCTCAACCCGGTTGCCCTCGAGACGCGAAACCATCTCGAATACGTGGTACGGCGCCTTCGGGTACGCCTTACCGAAAACGCTCGGGTTCACGAACAGGCTCGGCCAGCCCCAGACGTTCACGAACTTGCCGGGCTCATCCTTCACCGGTTGCCGCAAGTCAGTCGAGACCAGGTACAGCGCGGCATCCACGCCGCTCTGCAGCATGCTGTTGAGGAACGCCGCCGCCCACACCGCACCAACGTAATTGCCGTTGATCACGGACTGTGGCTCGTTCGACGTGTGGTAGCTCGCGCCCCACTCGGTGATCCAGATCGGCACACCCGGACAGTACTGGTCGCGCCAGCCCATGGTCGACTTCAGCATCTCCTGGAACGACGGGTAGTTGGCCGGATACTCGCCGTCGAGCGAACTGATGTTGCCATAGAAATGCAGGCCGACAAAGTCGAGCTTGAGCTTCTCGGCGCCACAGTCGCGCAGAAACCGCTCCGCCCAGTTCAGGTCGCCATACTTGAACGTGAACGCCCACGCCAGCGCCGGCCCGCCGAGCCGGACCTTCAGCCCCGGGTGGCTCTGCTCGAACTCGGCGGCCGCGAGCGCCACGTTCCGGTACAGGCTAAAGTACGCCTCGTACAACGCCCGCGACCCGTTCGCCGGCTTCGGCGGTGTGGGACAAATGGTGCCGCCAATGTCCGGTTCGTTGCCCACCTCGAACTCGGCGTCCGGGAACTGCTGCGTGACCAGCACGTACTCGAAGTACGCCTGGCAGTAGCGCTGGAACTTCGACCAATCCTTGGGGCCGAACGTGCCCGACGGAATCAGCCCCATCAGCCCGGGTTGCTGCTTCACGTCCTCCACGGTCAGGCGCAGGTCCGGGTGCAGCCCGGTGGCCATGATGATGTGCGGCTTGGCGCCGACGTCGCGGCATGTCTTCAGGTGCGCGAGCAACCGGTCCGGTTGCCCAACCAGGAAACTCCCGTCCGCCGCGAACTGCCCAGGCAGTGGGTCGACATTGATGCAGCGGATGGTCTTCATCCCGACCGCCTTCAGGCCCGCTGCGGTGTCCGCATTCGGCTCGAACTCCCAGCCGGTCCCGGACGCCAGGTGCTGCAACTGCGCCAGGTCATCCTTCCCGGTCACGTTCCACGCCACGCTCGGCTTGATCACGATCATCGTCGCACCCTCCCGGACAGGCGTTGGTGTTTCGGCCACGACCGTCGACGCGATGGCGAGTGCCGCACCGGCAAGGCCCAGGGTTCGCAGCCATCTTGCGTTCATCTGCGGGCCTCTCTTTCGCAAACCCAGAAAGCGGTCCATCTGTGACAACTCTCCGATAAGGGGGTTACCTGCGCCGCAGCATGTCCAGCGGATTGTCGTGCATGATCGTCTGAATGTGCGCGTCCGTGAGACCGGCGGCGCGCATACTCCGTGTTGCCAGGGTACTTGGCAATCGTCTCGCCTCGACACTCCCCCATGCTGAGGAGCAGATGTTCGTGCGGGTGAATCCAGCGCATCTCGACGGCGTGAACTTCGCCCGTTACACGGTGAAGGATGTCGCTCACCGTCCGTGCCCCAATGCCTTGCACCGCATCACCCCCGTGGGGGGACACTGAACGCTACCGCTCTGCCCCCGGCTTGGCGTCCCCCGCGGCCGGGCCCGTGGCCGCCTCGCCCAGAAACGCGTCGTCGTACCGCACCACGTCTTCGACCGCGATGCCTTCGCCCACCAGCAGGAACACCGCCCGCGGCACGTCCTTCGGCGCCACGAACGGGATCAGCAACCGTTCCCACGCCCCGGAGGACTTCGTTTCCACGCGGTGGTTGGCCGCACCGTTGTACCAGTGCCCCTGCACGTCGTGCCAGCGTACCTCGAGCGTGACCTTGGTGTTCTCGCGCACTGCTGGCGCCATGGCCCAGACTTCGGCGAGGTAGGTCTTGCCGGCCTCAACCGGGACAGTCGTGATGTAACAGAGGCACTCGCCGCCCTCGAACGCACCGGCGGAATTCCCGGCGTGCTTCACGCTGCCATCGAGGAAGAACTTGCCCTTGTCCTGGAACTGCTGCCAGGTGCTCCAGCCCGCGGCCACACTGGCCGTCTGCCACTCCGGCCCTGCCGGGCCCGCCTTGTCGGTCTTGGACTCCTCGAACCCGGGATTGGGCAGCAGGTTCGGACCGCGCCGCAACGTGCCTTGCAATGCTTGCCAGAGCAGCCCGACCTGCGGGTGGGCGGCGATGCGGTCAAGTACCTGGCGCTCCTCGGCCGATGCCGCGGTGCCTTCCGGCGTCTTGGCCCAGGCGCCCAACGCCTGCACGCCATCGATCAGGCCTCCCTGGACCCTGGCGCGCCACAGGCCGCGGATATTCGGACGCGCCCCGTTCTTATACCACGCGTCGACGATCGGGTCCTCGACAATGCTCTTCTGCCAGCCGGCATCTTCCGTGCCGAGTGGCACGAGCAGGCTTTCGATCCTCGGGGCCAGACTCTTCGCCGCCGCGGTGGATTGGGCCTTCACCTGCGTCACGTCCCGCGCCGCCGTCCAGGCGCGCAGCAGCAGGTCCGGGTACGCATAGCACTGAGCGATGTACCGGACCCGCGCCCGGACCGTGTCGTCGGCCGCCAGGGCCTCGGCCTTCTGCAAGTGCGATGCAGCCTCCGCCACCTCCTCCGAAGTGTAGAAGTCCATCTGCTGCGCGGCGCTGCCAATGCCGCCGAACCACAGCCCCTTCTTCTGGCTCATCCACGCAGCTTCGTGAGTCTGGTAGAACGCGCGCATGTCCGGGGCCACCGCCCCGAACGTGGCGGTGTAGAACTCCTCGAGCAGCGCGTCCGGGTCGAGCGTCACGTCCCAGAGAAGGCGGCTGGCAACGTAGAGCATGGGCCCCATATTGGCCCAATACGGATAGAGTTCGCTGTGGAACGCGCGGGCGCCCATGCCGTGGATGGCCTTCAAATCGGCCGCGAGCAGGTGCGGGAAGTACCGCGGCGCCAGCGCGCCGAGCCCGTAGTAGTCGTACTTCCCGACATGCTGGCATTTCTGCTGCCAGGCGCGGATCAGGTCGTAGTCGACCGTCTTGTAGTCCGAGTCAAAATACTGCGCCGTGTCCTGGGTCAGGTTCACGAAAACGTTCGGCTCGAGCCGCTCGATCTTCAGTGGCGGCAACTCGACACCCCAGTAGGCAAAGCACCCGATGAACTTGCCGGGGTGTTTCGCGCTGACGCCCTTCGCCACCGCGTTAACGAATGTGAACCAGCGGTCGGAGTAGATGCGCCGACCGCGGTACTCCGGCCGCTCGACGTCCTGCGCGCGGCACAGATCACACTCGCACCACGTGTTGTTGTCATTGATGCTGAACGGGTAGGTGTGTGTGTCGGGATGCTCGGTGAGGTACGTGTTCACGACCTCGATGGCGATACGCACGGTCTCGGGGTTGCCCGTGCACGGCTGCGCGAGCTGCTCACCGTCATTTTCCGGGACCGCGCGTTTGCCGTTCAGGAGCGGGTAGATGTCGGGGTTCGTCTTGCCATACTTGCTGGGCGGAAACACCGCATACATCCAGTGCCTGAAACCGGACGCGTAGGGAATCGTGAACTCGTTGGCGCCCGCATCCCAGCGGTTGTGCCGCGCCCACGGCAGGCTTTCCTTGTCCCAGCTCGCACTGCCGAGGCGGCAGACGAAGCTCGGCGTCACCACGCGCCGCAGTTCCGGGATGGTAATGCTCTTCAACGGCGGCGCGATCTCGAACAACTCCGTCGGCAGGAACCACCGCACGCCGAGCTGGTCCTGCAGGAACCCGTACACGGCATTTGCGGTCCCAGCCGGCGAGTTGCCCGCGAGTACCAGACAGTTCTGCCCGCAGGCGATCACGTAGCCTGCATACGCCTCATCGCCCGTGATGGTCGCAGGATCGGCATCCAGGCCCTGCGGCGCCTTGCAGGCGCCAATGAGCACTCGCGGCTGGGCCGCATCGCTCTTGCTCTCGGCGACAAGAGCCAGTTCCACACCGCTCATGCGCTTCACAACGCGCACGAAATCAGCCGCCACATCACGCACCACAGGCAGTGCCGTGTCGGTGACCACCACCTGTGCTCGTGCCTGGCCGTTCTCGACCAGAACCACGTCGGCCGCCGCCGCGCGCCACGCCACCGCAAGCACGCCCAGCACCCAGCCCCACACGCATTGGTTCCCTGCCATTGGGTCCCTCCTTCTCTCGACCTGTACGGGTAAATCCGCTCTCGTGCGAAGACCTCGTTGTGCTGACAAGGACCGGTCGCGGCCCCGCTCGTAGTGGTGTCGCAAGCCCGGCGGTCGACCGCCGGGAAAGACACCATCCCCGCGCCACGTATGCTCTTGGCGCGCCAGTTTCGTTCTGCGCACTGCGAGCACACTACGAGCGGGCGTATCCTGCCGCGCACGGTGGGGCCTTTTCTCTCCGGTGATCTACCCGCGCAGGTCGCCTTCTTTCGGCTTGCCAACTCCGCAACGACGCCTGCTCCAACAAGATCAACGATTCCCCGAAACGGGCCCTATCTCGCTTCCTCTGCCCGCACCAGATACAGCAACTTGTGCGGCGGCACGGTAATGGTCCTGGCGGTCACGCCGGACTCGCGGTCCTTCCACGGCCAAACGCTGGTGAACGTCGCCGGCAGGGCGGCGTAGTTCGCCACCACCATGTAGACCTCATCGTTGACGAACAGCGACGCCACCAGACTCTCGTCCTTCTTGCCCTCGATGACGGGTGAATCACTGATGTCGATCCACACACGTGTGCCTTCTTTCACCATAGGCAGGTACATGTCCAGGTGGCGCAGCCACGTCTCGCGCCGCTCCGGCTTGCCGGGAAAGCTGTCCCACTCGCCGTACATAGCCGGCGCCTCGGGATGGGTCCGGTAGTACTCCAGGTATTTCCGGTAGTTCTTCACCACGAAGCACTTATCCGGGTCCGCATACTCGACTCTCGGGACCGCGGCGCACTCCCCGGTGAACGGCCGGCCGTCCACGCGCAGCGGGAATTGCAGGTACGGCACCGCCAGGCGGTAGGGCTCGTCATCGTCCCGGAGCGTGGCGTGAGAAAGGTCGATACAGGGCACGACGTAGGGCTCGTAGTATCGTGTTTGCAGGCGCATGGTATCCGTGCTGGCGATGTACTCGCCGACCCAGATGTAGTCGTACATCTTGCGGTCGCCCAACGGCTTGCGGAGTCCGCCATAGTGGGCCTTGTAGACCCCGTTGCGGTGGTGCACGAGGTTCAGCACGGTCCAGAGCAGGTCTTCGAGGGCCGCATCGTGCGCGGACGTTTCCGGGGCCGGCGACACGTGCCCCGGCGGCACCGGGTGCTGACCCAGCGGCATATACCCGAAATCGTTGTACAGGCCGTCGACGCCGTACTCGTCCATGATCCGCTCGAGTCTGGGCAGAAGATAGGCGCGCCACTCCGGGCTGGCAGGCGAGCAGTGCGCATACCTGAAGTAGAAGTGCACGTTGATGTGCTTCAGGTTGATGTCCCACGCCGGGTCGAAGTCCGGGTCACGGGACTCGAAGTAGCCGGTCGAGGCGTAGACGATGATCTTCATCCCGAGCGCATGCACTCGATCGACGAACCGAATGAAGCCGTCACGGTCGTGCGGGGTGAACTTGTCCGCGCCGAGGAGTCGCTGCGAGTCGTGCCAGTCTTCGTGAAGCTGGATGAGCTTGGCGCCGTGTGCCGCGAACGTTTCCAGAAGGCGTTCGTCATACTCCGTCGGCGCCATCGAGAAGCGTTTCGGATACTCGCCCAGATGGTAGATGACCTGGCCGGCCAGATAGTCATGGACCCAGTGCTCGCGCACGACCTTCTTCGGCAACGTGTTGACATCGTTGAGATTCTTCAGGCGGCAGCGGTGGTGTGCGGCGTCCATCAGGAAGTTCTCCCCAGTCTGCTGTCCCGCGTCAGTGCTCGGCGACCCATGGGTTTGGACTCGTGGCAAGATAGCACGGAGAAGGGCGCGGCAAAAGGCCGCGGGGAGAACAACGGGGACAGACCAATGCCGCCAAGTCTCCCGATTTGGCCATCCCGGATCGAGACGGCCGAGATGTCAAGAACTTGCGGCGCCAGCCGCTTTGGAGTGACTGTGCTCTGGCACAGCTTTCCCGCGCCGAAGCCTGCTTCGGCGGCATTCCGTCCGGCGTCGTGTCGAGCGCCGCACGCCCCCCTCGTCCGGCGGTGTGGGCTCTTGCGTGGGGAAGACAGCCTCTGATCTCGGCGGGCGGTTGCCAGACTTGGGGATCTGTGGCCTTGCGAGAAGCCGGAAGTTGAGGAATCCGTTATTTCCATTTTGGAAACAACTGCCGACGACGGGAAGAACTACCACACCCGGGACTACAACCTCGACGCCTACCTGGATCTGGCGGAGAATCGGGCCGAGCGGGGCATCCTGATGCAGATGGACGATTGGGTGGGGTTCTTGAACAGCTTCTTGGAGTTGTCGAACTACCCGATCTTGCAGCACAAGGGCAAGGTGCGCGCGCTGGCGGCGAAACTCAAAGCCGAAGGGGAATTCGAGGCCTACCGAAAGCGGCAGGACGCTAAATTTGCGACCTGTGCGCGTAAATCCTGAGAGAGAAGAGACCCCGCCATGAACGCCAGGATACGCCCGTTCGTAGTGGGCTCGCAGCGCGCGGAACTAAGTGGAGCGCCAAGAGCCCATCTGGCGGCGGCGTGGCACGGGGATGGTGTCTTGCCCGGCGGGCTACCGCCGGGACTGCGACACCACTACGAACGGACCACTACGAACGGGGCCGTGGCCGGATTTACCCGCACAGGTCGACAATATGTCTCGGACTTCGACCGCGAGGTCAAACGTATTGAAGGCATGAAACCGTGAGTTCCCACGAGCTGATGGTCCGTGAATCCACCGCCGAATATGGCGCCGCCGATGTTCTTGGCGGGCGACGCACCACAATGGCTGCCCGTCTCACTTCGACAGTTCGATGAACCCGGCTTTGCCGGTCTCCCAGGTCAGCCCACCCGTGCCTTGCCACATCACCCATGCGGCCCCGGCGCTCTTGCGAACAGAGATGTTCATCTCGAGTTTCGCCGGCGCGGACGCACTCAGGCCCAAGACATCAAGCGGAATCTGGTACTCCGCCGCCCAGAGCGCGGCGTCAACCACGCTCGCGGCGAACGTCACCGCGGCGCCAGCCTTCTGAACCTGATCGCCGGGAGCCCCGGCCTCAGGTGAACTCTCGAACCGGCCGTTCGGGTACCCGCGCAGGACGAAAATCGGCGCGGTCTTGCCCGCCGCCGGGTTGCGCAGCGCCACCTCCACCGCATCGTCCGTTCCCCAGTGCGCGCCCATGGCCAGCGGTTTGACGGTGTCCACGTCGTTCACCACCGCCACGTACAGATTCCGGTCGTCGTACGCGAACCACGCGTAGCTCTTGGGGAGCAGCGGCTCGTGGTAGAGTCCGCGCTCGATGACCAGGGCGTTCTTGGGGTCCGCACCCGCCCACTCCGCGGGCGTGACCTGGCCGTCAATCGTGATCGGTGCCACCGCCCGTGCCACCGCAAACACCGGCGCCGGCCCGGTCCGAAGCGACTGACGCGGCGGCGGCGCGGCAGGCAACGCGGGAAGGCTCGGCAGGGGCCGGACCGCATGCGTGACCGGCCAGGACGCGCGGCAGTCGTCCGGGTGGAGACCGATCTTCTCGACAGGAATGCGCTTGAAGCCGAGCTTCCACGCCGGCGAGTCGTCGCGGAGCTGGAAGTTGCAGGCTTTCTCGTCCACGAACTTCGGGTCCTCGTTGATCAGGTTGTCCTCGAGTTTCACCAGCGGTCTGATCTTGGCTTCGATGCCATCCCACCACGTATCTGTCGGCGGCTCGCCGCGTTGCACGCGCCGAATGTTCTCGCCGTTTCCAAGCCAGAAGATGTTCCGCCGAACGATGTTGCCGCATGGCGACTTCGGGTCTTCGTCAAGGATGTTGACCAGTTGCGGATAGCGCGTGCTGAACGGGGGCTCCTTGTAGCGGACGCCCATGATCGTCCCCTTCTCGCGCGCTTCCTTGATTCGCCCGTCGGCATGCGGACCGCACCAACCCAGGGCCCGGGCGTCAACATGCATGGCCTTGGGGCAATCGACGAACACGTTGTCCTGAACGATGTTGTCGCGGCCGCCGCCAATGAACACGGGCCGCAGCACCTGGTAGAACACATTTCCCTGAATGGTGGCTGACGAGAACAGGTCGTCGAGGTAGATGCCGTTGCAGGCCCCGCCGTCCTTGCCGGCCAGATGGTGGATGTAGTTGTACTGCATCACGTGTCCGCGCAGGGTCCAGCTCCGACCGGCGTAGATGGCGCCACAGTCGTGCGACTCCTGGCAGACATTGTGGATCTCGTTGTACTCGAACAGGTGATCGTTGCCGCCGAACAGGATCGCCGAGTGCGGCGCGTCGTGGATCAGGTTGTGCGACGCGCGCAGCCCCACGCCGCTCATGAAAATACCCGGCCGGTACATGCGGTCCCAGCGGGCATAGTGATGAATGTGGTTGTTCTCGGCGAAGTGCCCGGCCGGCGTGAGTTCCTTCCGATCGCCGCCCACCAGGTAGATACCGCCGCCGCCCATGCCGTACATGTCGCAACCGATGACGCCGTGCTCCTTGCCGTTGAACACGGTCACGGCGTGGTTGCCGAGATTCCGGAACGTGCAGCCGATAACGCGGCATTGCTCGCCGCCGGTGATGGCGACCGCCGTGCCGCGCGCGGCCTCCAGCAGCAGACCGCGAATGGTGACGTACGACGCGTCGGTCAGGGTGAACAGCCCCGACGCCATCGAGACCTCGACCGTGCTCTTGTCGAGGGAGTCCGTCGGCCAGAGATAGAGGATTCCCGCCTCCCGGTCGATGTACCACTCGCCGGGCCGGTCGATCTCACACAGGAGATTGAGCCCGCAGAACCATTGACCTTTGTGGTAGCCGTAGGTGTGGTAGGGCGGCTCCACAGCGATGACCCGTTTCTCCGGATCGAGAGTCTTGATCTTGTGCCGCTGCAAGGCCCAGTCGCGACCCCAGTAGCCGAGCACCCACGCGTCCTTCTCGCCCACCCAGCGCCGCGGCCGGTCACCTTCGTACTGGAAGATCCCCTCCACGCAGCTCTTCCAGCCGCGCACATCCCTCTCGGTGCTCCCCAGCACCGCCTCGATCTTGATAAAACCCTCGTTCGGCCAGCGCGAAATGTCCATGGGCGTGTCGTTGAGGAACACCTCGAGCCGCGGGCTGACCTTCTTGCCGACACTCGCGTAGGTACTGCCCATCGCGTCTTCACCCTGACCGTCAATCTTGGACAGCCAGAGCTGCAGTTCCCAGGCCGCGTCCAGCCCCAGGTCGCCGAATTCGGTGACGCCCTGCGCCTTCAGGTCGGCCTGGAAGACCTTCCCGCGCGCAACGGGATCCAGACGCTCGAGAATCGCGGGGTCCGTGACCGGCTGCCAACCGGTGACTATCTTGCCGCCGCTGATCCGGACCTCCGCACCCGGCCGGCCTTGAAAGACAATGGGCGCCTCGGCGGGGCCCGAATCCTCGGCCGTCAACACAACCGGCGCCGTCAACTCGTACCTGCCGCCCAAGACCTCCACGACGATGCCACCAGCCGGCAACCCGCCCTGTTGCTTGAGTACCCGGATCTCGTTCCGGGCGCGGTCGAGCGTCGCGAACGGGCCATCGGTCCCTGCCGGATTCGGGACGGACAACCGTCCCGACCAGGCATCGTTACCCGTTGTGGCGACGAACAGGTTGACACCCGGCGCGGTTGCCGGTTCCGCCGCGCGCGCCATGGGCGCGCAGGCCACGGTCGCCCCGGCCATCGCGAGAGTGATCCCCAACCTGCACACGTGCGTGTTCATTCTCGTCCCTCCCGTCAAATCCGACCTCACGAATTGCGGCACCGTGGCTCGGCGCGTCTCGCGCCGAAGCAGGGTGCGTCGGCCGGTCCCCGGCCGAGGGCCTCGGGCCGGGACGGCCCCGAGCACCCTACCGCGGTCCCGGAGGTCCCGCGCCACTGTCGTTCCGCGTACGCCCCGTCGCCGCAGAGCACGATGAACTCACCCCGCGCCCGGGCCGCGGTAGCTCGACGGATTGCCCAGCCGCCAACCGAGGCCGAACGGCTCGGCGAACGGACGGTACGGCACCATGGCATAGATCTCGTCCAGGCGCGCCAGGATGTCCTTCGGCAGCGGACCTCTCGCCACCGCGGCGACGTTGCTGTCAACCTCGGCCGCCGAACGCGCGCCCATCAGGACCGTGTGGATCGCGGGATTCGAGATGACGAAGCGAATTGCCATTTCCGTGATGGACATGCCGGTCTCGTCGAGGAAGGTGTACAGCGTCTTGAACTGTGCCTTGCGCCGGGGACTGAGCCAGTACAGGGCCGGATCGTCCAACTGCGCGTCAAAGCGCCGTGACAGTGCACCCTGCTGCAGCGGCGACCCGACCACGATGCCCATGCCCTGCGCCGTGGCCGCCGGAATAACCTCGATCTCCGCCTCGCGCCAGAGCAGGCTGTAGTTGAACGCGGTCAGAACGACATCGAACTTGCCGCTGCGGATGATGTGTGCCATCTCGTAGGCGGTCGTGCCGCCCAGCCCCAGGTACTTGATCACGCCCTGATCCCGCAACTCATGCAGCACTTCCAGTGCCGGACCATCCATGGTCTGCCAGTTCGTCCACCAGTCGTACTGGCCCGGCCGGTCCGGTTCATGAACCATCAGGATGTCGACGCGGTCGCGCTTCAGCAACCGCAGGCTTTCCTCAATGGAGGCACGGATGTGGTCCTTGTTGCGGGGCTCGAAGGGCTTCGGACGGCCACCGATCTTGGTGGAGATGACCAACGGCGCATCGATGTTCTCAAGGATCTTCCCCAGGACCTCTTCGCTGTTCGCATACGTCGGCGCCGTGTCGACGTAGTTCACACCCAGCTTGACCGCACGTTCAACCGCCTGCTTCGCTTGCTCGAACTCGCCGCCCACCGACGACACGAACAACCCGCCCATCGCCAACTTGCTGACCGAAACACCTGTCTTGCCCAATTTCACGACTTGCATTTGAGCACCTCGAGTAGCATAATAGTTTTTTGATGCTTGCTCATCCCTTTCAAATAGAATACGCTGTTCTTACCTGAACATCAATAGGACTCGGTTTCTGATAGTAGCACAATATTCTTCGACCTGTGCAATAATCGGACCAAGGCCTGTCACCTTCCGAGTACCCCGTACCGCGGGCGGCCCCCCGCGGCACTGGCAGAAGGTGTCGTGCTATTGCACAGGTCGCAGACGGACAGGATTCGCACATGGACTACTTCGACCCTATCCTACGCGTCTTCTGGCAGGGCGAGTGGCAGCCCTGCCGCCGCGAGCCGAGGCGCAAGATCTACGACTGCGAACTGGTCTTTGTTCGTGACGGCGAGTTCTGCCTGGAACTGGAAGAGGGCCTGCACTCCATGCGCCGGGACTCCGCAGCCGTCATTCCGCCCAACCACTGGCACGAGAGCCGCACCGGGGCCGCGCAGACCACCTACCGGTGCTGTCTGCACTTCGACTGGCGCCCGGACCACCGGCACCTGCAGTCTCCTCTGGCCGTCATGCGTGAGGAGGAGTATAACCCGAGGCTGGAACACTCCGTTCCCGCCGCGTTCATGCCGTATCTGCCATTGGTCGTCCACGCTCTGCCAACGCAGGATGTTGAGCTGCTGGAGCAGCTCTTCGCCCGGGTCAACCGCGAGTGCCCGAACGCCGCCTACTCGCTCTGGCCAGTCCTCAAGGCTCTCTTGGGGCATGTCCGGGAGACGGCCCCTGACTCGCAAAAGCCCCCCTCCCATTCCGCGCGAAGTGTCAAGGCGGTCCTGGCGCTGAAATACTATCTGGAGGAGAACTATCGCAAGCCCCTCGGTTACCCGGAGTTCTGCGCGGTGAGCGGACTGTCCAAGAGCGCCCTCTGCACCGCGTTCCGGCAACTCGTCGGGACGCCGCCCCTGAATTACGTGAATGACATCCGCCTCAACCACGCCTGCCACTTGCTGCGGAGTTCGCGGATGACAGTCGCCGAAGTGGCGGTCGCCGTCGGGATCGACGATCCGAACTACTTCTCGCGCCTGTTCCGGAAGCGACTCGCGCTGTCGCCGTCACAGTACGTACGCCAGCGTGCCCGCTGAACCGCGGTCGTCGGCAACACGGCGCCAGCGACTCCCGGGCGGTCGCCCCCACAATGCTGCGTGTTCCGCGCACTTGGCAAACGCGTCGATGTCGCGGCGAATCGTGGCCATCGACGGCGGCATGTGGAGTGCGGCGGCAGAGGGCGAGTGAGCCCTTCGACGCGCTACGCTTGCTCAGGGCTGACCAAGTCAGCGCCCGGCGACGCCGCCCGTGACATGGGCGCCCCCAGTCTCCTCACTCCGACGCGGAAATGGTGGCGCGCGCGATGCACACAGCGTTGTTCTGGGTCCAGAACCCGAGCCAGCCTTTGGGCGGCGGTGCGGTCAGCTTCACGTCGAGCGCGAACTGGTCCTCGTAGTAGAACCGGAGCCGGTCCTTCTCGACCACGGCCTTGAGCCAGAACCAACGGTGGTGCAGGGCGTGACCGGACGGCAGGCCGATGGCGGAATTAGCCGCGAGCTTCGTCGCGCCCTGCCACAACTCGCAGCCTTGCGCCCCGGCCGGGCCGACCCGGACCGTGTAACCTTCCGCCAAGTCCCTGCCATTGCCCGCCAGCACCAGGTTCAGGTCGCGTCCGGCCTCGTGGCTGGGCAGTTGCGTATCCTCCGCCCCCGCAGCCACGAACACGGACACCGCGTACGGCGCAGTCCGCGGCTGCCGATGCCACAGCACGGACGGCGTTGTGGTGTTCACGCCCAGGAACGTCCACTTCCGGTCACAGGCCCAGCGCGGCAGTTGCTGCCAGGCGCTGCCGGTGGCGTACCACTCGACCGGCCGGCCGCCGAACGTATAGTCGTGCCACAACGGACACGCAACCTCGATCTGGCGCTGCGGGGTCTGGTGCTCCGGCAGGTACACCAGGGGGCCTTCCGAATCCGGCGGCACGACGCCCAACCGCGCGTCGTCGAGGCTGAACACGGCCGGGGCGTACGTCGGCATGCCGAGCCGCACCGCGTGGCGCTGTTGCGGGTCGGGACGCAGCCACCACACGGGCGAGTAAACGGTCCGTGGCTCGACACCGGCCGCGTACGGCAGGTCGGCGCGTGAACTGCCCTCCTCGCCGATGCACAGGTCGCGGCCGGGCAGGAGTTCCTGCGTACTCCGCACGTGGACGTCGTCGAAGTGCGTGGTGCCGGCACGGTTCACAAGCCCGAACGACGCCTGCGCGGTGTCGCCCGCCGCCGGGGCGGTGAAGAGCCGCTGGCCGTCGAGCCACGCTTCCCATGCATCGCCCCGGCGCATCAGGCTGACGCGGCGCCAGCCCGGGTTCGGCGGCGGCGCCGCCGTCGCTTCACCCAGAATCTTTTCGCTCTGCCCGTCTTGCGCATACAGCCGCAGCAGACCGGCGGCACCGTCATAAACCAGATTCAGACGCCGCGTCGCCGCCGCACTCAACCAGACCCCGCCCTGCGACGCATCTGCCAGGATGGCCGCCGAAACGCGCACGTTCGACACCGGCCGGTCACAGCGCACCACCGCCCTGCCCTCGGCACGCAGCGCGAATGCCAGGGCCGCGGCCGGCGGCCGGTCGCCTGTCAGCGTGACGCTGCCGTCCTCGACATGCCAGGCCCCGAGTTCTCCGGCGACACGCATGAAATCGTCATCGAACCGATTCGCCTCGGACGCCGCCGGACTCCACGCCAGGCTCTCGAAGAGCCGCTCGCAACGGTCGCCCAGCGCGTCGCGCAAGATGTCGTCGGCCACAGGATCGAACCACGTGCCGCGCCACATGGACACGAACCCCAGCGGCGCGCAGAGGAAATACAGCGTGCCCTTGCCGATTTGCTTCTTCACCAGAGCTGGCCCGACCGCGCGGCCCCAGCCGCGCAACTGCCCGTGCGTGGCATAGCCCTCGCCTGATACCGGCCCGGACAAGCGCGTGCACCAGATGTCGCGCGGCAGAACGGCTGACGTCGGCAGTCGTTGCAGCAAGGGCGAACCTTCGGCACGGATCTCGACTCCGTGTCCGACCGGTTGTTGCGCCATCTGCAGCGGACCCAGCAACTCGGCGCCGAACAGCCCGGCTCCTTCCGGTTTCTCCAGAATCACCGTCCCTCCCTCTTCCGCCAGGGTCTGCAAAACGCGCCCGAGCGCCACCGTGTCGCCTTGGGGGCCGGAGATCCAGACCAGGTTCACCTGCCGCAGCGTATCGAGGTCCAACAGCTCATTCTCGCGCAGACGCCGACACGGAATACCGAGCCGGACCATGAACCCTTCCGGCCCAACCTGGTACGCGCCACCAACACCGACGCAGAACGGCGGACCGCCGAGGCGCCCCTCGCTCGTCCAGGCAGGCGGGCACTCGAACCTTGGCTCCCGTGTCGCGCCAGGCTTCGCTACCGATTTCTGTCCCGGCTCCGACACGGGCTGACGCTCCTCTGCCTTCACCGACGTCACCGCTGCGCCACTCGGCTGCAAGCCCCCGACCGGTTGGTACTCGAGGTCGGTCGCCAACGCCAACTGGTCCACGCGCACGCCACTCTCGCGCGGCAGCAGACGCAGGTGGTGCGTGCCGGCAGCCAGATCGAGGATCGGCCCGTCGATCCAGTGCCAGACCCGGTAAGTCGCATCGTTGCCAATCATGGCCGGCGCGCCGTCGTCTGCCGCAATGGCACACGAGTTGGCGCAACCGTCCTGCCACCAAGCCCGCACCCAGACACGGTAACGCCCGGCGCGCGGCAGTGTCACCTCGTACACCGGCCCCTCCGCGATGCCCGGCGGCAGCTTGTCCGTGCCGGGAATCGCCAGACAGAAACCGACGACAGCACCGGGGGCGCCGATAACCGTGAAAGGCGGCGGAACAATGGCCGCATCTCTGGCATGCAGCACCACCAGTTCGCCCGCTGCCAGCTTGGGCGCCGGGGATGCGACCTGTGCAACTTGCGCCCGCATCCGGCCCCCGACCGACAGCGCCACGATCGCGATGCCAACCAGAACGACCGCCTGCACCCAGGCGCGCCGCCACAGCGGCTCGCGCCCAGCCCCGCCCGCAGTGCGAAGTCCGCAACTCACGGCGCCACAGGCGCCGAGCACCGCGGCGACCAACATACCTACACCCTGCACCAGCAGCGGCGTCGCCAGCAACCCCAAGCCCAGCAGCACCGCTGTCAACGCCAGCGCGCGCCGGGCCGTGGCGTGAGAGCCGGACGTGAGGACGCCCACATCGCATTCCCCCATGCCATCATTCGCGGATTCCCCGGCGGCACGGGCTCCGTGCACGGACATGGCGAGTTGGCCGCCGGGGGAATCCGCGAATGCCCGCTCTTCCTGCGATTGCGCCGCGCAATCGCAGGAAGAACTCGGGATGGGTCCGGGAAGGGCCAATGGCCCTTCCCGGCAGGGGTTCGGGGACAGCGTCCCCGCCGTGCTCGCGCCAGCAAGCAGTGCCAGGGCGAGCAGGAGTGCGGCGGGCAGACCGTACTCGACGGCCAATACGAGATAACCGCTCTGCGTGCCGGGCTCGACGCGGTTCTCGGCCGTGGGCGGGAGAAAGCGCCGGTACTCGGCCGAACTCACCACCGCCTGGTACCGGCCGGGGCCGAAACCGAACCATGGCCGGTCGCGCACGGCCGCCATGCCCGCGCGCAGCTCGAGCGTCCAGCGCCGAGCCACGCCGGACATGTCCCGCGTGGCCACGCTCTGCGCCATGTACAGCAGATTCGGCCGCGGCGTCCGCCCCGTCGCCACCAGCAGCACGGCCAGGATCACGGCGCCGAGCAGTCCCGCGCGCACGGCGCGTCCCGCGCAAAGCGCGGCCCAGGCCGTCGCGCCGACCACCAGCAGCACGAACGCCGGCTGGTACAGCGTCACCAGGCAGGCGGCCAGGAACGCGACCGCCGGCAGAACGCGTCCGAGGCGCGGGCCGACCGCGGCCAGGACCGTAAACACCAGCGGCGCGGTGGCTGCGATCGCGACCCCGAAGAGCGCGCGACCGCCAAGCAAACCGCCCACATCGGCGGGCGCCTTGCCGGACAGGTACTGCGCCGCGGCGATTGCCACCGACGCAACCCATCCGCCCGTCATGGCCGCCATCATCCGGCGTCCGGACTCAATCGTCAGGGCGCTCTGGAAAGCGAACACCGCACCGCCCGTGATGCCCACAAGCTGGATCACTTCCAGGAACGCCTTGCGGTCTCCGCAGCCGGCCAGTGCCAGCAACACGCAGCCACAAAATAGCAGGACCGGCCCGGGCAGCCCTACAGGCAGGCGTCGCGCCCTGACGGCAGCCACGAGCACGACCAGCAGCAGCAACCCGGTCATGCACTCAGCCAACGGCAAACTCGCGCGGTGCACAAACGCCAAAGCAACCGCGCCAGCGGCGAGCCAGACGGCCGCTGTTTCGAGTCCGTTTCCTTGCGTCGGGTGTGTCATGACATGCTTAACATGACACGGTTCTCGCCGCTGTCCTGCCGGACAGCGAGGTGATGCGCCAGTCGGGGGTGGAACGACGGCGTGCTGGCCCATGCGTGAGACCCCCGTGGCCTTGTGCCACGGGTGAATCGGGTTCGCCCGCCAAACGTAGGCGCTCTCCCCTCTCTTCCCTTTCCCCGTCCGCCGGCGGCGGACGGGGAAAGGGAAGAGAGGGGACACGGTGCGGCGTAGTAACCGAAATGAACCCGTTCACCTGCCACACAAGGTGGCAGGGGTCCATGTTCTGGCGGTAGCCGTCGGGAAACTTCGTCGCCTTCGGCCAGCGCGAGGCGAACATGGGGTAGCGCCCATCCTCCGCCCGGATCACCGACCCGCACCACACGAAGTAGTCGTCCATGGCAAGGACGGCCCGGGGCAAGCCCCGCCTTGCGGTGGCACCGTCCGCCAGCCGTCGCTTCCAGCTTGACACGCGCCCCTGGTACCTGTATGGTACTAGCATGGTACAGGATTATTGTGCGAGGCGGTCAACCGTACAGGAATACAACATGACTGCGCCCATACCAACGACCCTTCGGCCCACGCGCCAGCGCCGGACGCGTGCACCAACACCGAGGGGTCCGGGGAGTCAAGACGCCCCGGCGGGGGTACGGGGGCAGAGCCCCTGCGCGCAGTGACGGAGTGACGGCGACGATGAGCATGACTCCCACCATTCACGACGCTCTGGCCGGCGCACCGGTGGCGCGGCCGTGTTTCCTTGTCTACGACTGGTTCGTGAAAAACCGGCCGCAGGTCGACTGGCCGCGCTTGTTCGGGCTCGGGCTGCGCCAGATCGTGCACGTGGACCTGGTCCAGGTCGAGCGCCCGCACCTGCGCCTGGTCGAGACCCGGCGCGAGACGCCGGACGGTCCGCGCCGCGACGTGACCTGGGAAACGGATCGCGGCAGTCTGCACGAGTGGTACCTCGGCGAGTGGCGGCAGGAGCACCTGATCAAGACCCCCGCTGACTATCGGATCGTCGGCCGCGCCTGGGAGGATGCGGTCATCCGCCCGAACCATGAAGCGGTCCGTGCCGCCGAAGCCACCGCGACACCGGGCGACATCGTCGTCGGCCAGCTCGGCCGCTCGCCGTTTCAGCACGTCCAGATCGACCTGGCCGGACTCGAACGCTTCTCGCTCGACATTGCCGTGGAGGAGCCGGCGCTGCTCGACCTGCTCGAACAACTCAACGCCGTGAAAGAACGCGAGTTCACCGCGGCCGCAAAGGTCACGCCCGGTCAGGTCAAGCTCTGGGAGAACCTCAGCCTTGAGACCATGGGCCCGCAGCTCTTCCGGCGCCACCTCGTCCCCGTCTATCAGCGGTTGGCCCCCACCCTCCATCGCACCGGGCACAAACTCCAGGTCCACTACGACGGCAAGCTGCACGGCATCGCTGCGGACATCGCAGGGCTGCCGTTCGACGGCATCGATTCATTTACCGAGCCACCGGAAGGCGACATGTGCGTGGGCGAAGCGCGTGCCACCTGGCCCGACAAGTTTCTCTGGATCCATCCAAACCTGGGGTTGTACCGCCTGCCGGAAGCGGAAATGCTTCGGGGCTTTGAGCGCCAGGCCCGTGCGGCTGGCGGACATCGGTTCTGCCTCATGATCAGTGAGGACATTCCGCCGGACTGGGCCCGCTCCGTCCCGACCGTACTGGAATGGCTGCGGAGAGGATAGCATCTGCGAGCGCGGCAAGAAAAGCCACAACACAACGGAACGCAACTCATGGCCACCCTCAGGCATGCCAGCGAGTCCTACCGGACAAAGCGGGATCGGCTCATGGCAGCAGTCCGGTTCCAGCCGACCGATCGGCTGCCATTCACCCTCTTCCAGGGTTCCGCCGAGCTCATGGCGCGGCTCAGCGGCCGGGTCGATTATGCGGAGCACCCGAAGGAAGTGTCCATGGAGGCCATGCGCAACGCTGACGTAGACTACGTGCTCCAGTTCGTGCTCCCGGATCGGCGCGACCAGCAGTGCGGCCCGGGCACGGCCGTGGCACTCCGCGACGGCCTGGTGACGGTTCTGCACCGCCTGCTGGGGGACTGGGTCGAAAAGCACGGCAACGTGCAGACGCCCGAAGACCTGCGCGATTTCTGTCTGGCCGTGCCGTCAGCGCATGAGGCAGCACTTTTCGTTGACGCCGCCAAGGTCGCACAGCGCTGGCTCGAACTCGACCGCTGGGGCGAGTTCCTCAAGCCTGCCGTGTGGATCCCCGGGCACTTGTGCGGAACGGTCGGTTGGATGTGGTACACCAGTGTCGGCTACGAAAACTGGCTCATGGCACACGCCCTGTACCCCGAGGCGCTGGACCGCTTCTTCGCCTTCGCCGGCGCAGAAGGACACCTGCGCAACGCCGCTATTGCCCGCTGCATTCGCGAGCACGACCTGATCCCCGTCGTCTACTCCGGCGAGGACATCTGCGGCAACGACGGCCCGCTGTGTTCGCCGCAGACGCTGCACAAGGTGTACTTCCCGCACCTCAAGCACGCCGTTGCCCCGCTCGTCGACAACGGCATCCTCTGGCTGTGGCACAGCGACGGGAACATCCTGCCGATCCTCGACGACCTGCTCGCTTGCGGGATCAACGGATTCCAAGGCTTCGAGGAAGACAAGGGCATGGACATGCTGCGGCTCGCCGCGACCCCAACCCGTAACGGTGCGCTGCCGGTCCTCTGCGGCAGCGTGAACGTGACCACGACGTTCTACGAATCGCCAACCGCCGTCCGCATGTCCGTGGAGCGCATGAAGCGGATTGCCGCCGAACGCGGCGGCGGCGTCATGCTGGGCAGCAGCAGCAGTATCATGACCGATACGCCGGTGGAGAATATCCTGGCCTACATCGAGGCGGCACGAGCGTAGCGCGCCGGGAAGGTTGCCTCAAGGCGAAGGGCGATGTCGACGGGCCACAGTGTTCAGTGTAAAGGCTGCCCCCTGGAGCGCCCGCAGTTTGTCCGCCGCAGCCACGGGTCAAGGCTGGGTCTCGCGGGCTGAACCGTCGTCAGGCGTCCCGGTGCGTCCGGAGGTGAAGCGCCACTTGAGGGAACAAGCGAATCCGGACCGGCTGAAGCCGGGACTACAAGCCTGGCGTTCCCCGTTCGTAGTTCCGCCTTCAGGGCGCGTCGATTCAGTGCGGCAGCAGGCCTTCCAGAGTGGCGGGAGCGGTCGCAGACGCTGAGCCTGTCGAAGGGCTCGCTTCCGCATGCCGGACCGAGCCGGTCCGGCCACTTTGGGTGTGGTTGCGCATCTGATGTGGTCAAATCGACACGCCCTTCAGGCGGTCCGGATTCTCCGCATTCGTCGTGAGGAGCGATTGGCAAAACAGGAGTTCATTCAATGGAACAGATCCGCGTCGGCATCTGCGGGACGGGCGCGTTCTCGCGCAACTTCATTCCGTTGTTCAAGGCCCACCCGCTGGTGCGCGAGGTCGTGCTGTGCGACCTGGACAAGGCCAAACGTGAGCAGGCGGCGACGCGGTACGGCATCGCCAAGACCTGCCCGGGGCTGGACGAACTGTGCCAGAGCGATGTGGACGCCATTGCCATTTTCACGCAGAACTGGATGCACGGCCCGCAGGCGGCGCAGGCGCTGAAATCCGGCAAGCACGTCTACTCGGCAGTCCCGTCCGCCGTGACCATGGAGGAAATCACCGCGCTGGTCGAAACGGTCAAGACGACCGGCCGCATCTACATGGTCGGCGAGACCAGTTACTACTACCCCTGCGCCCTGTACTGCCGCGAGCGTTTCCGCAAAGGCGACTTCGGCCACGTCGTCTACGGCGAGGGCGAATACCTGCACGACTTCGACCACGGCCTGTACGACGTGTACAAGTGGCGCGGCGGCGAACGCTGGCGCGAGATCGCCGGCGCCCCGCCCATGCACTACCCGACGCACTCGGTCAGCATGATCGTTTCGGTCACCGGCGCACACGCCACGCATGTCTCGTGCATGGGCTTCGTGGACCGACACGAGGACGGACTGTTCCGCAAAGACGTGAACCGCTGGCACAACGAGTTCAGCAACGAGACCGCGCTGATGCGCATGTCGGACGGCAGCGTGGCGCGGGTCAACGAGTTCCGGCGCGTCGGGCACCCGGGCGAGTGCCGCATGAGCCTGTTCGGCACCGCCGGCAGTTATGAGGAGCAGTACAAGAGCCAGATCTGGGTCAGCAAAGACCGCAACGTCCGCGATGACCTCAACGCGTTGCTGGATTGCTCCGGCAAGGCGGCGGCCGACGACAGCACCGCGAAAACGGTGGGTGGCGATGCCGCCTACACGGGCGTCTCCAAGGTGCACCCCGTCGGACGCCTGCCCAAGGAATTCCGCGGCCTGCACAACGGGCACCAGGGCTCGCACCAGTTCCTGGTCGACGACTTCGTCACCGCCTGCGTCAGCGGCCGGCAACCGCCGAACAATGTGTGGATGGCGGCACGCTACCTGGTCCCGGGCCTGATCGCGCACGAGTCGGCCGTGCGCAACGGCGCGCTGCTGGACGTCCCCGACTTCGGCGACCCGCCAGCGGCGTGAGAACCGGCGCGAGTAACACCAACCTATGATCGGCCGGTCCGCCGGCCGGGGGGCGCTGACGCATTACGGAAGACGCCTGCATCGCGTTTGACATTGACTCGGCGTCCGTGTAGTTTCTCTGTTCGTCGAGGGAATCGCGTTCGGGGACCGAGACGGCGGGTGCCGTCCGAAGAGACAGGCCTGTTCTGCTGCCTTCCCCGCGACCCGCGGGCAACCGAGCGCAGCGAAGGTTACCCTTGGAAGAGACAGGCCTGTTCTGCTGCCTTCCCCGCGACCCGCGGGCAACCGAGCGCAGCGAAGGTTACCCTTGTCGAGTAGCGCTTGACGACAAGCCGACACACTGTCGCAGGCCACTCAAGGGCGCCAGATTCCATGGTCACCCTCACTCAAATCGCGCAGCACTGCAAGCTCTCGGTGGCGGCGGTGTCCAAGGCGCTGAGCGATCAGCCGGACATTTCGGTCCGCACTCGCCAGCGCGTCAAGCGGGTTGCGAGCCGCCTGGGTTATGTGCCGAACCTTGCCGCGCGCACGCTGGCAACGCGCCGCACCATGGTTGTTGGCGTGCTCATGGCGTTCCCGCAGATTCCGACCGTGATCGAGCGCATTCGCGGTATTCAGGATGCGGCGAGCCAAGCCGGCTACGCCACCGCGGTCGCCTTTCACGACGGCAAACCCGAACACGAGAATGAGCAATTGCAGCTCTTTGTCGGCCGGGTCGACGGCCTGGTGCTCACTTCCCCGCGCCCATCGTCGGCGCTGCTCGACAACCTGCGGCGCCTGCGCCTGCCCGTCGTGCTGCTCAGCGAGCCGTGGCCACAGATCGAGGCCGATTATGTGGGTATGGACGACCGGGAGGGTGGGCGGGTGGCGATGCGGCACCTGGTCGACCGCTGCCACCGACAGGTTGCCTACCTGGGCCAGGCGGCCGACACACCCTCGGACCGCGCCCTGCTCGACGGCATGCGTTGCGCCCTGCGCGAGGTGCGACTTCCGGCGCGGGCGCTGCGCGTCCTTTGGGGCAACACGGAACAGGCCGCGACCGCCGCGAACGTCGAGCGGCTCTTGGCCGCAACCCCGCGCCCGACGGGGATCATCGCCTGCAGCGACATGGCCGCCATCTGGGTCATGCACCGACTGCGCGCCCGCGGCGTGGTCGTGCCGAAAGACATCGCGGTCGTCGGCTTTGACAACACCGAGTTGGCGGATTTGGCCGCGGTGCCCCTGACCAGCGTCGGCCAGCCGAGTTTCGACATCGGACGCCAGGCCGGAGCGCTGCTCATCGAACGGCTCCGCACCGCCGGCACGCCCCTGCCCTGGCGTCGTGTCGTGTTTCCACCGCAGCTCGTCATCCGCGAGTCGAGTGGCCGGCCGGCGTGAGAGCCAGAGGTTTCCGGTGTCAGGGTTCAGGGCGGGAGGTATCCGACGGATCGGACAGACCGGACCGATCAACCAGAAGTGTGCCTCCCGTCCGCCCCCCCCGACACCCGACACCTGAAACCCGACACCTGAAACCCGAAACCTGAAACCTGACACCTGAAACCTTTCGAAGCCCTTCAGAGGAGACAGCCCATGCCCCAGATGCTCTCATTCCCCGGCAATGCCTTTCCGTTCGGCACGCACGTGTACCGCGAGCCGCACCAGGACCAGGATGAGTTGATGGCGGACCTGCCGCTGCTGAAGAAGCTCGGCTTCAACATGATCAAGATCCAGGAACACTGGGGCATTGACGAGCCGCGCGAGGGCGAGGTCGACCTGTCCCGTATCGAACGGATCATGGCTCAAGCCCGGAAGCTCGAGCTCGGCGTCTACCTGGGGCTGACCATGGAACAGGCCCCGGCCTGGGTGTGGCGCAAGTACCCCGACTGCCGCATGGTCTACGCAGACGGGCGCATCCACAACGACCCCACCCAGTACTGCCTGCCGGCCGACGGCAAGCCCGGTCCGTGCTGGGACCACCCCGGAGTGCGCGCGGCCGGCGAACGGTTCATTGCAGCGCTGGCCCAACGCCTCGGCCGGTTCGACAACCTCTGGTGCTGGAACACCTGGCAGGAGATCGGGTTCTGGCCGAACGACAGCGCCGTGCTGGGCATGTGCTACTGCCCACACACCCTGACCCGGTTCCGCGACTGGCTGCGTGCGAAGTACGACACGCTTGAAGCGCTGAACCGAACCTGGCAGTGCGGGTTCGGCGACTGGGCGGAGGTCGAGCCGCCGCGGCGCAGCCCGTTCGCGCCGCCGTTCATCGACTGGCGCTACTTCATGGACAACGTCTACATCAGCCGTGCGCTCGAGTGGAAGACGCGCGCGCTGCGCGAGAACGATCCACGGAAACGCCCGGTCTTCAGCCACCTGGGCGGACCGTACATCGGCGCCGGCGCCGACTGGCGCTGGGCCAAGGTCGGCGACTTCCACGGCTGCAGCAACTACCCAGCCTGGGGCCCGTTCCACGGCTGGGACGACGCCTTTGCGCAGCGCGCCGACAAGAGAGTCACCACCTTCTTCGAGATGTGGAACGCCATGATGTTCCGGTGCGACTACGTCCGGTCGGCGACCGGACGCGACCGCCCGTTCTGGGGCGCGGAGTTCCAAGGCGGCCCGATCAGCACGCACCTGCACAAGGGGCGGACGCCCAAGGCCGAAGACATCCGGCGCTGGATGCTCTCCGGCCTGGCCGCCGGCATGAACGGCATCTCGTTCTGGAACCACCGTTGCGAGATCAGTTGGCAGGAGTGCAACGGGTTCGGACTGCTCGACCCGGAAGGCGACACCACAGAGCGAATCGAGGAAGCCGCGCGCATCGGCCGCGCCGTCAACGAGGCGCCCGAGGTGTTCTCGCTCGGCCAGCCGCCGCGCGCCCAGGTCGCCATCCTGGTCAACGACGATCTCTACCACTTCTGCCAAGGCACGCAGAACGATCCAGCCGGCCACCTCTACGCCAGTCTGCGCGGCCACTACTACCGGCTCTGGAAGATGGGCCTGTGCGTCGACTTCGTCGAGGCCGAAGACGTCGCACAGGGCGCGCTGGCCGGCTACAAGGTCGCCATCCAGCCGGTATCCCTCGCGCTGGACGCGGCCCACTTCAAACACATCACACGGTTCGTCGCGAACGGCGGCATGCTGATCACCGACGCCTGTCCGGGCCGGTTCGACAAGTACGGCTTCTGCCCGCGCGAGCAGATGGTTCGGGGTGGCCGTGACGTGTTCGGCGCCAAGCACCGCGATGTCCGCATCGTCCGTGAGCCCGATGGGGGCCGCAAAATCTGGACACCCGACGAGCGCGGTTGGGGCGAGTTCGCGCCGCCCACTGTACTCGAGGGTGCGAATGACCTTGCCGGAACACGACTGCGCGCCAGCTTCTACCTGCAGACCCTCGAACCGACCTCTGCGACGCCGATCCTCATGGCCGGCACCGAGGTCGCCGGAACCCTGAACCGCTACAAGAAAGGCTGGGCGGCGCTGGTCGGCACCTTCGGCGGCCACTCCGCGCTCTCGCATCCGCTCGAGGGCCGCGAAGGCGTTTACGAGACGCTTCTCGACCGCGCCGGAGTCACGCCCGACCGCTGCGGCGCCCTGCTGCGCCGCCGCCGCGTGTGGCAGGACCAGGAAGCGTGGTTCTTCATCAACCCGACGGACAAGACCGTGCGCCAAACCGTGCCCCTCGACGGGGCCACGCTCGTCCGCGACCTGCTCGGCGACACGCTGGTCAAAACGTCAAAGGCGTCGCTGCAGATCAAAGTGCCGGCGGTCAGCGTGGGTTGTGTGGTGGTCAGGAAACCCAGCACCTGAGCCCGCCACCAGAGCCTTGCATCTGAACAACAGGAAAGGGGAAGACAATGCGCAGAATCCTCGGCACGCTCATGGCGGGACTGATGGTGGCAACGGTGTCCCGGAGTCTGGCGCAGCCTGTCGCAGCGCCGCCCGCGACACTGCTGGTCAACGGCGCTTTCACGGAAGGACTCGCCAGTTGGCGCGTCGAGAGCGCCACTGCCGACGCCGTCCAGGTCGACAACGCCGACTCCATGTCGCCGCCGAATGGACTGCGGATCGCGCACGCGGACGATACGCTCAGCAGCAGTGCGGTCCAGGCGGTCACGCTCGCGCCGAATAGCACCTATACGCTGTCGCATGCGCTGAAGACGGACGGCATCCCCGCCGGCAAGGGTGCACGAGTCATGGTCCGCGAAGCGGTTGGCGGACAATTGCTGCTGTCCGGCCTGCCGCAGGCGACGGAAGGTCGCTGGCAGTCGCTGGCGGTGTCGTTCCAAACGCGCAACGCTGCGGCTGTGGAGGTGGTCCTGGCTCTGAACAAGACCCAAGGCAAAGCATGGTTTGACGACGTCGCGATCACTGCCGTCGGAGCCCCGGCGCCAGCGGCAGGAGTAGCCGGCGCCACCGCCACCACGCTTGAAAACGTGGCCAAAGGCAAGTCGTACACGTTCAGCATCCCGCCCAATTACAGTTACTGCGCCGACCCGGACGACAAGACCCAGCTCACCGACGGCGTTCTGACGTCCGGCTACTTCTGGACCCAGAAGACCACGGTTGGCTGGAGTTCCACGCTGGTCGGAATCGACCTCGACCTGAGTCAGGTCCTGCCCATTCGCGGGCTGTCCTACAGCACCGCGGCCGGTGTGGCCGACGTCGGGTGGCCGGAGTCCATCTCAGTCCTGGTCAGCGACGATGGAAAGGCGTACTACTTCGCCGGCGACCTGGTGGCTTTGGCGGAGGGCGGCAGACCGGCGGCAGACGGTGGTTACCGTACCTTCACCTTCCGCACTCAGGCTCTCCAGACGAAGGGCCGCTACGTGCGCCTGGCCATCTGCCCAAGCGGCGGCAACTACCTGTTCTGCGACGAGATCGAGGTCTACCGCGGCGACGATGCCTGGCTCGCAAAACAGCCGACCACACGGCCCATCCCCGGGGACCAGTTCAACTTCGCCTTCCGCTGGTGCAAACGCATGAACAGCGACCTCGGCGCCATGAAAGACCGCCTCGCCGCTGCAACGGTCCCCGACGCGGCCAAGGCTGAGCTGGGTGCTCAACTCGAAGAGGTCGGGAAAGCCCTCGACGGCTTCACGTTCACCGGCGATCCCAAGAGTTTCCGCGCCATTCTCCCGTTCGATGACGCGCACCGGCGTCTCTTCGCGCTGCACGGCCGCATTCTGGCCGCCGAAGGCTTCGCGCCGCTGACCGTCTGGCACAAGTATCGCTACGCCCAGATGGCGCTGCTGGAACGACCTTCAGCCAAGGATGTTCCGTCACTGGATCTGCGCATGATGCGGAACGAGCACCGTGCCGAGGTCCTCAACCTCACGAATGCCGCACCCGAACCGATGCGCGCCACGGTCCAGATCACCGGACTGCCGAGCGGCGACAACCCTCCCTATGTCAGCGTTTACCAGGTCGAGTATGTCGACACGCGCGAGAACAAGGTCGTGGCTGATGCGCTCGTCGAACTGAAAGCCGAGAACGGGGTCTTCACAACCACGGTTCCCGCTGGCATGACGCGCCAGATCTGGTTCTCGTTCTTCCCGGGCAAGGACGTCGCTCCCGGCAAGCACCAGGGGACGGTTGTCGTGAGGCAGGGCGACGCGGTTACGAGCGTGCCGTTCACCTTGAACCTGGTCGCCGGCGTGTTCCCGGACCGCACCGACCTGACCTGCGGTCTGTGGGACTACGCCGACGGCCCGGCCTACGGCATGACCCTGCAGAACCGCGAGATGGCCATCCGCGACATGAAGGCGCACTACGTCACGCTCGCACTCGGCAGCGGCAAGGTCAAGGCCCTGCCCGCCGCCGACGGCGTCGACGCTGACGGCAACCTGACCAAACCGCTGGACTTCACCGGGTTCGACGAGTGGCTCAAGCTCTGGCCCGACGCGCCCTATTACCAGATCTACTACTGCGTACTGCCCAACAGCACGTTCGCCGGGAAAAAGCGCGGCACGGAGCCCTTCAACCGCGCCATGAAGCAGTGGGCCGAAGCGTGGGACAAACACGCCCGGGAGGTCGGCCTGACCCAGGGCCGGCTGCAGTTCGCGTTCCTCGACGAACCCGGCAACCAGGAAGCGTACGAAACGTCGCGCCAGTGGACGGAAGCCTTCAAGGCCGGGTCCAAGGAGATTGCCGTGTTCATCGATCCACAGCTCTACGGCGACTTCATGAACTACGTGCCGCAGGCGCTGGAGTCCGGCGACATTCTCTGCCCACTACTGGCACAGTACACCACGGGCAGTGACGAACTCCGGCAGATGTTCCAGGGGTTCAGGGCCAAAGGCAAGCAACTGTGGTTCTACATGGCGCACGGCCCGAACCGGTTGTTCGATCCCTCCTACTTCCGGCTCCACTTCTGGTACTGCTACCGGTACGGCGCGACCGGCGCCGGGTTCTGGGCCTACGGCGACACCGGCGGCGTGCCGTCGAACTGGAACGAGTACGTGGCCGAAAAAGGCACGTCCTACTCCCTGCCTTACCTCGCGCCCGACTCGGTCACGCCATCCAAGCACTGGGAAGCCTTTCGCGAAGGCATTGAGGACAACCAGTACCTGCGCCTACTCGCGGCGCGAGGGGACACGGGCAAGCAACTGGCCGCGCAACTGGCCGAAGACGCGACCGTCCGCACCGAAACGATCACCCGCAAGGATCCGCGCCTGCCGTGGTGCGACAACACCCCGTGCGCCTTCGCCGACGACGCGCGCCTCAAAGCGCTGGACATGCTCGAAAAGACGGAACCGGCAAAGTGAAGGCCTTCCCCTGCATGATCACCTGGAGGGCGAGCGGCCTATCCAAGCGTAGCGTCGGCGCGAAGCCGGACCTCGTGAACCGCAGTTGCACGGGCAGCGTTCGCCGGTGAACGGCCGTACTGCTGAACCGACAGGAACCCATCGATGACACCACGCCCTGACCTCCCCTTGACCGGCAAGCAACGTGGCCGTGCTGCGCTGGAGGGCCGGCCTGTTGACCGCTTCCCGGTCACGTCGATCTACAATTTCCTCTACTACCGGGACCACTTTGCCGAGTTGACCGGCCTGCCGGCGTGGCGCCTGCACGCCTGGGCGCACGCCACACCCGTGGAGCACGTTGCGGTCTTCGCGCAACTCGTCGATCAAGTGCCCTTCGAAATGCTGCAGCCCGCCATGGCCCCGGCGCGCATGGTCCGCGAGCGGGTCGAGTTCGTGGAGAACGACGGCCGCGGTTTCCTGCGCGACCGCAAAACCGGCGAGTTGCATCCGCTTGAGGCGGAAACGGCGAGCGGCCATGCCACTGACTACGCCGCCAATGAACGGCAGATCGTGTTCGACCGGAAAGACGCCGACGAGGCCGTCCGTGTCACCAAGGCCGAAAGCATGCTGGCTGCTGGCGTCAACGACTACCTGGATGCCGCCGTCGCGCGTTTCGGCAAGGACCATTTCATCCTGTCCGGCGGTGTCATCGGCACGCTCTACTCCTGCCAGCAGTACGTCGGCCTGACCAATCTGTTCCCGATGCTGATCGAGCAACCGGACCTGATCGAGTACCTGATGCAGCGCATTCTCGACCAGAACATCGAGCACCTCCGCCGACTCGCCGCCGCGGGCGGCGACGCCATTTACATCGACGACGCCACCGCCACCTGCGACATGATCTCCGTGGCGCACTACGAACGCTTCGCCCTGCCGTACATCACGGAAATGGTCAAGGAAATCCACCGGCTCGGGCACCTGGCCATCCTCATCTACTTCGGCGGCATTGCCGACCGACTCGAGCAAATTGCCGCCACCGGCGCCGACGGGCTGGTGATGGAAGCCAGCATGAAAGGCTACACCAACGACATCGCCGCGACCGTGAATGCCATTGGCCAGCGCCTCACGCTGTTCGCGAACATCGACCCGATCGGAGTGCTGCAGAACGCCGACGATGCAGGCCTGGAGGCGGAGGTCCGGCGCCAGATCCAGGCTGGGCGCCGCGGCCGCGGGTTCGTCCTCTCGACCTCGAGCCCGATCACGCCGGGCACACCTCTGCCACGGGTCCGGCGCTTCCTGGAACTGGGGCGGCGCGTCGGGAAGAAGGCGAGTTGACGCCGATAGCAGAGATCAACGGCCACAGCAAGATCTTCCACTCGAACAGCAAGAAACGTCCGGTGCGGCAAGCCAACTCCGGCTTCATCTTGTCAGGAGCAACGGAGACCTATGACACTCCAGATCAATGCGCGACGAGTCCTCTTCTTCCTGGTGGTCGCCACGTCGGTGACCAGCCTGGGGCTGGCCGACCCTTCCGGCACGCCCTTGCCGCTCCCGAATTCGTCCTTCGAGGACGGTGCCGACGCGAACGGCACACCTGACGGCTGGCAATGGCGAGTCGCGCAGGGGACCGCGAAATGCGAACTCGTTAACGAAACCGCAGGCCAGGGGAAACGATCGGTCAAACTCTCCAGCGACAACCCGGCCACTCGCGCCTTTCTGGAAGGGCCAAGATCGCCCGTCAAGCCGGGCCGGGCGTACCTCTTCGAGTGTCGCGCGAAGTCCCTCGGCGTGCAGGCCGGCATGCCCGTCCTTGGCATTTCGCAGTACAAGGCCGACGGCACCTGGGACAATTGGAGTTACTGCCTCAAGATCCCTCGCAACGCTGACTGGGCCCTCTATCGCCAGCTCTTCACCATCCCCGCCACTACGACAGCGATCGCTCTGCGCGTGTGGATCGAGCAGTTCCAGGGCGCCGCCTGGTTCGACGATGTCGCGGTCCGCGAGTACGAACCACCCACGCCAGGCTGGACGGACGCGTTCGCGGACCCTGCCGCCTGGCAGACGGACGGTGCAACCCTGTCTCGTACGGACCGCGGCGGTGTGCTGCAAAGCCAGCGGCAGCGCGACGACGAGACGCTGTTCCCGGTCGGCCGGATGACGCGCGAGGTCGAGATCGATCTAGCCAAGTATCCCTGCCTGGCACTGGATATCGCGGCGGTCAAGGGGCTTTGGGCTCTCAAGGTGCAGCCACGAGGTTACGCGCAGTATGCCTCCCGGCAGACGGGCCAGTTCTACTACGATCTCCGCAAGACTCTGGGCGCAACGGGCGCCCCTAAGGTCAAACTGACGATCGAAGCTCTCGGCGATCAGGCGGAGGTCACGATCGCGATGCTGAGCTTGCTCCCCGAGGCTCCGCCGTCCGTCGGCGCGGCGGACGAACGCACGAGCCG
>Ga0208968_1000238_pt1 | contig 45818 bp, 41 predicted proteins | sample RifOxyA3_FD_184031 | JGI IMG/M metagenome (GOLD analysis project Ga0208968, IMG submission 184031) | Groundwater microbial communities from Rifle, Colorado - Rifle Oxygen_injection A3 (SPAdes) | ecosystem: Environmental > Aquatic > Deep subsurface > Groundwater | place: Rifle, Colorado, United...
CAGCCCGGAATTGCACCAGGACCCGAGAATTTTATACCTTCTGGAATTGATCCGGCAAAAGGAGAAGATTCTGGTGATCTCATCCTCCCGGCAGAAGGCCCTGGCCGTTGAAGCCGCCCTTGCCCGTCATATTTCCATTGACATGGCCAGATTCGATGAAAGCATGAGTCTTCTTCAGCGGGACAGAAATGCCGCTTTTTTTTCACGGGAAGACGGGGCCAGAATATTGATCGCTTCAGAAATCGGCAGTGAAGGAAGAAATTTTCAGTTTGTCCACCACCTCTTTCTCTTTGACCTGCCCGTGAACCCGGAACTTCTGGAGCAGAGAATCGGCCGGTTGGACCGCATCGGACAGAAAAGCGATATCCGTATCCATGTCCCCTATATCCGGGGTACGGGTTTTGAAATTCTTGCCCGGTGGTATATGGACGGCTTGAATCTTTTTGCGAAAAATATAAACGGGCTTCATCTGATTTACAAGGCATTTGAACCGGATCTTCAGACCTTGTTTTCCTGGTTGCAGGAAGATGAAATTTTAGATGAAGCCGGTCTTGAAACATTAATCCAACAAACCCGGGTATTCCGTGACAAAACCGAAAAAAAAATGGCCCAGGGAAAAAACATCCTCCTGGAAATGAATTCCTTTAAACCCGGCCCGGCCCGGCGCATTGCTCGGGCCGTCGAGACCTTTGATGCCGATACCCATCTTGAAGATATCCTGGTTGAGGTTCTCGCTCATTACGGGATTGAAACGGATTTTATAGATGACTCTGTGTTCCGATTGAATTTCAAAGATGTGACGGATGAGAACTTTCCTGTATCCACAAGACTCTCCGATGCCCTGACCTTTAAACGCAGCCTTGCCGTTCTCAGGGATGACCTGGAATTTATTTCCTGGGATCACCCCTTTGTGCACCAGGCCTTTGAATATTTCATCACCAACAATACCGGGTCCTGTGCCCTTGCCGGGCTTATGGGCCAAAAACGGCAAGGGGTTCTCCTTGAAACCGTATTCATCCTGGAATGCATGGCCCCGTCATACCTGGATCTGGGCCAGTATCTGACCTGTGATCCCCTTCATCTGGTGGTGGACCATGAAGGCCGGGATCTTACGGAAAAATTTGATGTTGAGGGGGGATTAACCCTCATGAAGGATCAGAAAAACCGGTTCAAAGAATTTGAATCCATGGGGCGGGTCATTTTGCCTTCCATGATGGAGGCCGCCCAGGCTCTTGCCCAAAGGCTCGCTCTTGAGATTGTGGGAAAGATAAAAATTAAAATCGAACAGATGCTGGGTAAAGAAATTGATCGGCTTCTGGAACTGCAAAAGATAAAACCGGATATCCGGGAATCTGAAATCACGGCTGTCCGGCAGCAACTGGCCTCACTTCTCAACCATGTCCAATCTGCCCGGCCAAGGCTGGACGCCCTGAGATTCATCCGGGTTCAATAGCGGTTCTTCCAGTTACGGATTCGGTTCGGTATCAAAATCTTCCCACCAGGTGGTCTTGAATTTGACCCCTTCAAGATCAAAATATTTTCTGCCGGCATATTCAATGATGTGTTGATCGCCCAGAAGGTTGAAAGCCGCCGTTTCTCCCTGGACTGCGGCATTGGCCCATCCAATGGAAACGGTATGGGTCTTGAGGAAAGGGTTGTAAATCTGGGCGCAGGAGCCGCAGGCATAAATATCGTCCACATTGGTTTTCAGGTATTCATTGACCAGGATGCCGTGATCCGTGTTTATGCCCGAGCCTTGGACAAAATCAATATTGGGGATCAGGCCGTTAAAGGAAAAGACCATATCCACGGTTTTTTCCAAGCCCCTGAGGGTTTTGACCGTATATCCGTTTGTATTTTTTTCAATGGTCGAAATATCGTCTTTTACCAGGATACTGACATCGTATTTGGAAAGGCTCGTAAAAACACTGTCCAGCATGTCGTCGTCGAGGGTGAAAGGCCAGAAGGCATTGGCATGGATCATGAGGGTAATGGTTTTCCCCATGGAATTCAGCATTTTTAAAAATTTGAATCCCACCAGGTCTCCGCCAAAAAGAAAAAAGGATTTGGCTGCCTGGATCCGGTCTTTATAGGCCATGACATCGGCATAGGAGGTGATGAATTTCAGATGTTCGGCATAGGCTTTCATGGAAGGCAGCAAGCGTGCGGTGCTGCCCGAGGCGATGATGAGTTTGGAATAGGGGATGACTTCCATATGGGCGCAAAACACTTGTTTTGACCCGGGGTCTATTTTTACGATTTTCCGGCCCAGCCTCAAACCGATGTCTTTTTGTTTGTAGGTCTCCAGAGAATTGACCAGGAGTCTTTGCTCATCAATTTCATTGGCAATGTAACCGGTCAGTCTCGGTTTATAATAAAAGGGGGCGCATTCATCTGAAATAATGGTGATTTCAGCCTCTTTGTCTCTATTTCGAAGGGTTGCCGCGGCGTGGTTCCCGGCAGGGCCGTTGCCGATGATGACATAATGATCGCGATGGGGCATCTCTCCTCCAATTTACGGGTTATGGCTTTCAGTGTAGTGTTTTCTTTTCAGCCTGTCAAAAGATAAACCGGTTATATTTTGAATCCGTCCAGGATCAGCTTTAAATCAGAAGCCATATCTTTCAATTGCCGGGAGCTTGTTTCCACCTTTCGGCTGCTTTCTGCAATTCTATCAGTTGCCTGGCTGACACCGCTGATGTCTTTTGCGATTTCATTGGATACGGCAGAACTCTGATTGATATTCTCGTTTACCAGGGCAATGCCCTGGCCGGCCTGGGCAATATTCCCGGAAATTTCCTTTGTCACGACGGATTGTTCTTCAACTGCCGCAGCAATGGTGGCTACGATTTCATTAATATCCGTGATGATTTTGGAAATCACACCGATTTCATTGACGGCCAAAGCGGTTGTGGATTGTATCCCATCAATCTGTTGTTTAATATCCCGGGTTGAATTTGCCGTCTGGATGGCAAGCTCTTTGATCTCGTTGGCGACGACGGCAAACCCCTTACCTGCCTCCCCTGCCCTGGCCGCTTCAATGGTGGCATTCAAGGCCAGAAGATTGGTCTGCTCGGAAATATCGCTGATGGCATCGGTTACCTTTCCGATCTCTTTGGCGGTTTTTTCAAGCGTGTTCATTTTATCGGAGGCACTGGATGCCTGGGAAACCGCTTCCTGGGATATATCCCTTGCTTTTTCAGCATTCCGGGCAATTTCCGATATGGTGGACGTCATTTCTTCGGCCGCCGCCACAACAAGGTTCAGGTTGGTGGTGGACTCCTCCATGGCCGCGGCCACACTGGAAATATTGGCATCCATTTCTTCCGTGGATGCAGCCACATTGACGGAACGTTTGGCCGTGTCTTCCACCTCATTGGACAGGACTCTGGAAATTTCGGAGAGTTCGCCGGAAGACACGTCAACCTCCCTTGAACTGTTGGATATTTTTTTGATCATGTCCTGGAGTTTTCCCACAAAAGTATTGAATCCCTTGGACAGCTCGCCCACTTCATCCGTTGAATCAGCTTTGAGCCGGACCGTCAGATCCCCTTCTCCCTGGGCAATATCCTGGACCATAGCGCAGGCATCCCGGAGCGGGCCGGAAATTTTTCCGGAGACCACATAGGTCAAAAGGAGGGTTAAGGCAAGTGAAATGAAAATCGCCGCCAGTAAAAGATTCCTCTGTTTTGCCATTCCGGCCTTGACGATTTTCTCTTTTTCCATGATGGCGGCATTGACGTCATCAATATAGATGCCTGATCCGATGACCCAGTTCAAAGGCTTAAACAGCTTGACATAGGACAGTTTATCCACAGGTTCGTTAAATCCGGGCTTTGCCCATTTATACCCTACGGTGCCCTCTCCCTCTTTTTTGCAGACCTCAACCATTTCAACAAAGAGGCGCTTGCCGTCCGGATCTTTATAATCCGACAGGTCTTTTCCGTTCATAGCCTCGTTCACAGGATGGAATACCATGGCCGGTGTCATGTCATTGATCCATATATAACCGGACCCATCATCATATTTCATATCTTTCATCAGTTTGAAGATCAATGCCTTTTTCCCGGCTTCATCATAGTCCTTGGACAGGAAGATCCCATCAATCTGACTGACCCCCATTTCAACGATATTTTTCAGCTTCTGCTTTTTTTCTTCCATCAGGGTAGTTTTCAAGGCGTGAAGCTCTTCATCCCCCATTTTTTTTATGGAGGATGAGGCAATAAAAAACATGATGATTCCCAGGAAGATCAGTCCGGCGAAGGATGTCAGCATAATTTTTTTTCGGATACTCATAGTGGGACCTCCTGTAATGAATGAAGATAAATATGAAAACCCTGAAAAGCTTAAGCTCTTTCGTAAAAAATCATCCGGGAACAAATCAACAAAAATTCTGTATGCTGATAAATAGCATAGGAGAAATCCCTTAGTCCATTAAAAAATAAGGGATAGCGGCTTTGAAAATTTATTTTATTCTGCGAAAAGCCAGTTTCACGTTCGCTTCTTTGAAGCCGAGGATCATTTCCTGAGCATTCAAGCGTATGATATCCAGACGGCCGGGATCTGTTTTCCCGCCATCTTCATAGATGAAAACCACTTCGATCTGATTTCCCAGTATCTTGTATAAAAATTGATCCGCTACCCAGAAATACCGTTCTTTGTCCAGGATCAGATTTCCGGTCCCATCTTTTTTCAGAAGGATTTGAATCTCGCCGGGTTTTGCATCAATTAAATTTTCCGAATTTTCCCATTTGCCGACGATGCTTGGCCGGGAAGAAGCACCCAAAAAAAGAAAAGCAGCCAACAGCAATAGAATTGTCTTTTTCATCATTCCAGCTCAAAAGCCTTTATTTTTCTCCAGAGCGAGACCCGGTCGATTTCCATGATTTCGGCGGCCCTGGACCGGTTCCAGTTTGTTTTTTCAAGCACCCATTGGATATATTTTTTTTCCTGTTCCTTCAGGGTGGGTATTTTCCCGTCGGGACGAATCCGGTAAGTCTCAATGGCGAGCTGGGTAATGTGATCCGGAAGGGCTTCGGGATGGATCACATCACCGGTTCCCATGGCAACGGCTCTTTCAATGACGTTTTCAAGCTCTCTGACATTGCCGGGCCAACTGTATTGAACCAGATAATCCAGGCTGGCCCTATCGATTTCTTTTATATTTTTGCCCATTTCCCTGCTTTTTTTTCCGAGGAAATGATAGGCCAGCAAGGGGATATCTCCATGCCGTTCCGTCAGGGGCGGCAATTGGATGGTCACCACATTCAGCCGGTAATATAAATCCTGACGGAAACTTCCTTTTTCCACCTCGTGCTTCAGATCCCTGTGGGTGGCGGCAATAATTCTAAGATCCACGGGAATGGTGGCTGTGCCCCCGACCCGCATCAGTTCTTTTTCCTGCAAGACCCTTAAGATTTTAACCTGCATGGTCAGCGGCATATCACCGATCTCATCAAAAAAAACCGTTCCCTTGTCGGCAAATTCAAAAAGCCCTTTCTTGGTTTTGCCAGCTCCAGTAAAGGCTTCCTTTTCATGGCCGAACAGTTCATTGGCCATGAGTTCTTCGGAAAAGGACCCGCAATTAAAGGCTACCATTTCATGGCCGCTCCGGTTGCTCTGGCTGTGGATGGCCTTGGCCACCAATTCCTTGCCGGTTCCGCTTTCCCCCAGAATAAGGACGCTGATATCGGTTTTTGCAACCTGGGCTATGCTTTTTTTAACGTCATTCATGGCCGGGCTGTTGCCGATGATGAACGGAGGCTGAACCTCTTTTTTCATGGCATCTTTGAGGGCAAGATTCTCCAGTTGAAGCGATCTTTTTAAAAGTGCTTCCCGGATGATGCGCCGGACTTCATCAATTTTATAGGGTTTTGCAATATAATGGTATGCCCCCTCCCTCATGGCGGTGACGGCACTGTCAACGGTTGCATATCCCGTGATGAGGATGACTTCCGTATAGGGTTGCAGTTTCCGGCTCTGTTCCAGAACCTGGAGGCCGTCCACTTTTTTCATTTTATAATCGGTGATAATCAGATCAAAACTTCTGGATTTGATGAGGGTCAGCCCTTTTGTACCGCTATCCACGGCAATAACATTATAGCCTTCTTTTTCAAGAATATGCTCAAGGTTTCTCCGGGCGATTTCCTCATCTTCAATTATCAGAATCTGCTTTTTCATACCATCCCTTTTGCGCCGTCAATCCGGCAGACTCACCGTGAAAACAGTCCCCTGACCCGATATGCTCTCCACCTGAATGGTCCCTCCATGCTGCTCGATGATACCATGGCTGATGGACAGGCCCAGCCCGGACCCCTTACTGACCTCACGAGTTGTAAAAAACGGATCAAATACCCGGACAAGGTTTTCTTTTGGAATTCCTTCTCCCGTATCCGCCACCTTAAACACAAAGAGGGCCTCTTTGGTATCCTTAAACGCTGAAATAGTCAAGCGGCCGCCTCCTTCCATGGCATACACCGCATTAATAATCAAGTTCAGCAATACCTGCTGAATCCTTCTGGGGTCCATTTTGCCGGTAAGGGTCTCCGGTACATCAATGGTAACCTGAATATCGGAAGGAATTTCACCGCTGATGAGATGCATGGTGCTCTGGACCAGGTTTTTAAAAATGACCGCCTCAACCTGGAATTCACTCTGCCGTGAAAATTCCAGCAAGGCCCTGATAATATCCCTTGCCCTGTCGATCTGCTCTTCAGCTTCAAACAACAAGGTCCTTTTAAAATCGGTATCCGGATCATCCAATTCTTCCCGGATAATCTGAATGGAAGTTGAAATATTGTTCAGGGGATTATTCAATTCATGGGCCACCCCCGAAGTCAGAGTGCCCAGGGAGGACATCTTCTCTGCCTGAACCAGTTGGTCTTTTCTTCTGCCCAGTTCTGCAATCATGTCATTGACGCTGTCGGCAAGGGATTCAAATTCGTCCCCGGTCTGAATTTTGGGAATAGTATTAAAATCTCCGCTGACAATTCTCTGGATGCTTTTCTCAATGGATTTCAAGGGCCGGTTCACATTTTTAGCAAGGAAAAAAGCCGTCAGGATGGACAGGATAAAAAGGGATAAAAGGGAAGCAATGAGGTAGATCCGGGATCTTTGGAGAAGGTTTAAAATCCTTTCCCGTTCACGTTTTTCCACCTCTTCGATATCTGTGGTCAGTATCCGCCCTATTTCCGTTACAGCCTCTTGTAAGGAATTGATTTCGTCTGATTTAAGCGAATTTTCCCCATTTATCTCTCCCCTGGAGTAGGCATCATATAATTTTTCCAAATGATTTTTATAATTCTGGATGGTTTCGGTTCTTTTCCGGACCGAGGCCTTATCTTCCAGAAGCTCTGAAAAATTATTTTCAATGAAGCTCTGCTTTTCCGCTGTTTTTTCAATATAGGAAATGGCCAGTTGAAGATCGCTCTTGCTGTTTCTTAAAAAGAAATTCTTTTCATAGCGCCGGGCCTCAAGAACCGTATCCAGGAGTTCTTTTTTTTTTTCGATAATATTCAGTTTCTGGTTAATGGTTGAATTGCTGAAATAGCTGAAAAACCATATGGCGCAGTTCACTGCCATAAAAATAAAGAAATGAAGGAAAATTTTCTGTCTGAGGTTAAATTTCATGGGGGCTATTGTATCGTTAATCATCCTTCCTCAACAAGCAGAATTTGATTTTTTTTTGATGAATAAAAGATTAGGAGAACCATTACGGCGTTATCCGTTTTGTGAACCGATAACGCCGTCTATGAGGTTTACAAGCTATCCTTATTTGATTCCATAGAAAAAATAAATCATGGTCAGCTCAACGGTAAGGAAAAGAAGTGTCATGATGGACCCTGCTTTTGCATAATCCACGGTCCTGTAGCCTCCGGGTCGCATGACAAGGGCATTAACCTGGTGGGTGGGCAAAACAAAGCTGTTGGAAGCGGAAAGACCCACCACCAGCGCCGCCATCCTGGGATCTCCCCCGGCCATGATGGCCATGTTCATACACAGGGGCACCAGGAGCACCGTGGCCCCGACATTGGAAATCACCAGAGTGAAAAAGGTGGTCATGATGCCGATGACTGCCAGCAGGAGGATGGGGGACGGGGTTCCGATGAATCCCAGAACAGTCTGGGCAATGAATGCTGCCGTCCCGCTTTTTTCAAAGGCAATGCCCAGGGGAATCAGCCCTGCCAGGAGAAAAACCGTCATCCAGTCCACGGCTCCATAGGCCTCGTCAACCGTCAGAACTCCGGTGATGATCATGCCGAGAGCGCCTGACATCAAGGCGATGGATAAGGTGGTATCAAAGAAAATGATCTGAAACAGAGCAATGGCAAACCAGGCAATGGCAAGCAAGGCTTTTTTCGGACGAAGGATTTCCCCTTCCAGGGGGGATGCAAAAACCAGAGCCCTTGGCTGGGGCCGGTTTTTCAGGATATGGAATTTTTCCCAGGGTCCCTGAAGCAGGAGGGTGTCCCCCATGCTCAGACGGATATTGGTCAGTCCGCTGTAATATTTTTTGTTGTCTTTGAACAAAACCAGGGGATTTAACCCGAAAAGTTCTTTAAAATCCACTTCATTCAGCGTTTTGCCGATGAGTTCGGACCTGGGGGAAACAACCACTTCAGCCATACCTGCATTGGTATTGGCCAGAGATTCGGCAAAGGTTTCCAGGCCGGCCTTAATGGTCCAGCCATATTCCCTGGCCAGTTGTTCAATGTTTTCTCTTTTTCCGACCACGGCGATATCATCATTGGGGGAAATGGTCTCATAACTGTGGGGGACATGATTGGTGGTCCGGTTGGAAGGAGAACTGATAGCGATGACCGTCACCAGAAATTTGGGACGGATATTCAGATCATCCAGGATTCCGGTGACCCCTTTTGCTTCCGGCACATGAAGCTCCACAATATTATTGACGCCCTGATATTCCTTGATCAACATCTCGGACGCCCCTTTATTAAACTGGCCCGTGGCGGCCGGTAGGATCAATTTACCGAAAACCACAAAATAAATAATGGCCGATGACAAGAGGCAAATCCCGATGGGCATCTGGGTAAAAAGACCGAAGGGTTCCAGTTTCTGTCCGCCCACCACCATGAGATCGTTCAGAAGAATGGTGGGACTGGCTCCGACCAGGGTGATGGTACCGCCGATAATGGCGCAGAACGCCATGGGCATCAATACCCTTGAGGTTGGTATGCCCAATCGTTTGGATATTCTCTGGGTAACGGGCATGAACAGGGCGGCCGCTCCGATATTCTGCATCATGCTGGAAATGATGCCCACTGTGCCGGCAATCAGAAGAATGACCTTGCTTTCACTTTTACCGGCCAGGGCCAGGATGGGCCTGGCCACCTTGTTCATCACCCCGGTCTTATCAAGGCCTGCGCCGATGATAATAACCGCGATAATGGAACAGACCGCATTGCTGGAAAGGCCGGAAAAGGCCTCTTTGGGGGTGACAAGGCCTATTATGGGCAACAGGACCATCATCATTATCCCCACCACATCCACCCTGACCCACTCAAAAATAAACAAACAGATAACAAAAACAAGGACGATCATGGTCATCATCATTTCAGGTGTCATTTACCGTATTCTCCATTCAAACGTCATTATCAATTGACCTCCTCTACAGGCACAGGTTAACAAGACGAATTTTTTATTTTTTATTTTCATTCCGAAAAACATAACAAAGGACGGAAACCGCCAGAATTAACACAATTCCTAAAATAAACGGGGTATTCATCATCACTCCTTAATTCATTGAATAGACACAGAGACGCTGGGCAATCCGTTTCTCATTTCCAACCACGCCCCTTGCCCTGGCCGGTTCCTTATTTTCGGAAATAATAAACTCGATCTCACCGCATTCCTTTGCAACGGCGGCAATGGCATGATCCATATCTGAGAAATGAACGGTATGGGCAAATTTAAGACCCTGATCAAGGGCTTTGGAACGAAAAGCATCTGCATTCCGGGCGGAAGTTTCTTTAAAATCTGCAAATAATTTATCATGGGTGGTTGAGAAAAACTCGGTGAGATCATGGGTGATATTGGCGGCATTGACTGCGATGATGCCGTAATTCATCCTGCCGGCCATCTCCAGGGCATAGGACATCATATCATCGGAAAACCAACTCTCATGGGTGGCGACCACCACGTTCCGGCCATTATTTTCTGCACAGGTCAGGGTCTCCTGGGGGTGATTTTGGACACCGGCCTCGGAAAAGGTGATGGCTTCCTGGTAATCATCCACTTTTTTATTAAATATTCGTAATTTTGTTTTCAGTGTATTTAAAAATGCCATAAGTATTCTCCTTTAAATAGTTATTGTCTTTTCCCGCCTCATATTGAGCAAAAGGTATACCAAGCCAAGGAACCCATTGAAAACAGGGCTTATTTCATATAAACCGTTTAAAAAAGAGATCCGAATGGGACCTTGTTTTGTTTCACAATGCAACTCCAATATCAAAGATAGTAAATTCGCCTTTAACAAAAGGGAGTTAGGCGATATTGCACTTGACAATGCAATGTTACGATTTGCAACGAATTTTATTTTTTTTATTTTAAATTCAATGGATTATCAATTATTGAAGTTCGAAATCCCCTGGTTTTTCCTTGACTTCCCGAAAAACCAGGGGTAGATTTCCGGCAGTTAAAATATGAGGCAAGCCCAATGAAACGTTTCTTTAAAAAAGAATCCGAGCAGGAAGATCCGACAGGCGAAATTGATGAATTAAGGCAGGCTGTTCTGGACATCAAAATGCCTGAATCCGTCGAGCCCATTGTTCTCAAGGAAGTGGACCGGCTTTTCAAAATCAGCCCCTCTTCGGCGGAATACACCATCGGCATCAATTATATTGATTATCTGACCACCCTTCCCTGGAATCATTTCACCGATGACAACCTGGACATGGACCGGGCCGAAGCCATTCTCAACAAAGATCATTACGGTCTGGACGAGATCAAGGAAAGAATTCTGGAGCATCTGGCGGTGCGGCAGATGAAGCTGTCCGTAAAAAATTCAGTCCTGATTGTGGATGATGAAAAAATGACCCGCATGAACCTGTCCCATGTCCTTTCCAAAGAAGGCTATGAGGTTGAAACGGATTCCAGCGGCAGTGATGCCTTGGAAAGACTTGCAAAGAAACATTTTGACCTGGTCATCACGGATCTTAAAATGGACAAGGTGGACGGCCTCATGCTGCTGGATACGATTAAAAAAAACAGCCCTTCTACCGAAGTCATTATCATCACCGGCTATGCAACGGTTCTGACCGCTGTGGACGCCATCAAACGAGGCTCCTTTCATTTTATAGCCAAGCCCCTGAAACTGGATGAAATCCGATCCACCGTGAAAAGTGCCTTGTCCAAGAAAACCGGGATGATCCATTCAAAAAGCCCGGTCATCTGTTTCACCGGCCCTCCCGGAATTGGAAAAACCTCCCTTGGGCAATCCATTGCCCGGAGCCTGGAACGTAAATTTGTCCGGATATCCCTTGCTGGCATGAAAGATGAGGCCGATATCCGGGGTCATAGACGATCATATGTCGGAGCGCTTTCAGGCCGGATCATCCAGGGAATCCGGCGCGTGGAATCCGGCAACCCGGTCTTCATGCTGGATGAAATCGATAAAATCGGTCAGGATTTTAAGGGAGACCCGGCCTCGGCCCTGCTTGAAGTCCTTGATCCTCAGCAGAACTCCCAGTTCATTGATCATTATCTGGACGTCCCCTATGATCTTTCCAGGGTCATGTTCATAGCAACGGCCAATACCGTCAGCAGGATTCCCCGGCCCCTTCTCGACCGGTTTGAAGTCATTTCCATGTCCGGATATACGGTGGATGAAAAGGTTCATATCGCAGAAAGGCATTTGATCCCAAAGGCCATCGAGGATTCCGGCCTGACCCGGTTTTCCCTTACATTCACCGAAGAAGCGCTTCGAAAGATGATCCGGGAGCATACCCGGGAGGCGGGACTCAGAGAATTTGAAAGAAAAATTTTTTCCGTCTGCCGGAAAATTACCCGGAAACTCGGGAAAAACACCATAGATCCGGATGCTCTGGAGATCACACCAAAAGCTGTGGAAGAACTGCTGGGTCCAAGCCAGTACCATTTTGAAATTGCAGGCGCCAAAGACAGAATAGGATGTTCAACCGGTCTTGCCTGGACCGAAACCGGGGGTGAAATCATCTTTGTAGAAGCAACCAAAATGATGGGCACCAACCGGCTGATTTTGACCGGGTCCCTGGGGGATATCATGAAAGAATCAGCCCAGGCCGCCTTGAGTTATATCCGGAGCAATACCCAAACCTTCGGGCTTGCCGAGGATTTTTTCCACCAGCAGGATATTCATATCCATGTCCCGGCCGGCGCCATTCCCAAAGACGGTCCATCGGCAGGCCTCACCATTGCCGTCTCGCTCTTGTCGCTGCTCAAGGGCAGGCCCTGCAGAAGGGATACGGCCATGACCGGGGAACTGACCTTAAGCGGAAGAATTCTTCCTGTGGGTGGTATCAAGGAAAAGCTTCTGGCTGCAAAAATGGCCGGGATCAAGACCGTTATTTTCCCTCTAAAGAACAAAGGGGAACTGTCAACCCTTCCCGATGATCTTAAAAACGATATTCATATCATCACGGCCGGCGAACTGGACGAAATCCTGGATCTGGTTCTGAAAGAGGCCTAAGCTGTCGAAAACCTGCAATCTTTAAGGGGCGGGCTTTGGTTCGCCTGGCGAAGTCTTTACAACTACAAGGGGAATCCGCAGTTTCTTTTTTATGGTTTCAATGGTCGAAAGGGAATGCCCTGTCCTGCCCGGTTGATCTGTTGAGGGATCAAAAATCGCCAACACAATATCCTGATGATCGTCAATATAATGGGGCAGATCTTTTTCAGGACTGCTATTGCTGGCGGTCACTTCAAGGGCCACCCTGGCATGGCCGGCCTTTATCAGCTCATTTAAGGAATCCGATACTTGGGGCGAAAATTCCTTCCCCATCCTGGGCAGGCCTTCTTCTGCAAAGGCAACCTCTGCAAATGAATCTTCAAGCAGTTTGCCCAGGCGCCCCACCTTTTTTTTTGTGGCCGAGAGGCATCGGGTGAGGCGTTCCTCTTTAACAAACTGAAGAATATTCAGGTCTGCCTGGATTCTTCTGCAAAGTCCCACGGCATATTGAAAAACCGAATCCGTGGGAATATTACCATCGATTGCCAGTAGGATTTGTTTCATGTGTCTTACCTCTTATCGGCGCAATTATAACTGCATCCGGGGCCGGTTTTCCCCCTGGCGGGTGAGGTCTTTTCTGGAATTTTTTTGATTTTTCCGGTTGGTTTCCGGCTTCATCACCCATAGGGCATATTCATGATCGCCCTTTTCAGCAAAAGTAACGGCTACCATAAGATTTTCCAATGTTTTTAACAGTCCGATATTCATGAGTCTCTCCTTTTTCATGTCAGTTATAGGTTTAAAACATGGAATAGCATATACCGTACCAATGGGAGAAAAAAACGGTTAACACATCGAAATATTTGACAATACAGCCGGGAAGAAAATTTACAGCACCGGCTGAAACAGGGCGGATCATTTATGAAGGGCTTAATCTTGTTTCAATTTGAAATACAGAGACATGGAAAGCCTTGAATAGGATTGAATCACAACAGGTTAGACAGGTATTGCAGGATAAAAACACGGCGTTGAGAATTGCAACGGCGCTGTTTCTCGGAAAGACGATCAGCCTCCCCGGGCGTGTTCCGGAGAGGCGGATGGTCGGACATTTAGGCAAAGGACCGGTTGAAAAGATCTTCAATGGCTGTTCTGCCTTGATCGGAAAGATGGCGGGTGCCTGTGCCGCAAAAAGTTTTATGGGTAATGGTCGGTATCTCCTGAACCCATTCCCCCTGTTTCCAGGTATACCATTGATTGGACTCCTGATCAAAAACACTGACCGGCCGGTTGAAGAATTTGGCCAGTTCAACTCCCCAGCCCGTTCCGCCTTTAACGGTTCCGTCGGCCTGGATAAAGCCCACGGCAAACACCTGATAGCCTTTATTGACCATATGAAAAATGGTCTGAAAGACCTTCCGGATCTTATCGGCCTGGGCATACCGCCGTCCCATCCGGACCGATACAATCTCCATGCTGATATTGCCTTTGTTCAATTCCGCATCGCTGAGCAGGGTAATATTTTTATTTCTGGAAGGGGTATGGCCTTCGAAGGAAAAATTGATTTCTTTGATCCCGAATTTTTCAGCACATTCTCCAAATGCCTCTTCAGCGCCCTTAAGTCCCCCGCTGTATAAACTATAGTCTTGATTTCCCATGGTTTTTCCTCTTTTATTCATGATTTTAATAGCCGGTTGGATATCATGCTGATGATACCATGGATAACAGAATTCTGAATAGAATTATTTTCAGTCGCTTTTAAAAAAACTTTGGTTTAATATCCATTTTATATGACCTGGAACTTTTGTAAAAATTGAGGTATGTACATGAAATTTCAGAAAATGAGCTATTCCATTCCATGGAATTTGTTTTTGATTACCATCGGCAGCATTATTATCGGTATCGGACTTAAAGCTATTGTGATCCCCCACGGAATGATCACCGGCGGTTTTTCAGGGGCCGGGATACTGATTTACTACCATACCCATTTCCTTACCCCTGGTATCTGGTATTTTATTTTAAACATCCCTGTTTTCATTGCCGGATGGGTTTTTGTCAGCCGAAGATTTTTATTTTACAGTCTTTACGGGACCATTGTTCTTACCCTTGTCATCGACCTGATCCCCTTTGAAATGCCGGTCAAAGACCTGATGCTGGCCGCCATTGCCGGAGGAACCATTATCGGGGCCGGGTCCGGCATCATCTTCCGGTCCCTGGGTTCTGCCGGAGGCAATGATATCATCTCCATCATCCTGAATCAGCGATACGGGGTCCGTATCGGAACCTATAATTTCTGTTTTAATTTTGTCCTGTTTTTACTCAGTTTCGGACTGCTTGAGACCGATATGATCCTGTATTCCATGGCCATGAGCTATATCACCTCCCAGGTCCTGGAATATTTCATGACCCTGTTCAACCAGAGAAAAATGATTTTCATCATTTCCAACAGCCCTAGAAAGATTGTGAACGAAATTATTAAACAACTTAAGCGGGGAGCAACTCTGATCAAAGGAGCCGGTGCCTATACCGGGGAAGAAAAAGAGATCATCCTGACCGTGGTCAATAATTACCAGATCAAACGGGTTGAGGAAATTGCCTTTAAAATAGACCCGGACGCTTTTTTAATCACCGAAAACACCTTTAACGTACTGGGCAAGGGCTTTTCCACCCGGAAGGTGTATTGACCGACCATTTTGAAACAAATTGCAGAATAGTCTTGACTTTTTATAATTTTACTGCAAAATAGTCGAAAATAAAACCATGGATCGACAGCAAAAACAATATATCCTAAAAGACCTCAAAAAAAAAATGGTCTTTCTGACAGGTCCCCGGCAGGTTGGCAAAACCTGGTTGGCTCTGGATATCGCCAAATCCTATTCAAAAAGCGTCTATCTGAATTATGATCAATTCAAAGACCGGAAAATCATAAAAAATCAGGAATGGCTGAATGATACAGATCTTCTCATTCTGGATGAAATCCATAAAATGAAGGGGTGGAAAAATTTCGTAAAAGGGATTTTCGATACAAAACCGGATACCATGCATATCCTTGTCACCGGCAGTGCAAGGCTTGATGCATTTCAGGCAAGTGGGGATTCCCTTGCCGGAAGATTTTTCAGACATCGTATTTTACCTTTTTCTCCGGCAGAACTCTGTTTGACAGGGCAGCCCGCTGATCTTGAGAAATTGATCCGGTTTGGCGGATTTCCGGAGCCTTTTCTTTCCAATGACCCCATTGAGTCGAACCGGTGGAGAATGCAATATGTTAACGGCCTGATCCGAACGGATGTCCTTGATTTTGAAAAGATACATGATTTCAAATCCATAGAACTGGTACTGGAATTATTGAAATTAAGAGTGGGGTCGCCGGTCTCGTTTACATCCATTGCTGAAGATGTCGGCATCTCTCCCAATACTGTAAAAAAATATATCCAGATCTTTGAATCCTTATATATCCTTTTCAGAGTAACACCCTATTCAAAAAACATCGCCCGATCCATTTTAAAAGAACCTAAAATTTATTTCTATGACATTGGTTTGGTTGATGGGGATGAAGGAATCAAATTTGAAAACCTGGTGGCTGTTTCATTGTTAAAACATGTCTACGCGGTAAATGATTATCTTGGAAATCCATGCACGTTGAACTATCTGAGGACAAAAGACAAAGCTGAAATTGATTTTTGTATTGTCGGCAGACAAGAGCCGGAAATAATGATTGAAGCTAAACTTTCCGATGATATGCCTGGGAAATCCATCATGAATTTCAATCGCCGATACAATATTCCCGGAATTCAGCTTGTTATGAAGCTCAAACAGGAAAGACAAGAAAATAATATTGAAATTCGAAGCGCTGCCCGTTATCTCTCTTCATTGATGCTGTGACTATTATCGAAACGGTATTCTATTCATAGGTGGTGTGGCGGCGAGGATCAAAGGCTTCCCGGATGCCCTCCCCGATAAAGGTGACGCACATGAGGGTCAGCACAAGGGCTCCCGTCACAGAGGCGGCAATCCACCAGGCTTCCATATTCTGCCAGCCCTGGGATAAGAGTTCCCCCCAGGAAGGGGTCGGGGCGGGCAGCCCGAATCCGAGATAATCCAGGGAGGTCAGGGCCACAATCCCGCCGGAAACCGCAAAGGGGGCATAGGTCACAATGACGGAAAGGGTGTTGGGAATAATGTGCCTGAAGATGATCCTTGCATGGGTGGCGCCTATAGAGCGGGCCGCCAGGATGTATTCTTTTTCCTTTTCTTTATAGGTCATGGTTCTCATGACCCAGGTAATGCCGATCCAGCCGAAAAACGCCATGATCAGCAGAAGGATCATGAAGCTCGGAATAATGACGGATGCAATGATCATGATCACATATAAAAACGGAATATTGCTCCATATCTCAATGATTCGTTGAAAAAAAAGATCAAATTTTCCTCCGAAATAGCCCATGGCGCAGCCAAGGCCGATGCCCATGGTATAATTGAGGGCCAGAAGCACAAGGGAAAAGACAATGGCGGTCCGAAACCCGTAAACCAGCCGGGCCAGAATGTCCCGGCCCACATTATCGGTTCCCAGAAAATGCCTTTCCCTCAAGGAAGGTGCAAAGGGCGGATAGGCATTGATCTTCAAATCGTTTTCATAGGGATTGTAGGGAACCGGGGGCAGGATGGCAAAATCCGGCCCGGTTTGGTTTTGAAATTTTTCTTTCAGATCCCGGTAGCGGGTTTCATATTCATACCCGAGGCCGAATTCAGAGCCTTTGATCATTTTTGAATAGGTGGGAAAATAGAGCCTGCTGTTGTAATACACCAGAAGGGCCCGTGAATTGATAAACACTTCGGCAAAAAGCGAAACAAAAATCAGGAAGACAAGCAGGATAAATGACCAGAAGCTCCTTTTGATTGACCGGAACCGCTGGATTTTTTTTCTCGTGGCCGGACTGAACTGCATCATTTGAACCTCACCCGGGGATCCACCAAAGCCACACAGAGGTCCGAGAGAATATTTCCCAGGAGGAAAAGCAGGGATGAAATCACGAGGATTCCCATGACCACGGGGTAATCCCGGTCCAGGATGGATTCATAGCCCAGGAGCCCCATGCCGTCGATATTAAACACTTTTTCGATGAGAAAGGAACCGGTCAAAAGGATGGAGATATTGTTTCCGAAACTGGTGGCAATGGGGATGAGGCTGTTCTGAAGGGCATGCTTGAATACGGCCTTTTCAAAGGACAGCCCCTTGGCCAGGGCCGTCCTCATATAATCGGAAGACAGGTGGTCCATGAGGGTGTTTTTCATCAAGAGGGTCATGACGGTGAAAGACCCGATGACATAGGCAATGAGGGGCAGAAAAGTATGCCAGAGGATGTCTGCAAGCTTTTCAAAGAGGTTCATCTCGTCAAAAAACTCGGACACAAGGCCGCCCAGGGGAAACACATCATACCGGGATGAAAAAAGAACCAGCATGAAAATCCCCGCCACCCAGCCGGGGATGGCATAGCCTGTGAAAATGAGGATGGAGCTGATATTGTCAAACCCGGTCCTGTGCCGGACGGCCTTGGCCATGCCCAGGGGGATGCAGATGCCGTAGATCATAAAAAGACTCAAGATGCCGAAATACAGGGACACGGGGATCTTTTCCCGGATCATACCCCAGACCGGGTCCTGATACCGGGTGGAGATGCCGAGATCCCCCCGGACCACCTTGGCGAGCCAGATAAGGTAACTTGTGAGCAGGGGCTTGTCAAAGCCGTAATAGGCCTTGAGTTTTGCAATCTGTTCTTCGGAAAGGGGCTGGCCTGAACCCCGCGACATGCCGGAAGCGGAACCCGCATGACCGGCCTGCATGGCCCGTGTATCGGAGATGATGCGTTCAATGGGACCGCCGGGCACAAAACGAGTGATGGTAAACACCATGATGGTGATACCGATAAAGGTCGGTATCACCAGGAGCAATCGTCTTATGAAATAGGCGGTCATGACATGGTCTGATATACCGATTCCAGGGCCGCATCCAGGTGTTCCGGCTTTGTGCCCCCGGCCTGGGCCATATCCGGACGGCCGCCGCCGCCGCCGCCCACGATTTTAGCCGCCGTTTTGACAATATCCCCGGCCTTGTATTTTTTTGTCAGATCTTCGGTTACAACGGATATCAGCAAGGCCTTTCCATCAGATACAGCCCCTAAAAGAATAACCCCGGAACCGATTTTGGTCTTGAATTTGTCGGCAAGATCCCTGAGCTGGGAGGGATTTTCAATATCCACCCGCTTTGCGATCACCTTGACATCATTCACCATTCTGATGTCATGATCAATATTTTCAGCGGATTTGGAGGCCATTTTTGCCTTCAGGGATTCCAGCTCTTTTTCAAGGGCCCGCTTATCCTTTAACAAGGCGTCCACTTTGGCCGCCACCTCTTCCCTGGAGCCTTTTAAAAGACCGGCCGTTGACTCGATGAGGGCTTCTTCCCTGTGGATATGATCCAGGGCAACCTGGCCCGTTGCCGCCTCAATCCTCCGGACGCCGGAGGCAATCCCGGCTTCGGAAAGGATCTTGAACACACCGATATCCCCGGACCGTTTGGTATGGGTTCCCCCGCAAAGTTCACTGGAAAACCCGCCCTGGGATACGACCCGGACCACATCCCCGTATTTTTCTTCAAACAAGGCCGTGGCCCCGGCCCGGACCGCCTCGTCTATGTTCATTTCCTTTGTTTCCACGGCATGATTTTCCCTGATCCTCAGATTCACTTCGTTTTCAATGGCCAGGAGTTCTTCCCGGGAAATGGCGGCAAAATGTGTAAAATCAAATCTGAGCCTGGTGTCCGTGACCAGGGAGCCGGATTGTTTGACATGGTCCCCAAGGACCTTTCTCAAGGCTGAATGCAGAATATGGGTGGCGCTGTGGTTGGCGGCAATGGCCTGTCTTTTCTGCGCATCCACCTTAAGGACAAACAGATCTCCTTTTTTGGCCTCGCCTTTCCGGACCTGGCCCCTATGGATGATGAGTCCCGATGGATTTTTAATGGTATCTGAAATCCGGATGGTACAATTCTCGTTTTCAAAAAGGCCTGAATCCCCGGCCTGGCCGCCGGATTCCGCATAAAAAACCGTTTTTTCCACAACGATCTCCACCCTGTCGCCGGGTTTGGCCGTCTCGATTTCCCTATCCTCTTTGACCAGGATCAGAACCTTTGATTTTCCCTCCAGGGCGCCGTAGCCTTCAAAGGCCGTTTTCACCCCTTCCGAGGTCAGGGCCTTATAGGCTTCACCGATGCCGGCAAATTTTTTGACGGACCTGGATCTGGCCTTCTGTTCTTCCATGGCCAGGTTGAATCCGTCCATATCCAGGTCTATCTTCATTTCCTTGACATGATCTCTGATGATGTCCACGGGAAAGCCAAAGGTATCATAGAGCATAAAAATCACATCACCAGGTATTTCTCTTTTTTGTAACGGGATCATTTCACCTGTTTTTGGATTCACAAAACGTGGACCATCCGGATCAGCAATATCATCAATGATGGTTTCCAAATATTTCATGCCAATATCAAGGGTTTCCAGAAATTTCTCTTCTTCATTTTTTACCACATTCAGGATAAAGGCGGATGATTCCTTAAGCTCGGGATAGGCCTGGTCCATGATGGCAAAAACCGTCTGAACCGTCTCATGCATAAAGGGTTTGACAAGGCCGATGCTCCGGCCGTAGCGGATGGCCCGCCTCATGATGCGTCGCAGCACATAACCCCTGCCCTCATTGGCGGGCAAAACCCCGTCACAAATGAGAAAGGCCGTGGCCCGGGAATGATCGGCAATGACCTTCATGGCCACTTCAACTTCTTTGGATGCGTGGCGTTTTTTTCCGGAAAGTTCCCCCACCTTTTCCATGATGGGAATGAACAGATCCGTATCATAATTGGTGGGCACGCCCTGGAGTACGGAGATGATCCGTTCCAGTCCCAGCCCCGTGTCAATGCTGGGCTTGGGCAAAGGATTCAGACGGCCCTGGTCGTCGCGTTCAAACTGCATGAAAACCAGGTTCCATAATTCCAGCCACCGGTCGCAGTCGCAGCCCACGGCGCAGTCCGGGCCGCCGCAGCCGAATTCAAGGCCCCGGTCGATGTGGATCTCGCTGCAGGGGCCGCAGGGGCCGGTATCCCCCATGGCCCAGAAATTGTCTTTTTCCCCCAGCCGGATGATGCGTTCTTCTGGCACCCCTTCCTGGTCCCGCCAGATATTAAAGGCTTCATCGTCTTCGTGAAACACCGACACCCAGAGTTTATCCTTGTCAAAGCCGTATCCGGTGGTCAGAAGATCCCAGGCAAAGCGGATGGCTTTTTCCTTGAAATAATCCCCAAAGGAGAAATTTCCCAACATTTCAAAAAAGGTATGATGCCTTGCCGTATACCCGACATTTTCAAGATCATTGTGTTTTCCGCCGGCCCGGACGCATTTCTGGGCCGTCACCGCAGTGGAATAGTCCCGCTTTTCATCACCGGTGAACACGCGTTTGAACTGGACCATGCCGGCATTCACAAACATGAGCGTCTTGTCGTCCTGGGGCACCAGGGAGGAAGACCGGACCGGTTGGTGGCCGTGTTTTTTAAAATAGTCTATAAAAATTTTTCTGGCATCATTGCCTGTCATGCTGCAGCTCCTCATTCACTGATCCGTTATGCCTTGGTATCGCCGTTCTTGCCTTTTTTAGCAGGGGTTGTCATGCCAAGTTTTTCGCGAACTCCGGCCTCGATTTTTTCAAATATATCCGGGTTGTCCACAAGGAAAACCTTAACGTTTTCCCGGCCTTGGCCGATGCGCTCTCCGCCGAAGGAATACCAGGACCCGCTCTTGTCGATAAGCCCCAGATCCACCCCCATATCCAGAAGATCCCCGGTCCTGGAGATGCCTTCCCCATACATGAGGTCGAATTCCACATCCTTGAAGGGGGGGGCCAGTTTGTTTTTCACCACTTTGACCTTGGTCCGGTTGCCCACGATATTCTCCCCTTCTTTGATGGGAGCGGCCCGCCGGATTTCCAGCCGCATGGAGGCGTAAAATTTCAGGGCATTACCGCCGGTAGTGGTTTCAGGGTTTCCATAGACCACTCCGATTTTCATCCGGATCTGGTTGATAAAAATAATGGTGGTGCTGGTTTTGCCGATGGTGGCCGTGAGTTTCCGCAGGGCCTGGGACATGAGCCTGGCCTGGAGGCCCATATGGGAATCCCCCATCTCCCCTTCGATCTCGGACCTGGGCACCAGGGCGGCCACGGAATCCACCACCATGATATCGATGCCGCCGCTCCGGACCAGCATATCGGCAATTTCCAAAGCCTGTTCCCCGGTATCGGGCTGAGAAATCAAAAGCTCGTCGCAATCCACGCCCAACCGTTTGGCATAGGCCACATCCAGGGCATGCTCGGCATCTATGAAAGCGGCGATGCCGCCGTTTCTCTGGGCTTCGGCCACGGCATGAAGAGCCAGGGTCGTCTTTCCCGAGGATTCAGGGCCATAGATTTCAATGACCCGGCCCCGGGGATATCCGCCCACACCCAGAGCCTTATCCAGGGCCAGGGACCCGGTCCGGATAACGGGAACGGCTTCAATGGGCCGGCCGCCCAGCTTCATGATGGACCCCTTGCCGAACTGCCTTTCAATCTGGTTCATGGCGGTTTGGACCGCCTTGTCCTTTTCTGAATTCTTTTCCATCCTCTTTTCTCCTAAAATAGCCCTGCTAAATATATGATTTTCAAAACAACCGCCGTCAATACCCCAGCCATGACATCATCCAGGACAATGCCGGCCCCGCCGGAAAACTGCCGTTCAAAATATCTGACCGGTCCGGGCTTCACAATATCAAAAAACCTGAACACAAAAAACCCGGCAACAAGGGTGGAGGCCTGGACCGGCACCAGGGAAAAGGCCAGCATATAACCTGCCATCTCATCAATCACAATACAGCCCGGGTCTTTTTCATTGAGTATCCCGGCGGCCTTGTCTGCCAGAAAAACCGCCCCCAGGACAAATCCTACCCCGTAAACAAGATGCCAGGGTACGGGCAGGATCTTCAAAATAAGGGCAAAGGGTATCCCGGCCAGGGTTCCGAAGGTTCCGGGAGCATGCGGCAGCTTACCGGAATAAAACCCCATGGCAAAAAACAAAATCATTTTCTGGTATATTGTCATTGAGCCTATCTATCTTCTGTACCCTTCCCTGTCAAGTTGATATCCACGAGGACACGGTTGTAAACCTCTTGCAGGGGAAGCCGGTTCTCCCTGGCCGCTTTTTTTACGGATTCATATTCGGGGACAAACCGCACCCGATGATCCGGCCCCGTGATTTTTTTGACCTGGATTATTCCCAGGGAAGTGCTGATCTCTGCCGGTTCCCGCAATAGAAAAAAGCGGTCCCATTCCCGAACCCTGACCCCGATGGAAGAGGTCTCGGTAAGAATAAGACGGACGAGGGCGTCAAGGTGCTCTTTTCGGCACAGGACTTCCACCTGGACTCCGGGCCGGTTCTTCTTCATCTGGACCGGGGTGAAACACACATCCAGGGCCTGGTTTTCCAGAAGGATGTCCATTAGGTAGCCTGAAATTTCAGGGCTCATATCATCAATATTGGTTTTGATGACCTGGATGGTTTCCTTTTGAATGCCGGATCGGTCGGCTTCTCCGGTTTTTTCACCCAGGATGATCCTCAGAAGATTGGGCAGGGCGGACCCGGTCTCTCTTTTGCCGGCCCCATAGCCGGTCTTTTGTATTTTCATTTCAGGCATGGGACCGAAAGCAGCGGTAAGGGTGGTGATGAGGGCGGCTCCGGTGGGGGTGACAATCTCGGTCTTGGCATCGGAGGCTTTCACCGGGGTGTCCTTCAAAATGGAAAGCACCGCCGGAACCGGTACGGGTAGAATCCCGTGGGCGCATTGGACCACCCCGGACCCCAGGGGGACGGCGGAGGCATATACCCTGTCAATGCCGAGATAGTCCACAGCCAGAAAGGTCCCGACAATATCCACCAGGGAATCGATCCCCCCGATTTCATGGAAATGGATGGTGTCCATGTCATGGCCGTGGATGCGGGATTCGGCCGCTGCAATTTTATGAAAGGCTTTAAGGCAGTTGGCTTTCACCTTTTCCGGCAGGTCCGCATTTTCGATGAGAGTCCGGATATCCGTGTAATTCCGCGATATCCCCCTGCCCTCTTGGGTTTCAACCGTAAGATTCACAGCCTTGAGATGATGCCGGAAAACCGTGTCGGTCTTTAATTGAAACCCGGACAACACAGGGGATAATTTTTCCGTGAGCCAATCCACGGGCACGCCCAGATCAACCAGGGCGCCCAGCATCATATCCCCGCTGATGCCGGAAAACATATCCACATAGGCAATCATCTATGCGGTTCCTCCGGCGGCATGCACCTTCAGGATTTCCAGGATCAACTGGGCGGAATTTTCCATGTCCGAGAGCCGGATGGATTCGTTCAGGGTATGGACATCGGTCATGCCGGTGCCCAAGACCCCGGCCATGATGCCCTTGCTGAAAAAAATATTGGCGTCGGCTCCGCCGCCGATGGTTTTGCTGGCCATGGGGATACCCAGATTTGAGGCCGCTTTCCGGGCAAGCCGGATAACCTCATGGTCTTCGGGAATATGGGTGAGGGGAAAATCGTCATCCACCAGGACTTCCACCCCAGGCGTGACCTCGCTGGTTTTAAATTCAAGGGCCGCATCCTCAAAGGCCTGGATCATGGTTTGGGTAACGGATTTTAATTTTTCAACATCATGGCTCCTGGCCTCCCCGTGGATTTCCACCAACTCGGGGACGATATTGGTGGCCACCCCACCCTTGATGGTGCCGATATTACAGGTGGTTTCCGCATCCAGCCGGCCAAGCTGCAATTTTGAAATGGCCCTGGAGGCGATGGCGATGGCATTGACGCCCTTTTCCGGGGCAGCCCCGGCATGGGCGGCTTTTCCATGAATCCTCACCCGGATCTTGTTGGCCGCCGGAGCCCGGGTCACGATCCCTTCCGTGTCGGTGGAATCCAGGATATACCCGAATTTGGACTCCATCAAACCATAATCAAAATGTTTGGCTCCCAAAAGGCCGATTTCCTCACAAACCGTGAAGATGACCTCAACGGGCGGGTAATCCATTTTCTTTTCAAGAATAGTCTCCATGACCTCAAGGATAATGGCCAGGGCGGACTTGTCATCAGACCCTAGAATGGTGGTCCCGTCACTCCGGAACACCCCGTTTTCAAACCGGACCTTTATGCCTTCGCCTGGCCCCACCGTGTCCATGTGCCCCGATAAAAACAGAGGAGGAACAGCCACGGTTCCTTTGAACTTGGCCACCAGGTTGGAGCAGTTTCCCCCCACCTTTTCCTTGGCCGAGTCATAACAGACCCGGGCCCCCAAACCGGTTAATATTTTTTCAATCTCCACGGCCACATCCCGTTCCCGCCGGGAAAGGGAATCGATTTCGCACAGGGTGGTGAACCTTTGGGCCAGTCTCTCTGAGTTAATCATTGCATATCCTTACGTAAATATCCTTACGGTTTCGCAACCAAAGTCTTTGTATAAATTAAAGGACTACTTATACTAAATTTTATTTTTTTATTCCATACCTAATTCGAAGAAAGCCCGGGGCTGAAGGGGTGTTGTTTCTTTTTCACCGCTATTTTTTCTCATTGCCGATAAAACGATAGACAACAGCGCCAAGCATACCACCAATGATCGGGGCCACCCAGAAAAGCCAAAGCTGTGCAATCGCCCAATCGCCTACAAAGAGAGCAACACCTGTGCTGCGTGCAGGATTTACGGAAGTGTTGGTTATCGGGATGCTAATCAAATGGATGAGAGTCAAGCACAAGCCTATTGCAATAGGTGCGAAGCCTTGTGGTGCGCGTTTGTCGGTGGCTCCAAGAATGACAACAAGAAACATCATGGTCATCACTACTTCAGTTATCAGGGCTGCCGGCAAACTATACCCACCCGGTGAATGGGCACCATAACCGTTTGAAGCAAAGCCTGCGGAGAGTTCAAACCCCGCCTTACCACTGGCAATTAAATATAGAACACCACCTGCTGCTATGCCGCCCAAAACCTGTGCAACGATGTATGGCGGTAACTCTTTTGCCGGGAAACGACCCCCCGCCCAGAGACCAAACGACACTGCCGGATTTAAATGACAGCCTGATACGTGTCCGATGGCGAAGGCCATCGTAAGGACGGTGAGGCCAAATGCCAGCGATACACCCAGAAGCCCTATACCAACATTTGGAAAAGCGGCTGCTAAAACGGCACTACCGCAACCGCCGAGAACCAACCAAAATGTCCCGAAAAATTCTGCACCATACTTGTTCATACATTTCTCCTTTCTATATATTGATTATATAGGCCCGGTAAATAGGTTATCGCTTTTTGTTCCACCAAATTATCGACGAAATTGCCTTTTACAGGGTACGATTAAAATAGTAAAAATTATCAATGTTTTAAATTTATGTAAACAAATATTCAATTATATTCGATAGAAACGGACCCAATTGTCTTTCCGTCGGTATTTTAAATGACGCTGGCCCATCATCTAAAGAAAATTTAAAAAATTGATATAGATCAAGGAGGTTTGCCTTTTTATCCGGCATAGTCACCCCAAATGGTGTACCACATTGTGGCTTACAAACTTTCAATAGCAAAGGGGAAAGACAATGAAAAAAAAGAGCGTATCAAGAAGAAATTTTATCAAAAAGAGTACGGTGGGAATTGCTGCATCAGCATTCCTTCCTTCTTTTTTATCTTCAGGCAGACTTTTTGCTGCAACAGATACAAATCAAAATGAAATGTTCTGCTACCAGTGTGAACAGACCATGGGCGGCAAAGGATGCACCCAAGTCGGCGTGTGCGGGAAGACACCTGATGTTGCAGCGCTCCAGGACCTTTTGATCCATTCGCTGAAAGGACTCTCCATTGCTGCTGTTGCCGGACGGAAGGTAAATATCAGTGACACTGAAACCAACCAGTTTACCTGCATGGCCATGTTTTCAACGCTGACCAATGTAGAATTCGACCCCTACCGGTTTGAAGACCTTCTCCAGGAATCCGTCGCATTGAGAGACAAGATGATCAAGCGGGTTAAAGATGCAGGCGGTACTATTTCATCAGACAGTGACACGCTGACATTGAAACTCAAACCCTCCGTCGACGGCATGGTCAAACAAGGCAAACAATACGGTCTGATGGCAGATCCGGACATTGATCCGGATTTAAGATCCCTTCAACACATGCTTCTTTTCGGTCTCAAGGGGATGGCCGCCTATACCGATCATGCAGCAGAGCATGGCCAGGAAGATGAAGGAAATTATGAATTTGTTCACCGGGGGCTTGCCGCTCTGGAAGATAAAAGCCTGGATACAAATGCATATCTCGGACTGGTCCTTGAATGTGGTGAAAAGAACCTACGGGCCATGGAGCTGTTGAGCCTTGGAAATAGCGGCGCATATGGCGACCCCGTCCCCACAAAGGTTCCCCTTGGCGTCAAAAAAGGAAAAGCAATTCTGGTTTCGGGTCATGATTTTATCGATCTTGAGGCAGTTTTAAAGGCCAGTGCAGGAAAAAACATCTATGTCTACACCCACGGTGAAATGCTGCCGGCCCACGGCTATCCGAAATTAAAAGAACGTTTCCCCCATTTTTACGGCCATTACGGCACCGCCTGGCAAAACCAGAAAAAAGAATTTACCGATTTTCCGGGCGCCATCCTCATGACTTCCAATTGTATTCAGAAACCAAAACAAGAGTATAAGAAAAACATCTTCACCTCGGGTACGGTTGGAATGCCGGGCCTGACGCATTTGAACAAAAACAATCTTGGACCGCTGATTGACAGGGCTCTTGAACTGCCTGGGTATACAGAAGACAAAAAGGATATGGAAATTCTGGTGGGTTTTGGACACAAAGCCGTTCTTGGCGTGGCCGACAAGATCGTTGCCGGTGTAAAAGACGGTTCCATCGGTCATTTCTTCCTGGTTGGGGGGTGTGACGGTGTAAAAAAATCCAGAAATTATTATACTGAATTTGTTGAAAAAACACCGGATAACAGCATTATCCTCACCCTGGCGTGTGGTAAATACAAGTTTTTCAAACATCAGTTAGGTGATATTAACGGCATCCCGAGGCTTTTGGATGTGGGCCAGTGCAATGACGCCCATTCCGCCGTGCAGATCGCCGTGGCCCTGACCAAGGCCTTTGATACGGATGTCAACGGACTACCCCTGTCTTTTATCATCTCCTGGTATGAACAAAAGGCTGTTGCCATTCTTTACAGTCTGCTGAAACTTGGGATCAAGGACATCCATCTGGGACCTTCCTTGCCTGCTTTTGTTACGCCCAATATTCTAGATGTACTGGTGAAAAACTATAACCTGACCCCCATTGGAACACCGGACGGGGATTTGAAAAAAATTCTGGGATAGGCCCTGAATAAAATCAATCCAACGAGGACCATGGCGATTTTAATTTAAAAATCGCCATGGTTTTTTTGGTTAGGGAAAATCCTTCATGATTTACAAATGCCGGGGTGTCTGATAATCTCTGCGGATTATGGAGCGTGTGAATTATGAGTTTTGAAATCATTCTCTTATTGGGTATCGTTTTCTCGGCATTCGTCCTGTTTATCGGTGGTTGGCTCCGAGTGGACCTGGTAGGACTGATGGTGCTGTCGGCACTGGCATTGACCGGACTGGTCACCCCTGCTGAAGCGCTGGCCGGTTTCAGCAGCCCGGCGGTTGTCACGGTCTGGGCATTGTTTATCCTATCCGCCGGATTGACCCGCACCGGCATCGCCCATCAACTGGGGCAGCCCCTGCAGCGCCTGGCACAGGGCAGTGAGATCACACTGATAATGGTGCTGATGATTTTTGCCGGCCTGTTGTCCGCTCTGATCAACACCGTAACGGTTGCCGCCATTTTACTGCCATCCACCATGGAGCTGGCCCGGCGCAGCGGCCGGCCCCCGTCCAGATTGTTGATGCCCCTGGCCCTGGGGTGCCTGCTGGGTGGACCGTTCACCGGTATCTCCACCCCGCCCAATATCCTGGTGACCGATGCATTGCGCAACGCCGGTCTGACCCCCTTCGCCATTTTCGATTTTACACCCATCACCGGAGCCATTGTGGTTGCCGGCATCGCCTTTATGGTTCTGATAGGGCGGCATCTGCTGCCTTTTCGGTCCGGGGGTGCGGAGACCGGGCATCAAAAAGCCATCGGCTCGTATTACCGGCTGGATACCCATATTTTTACCATTCGCATCCCCAAAGGATCCCCACTTCAGGGCCGCACCCTCTCCGAAAGCCGTCTGGGATCAGCCCTTTATCTGACCGTACTGGCCATCCGGCGAAAAGGCGTCATGATGCTTGCACCCGGACCTGATCAGGTGCTGGAACCCGAAGATATTCTGATCGTACACGGCAGTCCGGATCATATACAGCGCATCCATGCCAGCCATCACCTGCAGATCGAATCACCGGAACAGGTTTCTGATCTCGTATCCCAACACCTGTTCATGGCCCACGCCGTGGTGCATGACTCATCGCCACTGTCAGGGGTTACCCTGGCGGACAGCGGATTGCGCCGGGAACACAGGGTCCATGTCGTTGCCCTGCATACCGGAGATCAAAAACCGGTCAAAGACCTCCGCTTTCATCGAATGTCTCCGGGAGATCATTTAATATTACAGGGTGAAAAAGCAGCCCTGGAATCATTGTCCCGCAAAAAAGTCTTCAGTCAGTTGCGTTTCATGCCTTCTGATCATGTTGAAACCCCGGCGCCGGACCAGATGGAACTGATGCCGGTGCGGGTGCCTGACGGATCTGTCCTGACCGGGCATGATCTGATCGAAAGCCGTCTGGGAAATGCATTCGGCCTGACGGTTGCCGGCATTGTCCGGGATTCGGACCTGATCTGGATGCCGGCTCCCAAAGAAGTGATTCAGGCCGGGGATCTGTTGCTGCTTCAGGGATCTTTCCATGATATAGAGGTCCTGCAGGGGTTGCAGGATCTTGACATCACGGAACAGTCCGCCCGGCTGTCCGCAGAACTGGAATCTCAGCAGATCGGGGTCACGGAAGTGCTGCTCTCACCCCGCACCACCCTTGCCGGAAGAAGCCTGGCAAGCCTGATGTTCCGGGAACGCTACGGCATCAGTGTTCTGGCAATCTGGCGGAAAGGCCGGGCCTTTCGCACCGGACTGCAGGACCTGCCCCTCCAGTTCGGAGATGCCCTGCTGGTCTACGGCCAGCGGCGGAATCTGGAAGCCCTGGCCCGGGATCCGGATTTTCTGGTGCTGGATGAAACCGCTGCCCAGGCCCCCCGTCTGGAAAAAGCCCGGATTGCTGTTTTCATAATGCTGGCGGTTATCCTGAGCGCCATCCTGGGGCTGGTGCCCATTGCCATTGCCGCTCTGGCCGGGGCCACCTGCATGGTGCTTGCAAAATGTTTGAGCATGGAGGAAGCCTACCGGGCCATTGAATGGAAGGTGGTGTTTCTGATTGCCGCCATGCTGCCGCTGGGTGCGGCCATTGAAAACACCGGGGCTGCTCAGATGGGCGCATCCGCCCTGATCGCGGCCGTGGGGGATATGGGTCCCAGGTGGGTGGTGGCGGCCCTGTTCTTCATCACTGTGCTGGGCACCCAGATTATTCCCACCGCAGCCCTGGTGGTCCTCATGAGCCCCGTGGCCCTAAGCGCCTCCGCCTCACTGGGAATCTCCCCGCATCTGCTGATGATGACCGTGGCCATCTCCGCATCATCCAGTTTTGCCAGCCCGCTTTCCCACCCCGCTCATCTCCTGGTCATGGGGCCGGGGGGATACCGGTTCATGGACTATGTCAAAGTGGGCGTTCCCATTACCATTCTTTCTCTGGCGGTATCCGTGGCGCTGCTGCCTGTGTTGTGGCCGCCTTATCCGTAAATAGGTTGACAACAGCAGCCCGGGGAAAAAGCACCGACCCAACAAGGTAATTTTCCGGTACCGGATAATTAAGCTTGACCCCTTTAATCGCAATATATATTGCTATGAAAAACATTTGCTAATTTAATCCTTAATGAGGTTGGCCTTGAATAAAAAAGAACTGATGAATGAATTAGAAAAAGTTCGCAACAGTGAAAAACTTTATAAAAGCTTGATAGATGAATCCACAGACCCTATTTTCTCATTTTATAGGGATGGAACATATAGATATGTAAACAATGCGTTTGCCTTGGGTGTTGGCAAAAAAGCAGATGAAATAATTAATCATAAAATTTGGGATGTGTTTGAAAAAGATGAAGCAGATAAAAGATTTGCCATTGTAAAAAAGGTATTTGCTGACGGTGAAATCCAGGAAATTGAAGTTCGAGTACCTTTGCCTTCCGGAGACACCTACTATCTGACAACTGTCAAACCTATTTTCAACGGCAGTGAAGTTGAAACAGTTATTTGTATTTCAAAAAATATTACCAACCGGAAATTGGCGGAAATTGAATTAAAAAAAGAACACGACAAACTATCACAGGCCCTGAAAGAAATTAAGACTCTTTCAGGGCTACTGCCAATTTGCTCTTCGTGTAAAAAAATTCGTGATGATAAAGGGTATTGGAATCAAATAGAATCATACATAAGCCAGAACTCTGAGGCAAATTTCAGCCACGGAATGTGCCCGGAATGTTCGGATAAGTTCTATGGTGATAAGGGTTGGTACATAAAAATGAAGGGGAAAAAGAAAGATGCCGAATGAAGATGTGAAGATGATGTCTTTCGATACCCTTCATAAATTAAGATCCACCGTTGTCCGTTATTTCAGGCGGATCCCGTCCGCCTTGTGCAGGGTAATGCGCCCCTGTTTATAAAGGCTGCCCAGGGCTCGCTTGAATTCCTTTTTGCTCATGGAAAAAGCGGCCTGAATGTCTTCAGGTCGGCTTTTGTCGTGGCAGGGGCTGAATCCGCCGCCGGCTTCCAGAATCTCTATGATTTTCAGGGCCGAGCCTTCCACCGAGGCATACCCCGGCTGTTTCAGGGTCAGGTCCACCTTGCCGTCCTCCCGGACCTGGAGGACATATCCCCGATGCCGGTCCCCGATGGACAGGGTTTCAAAGGTTTCATTTTTATAAAGCAACCCCAGGCAGGTGCGGTTGATGAGAGCGGTATACCCGATGGGGGTGATGCTGTGTATGATGAGATCCACGGCCATTCCCGAAGCAAGGCCCTGAGCATCCCCGGGGCATAATTCCGCCATCAGGGTGGTCCCGTAGACCCGGTGGGAGGATTTATCCAGACAGATCTTCACCAGATGGGTTTCACCGGGTTCCATCCGCCCCTCCTGTTCACTGCGGGGGACCAGAAGGTCTTTTTCCAGGCCCCAGTCCATGAAGATGCCGAAGGCCGCCGTGTCCTTGACTTTGAGGGCCACAATGTCCCCGACCACACCGGCCGGTTCCAGGGTGGTGGCCACGGGCCGGTCTTCGGAATCAGTGTAGATAAAGACCCGGATCTTTTTGCCCAGGGCCATGTCTTCGGGCACATATTTATTGGGCAGAAGCACCCTGTCCTGTCCAAAGCTTAAATAGACCCCGTAATCGGAGAGATTCTGCACGGGCAGAGTGTGGAACTGACCCACTACAGCCTCGGGGTCCTGGGCCACAAAAGGATGGGACTGCCTGGAGGCGGGCTGTTTTTGATTTTTTTTCAGGGCTTCTTCCGCCAGTTTCCAGGGTGTTGTTATCTCGGACATGGGCCTTCCTTATGGTTAGATGTACCTGTAAGAATCATTTTGTTTATGGCAATGTTATGGGTTTTTCCAAATTCCATGATCTCTTCCGGCCTGAACTTCCCCTCAATATAAGTGTCCAGAAAGGCCGGGGTGGAGAGCATGTAAAGAATAAAGGACAAATGGCCTGAATATCCGGTAATATCCAATTGCTGGAGTTCTTTTATGGATTGACCGGCCGCTTCCATGACCTGGCGGTTCACCCTGGGCGGGTTTTCCCTGCTGCACACATGGGTGGAATAAATTCTGCGGCAGGAAAACGGCCTGACATCATAGATCATGCAGGCATTATTTTTCATTAAAAACGGACACGCGGCCACGACCTTTTTTTCCCTTTTTCTGATCTCCTGCTGAAACAGTTTGGTCAGATTTTTTTGCCGGGACCTTTCGAATCCCTCCATGGCCTTTCTGATGACCAGCCCTTCAAGCGTGGTGATATCTATTCTTCCGGCTTCTTTGCAACAGTAGCCGCATCCCTTCTCACAGGCCGCATCTGTTTTATACGCAAGGGTCTTAGCCTCAAACCTGCTGTAAATATCGTTTAGTATCGGTATCTTTTCTTTCATCTGATGTGAATAGCCGCCTGTTTTACATGGGTTCTGAATTACCGGATGAAATTGGTCATGATTTTGGCAACCGGTTCAGGGGCTGGAAATTGCTCTTTTCCGTACCCGATGATTTTCATGATCCATGCCATGTTTTGGCCTAAAAGCGCCATGATCTGTTTGCCCTCGCCATCCTGTTCCATCTGCCCGGGGGTAAGGCCATGGGCCACATTCCAATAGTTTGAAGACGGCATGATCATCTCGGAGTAGTTGATATAATGATTCAGGGTCTCAACCGTGGAAATCCCTCCGGACCGCCTGACGGCGGAAACAGCGGCGCCGACTTTGTGCCGGAACAGTCCGCCGTTCACCGAAGAAACGAAAAAGGCCCTGTCCAGAAAGGATTTCATTGTCCCTGCAACACCTGCAAAATGAACCGGAGAGCCAAGCAAAATGCCGTCGGCCCCTTTAATTTTCTGAATCCATTCATTGACCGGATCATCTTTGAAGGAACAGGCTTCATTTTGATTTTTGACACATCCGTGGCAGGCAATGCATCCCTGGATCTTTTCTTTGCCGACAAGAATCATTTCCGTCTCAATACCTGCTTTTTCCAATTCTGCAAAGACTGTCTTCATGGAACCGGCTGTATTCCCTTTTTCCCTGGCGCTGCCGTTAAATCCAACAACTTTCAATTTTGTTCTCCTCATTTTGTGGTTCTTATAAGGGTTGACTTATTACGGGTAAAAAAATATCTTACCTAAGATAATCCATTCTTTTGGATAAACAAGTTTTGCATTTTCAAATCTTTGAGGTCCTATGAAGCTTATATTTATTCATGGTTCAGGAGGGTGCCGCGAGTCCTGGCAATACCAGACAGACTATTTCAAAAATTCGGAAGCCATCAATCTGCCCGGTCATCCGGACGGGGATCTATGCCCATCCGTCAAGGCATATGCAACCTGGCTGCGAACCTATATTCATGACAGGGGATACACTGATGTTGTGATGGCCGGCCATTCACTGGGAGGGGCTATCGCCCTCCAGTATGCCCTGAACTATCCTGAAGATCTTGCGGGAATTATTCCCATTGGAAGCGGCGGGAGGTTAAAAGTTCACCCCGATGTCCTTAAACTGCTTGAAACGATTGTGGCAGACCCCTCACGGCCGTTTGATCTCAATGGAAACACGTATGACCTTATTGATCCGGCGCTGGCGGCTGTGATTAAAAAACGCGCCCTTGAGAATACACCGGCGGCTTTTTTAAACGACCTTAAAGCCTGCAACGCCTTTGATGTAATGGATGCCCTGTCAACCATCACCGTAACCGTTCTGGCCATTGTCGGCGATCAAGATATCATGACACCGCCGAAATACACGCGTTTCATGGTCGAAAAAATAACCGGGGCCAGATCGGTGATTATTCCGGGAGGGACCCATTTTGTCTTTGCTGAAAAGCCGGTGGAGGTAAATCAGGCCATTGAGGGATTTATCCGGTCACTTTAGGCGTTTTTCTTCAATTTTTTCATTTCGTTTTTATGATAAAGATCCAAAAAGATGACACTATTGTCCGGGATAGTCTGGCAATCCTCGCACTCCTTTTCCAAGCGACGGTTCTCCTTCCGGCAGAGCTTGCACCAATAATAAATGATCCGGTAATCCCGTTTGCCGACATATTTCTTAAACCGCCCCTGATACAGCCCGTGCATTTTACCATCGGCATCTTCCGGTTTAGCGACGATACGTTCGATAACCCGTTGAATCCGTTTGGAACCGGGAGGGTCAGTCTGCTTTACTTTCTCCAATTTTTGAAAAAAATGGTCTGTGGGTCGATACACATTATTGGTGTCCATTGCCTTCCTTTTTAAAAAAAATCAGCTATTTGGCCTTGACCTCAAGCCAGCCCTCGAAATTTCTATCAACCAGCCCTTCCCGGTATTCCTTTGAATAAATAGCGCCGTTGGTGGATAAATAGGTCAAATTTTTAACCCGTTCATTTTTAGACACATACCCGATATCAACGCCAAGGATCCGATCACAGTCTTCCGGAAGCTCCAGATTGACAGCATTACCGGTCCATCTGGAAATCGCCCGGGATTGAATAAAATCTTCCCCCTTACCATACGGAACCCAACGAATAACACCCTCAAACGGGCTTATATCCATAAATTCCCGGGTATATACGAATCCGTCCGTGGCCAGGAAAGTAACATCCTTAACCGCCGAATTCCCTCTTTTATCAAAGCTGATGCTGACAAATTCTTTAAAATGCTCGACTTTCAATACCTGACGATGTTCTTTCCCCCCAAGACGGGAAACCGTTCTTCCACAGGCAAAGAAAACCATTGTGATTGAAATAATCCCGATAAGCGCTATGGCTGTTATTCTGTTCATTTTAATAACGTCATCTCCTTAAAACCGCAACCATCATTCCTCTACGAATCGACAGTGCCCGAATTTGAATAGTATTAGTATTCCTTATCAAACACCCCTGGAAACTTTTTGGCATGGGATTGTAGATTCCTACACTTCTTTACCTGAAGGCCAAGCAAGTTTTTGCACAGACGTTTACCTATGATGAGAAAAAGCCTTCTTTCAAAAATAATAATTTTCAATTAAAACCAAAAACCGGTAATGACAGCAGGAACCGCCCATGCCTTGGCATCCTCCTCCCCCCCCTTTTGGGGGGGATAAGAGGGGGGGATTGTGGTATAAATAAAATTTTCCAGATGATATCAACCCACAACCCCGGCCCTGCTTATGAAAAATACCTTATTAGAAAACGCTCCATCCGACAAGAAAAAACGACCGATTCGCTGTAGCCATTGTTCAACCACCTTGGTTGTCCGTAATGGAACTTACCCAAGAAATGATCCTCAAAACGACACTGAGATCAGGGTTCAACGGTATCTGTGCAAATCTCCGGAATGCACATGGTATAGCTTCTCTGTTTTACCGGCACCTTTATTGCCGGTAATCCGTCATGCTTATGAAAAACTGTTTTCTTGCTATGCCATGATCCAAAAAGGGATAAACCAGGCTGCCGTCGCCAGAAAGCTATCTTTGGGACGAGGAGTGGTAAAGCGACTTAAACCCTTGTGCCGTAAATTTATTACCTGGCTTGATCAAGAAAGGAAAGTGACGGATTGGGGCTTGGACCCGCTTTTGTTCTGGCCGGATTTTACCAGGGATTTTTCTCAGAGTTTCTTCCCTGCAAGATGGATGAAATTACCATCAACACAACACGAACATTGATTATTAACAGCAGGTTATGTTGATATGGCCCCATTTTAACCCCTTAAAAAGGAGGTGGCCATGCCAACACCTGACTCAGCCGATCTTGCCATGTGGCGATACGGCATCATCAGCATCCTTCTTCATCGAAATGAGGATGACGAAACGCTTGAAGAAGTCCTTATCCGGCTTTCATCCCAGCAATATCGAAAGCCGGATGGGCGTTTTGTGCTTTATTCTCCGGAGACCCTTAGAAAGTGGTTCTACCGCTATCGTAATGGTGGCCTTTTGGCCCTGAATGATGCTCCAAGAAAGGACATTGGGACCCATGGATCTATTCCCCAATCCATTGAAAAGCGGTTATTTGATTTGCGGCACGAACATCCCAGATGGACTTTCTCGCGTATCCTGGACCAATTGGTCCAGGAAAAACTCTGGAACATGCGATTGCCTGCCCGGTCTACCCTTTACCGGTTTGCGCAAACAGCCAATTTGCAGCGGGATCCCCATCTGACGGTTCATGTCCCTGCAAGGCCTTTTGAATACCAGTTTTTCGGACAGCTTTGGATGGCTGATTTTCTCCATGGACCCAATATCAGAGTGGGCGGCAAGAAACGCAAAACATATCTGCATGCCATCATAGATGATGCCACCCGGTATGTGGTTCATGCCGGTTTTTTCACCAGTGAAAGTACTGAAGTGATGATGACGGCACTTATGGCTTCGATACGAACCCACGGCAAGCCGCTCAGGTTCTACACCGATAACGGTGCCTGTTATGCCGGCAAGCATCTTAAATTTGTTTGTGCCAATCTGGGGATACACCTGATCCACACCCCTCCTGGAAAACCAAGGGGGCGTGGTAAGGTGGAACGATTTTTTCGATTTGTCCGGGACAGGTTCCTTGACGGTCAAACGCCACCGGCTCACACCCTTGATGGGCTCAACAAGGCCTTCAGGGAATGGGTATCTTCCTATCACAAGCGTGTCCACAGCTCTTTGGGGGTCTCTCCGCTTCAAAAGCGGCTCAGCCATCAAAGCGCCTGCAACCCCCTGCCGGAAGCAATACAGATTGAGCCGCTGTTCAGGATAAAACGCCGTTGCAGGGTTTATTTAAACAATACGATCCGGCTAAAAAAACGCAGCTTTGAGGTGATGGATTCCCTTCCAGGGCAACGGCTGGATATCTGGTTTATGCCCTGGAATCTTGATACGGTCTGGTATGGTCCTGATATGAAACCGGCCAAACCCGTTGATCCTACTCAAAATGCTCAAAGGAGACAGATATGCGACACACAGAATCAAATTTAACAGATCTTCTACCCATGAACGAATTTTTTGGATGGAAGCGCCATCCTTTTGCTGACACCTATGTCCAGCGTCAGCTCTGGATGTCCGAAGGGGACCGGCAAAAGCTGGAAACCATCAAACGCCTTGTGTACCACGGAAAGAGCACGGCTCTATGCGGGCCTTCCGGAACCGGTAAAACCACCCTCATCCATGCATTAATCTCAACCCTTGATAAGAATGTTTATCTGCCGGTCCTGCTGCCCTATGCAGGCCATCCAAGGAACGGCCTGACACGAGTTCTGGCCCAAGCCCTTGGCGTTGATATTAAAAGCAGGGGCATGCCTTTGATCACACGTATTCAACAGCACATCGAGACCTTATCCGGCAGTGCGAATCCCCGCCATCCTGTTCTGATCATTGATGATGCTCAACGGGTCGAATCAGACTCCCTATGGGATCTGTGTTCCCTTTTGTTCCAGACAACCAGACAGACGGTTGCCGCATCTCTGATCCTTGTGGGCGATGACAATCTTGCCAAACAGCTTGAGCTTTATGTCATGGTCCCCATCCGGTCCCGCCTTACCGGAATCATGAAAATCAACACCATGAACGAATACGAGACAAGGCTGTTTATCCTCAGCCGTCTGAAAAATGCTGAAGCACCACCGGATTTGTTTAACGATGAAGCAATACAATTAATTGCCGGTTACACCAGGGGCAACCGGAGAGGAATAATGAATACCGCCACTGTCGCCCTTGAAGAGGCCTACTATCATAATGAAAAAAATATAACCGCCGAAACCATTTACAACTCCGGCTGGTTTAACGAATCTGAGTAAAACGGACGCGTCTGTGAGGGGACTCCGGCGCCAGGGATAGCTCAGTGCGGTAGACTGCTGTCTACAAGATCAAAGCCGGAAGGCAACCCCTTCCGGCTTTCCTATTGCAGTTCAATATGCCGGTTTTGAACCTTGAGATTTTTAATGGATTGAAATTAAAGAATCTACAGGATAATAATACTTGAGCTTGAAAATTTCAATTCCAGGCAAACAAGTGTCGTTCGCATCCGAAATTTAATTAAAAGCTAATAAAAAATCATTGAAACTTTTAATATGTTCCGTTTTTTCGTACCTCATGCATAAGCTCTTAAAATATTTTGAATGAAGCATGATTTCAGGATTGCTCTTGCTATAAGATAAATTCCTATATTTGTCATTTAAAGCGTAACGCAAATATCTTTCAGCGAATTGAGCCCTGTTCAATTCTTCTTTTTTATGAGGAGGCAAACACTCAGGATCAGACAACCGAACATTGAATATTTTTTTATATTCCCTGAGTTCAGAAGATTGAGGGTTCGGTCTCATTATTTTCTGATTACCCAAAGCCCATGTTTCAATACAAAAGTGTTGAATAATTATATTGATTCCTACAGTACAATGCAAATGAGATAAAAATGATGTGATTTCATTTTTTTTTTCGGAATATGTGAAGTCCTCGGAATCCACGGCTATAACTAATTTATCTATGTTTGAATAAGAATTTACATCTTCGATTGCAGCTTCGATTGTACTAAAATAGTTTGGGAAGCCACCACCAGAAACAATCGAAAAATTATCATTTGTCATTAAAGAAATGTGGTCAACATAGCTTAAGTTTGGATTCAGAAATGGTATCCAGGCCCTGTATATTTTTTTCTCAGAAACAACCCCTTCAACTACTACGTGAACATTCATTCAATGTTCTCAATGAAAAAGGGGTCGTTTATAAGTTGGGTGAACGCCTGTTGTTTTGATTTACCGTATCTCTCTTCCAGTTCACTACCTTGCTTGGAAAAAATTGAGTTGCCTTTCCTATTAAGAATAATCCAATCTTTTACCGGCACATTACCGATTATATATGGGTGATGACTCGTTATGATGAATTGGCTCTTAATTTCGGCTTCAAATAAGACTGACGGAAAAAAATTTATAGCATTGATTCCCAAGGAATTCTCATATTCATCAATCATATACACACATCCTTTTGATGGCAAAATGAAAATGTCAGTCAAAATCAACAAAACTTTTTTCATACCAGATGAGAACTTTGATAATGGCACCCAATCCTCATTTGAGTCCTCTTTCAAAGCAAAAACAGGCACTTTCCCTGGATAATGAAACCCAAACTTATCTGCATCAACGACTTTAATTTTTTTAACAAAAGGGAACGTGGACTGGAACTGTCGGCAGACTTCTTCATATAACTCGGTAAATATTTCAGATAAAAAATACAATCTGCAATTCAGACCCAAATTAGATTCGAACAAGTCTTTTAAGTCTTTTGATTTTTTTAATTTTGAATAGAATGTTTGAGAAATCGGTTGGTAGCTCGTTTCGGTTTCAAGTTCTGATCCAGAAAAGTTTCTACGCATTATTAAAGAAAACGCCTCGAAAATTGGTGCGATTAAATTTTCTTCTCGCAATAGAGAAATACTCGATTCTTTTTTAGAAAGTTTCGGCATTTCTTTGCCATCATATATAAAATTTTCGTCATTTCGTTTTACAATTATTTTGTCGTTTTCTGTTTCAGAGAAGGTAGTGATTAATTCCTTTTTTATCCATCGATTTTCATCTTCATCCTCATCAGTTTCTATAATCCATTTATAATTTATTGAATTGTGCTCGAAAGTAATTTCCCAAGAACCAAGGAAAAAGCTGCTTTTCTGAACGGCCATTGAAGAGACATTAAAGATTGTGTTCAATAATCTTGTTTTACCGGTTCCAGAATTACCAACAATTAAATTCAATTTGTTAAAATTAATTTTGGGGAAATTAAATTCGTCTTTATGAGAACTTTTTACTTCATACGAAAGAAGCTTCATGAATCACCTACATTTGATTTATTTTTAATTGCTATAGCATAAAAGATCTAAAACAAAAATGAAATATTAATCCTACTGCAACTAATCCGGATGTCCAAATTTGCTGATGTATTCGAATGATATTTATAAGGCTATAGGAAGAACCAAGGAGGGCACTTATGGGTAGTATCTGTCAGGCGTTAAATTCGGGAAATTCCCGGATGCTTCATATCCTCGACAGATCTTCCTTTAACCGGGCGAGGCCTTCCTGTGTGGAGATCCGGGGATAATAGCCCAGGTCTTTTTTGGCCCGGGAGATATTAAACCAGTGGGAGGTGGCCAGTTCTTTTGCGGCAAACCGGGTCATGGGCGGTTCTTTTTGAATGCGGAAAAGCCGGTACAGGGTTTCAAAGACAGCCCCGGCCCGATAAGCGGTTTTGGCTGAAACCGAGCCCCGAATGGGCGGCAGCCCGGCCGCAGCGAGAAAGGCATTGGCCATGTCCCATTTGGACACGGGTTCATCCTGGCTGACAAAATAAACGTTTCCGGATAAGGAGGGGTTTGCGGCCAATTTTTCCCATGCCCAGACATGGGCGTCGGCGGCATTATCCACATAGATGGTGTCCACCAGGTCGTCTTTGCGGCCCACGCGCTTGAGGCGGCCGGCCCTTTTGAGGATGCCGGGAACCAGATGGTTGTCACCGGGGCCCCAGATGAGATGGGGGCGGATAATGATGGTCTTCAGCCCTTTTTCCGCGGCGGCCCGGACCCGCTTTTCAGCCAGGGCCTTGGTTTCCGGATAGGGGGCCAGATAGGTTTCAGGATAGGGAACGCTCTCATCCACATTTTCCATATCGTTTTCATCAAAGATCACGCTGGGGGAACTGGTGTATATCAACTGCTTGACCTGATTCTGGAAGCAGGCGGCAATGACGTTTTCCGTTCCCGTCACATTGACCCTGAAATAATCCTGATACTCTCCCCAGATGCCTGGTTTTGCAGCCACATGGAAGACGGCATCCATGTTTTTAAAGGCCGCCGTGACCGAGGCCGCATCCGAAAGATCCCCCTGGATCTGGGCCACCCCCATCTCCTCAAGGTCCTTATAAAAATGCCGTGAAAAGGAGAAGACGGTCAGGTTTTTCTCCAGCAGCTTTTTGACGACGGCTTTGCCTAAGAAACCTCCGCCGCCGGTGACGAGGGCGTTTTTAAATTCCATGGGCTGTCCTAGGGCCGCAGTTTGGGCGGCAGGATAAAGACTTTGCGGAGGCCTTCCTTCAGGGAAATGGCATCTTCCGGGCAGAACCGGGAACAGACGCCGCATCCGAAACAGGAGCTTGTATCCACCCGTGCGATGCCTTGATCATTGATGGCAATGGCGTCTGTGGGGCATCTTTCCATACAGGTGCCGCAACCGGTGCAGGCGTCCTCGTCAATGACGGACAGATGATAGGTGGAATTGACCAGGGGCGTGGTCCCGTTGCGCCAGAGGTTCATGGTGTCGCAGCAGTCTTTGCAGCAGTTGCAGATGCTGGTTTCCGGGTTGTTTTCCCTGGAGCCGGGATGAAAGGCCTTGTGCACCAGCCCGGCATCTTCGGCTTCCTTCATGATGGCCAGGGCCTGTTCTTTGGTCACGGGTTTGGCAAAGCCCTGGGCCACCGTGAACCGGGCCGACTTGCCGAAGGTAAAACAGTTCAGGGTCGGGGCCTCTGTCTTGCAGGGCTCTCCCAGAAGCGTTCTTCGCTGGCGGCAGAAACAATATCCCACGGCAATATCATCGAATTTTTGGATGATGTCTTCCACGGACTGGCTCGGGAGAACAAATTCCTCCGGAACCGTCATGGTTTTTTCCACGGGGATGATCCGGATGGATTTGCCCTGGGCGGTCTTCCGGGTTGGAACGGTCCGGTCTATGGCCGGCATGGCTTTAAACAAGGGAATCAGGTCGTCATAATGATTCTGGGTCTGGTCCCGAAGGTCTTGGGTCATTTTTTCAAACAGCCGGGCCAGTTCTTTTTCCTGAGCTGTCCCCTTGAGTTCGCCCATGAACATATATTCCATGAGGCCCACCACCATGAAGGGCAAAATCCGGAATACCATGAGGCCCGAAGAATTGGCCTGGTTGAAAATCAGGCCTTTTTTGGCCAGGCCCAGGGCCAGGGAATTGACCTTTTCTTCAGGAAACCCGCTGGATGCCGTGAGCTGTTCCGTGGTCTGGGAGGATTTTTCCCTGAAGGCATAAATGAGATCCAGTTGTTCGTCATTATCCCCCACAACCGAATGGATAATGGCCATGGCCGTATCACTTACCGGAAAAGGGATCATTCCCTGCCTGCACACAACAGCCGTTGCCTGTTTTAATTTTTCATTTTTTCCCGTATCCGTCATCATCATCTCCTGTTGTCTTCATGAAGGTTTATTTAAACTATGGCCTTGTTCAGTGATTGGGCCCGATTCCGGGGAATCAAAGAATTGAAACGTCCCGGCGGCATGGACGCAGCCCGGTGAAAAGATTTTGAACTCATTTGACCCGTTGTTTTGCCTGATTCCGATGTCAACCCGGCCCACCTGCCTGGGAATTTCATTGTGAAACTGGATCACCACCTCCCGGATTCGCGTTTGATCCGGGTAGGTCCGGCCCACCAGATTTTCCAGAAAATCCAGGTACAGGGCATTGTTGACATGGTCCAGGGGATCAAAGTCCGAAGGCCGGATCTCTACGGTTTCCGAGTGTTCCGGCTCAAATTTCAGATTGGGGTGGAATTCGTCAATATCCATATCCATGGCCCGGTCCGTTTCAATGGTATACCATTGGGCCGCCTCTTCCGGAACCTTAAGGATCTTTTTTTTCTCAGTGTCGATGAATATCCAGAGGCTCGTGGCAGATACAATTTTTTCCCCCCGGCAGTAGATCTCAAAATCCCGGTAGGCCCGGAATCCTTTTGACCCCCGGCTCCAGGTCAAAATCCGCAGCTCATCGCCCAGGCAGGGGGTCCGGTGGACACGGACACAGGTGCGGTGAAGCACCCAGGCCCTGCCCTGCCCCATGAGCCAACGGATGCCGCATCCGCCCAGGTCCGAATGGACCCCGGTTAAGTCCTGGAAAAAATGCAGCAGGGATTTGAACCGGAGGGAAAAACCGGCATCCACCTCATAAAACCCCACCTTTCTCTGGATTTCAGCTTTCATGATGCCACCTTTTATTCAAACATCAGGGCAATAAATTCACAGACACAGGCCGGTTTTTCAATGGATTCAATCTCCAGTGCACAATCCCAGAAGGCCTTGATGCCCGACTCCTTGAAATCTTCAATGTGCCGGACGGTGCAGACCAGCCTGACCCGGCTGTTCACCGGCACCGGATGGGGAAACCTGAGATTGTTCAGGCCGTAATTCACCCCCATGGACATGCTTTTGATCCGGACCAGGTCCCCGATGAGGGACGGTATCAATGCCGCCGACATAAACCCGTGGGCAATGGTGGATTTGAAGGGAGATTCCTTTTGGGCCCGTTCAACGTCGGTGTGAATCCATTGATCATCCAGGGTGGCCTTGGCAAAGGCATTGATCATGTCCTGGGTGACGGTGACCCATTCTCCTTTGGGAAGCGGTTTTCCCTGTATTTTCCGGAATGCCGCAAGATTTTCAAATTCCAGTGCTGCCATATGATTTATCCTGATGGGTTAAGGGTTTTGTCATATACATAGAATCCCTGGCCGGATTTCCTGCCCAACCGGCCTTTTTCGACCTTTTCCTTGATGACGGGGCTGTCGGAATACAGGTGGATTTCCTTTGACGCTTTCATGGATTCGTTAATGCGCAGGACCGTATCCAGCCCTGCATTGTCGGCAATCTGAAAGGGGCCGATGTGCCAGCCGTATCCCAGGCGCATACCGGCGTCAATGTCTTCCGGGGTGGTCACCCCCTTATCCACCAGTTCCTGGCATTCCCTGAAAGCGGCGGCAAAGACCCGGTTCATGACAAACCCGGGAATATCCTTTGCCACGGCCACCGGGTATTTCCCCAGGGTTTTGATAAAGTCCATGCCCTGATGAAAGGCCTTGTCAGATGTCTCTTGGCCCCGGACCACCTCCACCAGCCCCATTAACGGCACGGGCCCGAAAAAATGCAGGCCCACCAATTGCTCCGGCCGGGTCAGGGCCGACCCCAGCCGTGAAACGGGAATGGAAGAGGTATTGGTGGCCACCAGGGTATGGGTATGGATTTGAGGCTCCACCTGGGCCAGTATCCGTTTTTTAAGGGCCTCGTCTTCGTATACCGCCTCGATGACCCAGGACAATTTTGCGCCGGTTTCATGGGCGGTTCCCAGGGCCGTTTCCAGGTCCTGAACCATTTCAAGGCGGCCCAGGGCCGTTTCAGCAGGTTCCTTGATCCCGCCCTTTCGATAGAGTTTTTCAAGGGATAAGGCCATGGTTCGCCGGGCCCCTGTAAGGACCTCCCCGGTATCGGTCAGGATAACCCGGTATCCGCTCTGAAGGCAGACCTGGGCGATTCCCGCCCCCATGAACCCGGCCCCGATTATCATGACGGTGTCCATCACAGTTCCCCCTTAGCAATCCGGTTGGCGGTATTGATCAGGACATTCACATGGTGTCCAAAGGATTTAAAGCGTTTGTCAACGGTCTGGCCGTGAAAATACCGGTAATAGATCTGCTGGGCAATGGTGGCCAGCCGGAACACGCCGAAACAATGATAAAAACTGAATTTTTCCATTTTCCGGCCGGAAAGGGCCGCATATTGCCGGACCATTTCCTCACGGGTCAGGGCTCCGGGTGCAAGGGTGGGGCCTGTTCTCATGGCCTGCAGCTCTTCCGGGTCCCCGGGCTGGACCCAGTATCCGAGACTGGCCCCCAGATCCATGAGCGGGTCGCCGACGGTGGCCATTTCCCAGTCCAGGACCCCGATGACGGTGAAGGGGTTGTCCGGGTCCAGGATCACGTTGTCAAATTTAAAATCATTGTGAAGGATGGACGGGTCCTGGGTATCTCCGGGCATATTGTCCCAAAGCCAGGCCATCACCGCCTCCCCGTCGGGAACATCCAGGGTCCGGGCGGCCCTGTAGCGTCTGCTCCAGCCCTCCACCTGCCGTTGGACATATCCCTCAGGTTTGCCGAAATCTTCCAGCCCGACGGCTTTATAGTCGATGGCGTGCAATTCATATTGAACCTTGAGGATATTCTCAAAGAGCCGGGTGGTATCCGCCGGGGTCAGCTTGAGCTGTTCGGGCAGATCCCGGCGGATGATGATGCCCCTGATCCGTTCCATCACATAAAAAGGGCTGCCCAGAAGGGTTTCATCCCCGCAATAGGCCAGGGGTTTCGGGCAATAGGGAAAGACCTCCTGCAGGGCCGTTAAAATTTTATATTCACGGCCCATATCATGGGCGGATTTGGCCTTTGTCCCATGGGGCGGGCACCTCAGCACCATTTCTTT
>Ga0208968_1000248_pt1 | contig 44550 bp, 46 predicted proteins | sample RifOxyA3_FD_184031 | JGI IMG/M metagenome (GOLD analysis project Ga0208968, IMG submission 184031) | Groundwater microbial communities from Rifle, Colorado - Rifle Oxygen_injection A3 (SPAdes) | ecosystem: Environmental > Aquatic > Deep subsurface > Groundwater | place: Rifle, Colorado, United...
CCCGCCATTAAGATTTTGATCATGATATCCCCCCTGCACTGAACCCAATGGTTTGTTTTCACGACTGTAATCAGGAATTGAAATAAAAGCCATATTTTTTATACCGGGACGGAAAATTTCGGCGGAAGGGAGTCGGGGCCGGATAATGTCCGGATCAGCAGATCCGCATCAAAGATTTCCGGAAGGGCGTCCCTGTATTCGATTAAGAGCACCAGGGCTTTGGCAGCGGCTTTTTGGGCCGGGATCTTCCGCCCATATAAAAAATGCTCATGGGTAATGGCGCAGAGAATCAGAGCCTGGAAGGCTTTTTTGTTTCGGCCCGAGGCGGATTGCCATTGTATTTCCATCCATTCGTGGAATTCATAGAACAATTCAAGATTCCACAGAAGCAGCGAAATGAATCCCTCCTCTTCCGGCTTGAGTTGCAGGGCCTGAATTTTCTCAATCAGGCCGGTGAGGCAGGCTTGCCTGTGGCGGATATAGTCCCGGACAGGCGAAGGCGTGGTATCGTTCGGATACGGGTCCACCGCTTCGGCAAAGGGCCGGATATCCTTTGCCTGTAAGGCCAGGACAAAGGCATGGCCCAGGCGGTTGCGGACATCTCGGCAGAGCCGGCTTTCAAAGGGGTCGAACCTCATACCGTGATTTCCCAGCATTGGTGGATCTGTTTGCGGTTATTCCGGTAATCCTCGGGAATGGTCAGGCCGGTGATATCTTTAATATCCGTGACGGCCAGGTCCCGGGTTTTTAATTCAAAATTCTGGTGATTGGTGGAAAAGAAAACCGTGCCCCCTTTTTTCATGAGCCCGAAGACCCTGGTGAGCATTTTGGGGTGATCCGCTGCAACATCAAAATGGACGTCTTTTGTTTTTGTGGTGGAATAGGAGGGCGGATCCACCACGGCAAGGTCAAAGTCCCGGCAGTTGGGCCCGGGGGCCGCCAGAAAATCCAGGGTGTCTTTCTGGATCAGGATATGTTTCGGGTCTGATAATCCGTTCAGCTCAAGATTGTCTTTTGTCCACTGGATGGCGGTTTCCGACCGGTCCACGGATACGGTCAGGCTTGCCCCGCCCTTGGCCGCATAACAGGTAAAAGAGCCGGTATAGCAGTATAGGTTTAAAAAGCGCTTGCCGGCTGCCCGCTCCCTCACCCTCATCCGGGTGTCCCGGTGGTCTGAAAAAAGCCCGGTATCCACATAATCACTCAGGTTGACATAGAATTTCAGATCTCTTTCGGCCATGGCAATCTTCTGATTGGTATGGTTGATGCGCTCGTAGCGCCGGCCTTCCTGGATACCGGCCTTTCTGATTTTCAGGTGGAGGTTTTCCATGGGCACCTCCAGGGCTTCAGCAACGGCCTGCCCCATGAGGGGGAGCCATTCCGGGGTGGATTGCAGCCGCAGGTATTCGCCCACAACCAGGTGGCCTCCATACCAGTCCACCACGGCCCGGATCTCCGGGATGTCCCAGTCATAGAGCCTGAAGATGTCAAGATGGAGTTTTTGATACCGTTTTTTAAAATTCCGGTATCGCTTTTTAACCCGGTTGGCCAGCATGTCGGCCTGAAGCCGGTGTTTTTCCGCTTGATCCACAAGCCTCATTTTTGTTTCCTTTCCCGTTCATGGGGTATCCATACTATAAAACGGCATTGATTTGCAAATGAGTTTCCGGTCTTGACATAACCGGGCGCGAATAATAATACAACAGTCTAAGGTCTGATATCATACAAATCGATTCAAAAGAAACAGGAGTTTTTTATGTTGAAAGATGGTGAAAAAGGCGTTATTCGCCAAAAAGGCAAGGATATTGAAACCTATGCCGTTGCCCCCCATATCCCCTGCGGTCTTGTCACGCCGGATCAACTCCGGAAACTGGCGGATACGGCTGAAAAATACGGCGTTTCAGCCATGAAAATAACCAGCGCGGCGCGAATCGCCCTCATCGGGATCAAGGAAGATCAGGTGGACGATATCTGGAAGGATCTGGGCATGAACACGGGCCATGCCGTCGGGCTTTGCGTCCGGAGCATCAAGGTCTGTCCGGGAACGACCTTCTGCCGTCTGGGCCAACAGGACAGCCTGAAAATGGGGATGAGACTGGACGAGATTTATCACGGCATGGTCCTCCCCAGCAAGATGAAGATGGGGGTGAGCGGCTGCAAGGTGCAATGTGCGGAAAACTGCATCAAGGACATCTCCCTTTACGGGACCGAGGAGGGATGGACCCTCCAGATCGGGGGCAATGGGTCTGCTAAACCTAGACTTGCGGATACACTCATGGAAGGGCTCTCCTTTGACGAGGCATTAAAAATGGTTGAAACCGTGGTGGCCTATTACAAGGCCAATTCCAAACGGGAGCGCATGGGGCGGATGATTGAAAGGATAGGTCTGGATATCCTCCGGGCGGATTTAAAAATCAATTGACATTCGTCCGGCTTCCTTGTTTATATGAAAAGAAAAAAAGGAGAACCTTTTGCGCAGAAAACCCGGCATTGTAACGAAAATCAGCATTCTTGTTTTTTCAGCCATTGTATCCACACTTCTCATTGTATTTTTAGGCTCATTTGTATCTTTTCTGGAGATGAAGAAAACCAACCAGGAAGAACTCCGCAAAATTTTATTTGAAGAGAGAAAACAAAAACTCGTTGAATTAACGGACAATGCCTCCACCGTGATTGAGAACAGCCCCGGACATTATGCGGCTAAGGCCGTTGCGGCCATGCGGTTCGGGGAGGGAAATAAAAATTATTTTTTTGTTTTTGATGAAAAAGGCCGGTTTGTGGTTCATCCGGAAAGGCCCGACCTGGTAGGCGTCGAAAGCATGGATCTGAAATCCGAAGACGGCCGGTTCATTATCCGGGAAATAATTGAAAGATCCAAAAAAGAGCCCCAGGGGTTTTTAACCTATCAATGGGAAAAACCAGGGGGGGACAAACCCGGGGAAAAAGGGGTTAAGGAAGAAAAACTGACCTATTTCAGGGTCATACCGAAATGGGGCTGGATCATCGGCACGGGTATTTATAATGATGACATCAATGAGATTGCCCTGGAAAAAGAAGCGGCTTTGGTTGAAAAATTCGATAAGAGCCTGGTATTTTTCATGGGTTTTGTCCTGTTCTTTTCCTGTTGTTTTATTTTCTGGTCGATTTTTATCACCCGGAGGCTCCTGAGCCCGGTGAAGGAAGTGGCAAAGTTCGCCAGACAGATCGGCAGGGGTGATTTTTCAGCCCGCCTTGAATACAAAAGCCATGATGAGATCGGGCTCATGGCGGAATCCATGCGGAATGGGGCAAAGGACCTTGGCAAACTGGTGAAAAGCCTGGTCCGGACGGTTGCCACTATCGCCGAATCCTCTTCCCGCCTCCAGGAGATTGCCCATGACCTGAAAGATGCGTCCAGGGAAATGGAAAATAATTCCGGCAACGCCACAAGAGAAACCCTGAATATTTCAGGCCGCATGACCAATATCCTTTCCGCCACCGATGAAATCAACAGCCGGCTCCGGAGCATTGCCGAGTTTACGGAAAAGGTGTCGGGCAATACAAAGGATGTCGGGGTTAAGATCGATTTTGTGTCGGAATCGACCACGGCCGCAGCCTGCGCCGTGGAAGAGATGTATGCCTCCTTTAACGAAACCGCCCGGAATTCCAGCCTGGGCGCCGGGGTTACGGAAAATGCCGCCAACCAGGCAAGGGCGGCCTCCCTTATCATGAATGAACTGGGGGAATCGGCCAAAGAGATCGGCGAGATCATCGGTATTATCCAGACCCTTTCCTCGCAGACCCACCTTTTGTCCCTGAACGCCGCCATAGAAGCCGCCGGGGCCGGAGATGCCGGAAAGGGTTTTTTTGTGGTGGCCCATGAAGTCAAAGAGCTGGCCAATCAGTCGGAGCGGTCCGCCAATGTGATCCGTACAAAGATACGGGGTATGCAGGACCATGCCAAGAAATCCATTGAAGTGATCCAGTCCATTGTCGGTGTTATTGAAGAGATTGATAAGATCATGCTGGCCATTGCCGCTTCCGTGGAAGAACAGACCACGGTGACCAATGATATTTCATCCAGCCTCAGCGTGACGGCGGAAAACGCAAAAGATCTGAACATCAAGGCAAAGGAGAATATTGACGCCATTGCCCAGGTGGCCGTCAATATCGATGCCGTCTCCAATGAGTCCGGGGTGATCCGGAAAGATGTTGATATGACCGGAACAGGGATAACAGAGGTGTCAACCTACGTGGGCAAAACCAATGAATCCGTCAAGGCCTCGGCCCTTAGAATTGAGGAGATCCAGGCCCAGGCCGATGAGCTGGCAGGCCTGGCAAAGAACCTGAACCAGGCCATTCAGATATTCAAAATCTAATTTCCGCCAAGGAGGAATATGGACAGACGGGAATTTTTAAAACAAGTGGCCCTGTGGTCTGCCGGGGCCGTAATGTCTCCTCCTATGTTTGATCTTTTGTCGCCGGCAGGGGCGGCAGAGATTGATATGCCCGAGATCCTGACGATCAAGGGCAGGGATCTGCCGGCCATGGTCCGCTCCATGACGGAGGCCCTGGGCGGGATGGGAGCCTTTGTCAAAACCGGGGACAAGGTGGTGATCAAGCCCAATATCGGCTGGGACAGGACCATTGAACAGGCGGCCAATACCCATCCCCTCATCGTGTTCGAACTGGTCCGGCTCTGCCTGGATGCCGGGGCTTCCCGGGTATTGGTCTTTGACCGGACCTGCAATGAGGAACGGCGGTGCTATCAGAATTCCGGCATGGCCCCGGCCCTGGAAAAGATCAAAGACAAACGCTTCAGGCTGGAATATGCCGATGACCGGCGTTTTGTTCCCGTGACCCTTAAAAACGGCCGGGTCCTGAAGGAATGGTCTTTTCACCGGGATGCCCTGGAGGCCGATTGCTATATCAATGTGCCCAAGGCCAAACATCACGGGTTGACGGGCCTGAGCCTGGGCTTGAAAAATATCATGGGCGCCGTGGGCGGATGGCGGGGCAGGCTGCATTATGATCTCGGACCGAAACTGGCGGATTTGAATACGGTCATCCGGCCCAAACTGACCCTTATTGACGCCTCCCGGGTCATTGTAAAAAACGGCCCCCAGGGCGGGGACCCGGAGGATGTGAAAATCCTGGACACCCTGATCGCATCCAGGGATACGGTGGCGGCGGACGCCTATGCAACCACCCTTTTCGGCCGGTTACCCAAAGAGATCGAGGCAACACTGGAAGCCCATCAGCGGGGATTGGGACAGATGGACCTGGACCAATGCCGTATCCGCCGGCTTGACGCCTGATGCCCATGAAACCGTATTGGAAGCAGGTGCGCCGGTTTTCCCAGGGGATCTGTCTTCTCATCTTTCTTTTTTTATTCCGTCAGACCGATTATTCCGGAACCGATACCATCCCCTATGCCGTCAATCTTTTTTTCAGACTGGATACCCTAGTCCTGGCCGTCGTCACCCTGGCCATGAAAACCTTTGTGTCTCTGCTCTGGCCGGCTTTCATCATCATTGCCCTGACCCTGGTCTTTGGGCGTGTGTTCTGTTCCTGGGTCTGCCCTTTGGGAACCTCGATCGATCTCTCGGACCGGTTCATAAAACCCCGGCTGAAAAGGGAACCGGACCTTAAATTCCTGAAATACGGGGTCTTGACCATCCTTTTGATGTCTTCAGCTTTTGGGGTGCAATTCCTGGGGTTTGCCGATCCTTTTTCCCTTCTGGTAAGGGGCCTGGCCTTCAGCCTGGACCCCATGATGAACTATTTGATCTCAGGATTTTTTGATACGGTTTATACCCATGCCCCGGCCTTTGTCTCGGATCTGACCGAGCCCTTGTATCAGGGGCTGAAAGCCTTTTTTCTGCCTTATAAACAGAGCTTTTTCCACCTGGCCGGGCTGTCCCTTTGTATCCTGACGGGAATTTTTCTGCTGGAGTTTTTGGGAAGGCGGTTCTGGTGCCGGAACCTCTGTCCCCTGGGCGGACTGCTGGCATTGATCTCAAAATTCTCCATTTTAAAGCGGATCCCCTTGAAATCGTGCAGCCATTGCCGGTTGTGCGAATCCGGTTGCCGGATGATGGCCTTTGACGATAATTCCCGGTTCCAGCCCGAAGAATGCAATCTCTGCATGGACTGTCTTGAATTCTGCCCGGATGGGATCACAACCTTTAGATTTTCCCTGCCCCGTCCAAGACCCTTTGTGGATATCACCCGGCGGCAGATGGTGGTTGCAGGACTCGCAGGCCTTGCCCTGCCGGTTCTGACCCGGACCCAGGCCGTCTCCCAACTGCCCCATGATAATATCATAAGGCCGCCGGGGGCCAGGGATGAAATCGAATTTTCTGCCCTCTGCGTCCGGTGCGGGGAATGCATGAAGGTCTGCATCAACAATGCCTTGCAGCCCTTGTTTCTGGAAAAGGGAATAGAGGGTATGTTTACGCCGGTCCTGGTTCCGAGGATGGGGTATTGCGAATTCAACTGCACCCTCTGCTCCGGGGTCTGCCCCACCGGAGCCCTGGAAAAACTGACCCTGGAGCAAAAACATGGGTTTGTCCTGGGCCGGGCCTATTTTGATAAAAATAAATGTATGGTGTATGTCCGGGAAAAATCCTGTATTGTATGTGAAGAACATTGTCCTGTCCATGACAAGGCCATTAAATTTGACGAAAAGACGGTTCAAAGGGCCGATGGAACAAGCATCCTGCTCAAACAGCCCCATGTGGTGGAAGCCCTCTGCATCGGGTGCGGGATCTGTGAATATGTCTGCCCGGTAGAGGGTGCGGCCGCCATACGGGTATTTGGAAAAGATGAAAGAAGAAGCTGAGGAGAATTGAGTGAAAGCACTGATCATAGCTGCCCACGGCAGCAGGAAAAATGAATCCAATATGGAAATCGCATCCCTGGCGGATCGCCTGTCCAAAAAGGCCACCGGGTCATTTGATGCGGTGGAATTTGCTTTTTTGCAGTTTGCAGAACCGCTCCTGGAAAGCAAAATTGACGAGCTGGCCGCCCTGGGGGCAAAAAAAATCATTATCTTTCCTTTTTTTATTGCTGCGGGAAGCCATATCCGGGTAGATATTCCCGAGGTGGTGAAAAAGGCAAAGGCGGCCCATGGCGATATTGAATTCAGCGTAACCGACCATCTGGGGAAAATTCAGGCCATTGAAGAGATTATTCTGAGGGAAGTCATGGGCTAATGAGGATTCTTCATCTCATCAGCCAGACCCCGGATTTCACCGGCAGCGGGAAATATATCCGGGAAATCATCGGCCGGAGCGGGTGGAACGGCCATGAAAATTTCCTGGTGGCCGGGGTCCAGGCAGGGTTTAAACTCCCGGAAACCCTTGTGCCTGAAGATCATTGCATCTTTGTCCAATTTGACGGGAAAGACCTGGCCTGGCCCGTCCCCGGCATGAGCGACGTCATGCCCTATCCGAGCACGGTTTTTTCCAGCCTCTGCCAAGCCGATATGACCATGTACCAAGAGGCCTTCAAGGGAAAGATCCGGGAGGCCCTGGAGATGTTCAGGCCCCATATCCTGCACACCCATCACCTCTGGGTGGTCTCGGCCCTGGCCCGGTCCCTGGCCCCCCATATTCCCATGGTCGCGACCTGCCACGGCACCTGCCTTCGCCAGCATTATCTGTGCCCGGAGGTGGGCCGCGCCATTACGCCGGATCTTGCGAAAATCGACAGGGTCATTGCCCTAGGCCTGGATCAGAAAGAAAAGATCACGGCCGCCATTAAGGTTGATCCTTCCCGGATAGATGTCATCGGCGGCGGGTATAACGAGGCCTGTTTTTTCTATGCGCCCAAGGTCTTTGAAGGAACCGTGGAGATTTTATATGCGGGAAAACTCAGCGCTGCCAAAGGCGTGCCCTGGCTTTTAAAGAGCCTGGACCGGATAAAGGACCGGCCTTTCCGCCTTCATATCGCCGGCAACAGCACGGGCCGGGAACTGGAAGCCTGCCTGGCCCTGGCCCAAGCTCTGGGAGAAAAGGCCGTCCATCACGGCCCCTTGAGCCATGAAAACCTGGGAGAACTCATGCGGCGCTGCCACGTCTTTGTCCTGCCCTCCTTTTTTGAAGGCCTTCCCCTGGTCCTGATGGAGGCTCTGGCGTCGGGGTGCCGGATCATCACCACGGCCCTGCCCGGGGTCGGGGAAATCCTCGGCACCGGCGAAAATCCCATGGTCAGCCTCATCCCCCTTCCACAACTGAAAACCATTGATACCCCCCACAAAAAAGATGAGGAGCCCCTTGAAATTCAGCTTGCCGAAATCCTGAGCAGGGTCATGGATGAGGTCATGCACAAGGCGGAACCGGACCTGGGCTATATCCGGTCCGCCGTCACCCCCTATACCTGGGAAAAAATTTACAAAAAGGTTGAAGCGGTTTATACTGGGTTGGTATCTGCAAAGTAAAAAAAATTAGAAGGCTTTATGACGATTCGAAAAAAAATATTGGGTGTGATTTTCTCCCTTTTCATCGTGGTGGGGATCCTTATTTATGCCATTAACCGGTTTTGGCTGATCAACGGCTATATTGAACTGGAAACCCGGGATATGATCAAGACAACGGGCCAGGTGTCCGGGCGGATGGAAGCGGATTTGTCCGCCTTGAAAAGGACGGTTGGCGACTGGGCGCCCTGGGATGATACCTATCAATTTATCCGGGATTTAAATGGGTCCTATATTGAAAATAATCTCATGTATTCCACCCTGGCCAATCTTAACCTTAATTTCATGCTTTTTGTGGATACAAAGGGAAGGATCAAATTTCTCAGGGCCATTGATCTGGAGAACGAAACCCTCCTGGATGAAAAAGAAGAAGGCTATGCCCGGCTCCTGGAACAATATCCGATACTGTTGAGAAATGAGGCCCAACAGGAGATCGTTTCAGGATATGCCCTATTCAACGATCATATTGTTCGTCTCTGTTCGGCCCCGATTATGACGAGCCAATTTCAAGGGCCGGTCATGGGAACCCTGGTCATGGGAAATTATATCAACTCCCGTGAAATAGACCGCCTTGAAGAGAATTTGAAAATCCCCCTGGAAATCGAAAAGATCCGGCCCGGCAACCCCGGCCCGGATTTCTCAGAAGGGGAGACCCGGTCCATGGGCAACCGATTTTTGATCGACCGGCCCGATAGAAATAGGATTATTTCATCCATCGTATTTGAAAGCCTGTCCAAAGACCCCCTGTTTATCCTGGAAGTGAAAAAGGACAGAGATATCTATCTTCAGGGCGAGCAGACCCTGATTTACCTCCTGGTGTCCCTTGGAGGGGTGGGTTTGGTCTTTATGATGGCCGTATTGGTGTTCCTTGAAAAAACAGTCCTTTACCGGTTACACAGATTGAGCACGGATGTTAAAACGATTACCCGCCAGGGTCATGGACGGGACCGGGTCCTGTTGAGCGGAAAGGATGAAATCGCTTCCTTATCCCTTGATATCAACCAGATGCTGGAAAAATTGCGAAAAAATGAAAAACGTTATCATACCCTGTTTGAATCTGCCAGTGATCCGATCCTGCTGCTGAAGGAAGATATTATCGTGGACTGCAACCTGAAGGCCCTTGAATTCTTCGGGTGCGAAAAAAGCCAGATGATCGGAAAGAATCCGGGTCTTTTTTCTCCTGAACGGCAGTCGGACGGCGAGCCGTCCATCCTGAAATTCAGAAAGATCATTGAAACCTCTCTTGCTAAGGACGTTTTCCTTTTGGAATGGCTGTATTTGAACAAAGACAATACCGTTCTTGAAACTGAAATGAATCTGGCCCGTATTGACCTGCCGTCGGGAAACCATATCCAGGCCATCATCAGAGACATCACCGAGCGAAAACAGTCGGAAGCGGATCGATTAAATGCCCAGAAAATAGCCGACGACCAGGAAAAATTTGCCCTGGTGGGCCGTATCGCAGGGAAGATGGCCCATGATTTTAATAATATTCTGGGCGTTATCATGGGCAATGCAGAACTCTCCCTGATGGATTGTCCCCACGATAGGACAAGACAAACCCTGGAATTGATTTTTGAACAGACCCGCCGTGGGAAAAACCTGACAAAGAACCTGGTGGCCTTTGCCAAGGACCAGGAACCCAAGCAGGAGTTTTTCAGCATCAACGACAAAATAGACCTTGTTTTGAACCTCATGAGAAAGGATCTGGAAGGCATTGAGGTGGTGACGGAAAAAGGCCGAGATATGCCGGAACTGCTTGCAGATCCCGGAATGATCGAGCATGCGCTGATCAACCTGATCCAGAATTCAATCCATGCCCTGAGTTTGACCGAATCTCCTTGCATCACCCTTAGAACCTACAGCCGTGAAGACCAGGTCTGCTTTGAAATTGAGGATAATGGATGCGGAATCCCAGAGGAAAACCTGGACAAAATCTATGAACCTTCTTTTACCTTAAAGGGAAGCAAGGATATTTCGGGCTCATATAAAGCCGGGATTAAGGGCACAGGCTATGGGATGTCCAACATAAAAAAATATATTGAGCAGCACAAGGGCAATATTTCAGTTGAATCAAAACCGGGCGCAGGAACCCAATTCACCATCAGCCTGCCCGTCATCGTGCAGGCATTGACCGTTGAAGAGAAAACAAAGATCCAAAAGGGCAGGGCCTGTTTTGAGAAATATATCCTTCTTGTGGAAGATGAAACAGACATTGCAGAGGTACAGTCCAGAATATTGATGCAGGACCCCTGTAACCACAAAGTGGACCTTGCCGGGGATGGCCCGACGGCCATGGATTTGTTTGAACGAAATCCCTATGATCTTGTCAGCCTGGACTATGTTCTTCCGGGAGATATGAACGGGATGGATGTCTATCACCATATCCGGTCCCTCAACAAAACCGTCCCGATCCTGTTTATTTCAGGCAATATAGAATTTTTAGAATCCATCAAAGACCTGAGGCAAAAGGACCCCTGTATTGATCATCTGTCCAAGCCTTGCCAGAATAAGGAGTATATAGACGCGATCAGCCGTTTATTTGAAAGGGCCTGGACAGGGTAACCCGGAACTCTGGTTTCAAGGGGACGATCCCCTTTTATCACAAAAAACAAAGGCAGGCATATGAAGGAATCCCTGATATATTTTTCCGAAGCACGGGTTCAAGAGGTCGCCCAAAAAATGAAAGAAGTGGGCCGGCAATACGAACAATTGTTTACAGACCTGGGACGCCAGATGTTCTCAGACATGGCGGACCTCGATGATGCTTCGGAAATGATGGCCCTTTGCACCCGGCACGTGGACCAGGCCCTTTCCGCCTTTGGACAAAATTTTCCCGATGTCTCCCCCGTCGCCTGCACCAAAGGCTGCTGCCACTGCTGTTCCTTTCCCGTTGAATGCCCGCCCCAGGTGGCCATCGATATCGCCCGGTATCTCCGCGCAAAGGAAACCGCCGCCGGTCTGGATCTGCTCCGCTGCAAGCTGGCCCAAGACATGAAGGACCGGAAGCCGCCGCTGTACAGGGCCAAATGCCCGTTTCTCAATGCTGAAAACCTGTGTTCCATCTATGAAAATCGGCCCCTGGCCTGTCAATGCTTTACCTCGCCGGACCCTGCCCAATGCGAGAAATCCGTTGCCGACGGCCGGGATATTTCCCAGCATCCCCTGCGCCACCGCATTTATCAGGCCGCCACCACCATGCTGCTGGCCTGCGCCAAAAAGCAGGGCCGGGCCCATGACCAGGTGATGTTTATCCCTGCGCTTCTGTCAATCCTGGAGATTGAGGGAAAGGATGGGCTCTGGCAGGGGTACATTGTTTAGAATACGGCATCCACGTGTCCATAGGCTTAAAAAAAGGATGTAAAAATTTAACAAAAGTCTTAAACATAGGGGAGCGTATGAAGATTTTTGGTTTAGCATTCCTGCTGCTATTTGGTGCAGTCGTATTATCGGGTTGCTTCCGTCATGATTCTGCTGCTGATGCCGGCCGACAGACGGTCAAGACCGGTTATGCGCCGGTTAATGGTCTTCAAATGTATTATGAGGTCCACGGCACTGCGAATCCTACCCGTCCGCCGCTCGTGCTGCTGCACGGTGGCGGCGACACGATTATGACCTCCTTCGGCCGCATCTTGCCGGAGCTTGCACGTGACAGGCAGATCATCGCTTTCGAGCAGCAGGGCTATGGACACACGGCGGACATCGCCGGTCGGCCATTCAGCTTCGAACAGTCGGCAGACGACACATCTGCGTTGTTGAACTACCTGCACATTGAAAAAGCGGATTTCTTTGGCTTCAGTAATGGCGGCACCATCGCGTTGCAGATGGCGATCCGGCATCCTGAATCCGTGCGCAAACTCATATCGGCATCGACCTTGGCCAAGCGTGACGGCGCCTATCCTTGGCTTTGGGATGCGATGGCTAAGGCCACATTAGAGAATATGCCAAAGGAATTGCAGGAAGAGTATCTCAAAGTCGCTCCCCACCCTGAGAATCTACGGCTATTTCACGACAAGGCTGCCCAACGCATGCGCGACTTTAAGGACATTCCGGCTGACGCCCTCCGTGGCATCACTGCACCGGCGCTTGTCATCGTCGGAGACGCCGATGTGATCCGCCCCGAACACGCCGTGGAGATGTTCCGGACCCTTCCGCATACTCAACTTGCCGTACTCCCTGGAACCGGTCACATGAAGGTTACGTCGCACACAGAATGGTTGGTACCGATGATCAACGAGTTTCTCGACGCACCGGCTGAGAACGGAGGCAAACCATGAGCGCAAAGAAGATCATGAATACCCATGTCGTACTTATCCGCGGCATCAACGTCGGCGGCAAGAATAAAGTGCCGATGGCAGACTTGAAAGAATGTTTGGAACGGCTGGGCTTTTCCAATGTTTCAACTTATATTGCCAGTGGGAATGCCATCTTGGAATCCGGCAAAGACGTTGATCAGATAAGCGCTTGGATTGAAGAGGCGCTGCCTGAAAGCTTTGAGCTTGATGACGAGCGCATCAGGGTATTGGTGTTGACTCGCGATCAGTTCCAAGCCGTCATCGACAACAAGCCTGAAGGCTTTGGGGAGCAGCCGGAGAAATATCATAGTGATGTGATCTTTCTGATAGGCATTGATTCAGCCCAGGCTATGCCCGTATTCAAACCCCGAGAGGGAGTCGACAAGGTCTGGCCGGGTAATGGTGTGATCTACTCCCAGCGCCTCAGTTCTCAACTTACCAAGAGCAGATTTAGCAGAATCACGTCAACTCCGGAATACAAGCTCATGACGATCCGGAGCTGGAACACCACAACAAAACTATTGGAAATGACTGATAGAAGGAGCCGCCAATAAAGGCATAAATGAAAGAAACAATGGTAGATACGAAAGTGACCTATACGCTGGAACATGGCGGCAGGTTTTTTATTGTTGAAAATGTCCCGGCGCGGGAGTGTAAGGGGACCGGGGAGCAGTTCTTCGCTCCTGAGACGGTTGAGCATATCCAAGGCATCATCAAAAGCCGGAAAAGGCCGGACAGAATGATCGAAACTCCCGTATACAATTATGCGTGAGGCTGCTGTCCCGTCAATCCGATTTTTTTACGGATAATACCCTGGTCCAAATATCGGCACAGGAATTTCAGCGCCGAAAGTCCTTTTCTACAGAGAAACAGTCAACGACCCGTTCCTTCGGCATTTGAATTCTGCCGTCATCCATGCTGAACCAAATGGCAAAGACGGCCTTCGGTTTTTGTACACATAATGCCGGATTAATCATTTGCAGACCGATGAAAACAGTGCTATGAAATTTGCAATCCGCTGGTCTATGTTTGGTCGGATAATGTTCAGATTGTATGGCTTTTACAGCCCTGTTCATTAACTTGATGAGCGGGTGCTGAGTAGCCATTCATCACGCTGATCAAGTCGACGGCAGATAGTTAAACAAAGTTAATTGTTTTGCGACTTATCAGCGGGCTTTTTAACATTCAATATACAAGCTGAGACTTAAATGGACCTTCCCAAAAGATCCTTGCAGCATATTTCGGAAACTAACTCATATAGAATATTCGAAGATAGCCTTCCCGAGCATTGGATTGTTCGTGAAGTCACAGGAAGAGATTACGGAATTGATTGCTATGTTGAATTGTTAAGCAACAATCATCGCTTAACAGGTGATTTAGTTTCTTTTCAGATAAAAAGCAAAAAAAATATCAAATGGAATAAGAATGGAACATTCAAACTTACTGGTATCAAAGAGTCTACTGTAAACTATTGGTATAAGTTTTCTGTACCTGTTTTTATTTGTTTAGTAGACACAATTGCGAAAAAATCCTATTTTTTATCTCTAAAAAAGTATATTAGAGAACATTTTGATCTGTATCTAAACGAATATAAAATTTCATTTTTATTCAACAAAGAAAATGAACTTTCAAAAACTTCAGATTCTTTAAATAAATTCATATATCAATATTTCTTTGACAATCGTTATGAGATTCTTGCCAGAGATATCGTTAGCTTTATTTCGAATTATCATGCTTATAAAGTTTTTTTGAAAACTCATATTGGCCGGGACTTTTTTTTAGGTCTTGAGAGGGAAACAATATTATATCTCCAACAAACATACGATCATTTGAAGTCTCTTTGCATGTACTTTGAAATCGATTGGGATCTCAATGATTTTGAATCGTATAAGGTAAAAAATGAGAACTATGATTTATATGAGTCCCAGGCTTCAACAATCGCTTCTTTGCTTGTGGGGAAGTTAAAACCTTTATTTATCAAAATACAAAAACACATTTGTGAAAAAGAGCAAACATATTGGTTATGCAGAGACAATATGCTTTCAAATTTTTTGTACAACATCACTGATGAAAGTGAGATTTATGGGAGAGAATGATAATAAATGAGCGAACGGGATCCTTCCGCTGAGATTCAGGCCCCGTGACCTATAGCGTCAAATTTTATAATATGTTTCCATTCCCAATGATTAACCGTTTCAGATAATCCCGGTGCCTGCCAGAATATCCAGCCCGCCGTGGAAAACGGGCCGCCATTGAAGTCTGAGCAGGGGCCGGGCCAGGGAGAAAAAATCCCTTTGGCAAAACCAATAAAGTCCTGGATCGGAAACTTTTTCTTGTATTTTGTTTTCCATAGGGTTAAAAGTATCTGATCGGAAACTTTTATATGGACAACACATTGAACCCTTCGACTAAAATCAACAGCCCTGAAGAATTGGGACAGTATCTGCTCAAGGCCCGCAAATCCCTGAAATTAACCCAGAAAGAGATCTCTGAGTTTGCCGATGTCGGCAGAAAATTTATCATAGAAATTGAAAAGGGTAAGGCAACGGCCCAGCTTGGGAAAGTATTTGAATTGCTGAACAGTCTGGGCCTTGAACTTCATCTGGTCAAGCGCGGAGAAAGCTGATTTTGGAAATTTTGAATGTTTTTTTCGGGCAGGTCCGGATCGGCTCCTTAAGCATTAACAGCAGGCGGCGGTTTTCATTTGAATATTCCAGGCAATGGCTCGAATCTCCGGAAGCTTTCCGGATTTCGGTTTCTTTACCCCTGCAGGAAGGTGCTTTTCCCCATGACACTGTGAAATCTTTTTTTGCCAATCTGCTGCCGGAATCCGCCGTCAGAAAATTAATCTCAAAACAGCTCGGGATTTCGGATAAAAATGATTTTATGCTTCTCAAACGGCTCGGGGGGGAGTGTGCAGGAGCCATATCCATTCTGCCTGAGCCGGAAATGCCGGAATCGCCGGACCAATATCAATATCTCCCCCTGTCGGATGAGCAGTTAACGGACATCATCATGCAGATCCCAAGACGCCCTTTGCTTGTAGGCCGGGAAGGGATCCGGATGTCTCTTGCAGGCGCTCAGGAAAAACTGGCGCTTTTCCATAAAGAGCCGGATTTTTATATTCCGATGAATGGTGCGCCGAGCAATATTATCTTGAAACCCGCCATGGCACATTTTCAGGGGTCTGTTGAAAACGAATGCTTTTGTATGATGCTTGCGGGCTCTGTCGGTTTGAATGTTCCTCCTGTTTCAATTGTTCGAAGGGGGTCCCAAAAGACTCTGGTGGTAAAAAGATATGACAGGCGTTTCGATAATGGTGTGCTGCAACGGATTCACCAAGAGGATTTCTGCCAGGCCCTGGGGCTGTCCCATGAATTGAAATACCAGGCCGATGGAGGGCCGGGCCTTAAGGCGTGCTTTGATCTTGTCCGGGGCTATTCTGCAAATCCGGTTAAAGATCTTCAGCAATTGCTGGAATGGGTGTTTTTTAATATCCTGATCGGCAATATGGATGGGCATGCAAAAAATCTGTCCCTGATGTATCAGGGAAAACAGATCCGGTTGGCCCCTTTTTACGACATGATGTGTACGGATATCTATGAAGACCTGTCACAGAAACTTGCCATGAAAATAGGAGGGGAAAAAAGGCCGGAGTGGATCATGGAAAGGCACTGGGAAACATTTGCAGAGGAAATAAAGATAGGCAAGGCCGTCCTCCGGAAAAGATTAACGGATTTTTGTCTTAGATTGGTCAGCCGGATTGACACTGCCCATACAGATTTTGCCGGTCAATATCAAACCGGCGGCTTGCTCGATGATGTCATAGCAAGGATCAAGAAACGAACGGAAGGAACGCTCAAGATCATCAGCGTCAGATAACCCCGGTTCCGGCCAGAATATCCAGCCCGCCGTGGAAAATGGGCCGCCATTGAAGTTTGAGCAGGGGATGGGGCAGGGCTTCCTTTGAAGGAAGGATGATGCCCAGACGCCAGCCTTTAAAATCAGACAGCAGTTTTTTTTCGATCTCCCGGTACAGGGCCTTGGGGTCGGTTTTTTCCCCAAGCCGTTTGCCGTAGGGCGGGTTCAGCATGATCACTCCTTTTTTTTCGGAAGCGGTCAGGGGCGGGGTCAGGGAGAAAAAATCCCTTTGGCAGAGGTCAATGGTTCGGCAGAAATCATGGGCCGAGATATTCTGCTGCATCACGGCCAGAGCCGATGCATCCATGTCCGAGGCAAAAATTTGTTTTTCGGACAGGATGATCCGGTTTTCCCGGGCCTGGTCTTTCAGACGGGCAAAGGTTTTGGGGCTGAAGCCGGGCCAGGACTCAAAGGCAAAGGTCCGGAAAAGGCCGGGGGGAATCCCGGCCTTGATCATGGCCGCCTCAAGGGAAAAGGTGCCGGACCCGGCCATGGGGTCCAGAAGGATGTCCGATGCTGAAAACCCGGCCCAAAAGAGCAGGGCAAAGGCCAGGTTTTCCCGCAGGGGGGCGGGGGTCACTTTTTCCTTGAGGCCCCGCTTGAACAGGAGGTCTCCGGTGCTGTCCAGGGAGATGTGGAATTCATCATGGTCGGCCCGGATATACACGGTCTGGGTGGAACGCTTGTCCGCCGTAAACCCGGTCCCGGATGCCAGTTGGTCCAGGATGAGGGCCTTGCAGCGCCCGGCAATGGCATCGGAATGGTAAAGCCTTGATTTATGGGCGGTGACCGAGAATTTAAGATCACTGTTTTCCGGCAGGAAGAGGTCAAAATCCATGGCCCGGATCTTTTTTTCCAGCTTTTCAAAGGAATCGGCCTTGAACCGGCCGATCCGCATCAGGATCCGGGACGGGCTCCGCAGATTGAGGTTCAGGGCGGCGGCATCGGAAAGCCTGCCCCGGAATTCAATGCCGCCGTCAACCGCCTTCAGGCGGGCTTCAGGAATCCCGGCCCCAAGTATTTCGGCCCGGCAGACCTTTTCCAGGCCCGGGGAGCAGACGATGAAAAAATCGTGCTCCCGGCCCCTGACCCGTCGTTTCACTCTTTTCTCAAAGGCGGTGGATTCCATTTACAGTCTTGCCTTTATCATGGTTTTTCTTTTTATAATTTATCGAGGGCGCAGCGGATGAGCTTTTCCGTGGACTGAAAGGAAATGCATTCATCGGTGATGGACACCCCGTATTTCATGGCTTTCAGATTGCCGTCGCATTTTTGGCAGCCTTCAAAGAGATTGCTTTCCAGCATGAGGCCCACAATGGCGGTATTGCCGTCCAGGCGCTGATCCAGGGCACTTTTAAAGACAAAGGGCTGGCCCGTGCATTTTTTTCCCGAATTGTCATGGGAGCAATCGATCACCACGGCGTCCAGGAGGTTTTTCCGGCTGAGTTTTTCCCGGGCCTTGCCGATGGAGACGGGGTCGTAATTGGGACTGGGGCCGCCCCTCAGGACCAGGTGGCCGAAGGGATTGCCCGTGGTGCAGACCACGCAGGCCCGGCCTTCGGGGTTGATGCCCAGAAAGGTCTGGGGCGTGCCCGCGGCGGTGATGGCATTGACGGCGGAATCCAGGCTTCCGTCGGTGCTGTTCTTGAATCCCACGGGCATGGAAAGGCCGCTGGCCAGTTCCCGGTGGGTCTGGGATTCGGTGGTCCTGGCGCCGATGGCCACCCAGGTGAGGAGCCCGTCAATATACTGGGGGGTGATGGGGTCTAAAAGCTCCGTGGCCGTGGGCAATCCCATGCGGTTGATGTCGATGAGAAGGGATCTGGCCTGTCTCAGCCCCTCATCCACATTGTGGGATTCGTCCAGGAAGGGGTCGTTGATGAGGCCCTTCCACCCCACCGTGGTCCTGGGTTTTTCAAAATAGACCCGCATGATGAGGTTGATCTTGTCTTTGACCTCTTCTCTCAAGGCGTTCAGCTTTTCAGCATATTCCAGGGCCGCATCAATGTCGTGGATGGAGCAGGGGCCTGCAATCACCAGGAGGCGGGGGTCCCGCTTCTGCAAGATGGCTTCCACATCTTTCCGGCCCTGGATGACGACTCGTGCAAGGTCATCGGTAATGGGCAGTTCTTTTTTGATGTCGGCCGGTGAGATCAGGGGTTTAAAGGCTTTTACATTAATATCATAGGTCTGTTTCATGGTCTTCTCCTTTTTTAGGATAGTGCAGGATTCAGACAAATGCCGGGGGCTGGAAATAAAAAAAGCCGCAGGCTTGTCTGCCTGCGGCTTTATGTTAATTAACGTTAACGCCGGACAGGCAGACCCGTATAATAATAATATACTGAATAAGAATAAGATCTGTCCGTCAAGCTGTATTTCATCTGTTTTCTCCCTTTAGGGTCCACATAGACCATAGATTTTTTCCCAAGTCAAGGGATTTGATAGACGTTTGCATTTTATTCTTCGGGAGCCACCCTGCCCCTCAGATTTTTGATCCGTCCGTGCTTTGATTTTTCATCCAGCCGTTTTTTTCCGGCGGCTTTGGAAGGCCGGGTGGGCTTTCTTTTTTCAGGAACAACCATGGACTTGAGGATCAATGCCAGGAGACGCTTGACCGCATCCTCCCGGTTCTTATCCTGGCTCCGGAAGCGCTGGGCCTTGATAATGATGACCCCGTCCTTTGAAATCCTCCGGTCGCTCATGGCCGATAAAGCTTCTTTTATCCAGCCGGGAAGGCTTGAGCGGTGAATATCAAACCGCAAATGGACGGCGCTGGAGACCTTGTTGACGTTCTGTCCCCCGGCCCCCTGGGCCCGGATGGCCTCAAAACGGATTTCCGTTTCGGGTATGCTGATCTCATCGGATATAAATAACATCTCTGCCTGCTCTTTTTGTATCTAAAGTCTTGATCATAGAAAATAATGATTGAAAACAAAAGAAGAATCTGTCTTCATTTAACCGGACAGGCTATTTGACATTTAATATAGGGAGGATAGAGATGCCCTTTACATTTCTTCTGGTGGATGATGAACCGGAACTCATCGAGACCCTGGCCCAGAGGCTTCGCCACCGGGGCTATGAGGCGCATTGCCTTTTTTCCGGGAAAGAGGCCCTGAAACGGCTTGAGGATGATCACAGCATTGACATTGTGGTCCTGGATATCCGGATGCCGGAATATGACGGCGTTGAAACGGTCAAGGAATTGAAGAAAAAGCATCCCCTGGTGGAAGTCATCATGCTGACAGGCTATGCAGACGTTCAATCCGCGGTTGAGACCATTCAATATGGCGCCTTTGATTATTTGACAAAGCCCTGTGACATTGATCTTCTGATTTCCAAGGCGGAAAAGGCCTATTCGAGAAAAAAAGAGCGGGAGGCCAGGATTTTCGACATCCGGACAAAACCCTATATCACAAAACAGGAACGGGACGCGATGATTTCCGGTGTGCTGAAAGGCTGAGAGCTGTTTTTTAGGTCAATTGAAGGAACGAGAGCTTTCCCATGGTTTTATAATCCGTAAGGTCGCATTGGATCGGGGTAATGGAGACGCAGTTATGGGCCAGGGCATGGAGATCCGTATCGATTTCCCCGTCGTTCCGGCTGACAGTGCCGTACCAGTAATAAAACCTGTTTTTAGGATCGAGGCGTTTTTCAAACTGTTTTGACACATTTTCCTGGGCCTGGCGGGTGATGCGGACGCCCTGGACCGTATCCATGGGAAGGTCCGGGGCATTGATGTTCAGAAAGGTCCTGTCCGGCAGGTCGAAATCATGGATTTTTTCCGTAAGTCCTGCAATAAATCCGGACATTCCTTTAAAATCCATTGAGTTTTCTGATTTCCGGATGGAGACCGCAATGCTGAAGATCCGGTTCAGTGCCCCTTCCCGCGCCGCCCCCACCGTGCCTGAATAATTGATGTCCACCCCGGTGTTGCAGCCGGGATTAATGCCTGAAATGATCAGGTCCGGCTTGGACGGGCAGAGTTCAAACAGCCCGAGTTTCACACAGTCGGCCGGGGTTCCGGTGATGCCGTATCCCTGCCTGCCGTTGTCCAGGGGGATGGTATGTATCCGCATGGGCTGGTTCAGGCTGATGCCGTGGCTCACGGCGCTTTTTTCCCTGTCCGGTGCGATCAAAAGGACATCGTGGTCGGCGCTCAGGGCCTCATAAAGGGCCAGGATGCCCGGCGCATTGTATCCGTCATCGTTTGTCAGAAGAATTCTCATGGCTGTAATTTTGGGTGTTTATCCGGGTTTTGTCAAGGCATTGATCCTGAATTTCGGCTTGACTCGTCAATGAAACCCGTTGCGTTTCTTGCAAAAATTGGATTTTTGTGGGTAAGGTTAAAAAAAATATAAAGGCGGATTTTTATGAAAACCTATAGAAAAGAACTCTGGTTCAACATCCCGACAAGGCGGGCGTTTGTCAATATTACCCCGGAAATCCGGCGCTGCATCGATGAGAGCGGGATTCAGGAAGGCTTGGCGCTGGTCAACGCCATGCATATCACGGCCTCGGTTTTTATCAATGATGATGAAGCCGGGCTCCATCATGATTATGACTGCTGGCTGGAAAAGCTGGCCCCCCATGAACCGGTTTCCCAGTACCGCCACAATGTGGGCGAAGACAATGCCGATGCCCACATGAAGCGGCAGATCATGGGCAGAGAGGTTGTGGTGGCGGTTACAAAGGGCGAGCTTGATTTCGGCACCTGGGAGCAGATTTTTTACGGTGAATTTGACGGCCGGAGAAAAAAACGGGTCCTGGTCAAAATCATCGGAGAATGATTACCAAACCGATTTAAGGCGTCAGGGTCATCTTTGCCGTTTCATGCGCATCAATGGCCTGGTCGCTGAACCACCAGTATTTTTTCTCGCCGGACATGAAGGCTTCTACCTGGTCCTTCTGGTGGGGGTGAAAGGTTCTGCCGGTCACCCCGCCGGGCAGGACGGCCAGGATTTTGTCATTGTCCGAGAAATCCGCCACCATGCGCAGGGAGGCGCAATGGGTGACCTCAAAGGGTTTGTCATAATCATACCATCCCCGGTAAAGGGTTTCCCCGGACCCGCCCGCAGGCATGGGGCCGGACCCGAGCAGGGCCTTGCCTGCCCCGCTTCGCCGGATGGGGTTCACCAGTTCCAGGGTGTGCACCTTTCCCCATTGCCATTTTTCAGGGTCGGGCCCCAGGAGGGGCTCCAAAAACCGCCTTGCCTCCAGGGCCGCCAGGTGAAACAGGTCTTCCATGGATTCGGTTTTATCCGTTGTCCGGACATCGTCAAACCAGGGGGAATCCCCGCTTAAAATCATCTGCTCCATTTTTTCCTGCCAGAAATACCAGTTGTTCAGAAGGGTCATGGCCTTTTCCGGGCCCAGGTCGTCTTCAAACACCTCCATGGCGAAAAACCGGTAAACGGACTGGAAGACAGCGGGTGCGGCTTTCCGGGGATCATCGGTGAGATCCCAGTCCGAGAGAATTTTGCCCAGGGCTTGGGTATCCTCATATTTCAGCAGGATTCCCGCCATGACGGGGGAAAGGCGCTGGGCCATGAGGTTTTTGATATCCCGCTGATAACCCCATAAATCATCAATGGATTTTTTTCCCGGTTCCGCCATGAGTTCCGCAATCCTCCGGTACCGGTAGGAAGGAGCAAAATAGGAGGAATAATAATAGGGAAAGTCGTGGGGAATGGTTTTCTGGTTGCAGGTGGCCAGCCAGTTTTTTTCCGGATTCATGGCCGAGGGCATCTGGTCTGCCGGGATCCAGCCGGTCCAGTTGTCAATGGAATCCTTTACCGGAAAGGGAAAGGTGCCGTCGCCGGTGGAGCGGATGGGGATTTTTCCCGAGGCCTGGAACCCGATATTGCCGTCGGCATCGGCAAAGACCCAGTTAAAACAGCCCATGGGAACCTGTTTTAAGGCGGCGGCCAGTTCTTGGCTGTTTTTGGCGGTCAGCACATTCATGAGACCGATGGACGGTTCCATGGATTCGGCCGGGGCAAAGCGCAGGCTGATGAGTTTGTCCGTGGCGTATCCTTCCAGGGCCTGGGAAACAACGGGCCCCCTCCGGGTGGACCGGATGGTGACCGTCTCTTCCCTGAATCCGTTGGGCGCTGCCTTATCCTTTATCTTCAGGGTTTCCGTTATCCGTTCAAAGGGGATGGAGGTTTGGCCTTCCAGGTAATGGGCCGGGTTCTGCGGGTCAGGGGTTTCGATATAGAGGTCCTGCATGTCTCCGTAATTATTGGTGGCGGACAGGGCGATATGCCCGGTCCTTCCCACGGACATGCCCGGGATTCCGGCGATGTTCACCCCGACGGCCCTGAACTCCGGGGTGATGAGTCCCATGGGGTACCAGACGCCCGGCAGGATCCGCGGGTCCAGGTGGGGGTCACCGCAGAGAACCGCCTTGCCAGTGGCGGACAGAGCCGGGGATATGGCCCAGTTATTGCTCCCGGCGCGAAGAGGGCGAAGGAGGGGATCATCGGCGAGAGCCTCCGGGCCGGCGGGCAGTGAAGCCGAAAGGGCCTCCCTTGGCGGCATCTTAAATACCCCGGTATCGTTGGGGTCATCGGCATTGATATTCACGGGCATGAGCCGGGAGGCGGCTTCAAATCCCAGGGTTTCCAGGAGCATCTGGGCCGTGATTTCCGTGCCCAGATTGGCGGCCGTGGAATAGCCCATATAATAAAGAACCCCCACGGAATCGGCCACGGTCCATTTTTCAGCCTGGATCCCGGCCAGCTTGAATTCCGCATGGATATCCTCCGGGCAGACGTCGATAAAGGCATTGATGCCGTTCACATAATTTTGGAAAAAGGCCCTGGTCTTCTCATCCAGGATCTGTTCCTGTTTTTGGGCCATGCGGTAAAGGCCGATGGTTTTCATTCGGATATCCAGGTTTTTCGCCATTGGTCCGGCCAGTTCACAGACCCTTCCCTGGATGAAAAGCCGGGTCACCTGCATCTGGAAGAGCCTGTCCTGGGCCGTGACAAAACCCTGGGCCAGGATCGCATCCGCTGTGTTGTTCGCATGAACATAGGCCATGCCGTTTTCATCCCGCTGGATCAGGACCTTGTCCTTCAGACCCTGAATCTGAATTTCGCCGGTATTCTGGTAATCATTCAGGAAGGGCAGGCAGAAAAATGCAATGAGGCCGACGGCGGCTAAACAGATCAGAACGATAAAGCTGTAACGCAATCCCTTCATGTGTATCTCCCTTTTTCGGTAAGCGGTCTCAGAACCATAGAATAACGGCCGAGGGTTTGGGTGGAGCCAATGTGCGGACTCGAACCGCAGGCCTGCTCATTACGAGTAGTCTGACCAAACCTTTATTGGTGCATGTCTTTGGTCTGCTGTACGCATTTTTGTACTCAGTATAAGGGTTTTACAGCCCAAATTTTCCCATCTCTTCAATCATAAATTTTTCCATGACATGAGCATAAATTCTTGTGGTCGAGACATCAGAATGACCCAATACGCTTTGGATGACAGATATGCTTATTCCAGCCTCCAGCATTTCAGTTGCTGCCGTGTGCCTCATCTTGTGGAAGCTTGTGTTAGATATGCCACAAGCCCTGGCATATTTCTTAAAATAATGGGAATATGTGTCCGGGTGTGCCTGCCAGAAGACAGGACCTTTTTTTTGAACTTCTCCCATGGCTTCTTTCGCTTGAGGAACAAGTGGGATCGTTCTTTCCTGGTCGCCTTTCCCGATAACCCGGATTGTGAACCCGGCGAATTTCTCCCACCGTGCAGAGATTATCTCTGACCTCCGGCAGCCGGTAAACAATGCAAACCTGCAAACTCTATAAAATTTGAAATCTTTTTCTTTGATATATTCGAGCAATCGGGTTTTGTCATCTTTTCTCAAGATAACCGGAAGCCGTTTTGCAATTTTGTACTTTTTGAATTTAGGAACTGAATTGATAAAACCATCCGCCCTGGCCTTGTCGAACATGGCTTTCAAACGGATAATGTAAGTATTCAAAGTTATTTCTGAAAGCTTCCCCTTGATTTTATCCTTACGCTTTTGTTGATGTAGGTTTTTAAACCTTTCAATATCTGAGGTCGTTACCAAATTCAAATTCTTATCGCCTATAAATTCGACAAACATATTAACGGCGGTTATGTATCCTCTTTCCGATCCCCTGGCCCTAAAAGCTTTTTCTTCGAGAAATTCCTCTAAATATTCAGAGATTGTTTTGCTATTGCCTTTTTTTATTGAAATTATCTTTCGTTGGAAATATTGCTCAACTGCAAGGGTGGCTCTTTTTTTGGCGATGAAAGGATCTTTTGTTTTTAATGATCTACGTTGGTCCCTAATCAGCTCGATGTAATATATTCCATTGTCCCTTTGGAAGACACGGAAATCATGAATTTTGAAACTGTCCATTTCCATCTTATATATCCAATCCAGCCACAAGTTCAATGGCAAAATTTTCATCATCGTCTGGCTCGAATTGACTGGCCTGGTTAGCCCTGTATTTATCTATGGACCTTCTGTCAACGATCCATGGGGCAGTATCAAGGCTTTTGTCCTGGAATCCGATAACTTTTTTATTTTTTAACAGTTTGATCAGTTCTCGGGGGCTGATACTTGAATAAGCCGCAGCCTGTTTCAGCTTCATCCACCTGGGCTGAAAAGACAGCATGTCTGCTATTTTTGCAGCGATATATTCAAGGTCTCGTTCGTTCAATCATTTTTCCTGTAAAGAGTTTAGATACAGCTTTTTCCAGGTCCATTTCAAATTGCATTTTTAACGCCCCTTTTTTATATTTTGTATTATATATATTTTACCAAATGAAAAATATAATAACAAGTGTATATCAAAAACAATTTTAATTTCTGTAAAATCAAATTGAGTTAGACAGATATCAACAAAAAGACAATTCGATCTGATTGAACTTGAAAATCTTTGTTTCCCCATGATTTCCTTTGCCTTCACAACCGCTTAATATAAAAACAGACTCCCCAGGCATCAAGAACAAAACCGGTTCCTCCCTGAAGGGTCCCTCCCATTTTCTTCTTGACCCCTGGCTCCCTTGTTTAAAATTAAAAAGCGGGTTCAGGGCAGGGAAAATCTCATAAGAGAATATCGGCTGCGCCTTTTTATCTCCGATGGCTGCTTTTTGAAAAAGCAGAAAAACAAAAAGTTTAAACAGGACGATATCGATTGATCCGGTGTCATAATTTTAAAGCATCGTGAAAATGCTAATATATAATAATTATCAATAAAATCAAATACTTATTGACAGTTTGTATTTATTGTGGTATAAAGAAAGCATACTTTTTAAAGGTAAATAATCAGGATATGGATCTGCTTTGGCAGGGTAAAAGCAAAACCCGTAAATCGACAGATCCTGTATTCGCGAAATGCTTAAAACAAAAAAGGATTCTAAAAATGAAACAAAACCTACTTTTTATAAGCTTGATGTTTCTTCTTATGCTCTTCACCACCGGCTGCATCAGTGTAAAAAAGATATCCGATAATTCATATACATTGGATTTGAGCAAAGTCCCTTATGTTGAACAGGAAAAATGGCACTCTAATTATGGAGAATTGTCCTTGATGAAACACCGGATCTCATCCGGATACATTCTTGCGGGTAAAGGATTTAAAAATGACATTGAATTAACCTGTAAAAAGATAACGAAAACGGAAATCTACCGGTTAAACGGGTTTGACCTTATAAGGTTTGAAGGGATTACGGACAAGGGTAAATCCATTGAAGAAATCGTCACGATTTCCAGTTCCAATGTCATCAGGACTATCCTTGATGGTGCAAAAAGCAGAATAATCTATAAAAAGGCTCCGGGATTCAAATCATTAATACGGGGGGAGCTGCCGGGATCATTCGACGATAGCTCGTATTATGTTTTTGGGGAAAAAAATCATTTCGGGCCATTACCTCCCGGCAAACTTGGAGATGAGAATATGGAATTTTTCCAAAATTTCTATTTGGAGGGAACGAACGAAAATAACCTTCCTATATCAAAAATGCCTTCTTCCACGGAGGTTAAAAAACCTGAACCCATGAAAAAAGAATCATATAAAACCCTCTCAACCACCAATGAAGATGTAATCCCCGGGGATGAAATCCGGATCACGAACCAGGCCCGGAAAATTAAGATCAAGATGGACTAAAAAACCCTGACAATTCAAAAAGGATTTTTTAAAAAAATGCCAATGACACCTCAACAATTAAAAAGACAAAAGAATGAAGGCTCCATGACCCCCAAAAGTCTTTTGTTCATTACGATCACCACGACTATTTACCTCATCGTTGAATTAGGGTTTCAATCACGACTTCTGGATGTTGCAGGCACCCTTGTATCCATGGAAGAGATTGAGGCCCTGGAAAAATTTGGAAGGCTCATATCCGGGACAGCTATTTTCCTCGTGTTTCTGGGGGTTGTTATTCTCCCATTTGCCGGAAAGGGCTCTTATCATTATCCTTTGATAAAGGTGGTTGTCATTTCTTTGGTTTCGGCCGTGGTGATAATCAGCTCTGTCTTTCACGGGGAAAAGGCCCTGGTAGACTATATTGTAGATCATTCCTCAGGAGAACAAAGAAAGGTTGCTGCACAGGCATTGATGATTCAGAATTCGGTTCTAAATGATATAATCACAATTGAAGGCATTAAATTGTCATCTGACGTTTTAAACACCCCGGAGGGCAAATCCTTTATTGCTCTCCTTCCTTTTTTTGGATCAACAATCATGGCAGAAGGGGAATCAAAAGAACCGGTCATCAGAAATATTATCGATCATGTGGTAAAAAATAACTTTGGGAATGAAAAATATTTTTTGGAAAACCACATTTACCCAGTGCTTCAACAAATCAAACAAACGTATAATGAACACTATGTGCCGGCCAGCAACAAATATCTGGAAGCAATATCTCAAAGCGCCGTGAACCGGACAGCAGATGAAAGCTGGCAGCAGTACAAAAAAAAGCTGGCCGGATACAACAGGACACCGGGCGATATACCGGAAAGCCATTGGGAAAAAGTCAGAAAAGAAGTAAGGGCGTTGGGTGTGGATGTCCCCGAAAACTGGGAACCATCAGATAAGATTTCGTTTTATAAAGCAGCCAAAGAGGCGTATAGAAAAAAAGTAGATCAAAAATTTGCAGCAGAATCCGGAAAACTCCTGGGATTCAAACCAAAGTCTTTACCTCCCGGATTGTCATATGCTCAGTTTGTTAATAATAAAGACATCCGGACATATCTGGGAAAGAAAAATGAACTTCTTAACAAGATAGATTTCTCTGAAAAGCTCACCAATAAAAAATTGCTGGACACCCTGTATTATCCGCTTGTCAAAGCCACTGTTACCGATAAGACCCGAAAGCTTTTCGGGAAAACAAAGGATTATGAAGCCGGCGGGAAGTTTGAAGAATTTGGGAAAACCTCCATGCGTGGCGTGGTTGTCCCACCTATGGCTCTGTTTTTTTCGCTCATCGGGGGGATAGTCCATTTCTTCAAGGTGATCTATTATTCATTGACCTTTAAACTGAAAACATTTATTCGGTTGCCCGTAATGGCGGCAGGGATTGCAATGATTGTTTTTTGCATATCCACCATGAATCTGGAGAACTCTATCACAAAGTCGCCCCTCTATGGATCATTGGAAAGCCGGATGATTGGGAAAAACGGATATGCAGTAAGTACATGCATGAAGGCGATCATTGAACTGGCACCATATTCCTATCCGATTAATCACGGAATCCGGAAAAACTTTCTGATGGACTATAATTTCAGGTAAGTCGAACCATGGCAGGGCACCAAACAATGACCTATCTGCAACACACAACTAACAGTGGGGTAAATCCATTGTTCAGTAGAATCAAAAATCATCCCGAACGGGATTGTTTTAATTTAATTGGCCTATGTTTATAAAAGTATTCCCGCTCAGTAAAATTTTAATTGTAACTATTGGTTTGAATGTGCTATATTCCTGTACGGGAATAATTCAAGCAGAGGGAAAAAATGGATACAAAAAAAATTGGGGAGTCCATTAAGGCGATTCGAAAAAAAATGAAAATGACTCAGATTGAATCTGCAGGTTATTTAAATGTTGGGGTCAGATTTTTATCAGATCTGGAAAATGGAAAACCGACAATTCAAATAGGAAAAGCCTTGCAGGTTTTTGAAGGTATGGGATTAGAAATGATTTTAGTTCCAAAATCCCAAAAAAAACTCATTCAGCACATAAAGGATCGGTTAAATGAATGATCAGTTGGATGTTTATATAAATTTTCAAAAAGTCGGGAAATTATGGAGCACCCCACAAAACAGGCTTTGCTTTAAATATGATAATGAATGGCTTGATAATCCAGATAATTGTCAATTGTCAATTTCTCTGCCTTTAAGAAAAGATCCTTACCTGGATGATTCCTGTTATGCCTATTTTTCGAATTTACTGCCTGAAGGCAAAGTCCTTGAAACCTTATCTCAAAGGTTAAGGATTTCCATAACAGATAAATTTGGCCTTCTCCGTGCTATTGGTGGGGATTGTGCCGGAGCGATTTCATTTTATCCTGAAGGAGAGATGCCGCCTGATCCATCGGGGTATTCTTATGAATCCTTGACAGAAGAACATTTGCTAAAAAAAAATATTTATTTGAAAAACGATCCATTTTTAGCGGTCGAGGAAAAACGATTATCTCTGGCCGGTGCTATGGATAAATTACCGGTTTGCGTTAAGGATGGAAGAATTTTATTGCCTGTGAATGGGGTGCCGACCACTCATATTATAAAATTTCCGGTCGATGAACTTAGAGGGGTTGTCACAAATGAAACATATTGCATGATGCTGGCTAAAAACATGGGGCTGGATGTGCCTAACGTGGAAATGATTAAGATAAATGACACCCCGGTTTATGTTATTGAGCGATATGATAGGAAAATCCAAAATGGTCAGGTTCTACGTCTTGTTCAGGAAGATTTTTGCCAAGCGCTTGGGAAAAATTCTGAACAAAAATATGATGTGTCTTACCAGGAATGTTTTAAAGTCATCTGGAAAGAATGCGCTTTCCCAATCGCGGATTCTAAAAAGTTGATAAACAATATTATTTTTAACGGATTAATTGGTAATTCTGATGGCCATGCAAAGAATATATCATTAATTCAAGATGCTGGAGGCATTAGGTTGGCCCCTTTTTATGATTTAGTTTCCACCCATGTTTTCGAAAGAAATTTTACAAAAAAAATGCCAATTAAAATTGCCGGGGAAAAAAGGGATTTCAGATATATTCAAACACATCATATTAATGCATTGGCTGAAGAAATAGGCGTTAAAGCTTCTGTTATCACAAATTCTATTATAGAGATGGCCGGTAAAATTATTGCTGTTTCTGAAATCACGGTGGATGAATTCAAGGCAAAATACAAAAGTGTGGATATGATAGATCAAATCAATGATCTCATCAGAAATTATGCGCCAGCTATTCTTCAAACTCTGTCTGGAGGTGCTTCATTTAATGATATTGAACACAACTCTTCAGGACCTGGAATGTAATGTTTTTCAGATATCAAAGAGAGGACATCAAAAACGAAGTTGCACAATTTATTCCTGGCCCAGAAACGGATTAACCGTTCGGTTATATATATTGTCAAATCTTGTTTTTTAACCGAACAGTTAAAAAATAGAGGAGTTAAATTATGACGGAAATAAGATATCCATACCGTGTGCGCCTTCCCAAGTATATAGGCAATGCGATCAGGCAGACCCGAAAGAAAAAACAAATGACCCAGGGAGATTTAGCCGACGTTACGGGAACGAGTGTCAAATTTATCAGTGATGTTGAACGAGGAAAGGCAACTGTGCAAATGGATAAAGTTTTTGATTTAATCTTGGCCTTGGGCCTTCAGATATATTTGACAGACACTCCATTGTCTAAACCCCAAAAATCATCGAATACGGTTCCAGAATGCAATATATGAATTTTCTAATCCAGACCATCGAAGGAGAAATCAAACACGATTTTTCCTTCACGCTTCTTGAGGCAATCCGATACCAGAATTGGATCAACAATGATCAGGGCTGCACTTACTTGTTGATCAACGAAAAAATGCCGGCATTCCGGAAAGACGGTATTCCGGTTGGCAGTGTGGAATTTGTGAGCCATTATCTTGAGACGCATTTCAATAAAAAACCGATGCCCCGAAACATTCCCGACCCGCTCATACCATTTGCGGATCGCCTGGTGTTCAATGATACAGAAAAGGGCCTGATTGACAAATATTTTGTAAAGAGCAATGAAAAAATCAAAGGGTTTACCGATATTATCTCTCCAGGGGAACCATTGGCCCCGGGAAACTATCAGTTTTCCGAATTGATTGAAATTGACAGCGAATGGAGATGTTTTGTCTATCAGGGAAAACTCGTTGGCCTGCAGAATTATTCGGGTGACTTTACCATGTTTCCGGACATCAAAGAAATTGCCCAGATGATCGAGGACTTTGTCACGGCTCCCATTTCATATACCTTGGACGTCGGGATCAATAAAGGCGGCACATTCGTCATTGAGGCTCATGATTTTTTCAGTTGTGGGCTGTATGGGTTTGCGGATCTCCGGATATTACCGTTTATGTTCTCCAGATGGTTTTTGGAATTCATTCAAAGTTGACATACCTTATTTTAAAGCCTAAAATAATTGGCATTGCTCGATTTTATAACTGTTATTATAGGCCTTAAAATGAAAAGAATACCGGGGCTCTCCGTCAGAAATGGACTTAAAAAACTTGGTGATGACCTTAAAAAAGCTCGGCTGAGAAGAAGGCTGAAAATGAAAATTATCGCAGATAGGGCTGGTATAAGCAGGGAAACTGTAGCAAAAATTCAAAAGGGAGATCCCGGAGTCAGTATGGGGAGTTATGCTGCTGTAATTTTCGCTGTGGGATTAGGAACGGACTGGATGAATTTAGCCGATATAGAAAAAGATAGCGTAGGACGAATGCTTGATGAAGAGCGAATCCCAATGAGAGCAAGAGGCTGATATGGACAAAGATATTTTTGTTTATAGAGGCCTGGTGAAAGAATTAAATGAAAAAGTAGAATTAACATCCTTGACTTTCGCATATTGATATTGTATGTATTTATACAATAAATTGTATTAAAAAACTCAAAAACTTGTATATTTGGATACAAAATGGATTATAGATTAAATAAAGCAAGACTTCTTGATGCTCTTAAACAATGGACTTTTTTTCTCAAAAAACCTGTGCATCTTATTGCTTGTGGCGGTACCGCAATGACACTGCATGGGGTAAAGGCCTCGACTAAAGATATCGATTTTATGGTTCCCGATGAACACGAATATAGATATTTAATAAACATGCTCAAAAAAGTTGGTTATAAACAAAAATCAGGATCAGGATGGCAAAACACAAAAGATATTTTTCAATTTGATATCTTTTGTGGCAATCGTATTCATACAACTGAATTATTAGAGTCTCCTTTAATAAAAGGCAACCACACACCATACAAGCAATTATCAAATATTTATATCGGGATTCTAAATGACTACGATTTGATTGTAAGCAAATTGATGCGTGGCACCGAAATAGATTTTCAAGATTGCGTAATGTTGTTTGAGGCCCATATAGATTATATAAATCCGGATCGGCTTGCTGATCATTTTAATGAAATGCTTGATTATCATCCGGTTGGAGAAAACAGAATCCGGCCTAACATGGAAATTTTCCTGGAAAAACTTTATGATAGGGGGTTCGATAATGGAAGACAAATTATTAAATAGCTTATCAAAATACGGGTTCCCAATGTTTGAGCCGGACAATTCTTTTGATATCAATAAGACCTTAGCAGAAGTTGTCATGAATGACGATGTACGGCTTTGGGAAGGATTCCCTGTCTTATTGGCCAATGCTTCTGAAGATTATCTTTTTTCTCTCGAAGAAGTTAAGCGATTGTTACCTTCGGATCTTTTTAAGGCTCGATTTAGACAATTGGTTTTGCTTTCTTTGGCGGTCTTTTCTTTTTATAACCTTTATTATTCATGGACAAGTCGCTTGAATAAAAATTTTTCGGTTGATGAAAAAAGGTTGTTAAAAATATGGCGAAAATCTTTAGCTGAAAATGGGACTATGCATTTTTCAGATAGAATCAACCTCGATGCCGAACGCTTAAAAAGGAATTTTGAACTATATTTTGAACAATTTGAAGAAAAAAAGAAAAAAGAAAACAAAAAACATGATGCTTTTTCTTTAGAATACGCTCTTTCCCAATTTTTTTCAGAAAAACAAAAAGAATTGTTTAAAAAGAAATTAGATGGGGTGCCTCTTACGAAAACTGAAAGGGAATATTATTCTCGTTCCGTTAAAAAGAAAGTGGTTGCATTGGCTAACCCTGATCTGCATCGACTGGCTCTGAAATTATTGAGTTGACATCAAACCTTTGTAAGCATTCCATACTGTGTGCCTTTATGTATAAGGACTTAAGGGATGCCCTTGCAGATAAAATGGTCAGCACAAATAATACGGATTCTCAGGACAATGAAGAATTGTCCGGCCCTGGGATGTAAGCGCCTTAAATAAAAGGTTCCCCTGAAAATATCTTCAGAAATTTTTTAACGGTTATCGGCGCACACCCCTCGTAATGGTTATTTACAGAAAGAGTCACCTGGACTTCCTTTGCGAGCAAACTGTTGACCATATTATTCAGGCTGTGGAGTTCGTCATCTCTCGGGTCAACAATGGCATCCCATCGATTTTGGGTTTTTTGCTCGATTCCTTTTCTATCTGGCCCGTGAAGCCGAATGACAGTATGTTTCTCGATGTACTCCTTAAATTGTTCATAGATCATGAAGATGGATGGCATCCAGTACCCCTGCAAAAAAACATGGTGGAGTTTCTTGGCCTGCAGGAATGAAAAATATGATTTATTCAGAAAATTTTTATTTCTAATTTCTATACAGTGTCTGCCGGCAGGTGGAGTTCTTTCAAAGAATTTCTCAAGCTGATCTTGAAAAGAATTTTGATTCGGCATTTTTTCTTTGTTGAGGTATTCAAATTGAAAAATCAAAGAATCAATCTGGCTTTCCATGGGCTCCAATATTTTTAGAAATTTTTCGAAAAGATCATTAGACAAAAAATATGGATTGACCTCCAAAGCCCCTTTTTTCCCTTTTGAATATTGATGCGTTAACGTTATAGCATTGGGGACCTTTACTGAAAACCGGAACTCTTTGGGGACTGAACTTGCATATTCAGAAATGGTTTCAGGTTTTGGCAGGACGATTTTTTCACCGAACGACGACCAGAACCACTGGTCCACTTCCACAATGTTAAAATGCTTGGCATATTCAGTCAGGTAGTTTTCTCCAACGTTCGCCGGGTAGATAAGTCCTACCCACGAATTGTATTTCCAACTGCAGGTTCCGATCCTTAAAGACTCAGGGAAGCCCTTCATGATTCTTCTTTCCGATATTTATTGCTGTGATCACGGGCGCATTGGACGCACGTAGCATTATTGGTTTGTCGTGGAGCCAGATGACCATATTTACATGGTTTCCCTGTAAAATAATGTGAGTGCCCAACCTCAACAGCCAGCCTTTTATTGGACCTCAGATCCTCCAGAACCAGTTTATCAGGGCCATATCGTTTAATGGATCTTTCTTCAGCCTGTAATCTACGAATCCTTGCCTTTTCTTCCCTTTTTTGTCTCAGCAGTTCTTGTTTAGGCTTCATATGTTTATCATAATGCATTTTGCTGCATTCAACGCACATTGTATTTGATACGAACCGGGGGGATACATGATCGTGTTTACAGGGAATACCTGTAAAATAATGAGAATGACCTGAATCATTTGCCATCTGTCTGTTGGAATGCATCTGATCCACGGTAAGTTTGTCGAGGCCGTAGGTCTTAGCCATATTTTATTTCTCAGATTCCTCCGGTGTTGCAAAGATTATATGATCCTTATTAACAAAGATCGTCTTGTGTCGGACAGGATTATCAAGACCGACCTCATTGATGGTTGCATTGATGACAACCAAAAAGTTTTCTCTGTTGCTTCCGATAAGGTCACTCAGCCGGTCATGCCCTGGTTCTCTTTTAAGGTTGACCTGGCCGTTAATTGAAGTTCCATCAATCAGTTTGATACGGATTATACGAACATCAATTTCTTTTGTTTTTTCCATAGTGTATCTCCATAATGGTTAAGATATCGGTTTCGTAAATTTGCATTTCGGGTAACCGGAGCAGCCTATAAATTTTTTCCCGGTATTATTGCCTCTTTTAGCGACACGAACGATTAATTGAGATCCGCAGGAAGGGCATTGATTGTCAGGCATAATATCCGGTGTTTTTCTTTCAACTGTTGGGTGGGCTTGGGCTTTGTCCGTTGGCCTGGTGTTTTGAGCATTCTTTATCAGTTGGACCAATTCATTCCCTTCCACAAGATCTATCGGTTTATCGTGGGCAAAATTTTTGGCTTCCTGTGTAAACAAACCTGATGTGATGATGATAACTCCTTGGGCATTAACGGAATGCATTGTGCCGTACATTTCTCGGACTACTTTCACACCCACTTTTATCGTGCGCCACTGTTTGCATTGGACGATATAACGGTTGTTGTTCTTTTCAATGATCAAATCAATCCCGCCATCTGGTCCCATTTCTTCATTTTCAAGCACCCGGTAGTCTTGTTGTCTGTAGGCCTGGGCAACCAGAAATTCAAAGTCTCTCCAATGAAGATCTCTGATTGTGTCAATACCCTTCTGGGTCTTTAAAAGGGTTTTTCTTTGGAAAGATCGTATTGCTGAAATTGGGGCCGGAACCAAAAATACTATCGCAAAAAAGCCTGCAAATTGTGGGATGGTTTGTATGAGGGCTTTGTAAAAAATCGTCTCTGGTTGAAGTGTTGGAATATAATACTTTAAGAACCCATATATGACGCCGGAAACCATAACGCTGACATACCAGGGGCATATGGTTAATAGGGTCAGGATGTCATCAAGAGTCGAAGTGTTTTTTCTGGACATGATCACTCCTGTCGCAAATACATTGTAAAGGGCTGCTTCTTGGGCAAGGCCCTGATGTAGTTTTATTGTTGTATGATAAATCAGGGAGTATTTCAATCAGGGGAAACCCTAAATTTTAAAAATTTTAAGGTCTACATCCCCCACATGGTCTAAAACCTTCTTTTATTGTTTCTTAATAAGAATATTCCCAATTCCGATGATGGGTACCACTATGGTTTGCGTTTTGCCATTTAACAAAAGTGGTCATTTTTATTTTTAATCAATATTTTTATTGTAGCGCACCGGAAAGATAAAGGATACCGCAAGGAATCTTGATTTTTCAGGAAATCAAGGATAGTTGCAGTATCATTGATTTTTGAAATTCGAAAAAAGCTCAATTTTTTGGTTTGAATAATTTTAAATGAATGTTGACTGACAGGGATAGTCTGCTGGGAATTTTGACCGGATATTCGAGCCTAAACCGATGGTAGTCCACGCTTTTTTCATAGAAAATACCCAGCAATAACAAAAGAAGCTATCGCCCTTTCAAAAAAGGCTCCGGAGTTCTTAAATACCATAAATAATCGCGAGGAAACCAGATAAAAATTGTTTATATCTTTTGCAATAGCAATCTTTTTGATGTAAATTTTTTTAGGAACTTTTTCAGAAACCTTTTTAAATTATTGAATATGGGGGCCGTTAACCCTTATGCAAGAATGTATGAACGCTCGGATGTTGATTTGCAACCATGTTTTTTTCCGGTTACATTCGCACCAATATAATCATTGTCAGGTTTACAATGAGAATCCACGCCCCTATTGAGAAAAAGCAAATGTTGCGGGAAGGGGAGTAGAGAGCCTGGCCAGGTTAAAGAAAATTATTTGATTACAAATTGTGGTTAAATAAAAGGAACCTTGATGATCCCAGATAAGAATACGCCGGAACTGTCCGGTCATATTTCTTCTCGGAAAGCTGGTATATTTTCGACTTTTCACCGTCTTGGCCTTATAGGCAGATGGGGCGCCTGGATTGTTCTGTTATCGTCTTTGCTGATCACTTTCAACGCCTGGTATTTCGTCAGGGGAGAAGCAATCAAAAGGGCTCAAGCTCGCTTTAATTTTCGGGTCAAAACAATAGAAGCAGGAATTTATGAACGCCTTCAGGCCTATGAATTTCTCCTCCGAGGGGGGAACGGTCTTTTTGAGGCTTCCGATGAAGTCTCTCGGGAGGATTGGCGGACATATGTAACGAAGTTGCAGATCAATCAATATTATCCGGGAATTCAAGGGGTCGGTTTTTCCAAACACATTCTTCCTTCTGAAAAGGAGGCTCACCTTCGTCAGATTCGCAGTGAGGGTTTCCCTCAATATACCATCAAACCTGAAGGGGATCGGCCGGAATACACCTCGATTATCTTCCTGGAGCCCTTTGATTGGAGAAATCAGCGGGCTTTTGGCTATGACATGTTTTCCGAACCTACTCGTAAAGAAGCCATGGTCAGAGCTCGTGACACCGGAATAGCGGCCTTAAGCGGCAAGGTCACCCTGGTCCAGGAAACGGGCAAGGATATACAGGCAGGTTTTCTCCTTTACCAGGCGATTTACCGCAAAGGAGAACCGCTGGAAACCCCGGAACAGAGGCATGGGGCCTTAATGGGATATGTTTACAGCCCTTTTCGTATGAATGAATTCATGAAGGGTATTCTGGTCGAAGAAGAAGGATACATCAACCTTCAAATTTTTGATGGCGAAAAACCGCTTAACGAAACCCTGCTATATAGAAGCGATACCCCGGAAGAACCTTACAACGACCCTGAAGGTCGCCATTTTGCAACTGCCCAATCCATCCTGACATATGCCGGCCATCATTGGCTGTTGTCTTTTGTTTCCTCTAAATATTTCGAGAAAAACATCGAGACCGGCTCCATGAGCTTCATTTTATTGCTTGGCATCACCATCAGCCTGCTGTTATTTGGCATGGTATTGTCTTTAGCCAAGTCGCATAGCCAAGCAATCAATCTGGCAAATACGACAGTGGACCTGGAAAAGGCGAATATCGAATTAAGAAAAGAAATCATGGAACGTGAGCAGGCTGAGATGGAGTTGCATAAAAATGAGCAACGATACAAGAGCGCTCAGCGATTGGGCCAGGTAGGGAACTGGGAATTTGATCTTGTAACAGAAAATTTTTGGGGATCTGATGAAGCAAAACGTATTTATGGATTTAATCCTGAAAGTGAAAATTTCACAATAGATGAAGTCGAAAAATGTATTCCGGATCGAGGAAGGGCTCATCAAGCTCTCATGGAGCTAATAGAAAACAACAGACCATATGACCTTGAATTTGAAATCCATCCGGTTAGCGGGCCAAAACAAAAATTTATCAGATCAATAGCAGAACTTCAAAAAGATGATTCAGGCAAGCCATGCAAGGTTACGGGCGTAATCCAGGATATTACACGACAAAAAGAACAAGAGGAACTGCTGCTGGAACGAGAAAAGCTCCAGGGTGTATTGGAAATGGCCGGAGCCATTTGTCACGAACTGAACCAGCCCTTACAGGTAATATCCGGTTCTTCTGAAATACTCCTGATGGACATTGAAAGCAGCGACTCTAAGTATAAAGTACTCAAAAATATCCAGGTCAGCATCAAACGAATGGCTATACTTATGCGCAAGATTATGGGGATTACCCATTATCAATCCAAACCATACTTGAAAAGCGAAATTATAGATATTGAAAAGTCTTCCCAGGATGAATAAAAAATCAGAAGGTGAAGGCAACTATAGTGTCTATACAGGCTCACCCAAGCCTATCTGAAAGGAGTATTCAATAACAAAAGTATTGCTGGGTGGAAGCCCTTTCAAATTTCAGAATTCTTATAGTTCCTCTGGCATGAGGATGAACAGGGAAAGTCTACTGGAAATTCTGACCGGATAATCAAGCCCAAACTGATGGTAGTCTACGCTTTTTATTAAACGCCCATCAATAACAAAAGCAATCAACACCCCTTCAATAAATTCTTGGGAGTTCATAGATACCACTATTGCTCAACCAACTTGATATATCGAGCTTTACTTTAATCCCTTATCAATATAGATAACCGAATTATTTTTTATATCAATTCATCAATTTGCTCAATAATACGTTCTAACTCGGATGAATCAATACCTGAATCTAAAGTCTCTGTACTTAAGAATAGGTTCTCGCCCTCTATGAAACCGTTATCGGAATACCACTTCATTTTCCACTCATGACCTCTCACGTATTGTGGATCATCCATCCGCCCAAAGTGTTCCCATATAATTAAGTCACCCGCAGCATCAGCGAAGGAAAAATCTGGGAAAATACGCCCTTTCCGAATCGAGCCATCAAGTGGCTTTTCATAGTCGTAAGCAATACCAGCATTGAACAACTTATCGGCAATAATTAGTTCTGTCTTGCTTCTTACCATGTGGCCTTTTAGGGTTCTATGAATTAGATGCTCTGCGTAGGGCGGTGAGTCTGGTTCCCGTCTCACCACCACACTGAAAAGGTTTGTGTTGCGGCAAGCTACGTTAGAGCACTCTGGTTTGCTGAGTTCGTAAAGTATTCCGGAATCATCACCCTCGATAAGAAGTACAAGCCGTTCTCGTGAGCGGGTCAATGCTGTGTAAAGGAGTTCTCGCGAAAGAAGTCTGGAGTTTTTAGGTAGAATCACAAAAACAGTTCCAAACTGACTCCCTTGAGCTTTGTGAATGGTTAGGACATATGCCAATTCAAGTGGCGCCGAATCCTCTTTAAAATCACGCCCTCGATAACCAAAGGTCAAACTGGGTTTACCAGCGAATGCTACGTTGAGATAGCCATTTTTACCAGGCCCTACACCTCCTATTTCCCCATTTGCAATGTAATGTTTTTCGGTAATTTGTTTTCCCCAGTTATAACCATCCCTGTTTTCATTTCTAAGCTGAATGACCTTGTCGCGTATAACGATCTCTTCAGTACCAATAGAAGTCTTAAAGTACTCACGAACTCCACGCAACTCTTTGGCACGAAAATGTCTTTGTATCCAACGATTTAGGTCATAAACGCCATATGGATGATTCCTCTCCGGAGATAAAAGCTGAAAGTTCTCGATACCGTCGGGGTCGGCATAGGAGACACTGTTGTCAACAAAGCCCAACGCAGTGTTAAATCCATCGACATCATTTGGAGAATTAAGGCCAAGATGTTTTTGAAATTGATATAGTAAAGCATTTTGTAATTCATCTGGAGTCTTCCAAAATGCGATTTCAAGATCGTTAAACTCCAATCGATCCCCTACTTCACTAAGGACCCGCTCCGAGTCGCCACTGACAGGCTGATTCGTATACCAGGCCGCAAGGCGAAGCGCATCGGAAGGCGCACCTGCTTTCGTTCTCACCTCGACACGGAGTCTGCCCATAGCGCCTGAAAGTGCAGCCTTTCCTTCTTGTTGAGGCGCATTTTCAAGTTGGGCCACAAGATCAACAAAAGGTCGGCCAACGCCAATGGGCGGAAGTTGGTTGGGATCTCCAACAAGTATAATGCGAGTCACCTTGGTAAGGTCGAGTCCATCAAGGATGGCTTGGAGGTAGTCCATAGTCAGCATAGAAGCTTCGTCGATTACCACGGTTTGCGCGGAAGAATACTTCTTAGCTTTAGGATTTTCGCTTTCAAATCGGGGACGCTGACGTACGCCATCATAGAGTCCGAGATGATAAAGAAACTGTGCAACAGTCATAGCCTCAATGCCGGTTGCTCCAGCAAGTCGAACGCGAGCCTTGCCGGTGGGGGCAAGTAAAAGGATGCCCATTCGGATTAAAGGTTCACATTCCACCAAAGCGCCTACAATAGAAGTTTTTCCGGTACCAGCCTGGCCGATAAGTACTGATAGACGGCGGGTTGTTATATTTTCAAGTGCTTGCGCTTGTTCTTTGAGAGCGGAGTTGTGTCGCGGGTTATTGGTATCAATCTCACCACCATTCTTGCGGATGGCAGTAAGCAACAGATTGTTCCAATCAACACCCAAAGAGGGCTCCTGCCTGAGTGCACGTGCATTTAATATTTTCCGTAATCGTTTCTCTCGTTTGGCGAGTTCAGCCAATTGCAAAGTTTCGACATTTTTTTCTTCCTGGCCATCCGGAGAAAGAACATTATATTCAAGACGTTGTGACACAAATACACCATGACCACGCAACCAATCGGTTGTAACCTGGATAGGGTGCGAAGTGTCAATATTTTCAAGCTTGTTCTGGCTTTCGGCCAGACTTAAAAGACTGTCTCCATTGTCCGCAGCCTTTCGCAAGACACCAACTAAGGCACATCGTACACGCCTGGGATCGTTGGGACTTTCAACGCGACTGGGTTCTGGTACAGGATCATCACCACCAGCAATTTCATCAGGGAGCAGTCCCCGATCTATCGTTGTCATTGATACAGGAATTTCTGTAGCTGTGCCCAAATCCCCCTCAGCGAGGATATAAGGGTTAGCTATAATCTCAGAATCCGTTGGACAAGGCGTGAAACTCATAGCCCGCTTTTTTGGATCAAAAAAACGAAGCGCCTGGCCAGGTGTTAAATCAAATCGCGATAGTAACTTCAAAAGCATTCGCCTTTCCTCAGGCAAGGCCTCCCAAATCGGTTTAAGAATGGCCAAGTCCTTGCTGTAGGCTTTTTGCGGTGGCTGCTTCTTGCCTTCCAATACATCAATGATAGTCGGCCATGGATTTTTTTCAGCACTGAGCATTTCACGGGCGCGCATCTCCAATATCAGAGCCGTCCCCAATCTTAATCCGAGCGCTTCGAGAACTGACCCCACGCCAGGAAAACGTCCACGGTCTTGCCAGACAGCAGCTATTTGGGCATTTAACCAGTCTTCACGGGCTTGCCACGGGCCGTCAACGATATCGTGTTTTCGGATATTCTGTACGGCTTTTAAACAACGTACCAACGTGGATAAGGCTACGTCGGCCCGGGTAATTTCTGCAGCATAGGAGAAATCACCGTAGTGCGAATCTTCGGCTTCAACAATAATTTCGCGGAGTAGTGTTTTTCGGCGTTCATCCTCTGCCAGATTACCCGTGGGTTCAAGGTATTCATGATAGGGCAACAAAAAACCATCCTTACCACTCGGCCTGATGCTATGGCCAACCAAGCGATCCCACAAAGGATAACTTGGCCCTCTATCACTATCATACTTTTCAAGCTTTCCGAGTTCCGTCAGGTTCCCAATACCAACTACTAACCGACGAATTCCCTCACCAACAGGATGCCCCTCTTTGCAATAAAAAAATATCAAAGACTTTTTCTTTTGGAGTTTGTCAAAGACATGAGTTAGGAGGGCACTCTGGCGATCTTTACCGAAAACCCACGGCGTAGCAAATGGAGGCAGATCATCTCTGGGAAGTGTTTCTGGGACTTGCGTTTCAATCCTGGACTGCTCCTGACGCAACATCCATCTAAAAGGAACCGCAATGGCCGTAAAGGGGGGAATTTCAAGGAGTCGCGGTCTCATATCTCCATGCGTTTCTTTGCAATGTTTGTTGCCGACATAGGGGTGATTGAATTCGCGTATCCATGAAGCTGGATTCATGAAAATGCCTGACTCGGCCTTACAAGGAGGAAGCTGTTTAGGTGTCAGTTCAGCCCAGGGTTTACCCTTAAGTTCATATTCCTGCACGTCATCCCGTTCACTGCGTACGCGGTCTAACATCAAACAGAACGAGTTAGCTGAAGGTGCGGCGCATACTTGCCCATTCCATTTTGAATCATGCCAGGCAACTCGAATGGTGATGTGGTGAGTAATTTTCATAAATTCAACCTTAATAATGAGACTTGGTTTTTATCGACAGCTCATACTGGGCTTTAGTGTTCTGAAGTCGATAAGCCAGTTTACCTCGAACTATGACTCTGCCATCAGTGAGTTTAACTTCCTCACGAAATTGGGCTTGCTGCCAACCAGCTGATTGAATAGCAGGGGTAATGAACTTGGTACAGACGTCACGTTCGCTGAGATCTTTCTTATTGATACCGCTCAAAATATCCCTCTACGAACCTTAGCATAAAATTATAGGCATGGTGCCATGTGATTATCTTAACTTCAACCAATATAGAACAAAAGTCACGAATCGTTCTTTGCATATCAAGACAGCGGGGTAACTGCAAGAAAAATCAAAGTTATTACATAGCTTGTCAACCCTGTGCTTTAAAGATTTTGGCTCTGTTATTGGAACTGCGGTGGTCCCCAAAAAGCGAACAATGTGTTAAGCTCTGAGCCAACTAATGAAAGGAGTCGGCAATGAGCAGAAAAAGAAGACCGTATAGGCCTCAATAGAATATTTTACAAATCGTGATCTACTTTTTCAACTCATAGACCATGATCAGAGAAAAGATATCGGTTCTGATTTGCCCCAGCATCTTTAATATTTCACTGAGGACTATGTTAAAAACGATATCCCTCCAAAACCAGATTCAAAATCCCGGACTGTTATTAAAATTCTGGGGGTTTTAAAACGGTAACCATGTACCTCATCTTTTGGTTGGTCAAAATTCCATCCATCAAATCAACCAATATAAAAAAATGAGAGATCTGCAGTTATGATTTATTATCCAATGGCTGAAAATTCAGGGACTGAAAAAATATATGATACAAGTGCTATTCAAAACCTGCTATGGACTATTTACAGGGCTGATGCAATATCCTTGACTTGCCGAGTCTTCGGTTCGGCAAGGCTATTCTTAAAAAATACGGTAAAAATTTTTCTGTAAATTCGTTTTTAATACCAGGAAATCAGAATCTCGGCCGGGAATGATAGGGACTTTAAAATTTATCATCTCCATGATAAAGTAGTCGAAGCTGAAAAAGTATTTTACCATTTGAATTTATTGGACATTTTTATAGAATCGTGGTAATAATTTTGCAAGATTTTGGCATAAACCATAACATTTTCCTGCAAATTTTATTATGAAACCCAAAAAATCCCCCATAGCAGAAAAACAAGAAGATCTTTTCCGGTCTCAACTGTCAAACATCATTAATACTGGACACAGCCTGGTAAAATTATCAAAGGTTGTCAATTGGGATGAATTGGAAAAAGCTTTTGGAGAGACCTTTTGCGATGATAATGGCAGACCGGGAGTTTCAACCCGGTTAATGGTGGCGCTCCATTATCTGAAATACGCTTACAATCTGAGCGATGAAGATGTTGTCAAAGGATGGGTGGAAAATCCATACTGGCAATACTTCAGCGGGATGAAATGGTTTGAGCATGAACCCCCCATCAATCCTTCCAGCATGACCCGGTGGCGCAAAAGGATAAGCTCGGCAGGCGCAGAACAGCTTTTAAAGGAAACCATAGAATCCGGTCTCAGGTTAAAGGCCGTAAAAATGAGCCAGCTTAAGAGAGTGAACATTGATACGACAGTCCAGGAAAAAGATATCCGGTTCCCCACCGATGCCAGGCTGTATGACCGGGCAAGAGAACGCCTTGTCAAAGCCGCCCGGGAAAGGAAAATCGAGCTGCGGCAGAACTACAATCGCAAATCCAAACAGACCCTTATCCAGCAAAGCCGGTACGCCCATGCAAAACAGATGAAACGGGCAAAGAAAGCAACCCGGAGTTTAAAAACCTTTTTAAACAGAGTCATCAGAGACATCAAGCGAAAAAGCCCCAGCCCGGACAGAGAACTCAAAGACCTTTTAGCAGTAAGTGATCGCATTGCCACCCAACAGAGAACCGATAAAAATAAGATCTACAGCGTCCATGAACCCCATGTGGAATGCATCAGCAAGGGGAAGGCGCATAAAAGATACGAATTCGGCTGCAAGGTCAGCGTAGCCGCAACCAGCCGTGGCGGATGGTTTTTGGGAGCCCAGGCAATACATG
>Ga0208968_1000251_pt1 | contig 44164 bp, 24 predicted proteins | sample RifOxyA3_FD_184031 | JGI IMG/M metagenome (GOLD analysis project Ga0208968, IMG submission 184031) | Groundwater microbial communities from Rifle, Colorado - Rifle Oxygen_injection A3 (SPAdes) | ecosystem: Environmental > Aquatic > Deep subsurface > Groundwater | place: Rifle, Colorado, United...
ATTAACAGGGCGCGGTTGCGGCGTTGGCCGTTGGCCTCCACCGCGCCCTGATTAATAAGTTTGGGGGGACTATAAGGGAAGAGAGGGGGGACACGCACGCTTGGCGGGCGAACCCGATTCACCCGTGGCACACGGCCACGGGGGTCTCACGCATGGCCCAGCACGCAGTCGTTCCACCCGCGACTGACCCTGACATGCCTCCACGCCAGCGCCGATTGACATCCCGTGGCTCAGGGTGTACAATAGCGTACGCTATTGCAGGAGGAAAACCGCCCCGTGAAGAGCAAGCCCGAACTCGTGGCGGACCAGATCGCCCAGACCATCATGGGCGGCGCGGTCGCGGGCAAGCTCCCGTCGGAGCAGGAAATCGCGCGGCAGTACCACACCAGTCCGGTGACCGCCGCCAAGGCGCTGAACCTGCTCCGCGAGCGTGGCCTCGTCACACGGGTGCCGCGGGTAGGGACGTTCGCCAAATGGGTCGGACGCCGGAAGGTGCGCATCTACTGCCGCGCGCCCGAACCGTCGTTCGCCAACGCCTTTGAGCCCCTGCTCGCCGCGGTGTCGAACCTGTTCCCGCAACTGGATCTCGAGTACGAGACAAAGGCACCCACGGTTGCCGCCGCCGTCGAGGCTGGATGCGAGCTGTTCATCCAGACCACGCTGTACCCACGCGCCTACAGTGAGTTCTTCGCGCCGCTGAGTGTCGACCTGGGCCAGCGATTCGCCGAGTCGCCGGACTACCAGCGCGACTGCTTCGCCATCCACCGCGACCACCACCTGACCTACGGTGTGCCGTTCACCTTCTCGCCCATCGTCTGGCGCGGCAACCTCGACCTGCTCGGACAGTTCCAGCCGCTCCGGTCCGTCTACGACCTCACCTTCGAGGACGTGCAAGGCCTGTCACGGTCACTGGCCAAGCGCACCGACATCGCCCTGTTCGACCGCGAATTCGTGGGCGCCAACCTCATGAACCTGATCTACTCGCACATCCCCGATCGCGAGTCTGCCGCAACGGCCTCCAGGGAAAACGTCAAGGCCGGCCTGGACGGCTTCAAGTCCTGGTACCCCAAGGCGTTCGACAAACAGTACAGCTTCCGGCACGGCAACACGCTCTTTTCCTGCACCTGCCGGCAGAATCTCAACCACTCCGGCGCCGGCAAGTTGCCGTTCCGGAACGACGTCCTGCCGGTGCCGGAGCGGAACGGCAGCCGCGTCGCCTCCGTCGCGTCCTGCTCGCTGTTCGTGTCCAATTGCACGTCGGACGCCAGGCTCATGTTTGAGATCTGCGAGGCATTCCTCGCCCCGGCCGCACAGAAGATCATTGCCGAGACCCGATACGGCATCCCCGTGCTCAAGAGCCTGCAACTTGACCGCATGGACAGTTCGGAGTACCGCGACGATGTGTTCTTCACCGAGGCGCGGAACATGGTCCCCCCGAACCGGTTCTTTGACAAGGACTTTGTCGCCCAGGTATATGCCCTGCTCGACCGACTCGCCAGCGCGCCCGACGAACTGCGGAAATTCCCCGGCAAGGTCCTGGCGTTGTTCGATTTCTACCAGGCACGCGAGGCGCAACGTGAGGTGGATGTATCGAAAGTCGACTCGTGAAAGTGGCCACGGCGCACCGTCTTCGCGAGCCCGGAACACCCGACACCTGCCGTTCACATCACAACAGCGGAACGGCACCGAGCGACCGACAGAGGAACTGGAGCAGATGAACATCCCAGACCATGGCCAGATCCGATTCGATGGGTTCTCGCCCGACGACCTGAAACTGCTGGTCACCGGTGACCTTTGCCCGGTCGCCGACGTGGAGGACAACTTCCTCGCCGGCAAGGGCGAAATGGTCTATGGCGACATGCTGCCCGAACTGCGCGACAAGGACCTCTCCGTGACCAACCTGGAGCTGGCCCTCACCTGTGGCGGCGCGCCGATCGACAAGTGCGGCCCCAACCTGCGGTCCGATCCCCGCATCTTTGCTGGAATGGCCCAGGCCGGCTTCGATGTCTACGGTGTAGCCAACAACCACTCGCGCGACTGGGGCGACGCCGCGTTCATCGAGACGCTCGCGCACATCGCCGCCGCCGGTTGCCGTTACGTCGGCGGCGGCCGAAACGCCGCCGAGGCCGCGCAACCCTTGCGCCTGACCGTGAAAGGCCAGCGGCTGGCGATCTTCGCCCTGACCATGCACTGCGACTGCGACGCCGGCGAGGCGACGCCAGGCGCCAACGCGCTGAACCCGCCCTTCAACACTCTCGCCATCCGGGAGGCAAAGGACGCCGGCGACCTGGTCGTGGTCATCTTCCACGACGGCAAGGAGCACGTCCCCTTCCCTGCCCGTCGCATCCGCAACTACTGCCGCGCCTTCGTCGCGGCCGGCGCCAGCGCCGTCATCGGGCACCACCCGCACATCACGCGCGGCTTCGAGTTCTACCGGGGCTCGCTGATTGCCTACAGCCTCGGGAACTTCCTCTTCCCCAAACGCCGCGAGACGACAACGGAGCTGCCCGCCTTCTGGTACGAAGGCTACTGCCTGCGCCTGCGCCTCGGACGCAGCGGCATTACCGGGCTGGACGTCATCCCACACCGGTATGACGCCGCGAAACAGTGCCTCGAGACCGTACGTGACCCTGCCGCGCGACAACGCGTCCTCACGCGCCTGAACCGCCTGAACGCCATCCTGGCGCAACCGGGCGAAAACGAGCGCTACTTCTCCGCGGCCGCGGCCGCGTTCTCGTATTACTACCACATCCTGCGCAACTTCAACAACGACATGATCGACGGTTGCGAAGACCCCAAACGTAAGGCGGAGAATGGCAAGATCGTCAATCACTACCTGAACTGCGAGGAGCACTGGGACGTGCTCGACGCGACCACGCTGCGCCAGTGGCACGGCGTGACGGATGTTCCCGCTGACCTGAAAGAACTGTACTGACAAGCGTCAAGGAAAGACCGCGCACTATCCCCATGAACAGCACAGAAACCATCAGCAAGTCGTTCACGTCGGCAAAGGGCCGCACGTTCACCGTCGCCGGCTGCCGTATCAAGGGTTCACAACCGGGTCCGACGCTCGCCCTCATCGCGGGCCAGCACGGCATGGAGCACATCGGCCCCGTCGTGCTCAAGGACATGATCCGCGAACTGCAAACGACGGATTTCCGCGGCACGGTGAACCTCTGCCCGTGCGCCAACCCGCCGGCGCTGGAACTGGACTTCGAGTACTACCCCGAGAACGAGGATCTCTCCGTTCTGGACCGCCACTTCTACTCCCGGTTCCGCCACGACTACTGCCCCTACGGCATGGAGCGCGCCAAAGGCCCCAACTACTACAACATGAACCGGCTCTGGAACCGCGACACCATCCGCGGCGTTGCCGGCCAAATCACACAGTGGCTATGGCACGAGTTCGTGGCCACGGCTGACCTCACGATAGATTTCCACTGCCTCCAGGCCGAGAAACCGCTGATCTACAACTGGCACCGCGACTCCCTGCCCTTGGCCGCCTGCTTCGGCATCCAGGCCATCTACCCGCACGGCGCGCCCGACGAGTTCAGCATGGGCAATCTGGGCTATCAGTCAGGCACGCGGGGGCACAACGGGTTCTGTGTCGAATTTTCGTGCCAGCACGCGTACAAAGACGAGTATGAGACCGGCAAACAAGGGATCCGGAACGCCATGGCCGCACTGCACATGACGGACGCCCGAATCCGACTCACCGAACCCGTTTACGAAGTGATCTCGTCTGTCCCCGTCAAGGCCACCGTCGCGGGCCACATCCATTACCGCAAAGACGAGTACGAACCGGTGCGCCAGGGCGAAACAATGTTCGAGATCTCAGGACTGGAGTCCGTGAACGTGGAACAAATCGGTGCCGCGCCCGTGGACGGGATTGTCGGACGGCGTACACACATGCCCATCGCCAAACCAGGGCTGGAAGTCATCTCGGTCCTGAACGTCCGAGAACTAGCCGCGGCTGGAGATCACGAAAAGACCCCGAGACTGCCCTGACGACCATAACGGGAGGAGGGAGGCGCGTGATGCCGACCAGAGTGCGCAAGATCTCTGTGATGGAGGTGGCCATGCTCGCTTTGTCGCTGACCGCATTGCAGGGTTGCACGACCTCGCGGGCGGCACCGGAGACGCCGGCGTTCGAAGCCCGAGTCGAGGCCGAGGAGACGGTCTGCTGTCCCCCGGCGTACGAAGTGACCAACAACGGCTCGGGGATGTTCTGGGGTTCCGGCAGTACACAGATCGTGCGTCTCGGCGACAAGCTGTTTGTCAGCGCTTTCGAAGCCGTACCGGGCGTTGCGCCGCTGAACAACGCACGCTGGGCGCTGTATGAGCGCGGCCCGGACGGCTGGCGCCTGTGCCAGCGGGATGAGAAAGACCGCACCCGCGAGCCCTGCCCGCTGGGCGTAAGCCAAGCCGGCCGACTTCTCATGTCAGTGAACCCCACCCTGGCACCACCCGTGCCTATGCCGCCCGTCGCCTCGGAAGCCAAGGCGACAGGAGGGCCTGCGCGACCTGAGTTTCTCGAGTTCGACCCGGCCCGCCCCGAACAGGAACCCAAACACTGGGTCCCGCAATGGGACGACGCCCCCCAGTTCACTGACCATTCCTACCGCGCCTTTGCCGCCGACGGGAAGAACAGCGAGTTTATCCTGTTCAACAAGATCGGCTCCACGCACTCCGAGTGGGCGTTCTTGGACAAGCACGGCGGCTGGAAGACCGGGCAACTCGCGTGGCCCAAGGGCGAGGACCCGAAGTTCTCGGTCTGGGGCGGCCCGGGAACGCCCGTCAACTACGCCAATGCGATCCTCGCCGGCCGTCAGGTGTACTACCTCGGCGGTTCGCCGCTCAACATCTGGAACCGGATCGATCCCGCGAACACCGAGACCTGGGGCCGCAGCAAGTGGGGCTGGCGAATGCGCAAGCTGCACTGTACCTGGACGCCCGATGTCACGTCGACACCGTTCTCCGAGTGGGTGGTACTGGACGACACCATGGACGACGGCGGCACGATTGGGATGGGCGATTCCTGGCTCGCGCCCGATGGGCGGTTGCACGTGGTCTGGCAGAAGGAACCGATCAACCCCCAACTTCGCGATCTCCATTTCCCCGACATCAAACGGGATTGGCACGTCTGCTACGGAATCCTCAAGGACGGAAAGCTGCTCGAGAAGCGCGTGGTCCTCTCGGGCGGCGAGACCACTGGCCCGCTGCATCCCACGGGCTACATCGGCCACCCTCGGCTCCACATCACACCGGACCTTACGCTCTACATTCTGTGTAACCTCGTGGGCACCACGCCGGAGACCAGACCCCAGACCGGAACCTACGCCATGAGGATCGGGAGGGATGGCTCCATCTCCGCCCCGGTCCGCATTCCCTTGGCACGGCCCATCCCGGGGTCCTTCTTCACCGCCTCCCCCCGTGCCGGCTGTCCGCTCACCGAGGCAGCCGATCTGCTCATCGCCGACACGATCGACGGCAAGCCGGTCGCGCGCTACGCCCGCGTCCGCTTCGTCCCGCCGTGCAGCCCGTCCGTCACGGTCGAAGGCGCACTTGCGCTCACACCGGGCGAAGGTCGAACCATCCACTTAACGGCCAGGGTCTCCGACCCACAAAACGACCCGGCAACGGTCGAGTGGCGTCTGCCCGACGGCGAAACCCGGCAAGGCCCGACTCTGGAGTGGACTGCGCCGGAAACAGGCAATCGGTTCGCCATCAAGGTCACGGCGCGCGATCCGCAGGGCAACGAAGGCCACACCACCACTATCGTCTCGCTGCCACCACCGGAACTGGCTGCGACCAAGGATTTTGTGCGCGTCGAAGCGGAGGATTTCACCAACCAAGGCGGCGGTGAGGCCAAGGTCTGTCACCCGGTCGGCGCCAGCGCCTCGATCAGTTACTGGCACAAGGATATCGGACACTGGCTCGAGTGGGAGTTCAGCACTCCCGCCGACGGCCGGTACGAACTCTGGATGCGCTACACAACACCGGGCAAGCCGCGCCGCGCCCTGCTCCTCGACGGACAGTCGCCTGGCCCCGAGTTTGCGGACATCGCCATCCCCGGCACCGGCGGTTGGTGCAGCGACACGGACAACTGGGCGTACATGAAACTCGGCAGTGCCCTGGCCCTTTCAGCCGGCAAGCACTGCGTGCGCATGACGAACCTGGCTGATGGCTTGGGCGTGGATTTCTTCGTCCTGCACCCGCTGCCGTGACCGCGAGCGACGCGATCCCGGTGACACCGTACAACCAATTTCGCGGCCATCGGATAGAATACAGGTTTTATAGCTTGATCCAGAAGCCTGAGTCCCGTTTTCAGCAGGGCGCGTCGATTTGGTGAAAAGAAGAGCCCGCGAGGACGCGGGCGCTCCAAGTTTCGTGCCACATCCGAACTGGAGCGCCCGCGTCCTCGCGGGCTGTCTTGATGCCGCATCGGTCAAATCGGCAGGCCCTTGAGACGGAAGCAGGCGCGAGTCTTCAGCGAGCGCTCCCGGCATGGCGTCGCCAGCGAACCAACGAGGAGGGAACGTCCTTGAGTACCACCCACGCCCCAACCCGTCGTCTGGCCTTGATCGGGGTGTTAACCCTGGCCCTCACCGCCCTGCACGCAGCGGACGTGTGCCCGCTCCGCGTGAACGACGAATCGGGGTTGACCACGCCGTGGCCGTTGGTCGGCGGACTGCCGTTGCCCACCGGTGCCGTACGCGACGCGACCAACATCCGTATCGTCGATGCGCAGGGCCGTGAAGTCCCGGCGCAAATCGACGTGGCCGCGACCTACCGCGACGGCAGTATTCGCTGGGCACTGGTCAGCCTCGTCGGCCCGGTAACCGACGAGTACCGCGCCGAGTTCGGTCCCGACGTGAAGCGCGCGGACGCCACAGGGATCACGCTGACCGAAAAGGACGGGGCCCTCGAAATCAATACCGGTGCCGCCGTGTTCACCGTCTCCAAGGCCAACCTCCTTGCGGACTCCGCACGACTCCTCGACGGCCGCGACGGCATCGCGCTCTGGGGCACGGGCGAGGCCGCCGCCTACCTGATCGACAACCAGGGCCGCACCGCCACGTGCGCCGGCGACAAGGCGGAGATCCAGCGCACGATGCTCAAACCCGGCCCGCTGCGGTGCGTCGTCCGCACCGAAGGCTGGTACGTGACCGAGCAGGGCGAGCGCGTGGCGCGCGGCATCGCGCGGATGAGCTTCTTCGCCAACAGCACCATGGTGCAGATCAGCCACACGCTGGTGCTCACCGAAGACACGAACAAGCTCTGGGTCCGCGATTACGGTCTGGACGTGCCCATGCGCACTCTGGCGCCCGCGCAGGCGACGTTCGACACCGCCAAGACGTTTGATGAAACCGTCAAGGTCGTGGACCTGAAACCAGGCGACACAGCCAGCATGATGCAGGACGATTTCCCGCACTTCCTCGAAACCGGCTCGCACTTCTCGCTGGCGCAGGTCTCGGGCGGGACGACTGAGGAACTGCTGTCCGGCGCGGCCTGCGGCGAGTGGTGCGACGCATCGTCGCCGCAGGCGGGACTCACCGCCGTGATCCGCGACCTGGCAGAGCAGTTCCCCAAGGAACTCGAGGTCTCAACGAGCGGAGTCCGCATCCATTTCTGGCCCGCACGCTGCGGTCGCGAGTGGGACTTCCGCGCGCCGACACTGATCAAAGAGTACTGGGGCAAGTGGATCGAGACCGGCATTTGGTCGCAGGACAATCGCGTGAACAAGCTCGACAAGGTGGCGAAGACGCCCAGCAACGCGCAGGGCTCGGCCAAGACGCACGAGGTCTGGCTCATCCCGCACACCGGCCCGCTGGACGTGGCAACGATGGCGAAACAGGCACACGCGGCGTGCAGGCCCGCCCTGCTGCAGGCCGATCCGGCCTTCCTCTGCGCCACCGGCGCCATGACCTGGCCCATGCACCCCAAGGACGCGAAACGCTTCCCGGCCGAGGAGGCCACCATCGCCGATTTCTTCGACCGGATCACCCTGCCCTACCGCGTGTTCCCGTTGACCGGACTCATCGAGTGGGGTAGTTGTCCGTACTTGGACTACGAGAAGCAGAACGGCCGCTGGACGGCCGACCTCTACCGCACCGCCTGGTCGGTCGAGTACGGCGTGCGCCGCCACGTCTGGGCCCTGTACGCCCGCTCCGGCGACCGCAAGTACTACGAGTACGCGGCGCGTTTCAACACGCACTGTGCCGACTGGGACATGGCGCACTGGGATGCGCCACCCGACGTCTTCCGCGGTGGGTTCGGATTCAACTACGGAAGCATCCACGAACCGTTCCACTGGCGCGGGCCCAAGACACTCATGCAGATGGACAACTCCGGCCACGACGTCGTCCACTGGCTCTCTGAGTACTATCTGACCGGCAACGAGTACGCCATCGAGACGACGCGCCTGTACGGCGAGGCGTTGGCACAAGCCTGGAAGCCCGAAGAGGCAGCCAAGAGCTATGCGCAGTTCCTGCTGCTGCGCGTCCTCGTCGCGCTGCACACGCGCGAGTGGGACCCGGCTTTCCGCAAGATGGCCGACGAGTTGGCCGGCGCCATCATTGACCTCGATGCGCCGAACGGCCTGTCCAAAGACCTCAACGTGCCGTACGGTCCGCTCTACAAGGTCGACCGCAGCGCGCTCGTCCTCTACGACTACTGGTGGGCCACCGGCAACGACCGCGCCAAGCAGGCGTTCCTCAAGGCACTGGACTACCAGTACCGCTTCAACCACATCCCGGCGCCCACCTCGTACCAGAACGCATCCGCGTACCTTTTCACGATCGCCTACGACTGGACCGGACGCCAGGAGTACCTGCGCGTCGTCAATCACCAGGTGCAGGCGGCGTTGCTCCAGGAGCGCGTGCGCCTGGGCGACGAACTGAAAGGCGCGACGGACCTGAACACGCTCGACCGGCTCCCGTACCGCGGCGCGCACACGAACATGCACTACCTCCTCGGTATGCCCACGGCCATGGCGGCGCTCGCCAAGACCGACCGCCCCGTTCCGCCTTGGCCGGTCCTCGCCACGCCCGGGTTCGCGACCGAGGCCGTCTTCGCCGCGCTCGAAAAGCCCGCCGGCCAGGCGGTCAGCTTCGGCGTCTTCATCCAGAAGTCGCACCCCGGCCAGGTGTCGCTGCAGATCCTGGGCCCGGACGGCAAGCCCGTGGTGGCCGACATCCGTCCTGAAGAGCGCATCCCATTCCGCGACTGGGAACTCCCGGGCCAGGGCAAGGACAAGACCGCTGCACCACTGCCACTGCCCGTCCACGTGCGCGTGACCATCCCGACCGAGGCGCCGCCCGGCACCTATCGCATCGACACCGGCGGACAGGGGTCCTTCACCATCCAGGACGCCACGGTGGATCGCGTCTTCCTGGCGTGCCCGGACGGGGTGTGGCTCAGTCCCGACGGCCTGCCGGTGTACTTCGGCGTGCCGCAAGGCGTCGATCTGGTGAAGCTGTTCGTCACCCACCCCGTGACCGTGCTGCGCGCGGACGGCTCAATCGGCATGGACGAGAAGGAACTGAAGATGGGAGAGGTCACGGTGCCGGTCGATGGCAAGTTCGGGGCGTGGAGCGTCAAGGCGCGACCGCGCACCGGGCCGCCGATCCCGTTCAGCCCGCACATCCGGTTCCTGAACGTCCCGCCCGCGGTCGCGATGGCACCCGAGAACCTGCCGCAGGCGCAGCTCGCGCCGCCGCCGGAGATGCCCGCCTGGACACCGCCGCCCGGCGACTTCGTCGAGGGCATTGCGGGCCAGGCCATGCACTTCACCCAGGGCCGGACCGTGAAGTTCCCGCGCGGCGCGGCCCTCCCGGATGGTGGCTACGAGCACTTCCCGTCACGCCAAGGCACGATCGAGTTCTGGTTCCGCCCCGACTGGACCAGCGCCTGGCTCACGCTCAAGGACGGCCAGGAGGTCCGCAGCAACTTCGTGAACGGCGGCGCCATCGCGTTTTACTACCGCTACGGATTCGGCGCCTGGAAGGACAACTTCTACGCCAACCTCGACCTGCTCACCCGCGGCGTGCTCGGCAAGCCCGAGGAAAAGAAGCGCGACGAGGTCGGCGGTATGGCCAAACACTTCTTCCACGCCGGCGAGTGGGTACACCTGGCGGCCGTGTGGAAGATGGTCGACGGCAAGACCGGCGCCGAAGGCGACTTCGCGGTCTACATCAATGGCCGCCGCCAGCCCCGCACCTGGGACTATCCCTTCGCCCTGACCGGCAAAAACACGTACGTTCTGAAAGACGCCACACCGTCCATCGCCGTCGGCTGCCACGACGGCTGCATCGACGAACTGCGCATCTCGAAAGTGCCACGCTACGACAAAGACTTCGACCCGCTGCGACAGCCCTTCACCTCGGATGCGGATACCGCAGTCCTCTTCCACTTCGACGGCACCCCAGACGCCGTCACCGGCGCCGACGCCAACCCCGTCAAGGCCGAAGTCCAACCAGGCAAGTGAGGAGGCTGGATGTCCTAATCGGCGAGTTACAAGGTCTTCGCCCGCTTCTTCGCCCCGCGCCCACGACCCTCGGCACCGGTGGCATCGCCGTACGGCACGCTCGCCTCCGCGACCGTCAGCATGGGGGCGGGGGTTGTCCTGCCGCGGCGTCGGGGACGCAGTTGCTGCTTCCCATCAGCAGCGTCAAGCGGCACACTCTCCGCGTAGAGCAGTTCCGGACACAAGTCCACACCGTTGGCCCACTCAACCGTGTCGAATGCCACCTTGACCGTAGCGAACGCCGCCGGGGCTTTCAGCATGGCAAACCTGCCCAGGTCCAGATACGGCGAGACGTCGAACACCCGCTCCTCGCCGTTCTCGAAGGTCAGCAACAGGCGGTGCTCCGCCAAAGGCCGAACCGATGTGACGCCGGGGTGCATGAGCCGGACTCCTACCTCAGGGGATCGATCCTGAAAAGCTCTTCGCCGCGAGCCGCCAGTTCCCAATCCGCCTGGAGTTCCTCACGGTGCAGTTCCACCCATGCCGCAACCAGTCTCTGCTGGCGCGGCGGCAGTTTCCCGTCCCGAACATCACCCGTACCGATGTCGACAACTGCCCTGAAATCCTGGTAGTACACGTGAACGTGTGGCGGATTGTGCTCGGCCTTGCCGCAGTACATCCGGACAATGATCCCATAGAACATGCTGATCGTCGGCATGGAAAGAACCCCGGCTCCAAGTCGGGCATGGCTCCTATCGCCAAGCCACTCATGGCGCGTCACCCCGTGCGCCTTTCCCGCAACCGAGAGAAAGATACAGTCCACATGCGACCATGCAAGGCGCACGTTGACGCCGAAGGACGCAAGCCCTGCCCCCCCAGACTCCCGCGGATGACCTGGGGCCGAACCTAATGCCCCCCAACTTAAGGCCCGCCGCACTCGGGGCGAGGGCTGAGGGATGAAAGCTGAAGTGGATACAGTTGTGCCGCATGGTGTTCCGGACTCTGGACCTCAGCTTTCAGCTTTCAACCCTCAACCCTAAGGTGGGTGTCATTGGGGCCGAACCTGCCTTCCTGCGCGCGCCCGGCTGGCCATCAGCACCCGTTCTGTGCCTGCCCCCCTACTGCGTCTTCTGCGGGCACCGCCTTTCCTCTGCGGTTCCGTTGCCTCCCCAGGCATCACGCCCGCGGCGTACTCGCGCGGGGTCTGACCGGTGACTTTGCGGAAGAGCTGCGAGAAGTAAGAGAGGTCCGCAAACCCGAGACGGTAGGCCACTTCCGAAACGCGCGCGTTCCGCTCGCGCAGCAACAGCTTGGCGCGCGCCATCCGCAAGGCGTGCAAGTACTTGAGCGGCGGGATGCCGTATCGGCGCCGGAACAGCCGGCACAGGTGCGCGTAGCTACAGCCGAGTTCCTCGAGCAGTGCGCGGATCGAGTCCGCGCCGCGCGGGTCCTGTGCCGCCGCTTCGAGACGCAGCCGTACCTGGTGCGACAGGAACGACTCCCGGTCCGCCGGCAGCGCCGCTACCCCAGGCGTGTCCAGCAACTCGATGAGCAACGCCAGGAATAGCCCGCGGCTGACGAGCCGCTCGTGCTCGCCGCCTTCGACCTGAAGGCTGACCAGTTCCCGGTGCAGTTCGTAGGCACGCTTCGGGTTCGGGATCGCGCCGTGAAACACCGTCTCCGGGACGAACGTCGGCGCCGGTCGCAGCAACTCAAGACGCGGTTTCCCCGGAACGAACGTACTGACCGGCGCATCCCCGTGCTGCCCGAGGTATGCCCAGTCGAAGTGCGCCCAGTGCCGGCGCCCGGTGACCTCGCCCGCGTTCCAGCTCGCATGCAACCGGCCCGGCGGGACGATGATAAACGTATCCGGCCCGCAGTCGTACTCGCGCCCGGCTACCTCAACCCGGAACTGGCCCTTGCTGAACAGCACCAGTTCGTGGTCATAGATGACGCGCAGCGGCTCGATCCACGACGGCGGCGCGTCCATTGCATAGGTGTGCGACGCCACACGCTCCCCGGGCGACACCGGACGCAGGCACGGACTGATCAGTCGCAGCCATTCGCAGTTCGATGCGGGTTCGGTCATGTCAAGCCTCTCGGTTGGGGCCGCGCGGGGGTTCAGGGTTCAGGGTTCAGGCCAAACGGCGCACCCTGGAGCGGGCTGCCTTCGGGGGCGTGGCGGTACCCCGCGAGCCAGTCCGTCCCAAAGACCTCGGGGTCTCACGCGTCCCGTTCCCGCCGGCGTTTCGCCGGCGGGAGGCGTGCGATTGGCGACGCGCTACGCCCGCGAGGACGCGGGCGCTCCAATTCAGCCCCCGTGCCAGCCCCTGGAGCGCCCGCGTCCTCGCGGGCTCTGGGCGCCTTCAGTTTCAAGGGAGGGCAGACCCGTCAATGCTCGGCGTGCACGACCGCGAAAACAACCTCCTCCGCCCCACGAACACAGAACTGTAAACCCACAACGGTATCATTTATACAACAATATTGGCAGATTTCTCTGATTGATACGTATGATAGGATGTGGCATGTTTGTGTCATAAACATCATACCATGCGACTTGGATCCCTGAACGTCAAGTCGAAACCAAACCAGGGAGATACCTCATGCGCAAGTACCGTGTGGCGCAAGTCGGGGCGGGCAACCGCGGCATGACTCATGTCAATGGATTCCTGGCCCTGCCCGACCGCTTCGAGCTCGTCGCCGTCTGCGACCTGGATGAGAAGCGAATGAAGGAACGGCTGGCGGGTAAGAACATCCCGACGACGTACGCCGATGCCGAACGCATGCTCGCCGAAACGCAGCCGGACGTGTTCTGCTTCGTCACCTGGCCCAGCGTGCGCCTCGACATGGTCAAGCTCGCCGTGAAGTACGGTGTGAAAGGCCTGGCGTTCGAGAAACCCATGGCCACGTCACTGCACGAGGCGGCCACGATCCGCGACCTCTGCCGCGAGCACGGCATCAAGGCGGTGGTCAGTCACCAGCAGAAATACCTGACCTCGTTGCAGCGCGTCCAGCGCACAGCGACGTCCGGCGACCTGGGCCAGATCACCCACATCGAGGCGCACTGCCAAGCACACCTCTCGCAGCTTGGCACACACTACATGGACTACATCATGTGGGCGAACGGCGACCACCGGGCCAAGTGGGTCGTCGGCCACGTGCACGGACCCAAGATGCTCAACGACAGTCATCCGTCGCCGGACTACATGCTTGGTTACGTGTTGTTCGAGAACGGAGTGCGGGCCTCGATTCAGTGCGGATACCTAACGCCCGCGTACATGAACAAGGAATCGTTCTGGTGCGACAACCGACTCACGGTCTACGGCACGCACGGCTACGCCTGGGGCGACACGGAGGGACGCTTCGGCGCGTTCACCAGGACGTCGGGCGGTGAAATCCTGTCCGAGTTCGGCCCAGGCTATGACCCATCCAAGCCCTGTGCCGGCTGGGCCACCCAGGAGCGCAGCACACTGCAGAAGCTGTACTTGGCCGAACTGGCCGACTGGCTTGACGACGACACCAGGGTCCACTCCTGCAACGTCGACACCGCCTACCACGGGTACGAAGTCCTCGAGGGCCTCTGCATCAGCGCCCTAGACAACACGCGCGTCGACCTGCCCCTCGATCCGGCAAAATGCGTCGACATCAACGACCGTATGCGCCGCGAACTCCCAGCCCTGCCGGCGGTGAAGTAGAGTATGGGGCAGGGCTTGGGCGGCAGGAGCCGACACTCGACAGCTCTCGAAATCATCGAGATCATCGGAATCATCGACACCTGACACTCAACACCTTAAACCTGAAACCTCCGGAACAGGAGCGGCAACCATGATCCGATTTGGCGGTCCGATCTTCGGCAGCAGCAAGAAAGCGGCGGGCGCGGGCGAGAGTCACGGAGCCATCGGCTTTGACCCGGTGGCGCTGGCCCGGGCGCACAAGGCCAAGGGCTACACGGCAGCGTACGCGCCGCAGGTAAAACTCGACGACAAGGACGGCATCAAGGCCATTCGCGCGGCCTTCGCCGCTGAAGGCGTGATGATCGCCGAGGTCGGGTACTGGGACAATCTGGTCGACACCGATCCGGAGACACGGGGACGGAACCGGCAGTGCATGCTCAACGCCATGACGTTGGCCGAGGAACTCGGCGCCGCCTGCGCCGTCGACGTCTTCGGTTCCTACTGTCACGGCAACGGCAGCTCGCAGCACGCGGCGCGGAACTTCTCCGCCGAGGCGTTCGACGAAGCGGTTGAAATGGCACGGTACTTCATCGACACGGTGAAACCGAAGCACGCCTGCTTCACGTACGAGATTTTCCCGTTCAACGTCGTCGACTCGCCCGCGAGTATTGCCGAACTGATCAAGGCGGTCGACCGCAAAAAGTTCGGTGTGCACCTGGACCTCGTCAACCTGATCAACGGCCCGCGCGCCTATTGGGGCAGCGGCGACATCATGCGCGAGTGTGTCCGGCTCTTCGGCGGCCGCATCGTTGCCGCGCACGCGAAGGACGTTCGCCTGAAGGAACCGGCGATCAGCGTCATCCTCGATGAGGTCATCCCTGGCCAAGGCAAGCTCGATATCGCCACCTGCGTGCGGGAGTTGCACAAGCTGCCCCAGGCGGTGCCATACATGATCGAGCACCTGCGCAGTGAAGAGGAGTACGACCAGGCCGCCGCCCACATCCGCAGCGTGGCCGCTGCAGAGGGGATACAGATCTGACGTGCCGGGTGGCAACCGTGCGTTGCTTTCGCCGCGCCAGCCACCTCATCAGTCCGATACGTCCTATCCGTCCCATACGCCCCATTCTGAGACCCGACGCAGGAGGGAAACCCATGCCAACCGTCACGACCAACGGCATCCAGATCGCCTACGAGGAGCGCGGCAGCGGCGATCCACTGCTGCTGATCATGGGCCTGGGTGCGCCCGGCGCGCTCTGGGAAGAACACGTCAAGGCGTACGCGACCAGGTTTCGCTGCATTCTCATGGACAACCGCGGCGCCGGCGCGTCCGACAAGCCCGGCGGCCCGTACACCACGCGTATGATGGCCGACGATGCGGCCGGATTGCTCGACGCCTTGGGCATCCGCAAGGCACGCGTCGCCGGGATATCCATGGGCAGCGCCATTGCCCAGCACCTCGCTCTGGCCTACCCGAAGAAGGTGCGCAGCCTGGTCCTCATCAGTTCGTGGGCGCGCTGCGACGCCTACACCAAGGCGGTGTTTCACCACTTCCGCCAGTTGCGCGTGCAGTCCGCGCCCAACGATTTCATGCAACTCCTGCAACTCTGGATATTCACGCCCGGACACTACGCTGCTCACCTCGACCAGATGCGCGAAGGCCGCGAGACTGCGGCGTTCAACCCCATGCCGCAGCACGCGTTCGCGTCCCAGTGCGAAGCCTGCATCACGCACGACACACTCGACGAACTCGGCTGCATCACACAACCCGCATTGCTGACTGTCGGCTCGGCCGACATCTTCACGCCGCTGCACCTGTCCGAGGCCATTCACAACCGCCTGCCCAAGTCCGAACTGTTCGTCCTCAAAGGCTTCGGCCACGCGCACCACTGGGAAACACTCGAGGAGTTCAACCGCAAAACCCTGGACTTCCTGGTGAAGACCTGATGGCAACACTGAGCGCGACCGGAGAAGAACCGACCTGTGCAGTAAGGACGGCTTGGCGACCCCACCGGCCTTGCGCCGGTGGTGAAGCAGGTCCAACGGCTACCCGAGCCGTCTACCACCCCCTCTTTTCCGGGCGTACCGCGGCCGCGGTACGCCCGGAAAAAAGGGAAATGCGGGGCGGCGGCGGTCCATTTAGCCAACCGTACTCCTTCACCACCAGCACAAGGCCGGTGGGGTCGGGTTGCTGCACATGTCGAGAAAAATTGCTCGCCCGATCAAGACCGACGACGGGATTGCCGCCGTCTCAGCCCTGAAAGGGCGCGACATACCAGCCCAGGGCACAGGGTGTGGAGACGACGTCTACGAATTCGGGGCCTCACAAGAACGAGCACAATCACGAGAGAGGAAAGACACCACATGGCCAACATTCGATTTGGATTCCAGACCTACACCTGGCAGATGTCGTACGAGCGCTTCCGCGGGCGTGTGCCGCACATCCTCGACGTGGTCGCCAAGGCAGGCGGCACCGGCTTTGAGCCGGAAATCTGCATGCTCGGCGACTACGCCACCGCTCCGGACCGTCTTGCCGAAGAACTGCGCCAACGGCAACTCCAGCTTGGCGCCCTGGCCTACGTCGCCGACTGGCGGCACACCCACGAGACCGACGACGAGAAGGCCAGCGCCGACCAGGCCATGGATTTCACGCTCAGGTTTCCAGGCGCGCGGTTCCAGCTCTGCCAGATGCCGGGCAAGGACCGTACCCACCTGGCTGAGCGCCAGAACAACTGCCTGACCTGCATCAATGCGGTGGCGAAACGTGCCGCCGACAAGGGCCTCATCACGACCGTCCATCCCAACTCGCCGCCGGGCTCGCTCTTCCGCATCCGCAGTGACTACGACCAGCTGATGGACGGCATGGACAAGGCCGTGCTTGGGTGGACCCCGGATACCGGCCACATAGCCAAGGGCGGCATGGACCCGCTGGACATGATCAAGACCTACCGCCCCCTCGTGCGTCACCTCCACTTCAAGGACATCTCCCAGGACAAAGACTGGATCGAAATGGGCCGCGGCGTGACCGACTTTCCGGCCATCGTTTCATACCTCACGTCCACCGGCTTCGACGGCTGGATCATGGTCGAGGACGAATCGCGCCGCGCCGAAAGCGACCCGGACCTCGTCACCATCGAGAACGGCGACTATATTCGCCGCCGACTGATGGGCATCCACTGAGTGGGCGGACGCCGCCTTCGCGGGTCCCGCGCCAATGCATCGGTATCAGACTAGGAATAGGGAACCCGCGGTGCATGTATCTGCGACGTCACGGCGCGCGACACAAGGCTTGTAGTTCCGCGTTTACGCGGTCCGGGTTGCGCGTGGCCACGGGAGACAGAGACCGCCTGATGGCACGACCACGAGCAAGGGCCGTCACCGCCGGTCAGCGCACACACGTTCTGATGCGGCACCGTGATGGTACGTTGGCGCCCCCGCGTACCGGCGCCCCTGGCCATGTCGCGACGGCTACAGCCCTCGCCCGTCATCTGCGAACGGCAACGCGAGCAGCGGTCCTCACCTCCACACTCCTGTTCGCCACCGCCCCTTCGCGGGGCCAGAATGCGACGCCCGCCACCGTTGACGCCGGAAAGGAGGCTGCCGTGGTCCCAGCCGCGAACTTGTCCATGCCCGACTTCAGCCGCGACGAGAACATCCGGGTCCGGTCGACGCGGCCGGAAATGCCCGAGATCTACTCCGGGCCGTACCCACCGGGTGAGGCTTTGCCGGAAACCCCTGTCGAAGGCGGCGCAGACATCGCCGGCCGCTTCGTCAAACAGGAACATTACAACGCATTCGTGAAGGACGGGACCGTGCCGTTCCGTCGTGAACTCACGGACCAGGAACTGCTCGATGCGCTCCGGCCTGACCTGCGTGAGCGCCTCCGGACACCGACGGACCTGGCCGCACACGCACGGGCGAAGTTCCCGGACTTCGTCGCCCGGCTCAATTGGGGCATTCGGACCCGCGCACAGACCCGTCCGCCGGGTGGCGAGCAACGCGCCTATGACACGTATTTCGACGCTGCGGGGAAACTCAAGAGCACCTACTTTGCCTGGGGCTATGGGCCGCAGTTGGACATGCACCGCTGGGCAGCCGCCTACTGGGCCACGAATGACGCCAAGTGGGCGCGCGCCGTCCGCGACGCCTTCGAACCGTTCTACCACGTCTGCCGCCCGCCGCTGAACAAGCCCCGGCGCTGCGGCGACAGCGGTGCGCCGTGGAAGACGCTGGTCGCCGGCGCCTTCACGCCCGCACTGGTCGAAGCCTATGCCATGGTCCACGACTCCCCTGACTGGCACGACGCAGACCACCTGAACTTCCTCAAGGCGATGCTGGAACGTGGCCGGTTCCTGCGCTACACCACCACGCCACCGGGACCGTGGTTGCCGTACAGTCCGTTCGGATCCGGCAACTGGCTGCTGTATCAACTTCAAGGCCTGCTCGCCATCGCCGTGCACTTCCCGGAGTTTGCGGAGTCCGCGGACTGGCTCGACCACGCGACGCGCAGCATCGGCGTGCATGGCGACTGGGTCGTCATGCCCGATTCCGGATTCGACGAGTACTCGCTGAGCTATGCCCGGCAGGTTGCCGGTCAAATGGCTTACTGCTACGGACTCTTCATCGAGAACCGCCTGCCCCTGCCGCCGCGGTTCGACCGCAACCTGCTGCGCCTGCACGAGATGTTCCTGAAGATCGCCCGGCCGGGCGGCGAGGGAATCCCGTTCGGCGACACACACCGGGGCGGCCTCGGCGTCACCAGCGAATGCCGCTGGGCCGCGCTGGCGTTCCTCGACGGACGCTTCAAGTACTTCGCCGGCGCAGCCCCCGACGACTTCATCGATACCGGTGCGCGCCTGCTCCATCCCGAGGCCCCAGCCTCAGCCGCCGCGCGCTACCGCGCCATGGAACCGATCCGGCCTAGCGCCCAGTCACACATTCTCCCCGAACCTGGCTGGGTCGTCATGCGCAGTGGCTGGGAGAACGACGCCACCGTCATCGGCCTGGCATACCGGGGTTCGGACCGCGTCTTCCACTCCGGCTGGGAAATGCTCGGTCTTAATCTGTACGCCGGCGGTGAACCGCTCCTCCCCAAGCAACTCGGCTTCGAGTCGTACATGCTCGGGTTTCCCGAGGGTTTCTGCCGCACGCCGCGCCAGGCCAACCAGGTCCTCATCGAGGGCGCCGACATGGACCGGGTTGCCGGATCGCTGCGGAACTGGTTCACGTCCGAGTCGCTCGACTACCTGGACGTCGATCACCGCGCCTGGCACGCCGGGTCGGTCCGTTACCTGTCGCGGCGGCGTCTGCTGTTCATTAAGCCCGACTGGATGCTGGTGGTCGACGACGTCGAGGGCCCCGGCGACGCCAGCCTGCTGTGGCAGGCACTCAGCGACGAACGGGTCCCGAAACTGGACAACGGCACGGTCGCGGTTGCGGGCACCACGGCAACGGCAACGGTCGTTTCGGCCACCCACCAACTCACGACCGACGCCCTCCCAGTGCCCGGGTACAACAAGTCCGTACACCGAATCTCCGCCACACAAACCGGCGCCCTTCCCTTGCGCTTCGTGACCTTGATCCACATCGGACCTGGCGGCGCAACCCCAGCCCTGCGCCACACGATGCGCGAGGACAACGGCACGACCGTTCTGGAGTTCGCCGGGCGCGAAGACCAGGCGCACACCGTGACGATCGAACCGGCCGCCGCAAGCGACGGACGGTTCCTGTGCTGGTCCGGGCCAAGCCGCGACGGCAAACCCCGACGCTTCTTTGCCAGCGACGGGAATCCCTCGGCCGCGCTGCAAGCGCTGCTCGGCAGCGCCGGGGAGACTCCCGCCTGGAACGGCCGGGCGCTGCTGCTCTCTTCGGATGGTGATGGTGCAAACTCCGCACCCGCATCTCAGACGGTCGAGTCCCTTACACCGGAGTCGGTCGACGCCTTCGCCTACCACGGCCGCCTCGAGATGACGGTGGTCGGCATCCCGGCCCGCGTCGTGTGGCAGACTCCGGAGCGGGCCGTGCACAGCGTGCGGTACCGCGAGACGGGAAAGGCCCTCTGGCAACGCCAGCTCCAGCCCGGCCTGCACCAGAAGGCGTGGGTCCTGTTGCCGGACCTGACACCCGGCGCCGAGTACGAATTGCAGGTCGTCTCCGAACTCGAGTCCGGCCGCGTTCTGACCTCTACATGCTTCCGCCGCACCGCACCGCGCGAGTGGAAACCGTAATTGCGAAGCCCGCCAACGACGCCACAAAACCAAGCGGTTGTCCGCCGCAGCCGGCAGTGGCGCGGGACCTCCGGGACCGTGGCAGGGTGCTCGGGGCCGTCCCGGCCCGAGGCCCTCGGCCGGGAATCCGCCGCGGCGGACGCACCCCGTTTCGGCGCGGGACGCGCCGGGCCACGGTTCGGTACGATGGTGCTCCGCAAAGTAGCAGCAAGGCTCCAGCCTTGCTGTCCCGTTCCCGATCCGCGCAAGGCTTCTCACCCTGCGCGGGGACTGCAAGGCTGGAGCCTTGCCCTGCTTCGATTGCGGCCTGCCGGGCTTATCGCCCAAGTCGAAAGGATGACCTCGCACACGTCCCCGCACGCTTTGTCACGGACTTGGTGTACATTTCGGAGGACTGCAGGAAGGAATCGCATGAGTTCCGCCTCTCGACACATTTTCAACCGCACCGAACTGCTCGTAGGCAAGGAGACGATGGCGCGCCTGGCCGCGACCCGCGTCATCCTTTTGGGTGTCGGCGGCGTGGGGAGTTGGTGCGCGGAGAGCCTGATCCGCACCGGGATCGGACACCTGACGATGGTCGATCCTGACGTCATCTGCGCCACCAACGTGAACCGGCAGATTCAAGCCACCACCGCCAATGTCGGCAAACCCAAGGCTGAAGAGCTTCGCAAGCGCCTTCTCGAAGTCCACCCAGCCGCCGACGTCGTCGCGTTGAAAGTCCGGTACGACGACAACACCTGTGACGGGTTCGACCTCGCGTCGTTCGACTACGTGCTCGACGCCATCGACACGCTGAGCAACAAGGTCCTGCTCATCCGCCGCAGCCTGGACGCCGGCGTGACGCTTTACTCGTCCATGGGTGCGGCCGTCAAGTTCGACCCTACCCAGATCCGCACCGCACCCATCAACCGGACGCGGAACTGCCCGCTGGCCCGCGTTGTGCGACGACGCTTGCGCGAACAGAACGAGACGCGCGAGTTTACCTGCGTCTACAGCGAGGAACCGCCGGGCGTGAACCGCGGCCGCACCTTCTGCGGCAGCGCCGTCTGCGTCTGCCCGGACAAGGACGAAGAGAATCTCTGCCTCGGCAAGGCCCGCATCAACGGCACGCTCGCTCACGTCGCCGCAACCTTTGGCCTGGTCCTGGCGGGGTTGGTTATCCAGGACGTGTGCCGTCGCGTGCCGTGTACGGATTCCGCAGCACCGCCGGCATCTGCACCTTCGCATGCACCCCCGACCGCGTGAGAAGGCGTCGACGGTCGCGTCCCCAGGTTCGTACTCCCGCCTTCAGGCGGTCCGGAAAAGCACCGATTCTCCCCACACGTGCGTTCGCCCGAGTCAACGCCAGTCGTAACGGTCCCGGAGTTTCCCGCGCCGGCCACGCGCAACCCGGACCGCGTAAACGCGGTACTACAAGCCTCGCGTCCCTCCCCTGAAACCTGACACCTGAAACCTCTTCCTCCGTGCTCCGTGCTCCGCGCTTCCCCCTCATGCCCATTGCTTCACCATCTCCGGGGTCACCTGGACCAGCTCGCCGTCACGGCGGACGGCGCGTTCGAGGCGACGGAAGACGTTGTTGCGCGCCTGGCGGCAGAGGAAATCCAGGTCGCCGATCACGATCATTTCACGGCGGCTGCGCGTATGCGCAACGTTTACCCGGTTGGGATCGTCGATGAAGCCGATGCTCCCGTCCGCGTTGCTGCGAACGTAGCTGATCACCACCGCATCGCTCTCACCGCCCTGGAAGCTGTCCACGGTCGAGATCCGCTTGGCAAGGAACGTGTCCCACTGTTCGGCGGAGACCCCGTCGGCACCGAGTGTCCCGGCGGCCTGCATTTCGCGCAACAACCGCCGGATGCGCCGGGCCTGGCGGCGGTACGGCGTGATCACCGTGATCTCGTGAGGCGGGTAGCGCTTGAGCAACTCGCGCACGACGTCGGCGCAAATGCACGCCTCGAGTGGGTTCTCGAGCCCAGGCTTGCTGCCTTCCAGCGTCAGAACCTCACCGCGCATCTTCCCGGGCAAAGCACTGGTCGAGAGCAGACGCAGTGTGGATGGCGGGTAGCGCAACTGCCGCTCGGCAAAAGACATGCGGTAGTACTCGGCCCGTTCGCTCGTCCGGACGCGCGCGTCGTAGAACAACGTGGACGCAAAGCGCATCAGGCGCGGATTCTGGCAGCGATACGAGCGTTGCAGCAGGACCACCGGGAAGTTGCGTTGCTCGGCCAACCACTGCAGCGCGCTGTCGCTCTGAAAACTCCACCACGCCCGCGGCACCGGCGCCTGCTCCTGGCGGAGTTGCGCCAGCACCGTGTCCGGCATGGGGAATGGCGGCAACTGCTGGTGGTCGCCAAACAGAATGACCCGCCCTCCCATCGCCGCGCACAGCAGGAACTCCTCCGGGTGCGTCATGCCTGCCTCGTCGAAGACCACCGCGCCGAAAAAGCCGTTCTTGGCCAGGTCACGCTGCACAATGTCGCTCTTGAGCAACCCGACATGGGTGCCGGCGTAGATACCGCCGGTCTGCAACTGCTTGCGCTTCTCCGCGAACCCGCGGACATGCTCGAGATCGTCGACCCAGCAGGCATCGGCAATATCCGGGGCCATACTGGTGCGGCGCACCCCGAAGCGGAGGATGGGCAGATCCAGAACGCGCCGGCAGATGTTGTCAACCGCCGTGTTTGAGGGCGCCGTCACCAGGATGCGGTTGCCCTGCTCGCACAGTGTGCGCAGTACGCACTCCATGACGCTGGTCTTGCCCGTGCCGGGCGGCCCTTGCACCAGCACGACGCGGTTGCCCGATTCGGTCGCCGCCGCCCACGCGCGCTGCTGCGTCTCGTCCAGTTGCGCCGGCGCCGTCGCGCCGCCAGAGCGGCTGGCCACGAACACCGTGTCGGCGAGGCCGAGCGCCGCCTGCAATGCGGGACTGCCGCCGCCGCCCTTTTCCAGTTCCTGGCACAGTGCCTCCATGCAGGTGGCCATAAACCCGGTCGGACTGCGGTACGGCCGCGCGTACAGGCGGTCGTCCAGCTTCGTGCCGACGCACTCATCCTTCCACACGAGACGACCGTAAATCGCACGCCCGTCGTGCAGGTCGACGTTCAACGCCCCGAGATGAGTCTCCTCGCCACGGCGCAGCACGGGCAATTCGTCGCCTTCGTTCAGGCGCACATCCGGATCGACCGGGACCTTCACCACCAGGACGGCAGCCGTGGAGCCCTCGAGCACTTCCGCTTGGCGCAGGTCGAAGATGACCGTCTTCTCGTGCTCGGTCGCCAGACGGCAGGCGCGGGCGAGAAAGGCCAGGTCGCTCTTCACGGCCCACGGCGTGCGGCGCGGCACCTGCAGACCTGCCGGCGGCTCGTCCTCGACGTCCGTTTCCTGCGTCGCAGCGGACGTCAGCGCCGGCGCGGCCGCGTAACTGCCGCCGAGCGGCAGCTCGAGCTGGTTGCTGAGTTCGTCCAGCGCCATGTCCTCGACGGCACGCCGCAGGAGCTTCCGCACAAACGGCACGTCGAGCCGCTGCATGACGGTCAGAACCTTGCGCTCGTGCACGTCCGCAAGGTCCGTCAAGACACGCCGGAACTCCTTGCCGGTGAGTTCGAGCACGTTGCACGCGGGGTTCTCGCGCCGGACCAGGGCCACGACGTCGTACACCACTTCCAGGCGCTCGCCGTAGCCCAGGCCGTCACCGTCGTCAGTGAACGCCGGACCTTCCTCGACCACCGGCTCGCCGTCGTTGAACATGAGCAAGAACTTCTGCCGGACCGTGCGACCCTCAACCTGGAGCGCGGCGCAGGCCTCCGCGCCATCCCAGGTGTAGGACCCGATCCGCTCGTCATCCGGTGTCAGGTGAATGGGCAGCCCGCACAGGGTCAGGTCCTCGCTGTCGAGAGCGAACGGCCGTGGCTTATGCACGTCCTCCCACATCTCAAAGAACCGCCGACTCACGACCAGCTCGGGATTCACCGGCCAAACGCGGCGACCCTCGGTGAAATACTGCACGATCTTGTCAGCCTCGGAACTCATTCGGTCCTCGTGACGGCTCGGGTGGACAGGCGCGCTGCCAGGCAGTACTCAGCAAGGCCGGGTACCGACCGTGTTGGGCCGTTAACGTACGCCGCCCCAGGCCGGAGGCAAGGCCACGGCGCTCCAGGTCGTCGCCCGCGCTGAACAGGGCATTCGACTCAATGACATTGCCGCGGTACTCGGCCTCAAGGTGCCCACCGCGCACAACCTTGCCCGGACGCTGGTTGTCCGCGGATTCCTGGAGAAGACCGCCGGCTCGCCGCGCTACAGCCTGGGCCCCGCCATCTATGGAACTGGCGGCGAGCCACTCCCACCGCGCCTTGCAGCAGCGCGCCATCACGGTGGTTCGCGCACTCTACGACCGACTGCAGACCGCCGCCATCGCTCTTGCCGAGCCGGTCGGCGGCGAGATGGCCGTCCGCCTGCGCATGTCGCCCGACCGGCCAGGGGTGCTGCAGGAACCGCTCAACCGATTCCTGAGCCACTACACCAACGCCTCCGGCCTGGTCTACCTCGCCTTTTGCACGCCCGAAGAGCGTGCTGCCGTCGAGCGTCGATACCCGTTCGCCGAATACGGCGCCGTGCAGTGGCAGACCCCCGGCGCCCTGGATGCCTTTCTTGAACGCGTGCGCCGCCTCGATCGCCCCCCGGTCGACCGCATTCGCCGTGCCCACCGCACACCCCCAGTCATTTGGGGGCGCTGACCCGCGGACATCGCACTTGAAACCAACGAAATGGCGGTCTACTCTTTTTGGCGTCCGGGGGAGTCGCGTTCGGAGTCACGACGGCGGGTGCGGCGCGAACAGACAGGTCTGTTCCGCTGTCGTTCCCGCGACATGCGGGTGACTTGGTACAGCGAAAGTTGCCCGTGAAGGAGTACCCATGATCTGGAGAAACGGTGTCGTGGCGTCCTTGCTGGTCGGCGTGTGTGCTGCGTCATCGACGCCGGCCCAATCTACCATCGATGAAGGCTTGATCGGGCATTGGCCGTTCACCGAAGGCCAGGGCGAGCAATCGGCGGACAAGGGGCCGTACAAGGCGCACGCTGTTCTGAACCGGGTGGGGTGGGCCACCGGCGAGTTCGGCGCCGCCGTCAGCATCGGCAGACTGAACTCCAACGTGGTCATCCCGAACATCGCCGCGTTGGACGGTTCGACGGAGATGACGGTGTCGGTGTGGGTCTACTGGAACGACCTGAATGGGAAGTACCCGAATGTTCTGACGGGCGGCTGGAGTCCGGGCGGGTTCATGGTCTTTGTCAACGACGGCAACCTCTCGTTCCGCCTGGGGCGGCGGGGACATCGTGCCGGGAAGGTGGGCGATCAGTGGCAAGAGGGGAGTTGCGGCATGGGGCGGATTCCGCTGCGGAAATGGACGCACCTGGCGGCGACATTCAACTTGCCGAATGTCACCACGTACATGGACGGGAAGAAAATCGGCCAATGCGCGTGGCAGTACCCCATTGGCTTCACCGATCCACTGGTGCTCGGGCAGTGGAACACCGAGAAGAGTCACGATGGGTTGATCAATGAGGTGCGTCTCTACAAGCGGGCATTGACCCCGGCGGAAGTCGCGCTTCTGGCCGAGCGCAAGGGGCGAGACGGCGGGGAGATCAAGGTGGTTCACCCGGCCCAACCCCGACCGCTTACCTCCTTTGAAACGCGTTGCGCCGCGTTGACCCTGAACGAGGCCGGTTGGGTCACGTCCCTTCTGCAGAAGTCCACGGGCACGGAGACGCCCGCCAGGGAACTACTGGCAGCCGAGGCGCCCATGGTTGCGGTCGTCCTGGAAGACAATCGCAACGTCGAATGTCACAAGATGTCGGTTGACAACGGGATTCTGACGGCGACCTTTCCGAGTCTGGACGGGCATGCCAAGGTGCGCTGCGAGTCCAAGGGGGACTACCTCAAGTTCACGGCGTTGGAGGTCACGGTACCGCAGGTCACGTCCTTCGTCTTCTTCCATTGCACCCCGGGTGTGAACAAATACCGCGGCGGGTTCGCGGGGCTGGTGTCCGACGACGATTCCGGCATCTGCCTGCGGGCGTTGGATTTGGAGGTCAACTGCAGCACCGCGATGAGCGCAAGCACCTCGGCCGAGCTTGGCCTGACCGGGCACAGCGCGGGCCTGGCGGCAGGTCCACGGTCCGAATTGCGCCCGATGCTGAAGGCGATGGCCACGCAGGAGGACGTGCCACGCTCGCAGCATGGCGGTCCGTGGGCGTCGGAATCGCCGATGGCCCGCCTGTCGTACCTGTTTGTCCAAGATGCGTTCACCGACACCGATTCCTGGATCGATCTGGCCCGCCGCGGCGGCTTTGGCATCATTCACTTTCGGGAACCGTGGTTCCGCACGTTCGGGGACTACCGGCCCAACCCCAAGAACTTCCCGGGCGGCATCGACGAGATGGTGGCGACCGCGGACAGACTGCACGCGGCAGACCTCAAGCTGGGTCTGCACACCTTGAGCGGCTGCATCCGCACCGAATCGCCTTATATCACCCCGGTGCCTTCGCAGGAGCTGATTTCCCTGGCGACCTACACCATTGCCAAAGATTTCGGCAGGGTCGACGACACCCTGTACGTCAACGAGCTGCCGATCGACCAACACTCGACCGTGTTCACCTACCACGGCGCCACCAACGTGTTCCGCATCGGTACCGAGCTGGTTCAGTACACCGCGATCTCCCGCGAGAAGCCGTACTGCTTCGGCAAGTGCACGCGCGGCGCCTTCGGCACCCAGGCCCAGGACCATCCGGCCGGCGCCAAGGCGGAGTTTCTCAAGCAAGTCTATCTGGCTTTCTATCCCGTTCCCGGAAGCAGCCTGATGGACAAGCTGTCCGATGACATCGCGCGTGTGTACAACACCTGCAAGGCGGACTTCCTCTATTTCGACGGGGCCGAGGGCATGGGCGTCGGGTACCCCGACAACTGCATGCGCTGGAAGACCTTCCGCAAGTTCAGCCGCGATTGTCTAAACGAGGCCAGTAACTGGGGACATCACAATTGGTGGTTCCATTCGCGCACCGGCGCCTGGGACTCGGCACATTGCGCCTGGAAGCCGTTTCAGGACCAGCACGTCAAACATGCCGGGCTCGCGCGGATGAACGACCTGCTCGAGCCGCAGATGGGATGGTGGTCGCTCAACGCCCCCGGGCCTCGCCACCGCAGGCAGTACCTGGATGAGACGGAATACTGGATGGCCAAGAACATGGCGTTGGATGCCTCGATGTCCCTGGGGGGCATCAGCGTTGGCGGTGACCCCGGGAACGCCCGCGCGATGGACATGCTCACCGTCATCGGGTGGTATGAACAACACCGCCTGGCTAACTACTTCGACCCGGCGACCATTGACCGTGTTCGCGAGCCCGGCAGGGACGTCCGCCTGCGCCTGAGCGACGGCGGCGCCTGGCAATTCACGCCGGTCGAGTACTTGCCGCACAAGGCGGCGGTGTCGGGGACGGAGGCGGCGCAATGGACCGTAGTCAACCCCTACGGGCAGCAGCCGTTCCGGGTCCGCATCGAGGTGCTGCAGTCGCCCCTTCCGCCGGACCCCGCCGGGCCGACATCGATGATCGACTTCAGCGACACATCGCTGATCACCCGCCGGGATTGCGCCGCCAATGTGACGCAGGAGATCCTGACCGAGACGGCGGACGTGAAGGGAGGCCCCCGGAACCTCCGGATCCAGGCCGCCAACAGGAATGATTTCTCCGTTGGCGCCTGGACGAGCCTGGGCGCCGCCTACGAGTTCCCCTACCGGGACATCGGCGCCTGCTCCGGTGTCGGGCTCTGGGTGAAGGGCGACGGCAGCGGCGCCGTGCTCAATGTACAGTTCCGAACTCCCCCCACGTTCGGCGCGGCGATCTCCGAGCACTACATCGACCTGGATTTCACCGGCTGGCGCTATTGCGAGCTGCTGTTCCGGGAGCGTGACAGCGACCGCGCGTTCGGTCTGAATTGGCCCTATGTGCGCGGCGCCGCCTACGATCTGTGCCACTGCGACCTGCAAACCGCCCGCGTCTCGGAGATCAACCTGCTGCTGAACCAAATCCCCGCCAAAGGCCAGGTGGATGTCACCATCGGCCCGATCGTGGCGATGACGGCGGTGGACACCACGCTTAGAGACGTTGCCCTGACCGTCAACGGTAAGCCGTTGCGGATCCCGGTGGCGATCTCCTCCGGGGACCTGCTTGAACTGGAGGAGGGTGGAGTTGGCGTACACTACGATAAGCGCGGGGCGCTGCTTAGCCGTTTCCAGCCGGACTGCCCTGATGGCATGCCGCTTCTGAATGCCGGCATCAACCACATCGCGTTCGGCTGCGTCCGTCCCGGCGTCGCCCCCGGCCGGGCCGTCGTGTCCGCGGTCGCACTGGGTGAGCCCTTCGGAACACGCGCCGCGAACGTCGACTGGTCGAAGCTCCGCTACGAGTACGACATGCCGCGTGTAATCACCCGATTCGACGGCCGGGACAACTGCTGGACCGCCGTCCTGCGTGACGAAGGCGGAGCAAGCCCCGGCGATGAAGCCACGCTTGAAGTCGACATTGCCGTTGAACGGATCGGGGCAAACAAGACGCTTGACGGCGATCCGGCGGCGATCGTCATCGACGACGGTGCGGACCCGTCCAGGTTCGCGCCCTCCGAGCAGAACGATTACGCCCGCTTCGCGAGGGACCGTGAGAGTCAGGGCGCAGCCAAAGGAGTCACCCGCGAGGCGACGGCGGCGCCCGGCCCGAATCGTCCCGATGGCGCGGTGCTGTTCACGGCCCGGAGTTCACGCCAGGACTCGAACGGCTGGGCCGCCACCGGCCGGAAGTTCGCCGCGCCGCTGGACCTGCGCAATATCGGCAGTGTCACACTGTGGCTCAGGGGAGACGGCTGCGGCGCCACCTTCAAGGTCCAGTTCTGGGATGTCAACGAGGTTCACCATGACCTGGTGACCGAGGTCAATTTCGTCGGGTGGCAGTTTATCGAGTTGCCGGTGTCGCAGAGCACGATCGACTGGACCAGGATTGCGTACGTGCTGTTCTACTACAACAACATTCCGGCCGCCGGGCAGTCTGCGTGCGCATTTACCGAGGTGAAGGCGCACCGGCTGGCGCCGGACGCCGGGGTCAGACCGGTGCTGGTCGTCAACGGCCAGGAGATGAGCATGCCGGCCGCGATTGCCAGGGGACAGGTCTTGCGGTGCCGCGCGGGAAGAAGCTGGACGCTGGTCGAGAAGGGGCAGACCCTTCGCACGGGGGACTTCGCCACGCCGTTCCCCGCACTGACCAAGGGAGTCAACAGGCTCCAATTGCGCTGCGCCGAACTTGGCGATGCCAACTGCAGGATCTCCGTCAGTTGCGTGAAAGCGTACGGGCGATAGCCGCCTTAGCGGCTCCCGCAGCGACAACATGCCTGTCGTAATACGTGTCGGGGGTAGAGTGTCGTGGGGTCACTGAGTCACTGCGTCATGGAGTCACTGCGTCACCACTGAGGCCGCGACTGCGCCACGCGCCCCTTTTCCCGCGCGTCAGTCGCGGGAAAGGCGTAGTGCCTTAATCCACGGGAACGGTTACGAAAAACAACATGCGTGAGGCGTCGTACCTAACGGAAACAGCGGCGCCGGTCCGGCTGACTTCTGACCTCTGAACTCCGGGGTTGCGGGCAACGCCCGCCTTGGATGCGCCCTGTCGTTCGCGCGCGGCAGGAGGGCGAGAGGAAACCGGGCTGTGCGCCGCGACGGTTCCCCCGGTACAGGCCGCGCGAGGAGAATGACCGAATGCAGCAGTCACATCGTATGCGCACGGAACCGGGACGAGGGGCGACGCGGTGGCTGTCGCTCGCCGCGGCATTGACGTTGACTGCACCCGGGCCAACCGGCGCGGCCGCGGACGCGCCCCCACCGGTCCAGCCGACGTTTCTGACCGCCACTCAGGAACTGCAACTCTTTCCGAAGGACGCCTATGCCGCCGCAGGCTGGCGCATGAACAACTGGGGCAAGGTGCAGAAGGTCGAGCTGGCTTTCCCGCCGGAAACGACACCGACCGGACTCCCGGCCATCGAGATGCGCTTTCTGACGCCCGAAGGCAAGTGCAATGTCATCAGCCCCACGCTTACGCCGGATGGCGCATGGCGACAGCAGCCTTTCGCGGCGGTGTCGTTCTGGGTCAAAGGCGACGGCGGCGGCCGCCAGGCGCACCTCTACGTCCAGACCCAGGGCAAGCCTTCGTACGTCTGGAGCTTCCGGCTCGACTCACCCGAATGGAAAAAGGTGACTCTGCCCATTGAGGGCGCCTTCACGCGGGATGGCGATGGCACGGACCTGAACAACATCCAGTACTGCATGTTCAATGCCGCCGAGGTCGTGTCGTTCCTCGCCGGCGACATCCGGCTCGAACCCCGCAACCAGGAACTGACTGCGCAATCGTGCCCGTCGCTTGTGGTCCCGCTCATCCCGGACGCCGCGGTCGCTCTCGACGGCGCCCTTGACGAACCCGTCTGGCAACGCGCCGCGAAAGCGCCGCCGTTCGTCCTGCTCGCCAGCGGCGCCGAACCCAAGGAGAGAACCGAGGTCCTGCTGTTTGCCGACAACGAGAACCTCTACCTCGGGGCGCGCCTCTTCGACGAGGACACCGCCGGCTTGATCGCCAAACAGAAGGACCGCGACGCACAGGTCTGGCAGGACGACTGCATCGAGATTCTCATCAACGACAACCTCGACGCCAAGACGTACAAGCATTTCGTGCTCAACTCGACCGGCGCAGTCCAGGACTACCGGTACTTCCTTTCGCCGGTGGCGGACACGTTCACCTACGACCACGCCTGGAACCCGGATTGGCGTCGCGCCAGCAAGATCCAGCCGAAGGAATGGACGATCGAGGTGTGCCTGCCCCTGGCGATCATCGAACTGCGGCCGGGCGAACCGTTCGCGATCCAGATCGGCCGCGAGAACCATTCGGGCAACGAGATCTCGTCCCTCACCAAGACCTCGCGCTTCCCGGACTCTGCGAACTTCGCACTCAGCCTCATCGGCGATACTGGAGCGACCCTCTCGCAACTGGCGCTGCGCATGACCGACCCGAAAGCCCTCACTCTCCAGGCGCAGGCCGCCCCTGCCGGCGCACTTGAACTCACGCTGACTCTCGCCGATCCTTACGGCAAGGTGGAACGCGCGTCGCTCACGACCGAAACCGACGCAACGGGGCGCGTCGCCATTCCAGTCACCATCAGCACCCCGGTCGAGGGCCGCTACCGACTCGTCGTGTCCGGCCGCGCCAACGGCACGCCCCTGGCGCCGGCCGGAGTCGCGTTCGGACTCGTGCTGCCGCCCGAAATCCAATTCGGCGACATCTTCCTCAATCCTAGACCGAAGCAGATGGAACTCAAACCCGAACGATTCGCGTTCGACGCGAAGGCAGTCATCGGCATCCCCAAAGACTGCTCCGAGCGCACGCGCACCACGGCGCGGCACCTGCGGGACGAACTCTACGAACTCATGGGCATGCAGTTGCCTATTGTGCAAGCACCCGCCGAGGCGTGCTTCATCCTGGCACTGCGCGACCAGGCTCCGAGCCTCGACCAGGCCACTGCCGATGCGGTCGCGAAACTCCCGGCCGAAGGGTACTTCGCCGAGGTGACCGAGAAGGGCGTCACGCTCATCGGCGCGGACGAACCAGGCTTGTACTATGCCTGTGTCACATTCCTGCAACTGTTCCGCGCGAACCTGATCCGAAAGCACGAACCGGCACTCGGTTGCGCGCGTATCCTCGACTGGCCGGACCGGCCCATGCGCATCGTGGTGCACTGGCTGCACGGCCGCTGGCGACCGAAGGAGCCCTGCTACTCACTCGACACCCTCAAGCGCTGGGTCAAGGACGTGCTGGCGGGCAGCAAGTACAACTACTGGTCCCCGATGTTCAACGAGTTGTTCGCCTACGACGACGAGGCGCGCATGACGCCCGGCGGCAGTACGCGCTATTTCATGACCCGCGACGAGTACGGCGAACTGGTGCGGTTCGCTCGCGAACACTTCGTCGAGGCCGTCCCCGCCTTCCAGTCCGGCGGGCACTCGCACCACCTCGTCATTCCACACCCGGAGTTCCAAGAACCCGGCTACAGCCACGACCAGGCAAACGTCCTCCACCCGGACTACTACAAAACGCTGTTCTCGATCTACCAGGACCTGCTCGACGCCACGCCCGGCGCCAAGTACTTCCACATCTGGCACGACGAGTGGTGGCACCAGGCCAAGACGGCAATTGCCGACGAGTTCGAAGGCAAGAAGCGCTGGGAAATCTACCGTGACGACCTGTTGAAAATCCACGAATTCTTCCGGCAGCGCGGCGTCAAAGTCATGATGTTCGGCGACATGATCTCCAGCCTGCACAATGGCGGCTACCCGTTCCACGTCGCCAAGGCCATTGACGACCTGCCGCGCGACGTCGTCATTTGCAACTGGTCAGCCAAGACGTTCCCCGGCAGTACCAAGGAGTTTACGGACAAGGGCTTCACGGTGCTCGACGTGTTCAACCAGTTCTCAGCGCCGGCCGCTGCCGACCTGCCGCTCATCCGCGGGTTCGGCACCATCGCCTACGGGCACTTCCTGCAGACGTTCGGCTATGCCGATGACGCGGACTACCCCGGCTACGCCCACGCCATCCCGCGCGCCGCAGACTACGCCTGGAACCTGGAACACGACCCGCAACTCCCGCTGGGGGAGTGGCGCCGCCGCTACCTGAACAACGTCAACGCGCTCTACAGTTTCACACCGCGCCGCGCCAAGGCCATCACGTTCAAGCCCGTCGATCTCGCCGCCTTCGCCAACCTGTCGACACGCGAGTGGTTCGGCGACCCCGCTGTCGCCCCAGCCCTGCCCCGCGGCGATACGGAGATCGCCTTCATCCCCATGACGTTCGCGCCGGCTGAAGGCCAGGACGTCGTGGCCGCACTGCCCGGCCAACCGGCGCCACGCGCCGACCTCGGCGGCCGCACGGTCAAGAGTCTTATCTTCCTCCAAGGTGTGTTCCTGCCCAAGGACAAACGCGCTGCCCTGAAGAAGCGCGGCACGGAGTACGTGCACGGCATCCCGATCGGGGAGGCGCAGATCGAGTATGTGGACGGACCGACGCAGGTGATGGAACTGCGAATGGGCATCAACACCCTTGACGTCACGCCCTTCCCCGAGGCACGATTCCTCGGCGAAGCGCGATACACGCACGACATCAAGACCAACGGCGGCGCCAACGCGAGCCTGTACCAGATCGAGTGGGTCAACCCCTGGCCCGCACGCCAAGTCCGCGCGGTCATCTGGAAAGCCTACGAGACGGAGGCCACCCCCATCCTGTTCGCCCTCACCGCCGGGGAGTGAGGGATGAGGGCTTCGCTCAGCAGAACGTCGCGCCACGGCACCGCACGATCGAACTCCGCAAAGTGGCAGCATGGCTCCAGCCTTGCTGGACCGCCCCCGATCCACACCACACAGACGGACGGAACGGAAGACTGCAAGGCCGGAGCCTTGCGCTACTTCCGCCAATTCCGCACCCCAGGCACTTGACAATTCAACGGGTGTATGATATTTTGACCATGTGTAAAGCAGAGGTGGTCACATGGAACAGCAACACCCACTCGAGATCGGCATGCGACTGCGCAGCATGCGCGAGCGCTGTGGTCTGTCAATCCGGCGGCTCGCCGAGAAAGCGGATGTCACCGCCGCCATGATCTCCTGCATCGAACGCGGCCGCAACTCCCCGAGCCTGGCCACCATGCAGAAAATCCTCACCGCTCTGGGCACCGACATGGCCTCCTTCTTCACGTCCGACCCGGCGCCGCAGCAGGGCCCGGTGTTTCTGCGCGAGAAGATGCGGCACGTCAGCGACGCGGAACGCAGCTACACCATTGTTTTCCCCAAGACCCCGGGAGTGGATGTGGAAATGCTCGACGAACAACTCTCGGGGGGGCAGGAACGCCCGCCGTTCGAAAGCCTCCAGTGCACGGTAGCCGGGTACCTGCTTTCCGGCAGTCTAGTGCTGGATATCAAAGGCGAACCCAAAAGAATCCTGCGCCCGGGCGACGCGTTCTGCATTCCGAAGGGGGTCGCACACCGCGGTTATGCCGCCGATGGCGAGCCGACACGGCTGGTAACCGTGTGCTCGCCGCCGCGGTACTGATCCCCATCCCATCCCGGCTCACCCGGGCGCAGGAGAAACAAGCCGCCGCTATCATCCGTGACGCCGTGACACGCTGAGGACACGGGAACCGCCACCGGAAACGGTTCGATTACCCGTCCGTTGGGTCCGTTCCGGAGACAACCCGACACCCGACACCTGCACACTCACAAGGAGCCACCCTTGAAAACCACCATGACCACCAAGGAACGCATCGTCGCCGCATTGACCGGCAAGCCGGCGGACCACACACCACTGACCGCCTGGTGTTTCGGGTTCCAGGCCCCGGACTGGCTCCGTTGGCAGCGTGCCGGGCGTGATGTCTCCTTCTGGTTCAGCAAGCGTCTCGAGCACCTGCACACGCTCCCGCACGCTTGGGACCTGCAGGACGAGTTCAACCGTTGCCTCGCCTGGCGTTCGGTCGGCATGGACAACATGGTCGAGATCTCCGTGCCGTGGAGTCGAGTGCCGGGCGTCACGGCCAAGGACTCCGTGTTGGCGCCGGGCGCAGCGGGCGGCGATCCGCGCTATCCGGTCATGATCCGCGAGTACACCACGCCGTCCGGGCCGCTCCGCCACGCGGTGCGCAAGACGGAGAACGAAGGCAACGGCTGGCCGCTCCAGCCCGACTGCGTGCCGGTCATCGAGGACTACAACATCCCGCGCGCCGTGAAGCACATTGTCACCACGGCGGCGGACGTCGAGGCGATCCGGCACGTCTTCGCGCCGCCCGACGACGGTCAGCGCCGCTGGTTCCGCGAGCAGATGGCTGCCATTCGGACCTTCGCCGAGAAGGAAGGTTTCTTCGTTCAGGCCTGGACGGCGTTCGGCATGGACGCCGCCGTGTGGTTCACCGGCACGGAGAACGCCATTCTCATGGCCATCGACGAACCCGCTGCATTCGGCCGGCTGATGGACACCATTGCGGCCACGGACTACGCCCGCACCGAGGTCGCCGCGACCATGCCGGGCGTCGACATGGTCTGCCAGCGCGGCTGGTATTCGTCAACCGACTTCTGGTCCCCTGCCCTGTTCGACCAGTTCGTGTTCCCGCACCTCAAGGAACTGACCGCCCTGGCGCACCGGCACGGCAAGAAGTTCGGCTACGTCATGACCACGGGCGTCCGCACGCTCGGCCCGCGCCTGGCCGACGCCGGTGTCGACCTGCTCTACTTCGTTGACCCGGTCATGGACGGCGTGCCGCTCGAAACGGCCCGCGATCTGCTCGGCGACCGCATGACCCTGGTCGGTGGCACCAACGCGCTGAGTCTCGGCTCGGGCGATCCCGAGCGCATTCGCCGCGAAGTCCGCACCGCCCTTGATGTACTCGGCCCCACAAACCGTTTCATTCTGCACCCGGTCGACGCCATTTTCCCGGACACGCCCTGGACCGGTGTCCAGACCATGATCGACGCGTGGAAGGAGTATCAATGAGCATCGAGCGCATCTTCATCCTTCACCACACGCACGTCGACCTTGGCTACACCGGCGACCGCGATGCGGTCTGCGGCGACCTGGTCCGCATGGTGGACCTGTCCATCGATGCCGTGGCGGCGACCCAAGACGAGCCGGATGCCGAGCGGTTCCGCTGGGTCCACGAGGTGTCGTGGCCGGTGCTCGAATACCTGAAGCGCCCCGAGGCGCGGCGCAACGAGCTCTTCGCACAACTGCGGCGCGGCGATACGGAACTGACGGCGCTGTACGTTCACCCGACCGACCTGTTCGACCGCGACAGCTTCGAAGTCTCCATCGACCGTGCCTGCCAACTCGCGCACGACCAGCACCTGCCGCTGAATACGGCCATGTTCTCCGATTGCCCGGGCATCCCCTGGTGCGTGCCAGACATCCTGGCCGCACGCGGTGTCCGCTATCTCTCCGCCGCGCCGGACTTCATCATGTCCATGCCGCTGGACCTGGAGCGCCCGTTCTGGTGGGAAGGCCCCAACGGCGGCCGCGTCCTCACGTGGTTCACCGAGTGGCGCAAGAGCTGGTATGCCGAAGGCCTCGTACTCGGACTTGCCGGTGACCCGGTTGCGGCGACCGCAAACGTGCTGGACTACATCCGGCAACTCGAGGCCGAAGGCTACCGCTGGAAATGCCTGGCCCTGCACCTGGCCATGGACAACCAGCCGCCGCGGCCGAACCTGCTCGAGTTCGTCCGGCACTTCAATGCTGTGCAGCCCGAACGCCAGGTTCAGCTTGCGACAAATCGTATGTTCTTCGAATACATGGAAGAACAGCACGGTGCCGAGTTCAGCGTTCACCGCGGCGCCTGGCCGGACTGGTGGGCCAACGGCAATGCATCCGCCGCGTGGGAGAGCGCCTGTTCGCGTCAAGCCAAGTGCATTCTGCGCCGCACCGCCGGGGTCGCCGCCCGTCTCGGCCGCACGCGCGACGCGGCGCTGGTCGACCAAGCCATCGAGAACGGCCTGCTGTTCGACGAGCACACCTGGGGGCACAACCGCTCCGTGAGTCACCCCTGGTCGCTGGAGGCGCGTCTGCACTGGGCCAAGAAACGCATCCTGGCCGGCAACGCCCTGCATGCCGCGCGGGCGACCGAGGAGCGGCTGCTCGCCGGCCTGGCCGACCGCGGCCAACTCGTTCTGGTCAATTCAACCGATGTGCCGTACTCCGGGCCCGTGGCGCTCCCCACTGCCGCAACGGCCACGCCCATGATGTGGCGCGACGAGGCGGGCCAAACGCTGGTGACCCAGAGCAGCACAACCACGGGCGAGACGCTCGCCTGGGTCGAGTTGCCGGCCAGCGCCGTCTGCCGCTTCCGCGCGACCGAGGGTGCGCCGCCAGAACCGACCGGACTGGAGAACGCGTTCTTCCGTCTCGCCTGGGACGCCGCAACCGGCGCGGTCCGTGACTGGGTTGACCTGCGGCTCGGCCAGTCGCTCCTGGACGGCAATGCCGAGTGGACGTTCGCCGACATCATCCACGAGCGGGTCCGACGCGGCGGACGAAAGGACATGTATGACACCGCATTCGGTTGCGCGAACCCCGACGCCAAGCGCCCACGCCCGGAGTTCGTCCGCACCGCCGGGCACCGCGGCAAGACCCGCCCCAAACTCGTGTGCGGTCCGGTGTTCAGCGCCCTGGTCACCCGCGGCAAGGTACCCGGCGCGCGGTTTGTGCGCGAACTCCGCATCTACCACGGCGCGCCACGGCTGGACATCATCCTCCGTCTCGACAAGCAGGTCAACACCGAGTATGAGAGTCTGTACGTCGCGTTCCCGTTCGCCGCACTCCCCCCCGCAGTCTTCATCGAGAACGCCGGGGCCGTGTATCGCGCGGGCGAGGAGCAGTTGCCGGGCAGCGCCACGGACTGGCACAGCGTCGGCGACTACGTCGCGGTCGGTGGCGGCGGGCACACGGTCCTGGTCGTCCCGCACGACGCGCCGCTGGTGCAGGTGGGCGACATCCACACCGGCAAGTGGCAGCGCCGACTGCAGTTTGAACGGAACCACGTGTTCAGTTGGGTCATGAACAATATGTGGTTCACGAACTTCCCGGCGTACCAGGAGGGCGAGGTCACCCTGACCTGGTCGCTCACCGCCAGCGCCGGTGCGTTCTCGCCAGCCGCGGCAGCCGCCTTCGCACAGGCCGCGCGCACCGGCGTCGCCGTCAGTTTCGGAGGAATGCCATGAAGAAGCGGACCCCGCTCGCCCCCAGAGTCGCCGTGGCCGCTCTGTCCAGTCCGCTCGAGGTCGGTGCGGACCGCGCACCACGCGCCGCCGGCGATCTGGCGCGCAGACTCCGGAAGGCCGGCTGCGAGGTCGTCGACCTCGGCGCGATCGGGACGCCTGCCACGGCTGTCGCGGCCGGACGCCGCCTCGCCGAAGCGCACGTCGACGCTGCGGCTCTTGCCGTCGCGAGTTGGTTCGAGGACTACCTGATCCTGGACCTCCTCGAAGAGTGCCGTGTCCCCCTGCTATTCTGGCCGCTGCCCGGCATGGAGACCGGTGCGCTCTGCGGCACGCAGCAACTCACCTGCTACCTGAAACAGCTCGATACGCCCTGCGCCTCCGTGTTCGGCAAGATCGGCGATGCCGCCTGCCTCGGTGACGCCATGGCGTTCCTGCACGGCGCGGCGCTGCACAGCCGACTCCGACGCTGCCGGATCGGCCTGGCCGGCAACCGCATCAACGGCATGACGCACACCTCGCCGAACGAGTTCGTGCTCAAGAAGAGCATCGGCCCGCGCGTCGTCATGCTGGACTTGCCGACACTGCTCCAGCGTGCCCGCGAGATGCCCGAGGCAAGTGCCCGTGCACTCTGGCGCGGCATGAAGAAGCGGGCCGGCACCTGCGAGGTGTCGGACACGGACGGCATCGACTCGTTGCGCGTCTATGCCGCGGTCCGGGAACTCGTCGACAAGCACGGGCTGCACGCGCTGACCATCGGCTGCTACCCACACCTCATGGGCAAGGTCTGCCTGGCCGCGTCACGACTGGCGGACGAAAGCATCCCGCTCGCCTGCGAGGGTGACGTGCACGGGGCGGTCGGCCAGTACATGCTCCAGCTCCTCACCGGCCAGCCCACACACAACACCGACTGGCTCGATCCCGTCGACGGCGACTCGGTCGTGTTCACGCACTGCGGCTCCGGGTCGTTCACACTCGCGGAGAAACCGAGCGACATCCGGCTCGCGTCCGTGCGACTCATGGGCCAGGGCGCCTGCGCGCTGTTCACCGCCAAGCCCGGCCCGGTCACGCTCGTGAACATCAACGCGTGCGGCGACGCCTACCAGTGCGCGTTGCTCGAAGGCGAGGCGGTCCCCACGGAAATGGTCTTCCCCGGCAACCCGGTCCGGGTCCGGTTCGCGACGCCCGTGAAAAGCCTGACCGCCTGGGTCCACGACGCCGGCCTTGGCCACCACTGGATGATCGGCTACGGCCACGTCGGCGCCGCCGTGCGCGCCTGGTCCAGCATCGCCGGCCCCGGCTTGCGCCTCCTCGCGCCGCCGTGGTGATGCCCGGACGATTACCAAGCGCGGATGCCGCAAGCTTGTCGACACGCGGATTCGCCATGCGTCACGCCCGGCGATGGCCGCATTTCCCACGGCACCGCGCGGATACATGGTAGGGTTTTACCCCATAGCGGATGGACCAGACGCGGCCTATAGTTCCTTTATCGAATAGAAAGAGGAGGCCCCCTGTACCGGAAGACGCCAGGCGGAACGGTCTGTGAACCCGAACTCCGTCCCATAGCAAAGATAACCAAACGCCGACGACATGCTTTGTATGTAACTGATCGATAATGGACTGTGAACCACAACCCCCGTTTGCGTGAAGCGCTGGTTCGGCCCATGGTCCAAAATCTACGGGATGTCAACAGGGGGGTATCGCCTCTCCGCGATACACATGGGACGAAGGAAGATTTCAATGGCCGTGGCACGGACGGAGTGCGTCCGCTTGGTGACCAACATTCTGGCCCCGGGCGCCGAGTTTCGTACGACGGCGCGGCAGGTGGTCGAATGTGTGGCCGGTTGCCTGAATGCCGACGCCTGCCACCTCTTGGTCTACGACGGCGCCACCGAAGAGCTGGTCCTGGAGGCGACGTGGGGCCTGGAGCAGGATGCGGTCGGCGATGTGCGCTTGTCGCCAACGGAGGGGGTTGTGGGGTTCTGCTTTCGCTCCCGCAAGCCGGTCAACACCCCGGACATGCGGGCGCACCCGGATTACACGGCCTTTAACAGCGTCCGAGCCCGCGAGTATGTCTCGCTGCTGACCGTACCACTGAAGGGCCGCAACCGCACTGCGGGTGTGCTGGCGCTGTCGAACCGAGCGGCACGCAAGTTCCCGGGGCCGACGGTGGCAGCAGCCCGTGCGGTTGCGGTGCCGTTGGCCCAGTTCGTGTTGGACGCCAGACCGCAAATCGTACGGGCCGGGGGCGTGACCGACACAGCGGCGGCGCCGGTCGCGGAGAGTGAACAACGGTTGACGGGCATTGCGGTTACCGACGGGGTCGGCTTCGGACGCGTCTGCCTTCTGACGGGTTGCGAGGTGCTTGAGGCGCAGGATCCCGACTACACGGACGATCTGGAGGGCGAGACCGCCAGATTCCGACGCGCCCTGCACCGAACCCGCGAGGAGATCATGGCGCTGACACGTCAGTCCAGCGCGATTCTGGCGGCCAGCGATACGGCCATATTCCAGACCCATCTCATGCTTCTGGACGACGCGGTGCTGACCGGCCGCATTCACGCGGCGCTGGCCCGTGGCTACCGGCTGAACTATGCGCTGAAAACCGTTCTGGCGGAGATCGAGAAGGCGTGGGGTACCCCGACAAACCACGCCGCACGCGACAACCTGGCGGACCTGCGTGACGTTTTCCTGCGCCTCTACCTGGTGGCCGATGCCGCCGGTCCCCGCGGCACGCGCCGGGACACCGAACTCGGGCTTGCGGCGGTTTACCGCCCGATGATCGTCGCCCGCGCCCTGCTGCCCTCGCAGCTCATGCAGTTGCCCCTGGCCCGGCTTGCCGGCATCGTCTGCGAAGAGGGCGGCGCGACCTCTCACACCGCGGTCCTGGCCAAATCCCTGCGCATCCCCATGCTGGTGGGTGTCAGAGGCGCCGTGCGGGCATCGCGGAGCAACGCGGATGCCATCATTGACTGCCGGAGCGGCTGTTTCGTCCTCACCCCATCACCCGCGTTGACGGCGCGCTACACGCGCGCCTTGTCGGCAGGCCGAGAGCCCTGCGCCGCCCACGTGCCCACCCCCCGCCGGTCACCCCGTACACGCGACGGCGTGCCGGTCCGGCTCAGCGCCAATATCGCCCTGACCAGTGAACTGCGGCTGCTCAATGACTACGGGGCGCAGGGTATCGGGCTGTACCGTACCGAGTTCATGTGCATGACGCGCAACGCCTACCCGGACACGCAGGAACAGTACACTGTGTTGCGCCAGGCCGTGGAGATGACCGGCCAACACGGAACAACCATCCGACTTCTCGACGTCGGCCACGACAAACGCCCGCCCTTCATGGCGTTCCCTCCAGAAACCAATCCCGCCCTCGGCCTGCGCGGGCTGCGCTACCTTCTGGCCAACCCGCAGTACCTGGAACCCCATGTGCAGGCGATTCTGCGGGCCTCCAGCCACGGCCCGGTCAGCTTGCTCCTGCCCATGGTGACGGATGTCGAGGACGTGCTGGCCGCCCGCACCGCCATCGCGAACATCGAGGCACAATTGGCGCGTGACGGTATGGCCTTCCGCCGTGACTGCCGACTCGGAATCATGCTGGAAGTGCCGGCGGCCTTCTTCTGCCTGCCGCACTTACTGCCCCACGTCGATTTCGTCAGTATTGGCACCAATGACCTGGTGCAGTACCTGTTTGCGGCCGATCGGGACAACGATCGTGCCACCCCCTGGTACCATCAGTTTCACCCGGTGCTCCTCAAAATAATCCGGGACACCTGCGTGATGGCGGCGCAGTTTCCCGGCCGGACGGTGGCGGTTTGCGGCGAGATGGCGGCCAACCCGCAGGCTGTGCCCCTGTTGCTCGGGGCCGGCGTACGGCACTTCAGCATGAGCCCGACGTCCATTCCGCTAATCCAGGATACGATTACCCGCCTGAGCCTGGCCGACTGCCAAGCCCTGATTGCCGAGGCCATCGCAATGACCCGTGAACGGGAGGTGCTGGATCGGCTCGCGACGTTTGCCGCCACGTGCGCACCCGGCGCTGCCCTGCCCCGTGCCGCCGGGGCAACGGACGCACAACATGTTGCAGAATGAATCTGGGACAGTCCTGATTCATCCTGGCAGCTATACCCGGCAACGACGGCAGGCGCTGCATCCCGGGAAACCTGGCCGCGCTGTCCACTCCCCCCGATCCACGCCTCAGGAGGTGTGAAGGAATCCACATGTCGGGACAACCCGAACGCAACCTGAGCCGACCCTGGCCGAGTCTCTGGTTGTGAGCGCCGCGCCGTCCTCAGCCCATCTTCTTCACGCCGGGCTGGGGGGCAACGGGACGGTTCGCCACGGGTTTCGGGCGCGGGTATGCGCTCAGCAGCTTCAGGAGCAGAATCTTGAGCTTCGTTCCTTTGCACCGGACGCATCGCCCGGGGCATCTCACCCGGCCGACCGCGTCAACCAGCACAGGGTCGGCGCGAAGCGCGTCTTCGAAGTGCTTCATGGCCTCTTCACAGTCCTCTTCCAGCGTGAGGACGCCCAGCTTGAAGTGGGCGACAGCAAAATGCGGATCAATCGTGGTCGTCCGCTTCAAAAGCGAAACCGCCCTGCGGTAGAGCGCCGCCATTTCCTGTCCCCGGCTGTCGTGGCTCCCCGTCTCTCCCGCCTCCTGGGACGCGAGCAGTTCCCTCTTCTTGTAGCAGGCTCGCGCCAGGTGGAAAACGAATTCCGCGATGCCTTCGCCGTCCTCCGCGGCAGCTTGCGCGGCGGACTCCAGTTCGCGAATCGCCTCGTCGTATTCCCCCTGCTTCAGGAGATACACTCCCCTGGCGAATCTGGCTTCGGGGATAGTCGGATCGTGAGCGAATGCCGCCTCGATCTCTCCGCGGCACCGCCCCCCCTCACCCCTCGACAGGAGCACCAGAGCGGCGAGACTGTGGGCCCGCGCCGTACACCTGTTCCGCTCTTCCGCCGTCGACGCCGCACCGCGTGTTCCTTCGCCGCCGGCATGGCTGCCAAACAGCGCGCACGCGCACTCGAGCAACTCCAGCGCCCGGACGCGTGAGACCGCTTTCCGGTCGTCGTCTGCCTCCGAGGTCCGCGACGACAGATAGTACAGGCACGCCAGATTGTAGTAGGGCCGAGCCGCGCGCCCCCCCTCATCCTTCTCGTCCTCCATGGCGACCAGTTGCTCAAGGAAACGTATGGCTTCCTGCAGCCCGTGCGTCCGGTAGATCTGTGCCATCTCCGGCGGCGTGCGCAGAAGGAAGACCGCGGATATCTCTTCGTTCGGGGCCTCAGCGGAGAGGCAGTTCAGAACATCAGCGAAGAGCGCGTCGTTGTCCGACTTCCGGTTCTCCCTCACAATCTTCCCGATCTCCCCCAACAGGAAGATGCGCCTGGCATTCCACCGGTGCAGGGAGCAGAACTCCGACACGAGGGCTTCCACCCGCTGCAGAGTCGTGGCCGATTCAAGGGTTGCCTGGGCGGGATCGCCTTCCGCGTCTCGCGGCGCGTTCCCGGGGGGCACATCCGCCGGTTGAGTTTCTGAAGGGGGCATCTTTACCCAACGCTTTCCGGTCGTATGAAGAACCGATTCAAGGCCGCACTTAGTGCTCTTCTCCCCACAGGTCAATGGCAGGACCGCGAGTCAAAACTCTTCTTGGGTAGCGTTGCCATGGCTTCGCCCATCGGATGCCGATGCGTTTCGGTAACCCATACGATGGCCGGCGTACTGGCAAATTTCAAGCTGACAGGTCGCTCCTGCGTGACGCGTCAGTCGGGGTGGGAAACGCAACGCAACGGCCATCCGAGCCGCGACTCTGAGGGAGCGGTTTCTCGGAGGCCGCTTGTTCACGCGTGCGGCTCGAACAGACATGCACCCGCGACTCCCATGAAACAGAAGGGGCCCGGGAGCCCGCGAGGACGCGGGCGCTCCAGGGACTGGCACGGGGGGCTGACTTTGGAGCGCCCGCGTC
>Ga0208968_1000253_pt1 | contig 44012 bp, 31 predicted proteins | sample RifOxyA3_FD_184031 | JGI IMG/M metagenome (GOLD analysis project Ga0208968, IMG submission 184031) | Groundwater microbial communities from Rifle, Colorado - Rifle Oxygen_injection A3 (SPAdes) | ecosystem: Environmental > Aquatic > Deep subsurface > Groundwater | place: Rifle, Colorado, United...
TGGCACGGGGTCTGACTTGGAGCGCCCGCGTCCTCGCGGGCTCCGGAAGCGTGGTGGCCAGTTTCAGCTTGGTATGACCGGGCGGGCCGGCGCCCGGGGGGCGCTGACGCATTACCACTGTTTCGTGGGGCTTTTTGACACCCGGTCAACCCATGCTATCTTACCCGACACTGTCTGTTTACAGGTAGTTGATCGCCGGCTCTGCAACTTCGCCGTACGACTGGGCATCTGCGGCAGGACTTGGTGCAGAGCTTACGGAATGGAACGGGGATCGTGTGTGACGCGATCTTGGCGTCGGGTTCGGCGGTCTCAGTGGCTGAGTGCCTGCTCTTGTGTGGCATTCTGCTGGCCTTGTCTGAGGTAGAAGGGCCGAGGACGGTGTCGTTTTTGCGATGAGCGTCCTTAAAAATCTGTGCAACGCAGCTATCCTGAGATGAAAAATGAGCGCATTTGAAACAGCCTGCCCGGACTGCGGTGCCGCCTTTGAGGTCGACGAGGAGTATCGCGGGCAACAGGCCGACTGCCCCGGTTGTGGATGCCTGTTCCTTATCCCGCAAACCGGGAAGGTCGGGACCAAGATCAGCGCCGAGTCGCTGTTTGCCGTGAGTTGCCCCAAGTGCGGGGCCGCGTTCGATGTCCCCAACGAGTACAGAGGCGAACAGGCTGATTGCACCAGTTGCGGCGCGTTGTTCGTGATCCCTGAGACGGGGGACAAGGGCGTGCCTGCTTCCGCCCCCGCCCCCGCCCCCGCTGCGGCTGCCCGACCGGGCGTGCCGCCGGCACCCAAGGCTAGCGCTGCGGCGCCTGCGCCGAGGACTACCTCTGGAATCCAGGCTGGCACTGGCGCGGACGCCGCGTACAAGAAGTCTGGGACGGTTCGGTTGTCTCGCGCCGCGATTCTCGAGAACGTGATGAAGCCCCAGCTCAAGGATGAGGCTGACAAGAAGGGCGCGTCCCCGAAGGCCGCCGCTGCCGGCGGAGCTCCCGGCGCGCCGGCGGCAGGGGGCATGGCTGCGAAACCGCGAGTTCCTCCCCCGCCAGCGGGCAGAGTCCCGGCGCGTCCGCCGATCCCGGCACCGGTTGCGGCACATGCCGCGGCGCACGCCGCAGCGCCCGACGGAGAGGAAGGCGAAGCTGAGGAAGCTGCACCCGTCAAGGAGCGGAAACCCACCAAGAAGGTGACACTCCCCGGCTGGGCCCCGGATCTGCGGCTGGGCAAGCGTGAGACGGTGCTGGACTACAAGTCGGGTGGCGGCCTGTCTCTCGGCAGCCATCGTACCCTGACACTGCTCCCCGTGATTCTCGTTCCGGTGGCTGTGTTGGTGACCGGCGCCCTGGGTGCGATCCTCAGCGCGTTGGCGTTTACGGCGATCGGGGGGATCGTGTGGGCCATCTACGCCTTTGTCATGCTGCCGGGAATCAACCGCCGCGGGGTGGTGGTGACCACGCGCCGAGCTATCTTGATCGAAGAGGATAGAATCTCGGACATCGAGATCTCGGAGTAGCGGCCGGAGTCGACAGTCCGGCGTGGCAGCGCTGCGTCCGAAGCCTGAGCCCGCGGTACGGTCTTCACTCCCGGCTGAACAACTTTCCTCCCTTTAGCGTCTCATATTCCGTGCGGCTATCCGCAGAATACCTGTCTCTCTGGCAAGAAAACAGCGGGTGCAGTGGTCGGCTCGCGAATGGGCCAGGTTGGGTGCTTGCCCATTTCCATGGCCCCACGGGGCACGTCGTCAAAACAGGAGGGTCATCATGAAACGGGTCGGGATTGATGCGCGATCGGTGGTTGTGGGGCTGGTCCTCGGGGTCTGCTGCATGTTGGGAGTGGGGGCCGGCGGCGGGGACGAGAAGGCGCGGTACGAGTGCCATGCCGCCGGGCCGGACGCGGTGTGGGTGCTGGACACCGCCAACGGCATGCTCTGGCGCGCCGCACAGGCGCCCGATACGCACACGCTCACGTACCAGTGGACGTGCTGGGGCAACCCGAATCAGAAGCCCGGCGTCGTCGGCAAGACGGACGTAGGCCAGAACATCGCATTCGAGAAGGACGGGATCCCGTGGTAAACCGCTACCGGACCGCCACCTGAAGGCCGGAGAGGTACTGGCCCTCCGGGAAGCTCAGCAAGACCGGGTGGTCGGGCGCCTGGCTCAGGTGTCGAACGAGGCGTGCGTCGCGACCCGCGTCGAGGGCCGCGTCGGCCACCACTTTCTGGAACAGGTCCGGGGTGACGGCGCCTGAGCACGAGAATGTCAGCAGCGTGCCGCCCGGGCGCAAGAGTTTGAAGGCGAACAGGTTGATGTCCTTGTAGCCGCGACAGGCTTTCTCGAGGTGCCCCCGCGTTTCCGCGAACTTGGGCGGGTCGATGATGATGAGGTCAAACTCGCGCCGTGCGTCGCGGAACCGGCGCAGCAGTCCGAACATGTCCGCCTCGATGTCCTCGACCTTGTCTGCGGCCAGCCCATTGAGCTGCAGGTTGCGTCGCCCCAGTTCCAGCGCGCCCGCCGACGAGTCCACGTTCACCAGGGACCGGGCGCCGCCTTTCAAAGCCCAGACCCCGAACCCGCCCGTGTACGAGAACCCGTTCAACACATCGCGGTCTTGGCTCAGCGCCCCCGGCGCCGACCGGTTCTCGCGTTGGTCCAGGTAGAATCCGGTCTTGTGCCCGTGCTTCGCGTCGACCAGGAAACGGACGCCGTTTTCGGTGATTTCGACCAGGTCAGGCGGCGCCTCTCCGGTCAGCACTCCCACGGCGGGGGCCAGGCCTTCCTTTTGGCGCACCTCGGCATCGGAACGCTCGTAGATTCCCCGGTACGGACCGCTTGCGGCGAGCGCCTCGACGATGGACGCCTTCCAGCGCTCGGCGCCGGCCGTGAGGAACTGGCAGACCAGGAATTCGCCATAGCGGTCCGCGATGACGCCGGGCAGGCCGTCGCTCTCGCCGTGGACCAGACGGAACGCTGTGCCTTGACGTTCCACTCCCAGACTCTGTCGGAATCCGACCGCCTCTGCCAGACGGTGCCGGAAGAAGTCCGGTCCGATCTCCGTCTCTTGGTGGAACGACCAGGTTCGGACGGTGATCTGCGACGCCGGCGAGAAGGCGCCCCTGGCCAGCCACGCGCCGTCGGCACCGAACACGTCGACCGTGTCACCGGCCTGCGGATCGCCCTGCACCTCGCGGATGGCGCCCGAAAAAACCCACGGGTGCCGACGCAGCAACGAACGCTCGCGGCCTTGATTCAGAATGACCGATGGCATGTGACCTCCATCCCTTACGCGTGGCGCCGACCCAACCCGAGCAGTTACAACTGTAAGCCTGCAGGCCAGGATTACCATACGCGGCACTGTCCCACTCCCGCCCCCAGTATCGCGGCGGCCCCCCGCCCGCACCCCACCGTACACACGTCGCACAAGGCCAGGATGAGGGGCGGAGACCGACCGTCGTACTGCCAGAGAAGGGGTTGGTCTGGGCAGGCACCACGACACACCCCGGTTCATTTTTCCTATTGCACAGGTCGTCTTTCTACATCGCCATGCTTGACTTTTGAATCCAGTGTATACATAGTATGCATAAGATGGAAACCATGACGTTGAAGCAACGGGCGTGCGAGTTCATCCGCGAGCAGATTCTGGTCGGTGGGGTCCAGGCTGGCGACCAAATCTCGGATGTGACGTTGTCCAAGCAGATCGGGATCAGCCGGACTCCGGTGCGCGAGGCGATCAGCCAGCTTGAGAGCGAGGGGCTTCTGGAGCAGATCCCGCATGTCGGGGTTTTCGTGCGCAAGCCCGGGCGCCAGGAACTTGTGGAGCTTTACGAACTGCGCGAGATCCTCGAGGCGCGTGCCGCGGAGCGGGCCGCGTCGCGTCTCACGCAGGAGCAACTGGATCGTTTGCAGGTCCTGTGCGACGACTATGAGCGGATTGCCCGTACGGTGCGCGACACGCGGACGCCGGGGCCGGACGAGGACATGGCCCGGTGCATGATCATGGCGGACCTGGAATTCCACCTGATCATCGCCCGGGGCTGCGGCAACAGCCACCTGGCCAAAGCCATCAGCGACTCGCGGATGATGACGCATCTGATGGGGCGGCGCTACCTGCCCACCACGATTCCGTTCCCGGACAAGATGGCGGCGACGGCGCGGGAGCACCAGGCGGTTCTCGACGCGCTTCGGCAGCACGACGCGGCCAGGGCCCGGGATCTGATGATTGAACACATCCGGCTGGCGCAGCAGGTCATGGACAAGTGGTACGACGAGGTAGAGCAGCGCCAGGGCGGGCAGGCCCAGGCTTACCCGCCGTCCATTCAGGCGCTGATCGGACGCATGACCCGGTAAACGGAAGAGGGAAAGGCTGTAGGTGGATAGGCTGTAGGCTGTAGGTCAGAGCGATACGGGGCTGCGAGCTTACAGGCAGAGCAATCTGAGCGGCAATCCGGAGGTACGTCCTTCACATGACTGCACGCCCCCAGGCTGTTGATGTCGGCATGCGGCGCGAGTTGTTCGTCGACGAGTTCCTGATCGACCGGTTGCAGAACGCGACCCTGAGGCTCCACCCGCCGCAACCGGCGGAGGTGGTCCTGGCCTGCGACCGGCCATGGGAGGGCGGCACGTCGGCCTATTTCACCGTGATTCACGACCCGGCGGCTGGGCTGTTCCGCATGTATTTCCGTGGTTCAGGGTGGGATTTCGCGTCCAAGAAAGAGACGCACCCGGAGGTCACCTGCTACGCGGAGAGCGATGACGGGGTCAACTGGCGCCGGCCTGAGTTGGGCCTGCAAGAGTTCGGAGGATCGCGAGCCAACAACATCCTTCTTGCCGCCGAGGGCACGCACAACTTCGCCCCCCTGCTGGACACCGCACCCACCTGTGCCGTGGCAGCGCGGTACAAGGCGTTGTCGTTGGCGCGCGGCGGTCTGTGTCTGTACACGTCGCCGGACGGTATTCATTGGGCAATCGCGACGCCGAATCCAGTGATCACGAGAGAGGTGTTCGCATTCGACTCGCAGAACCTCGCGTTCTGGGACCGTGCGCGAGGGCGGTATGCCGCCTATTACCGCGTCTGGACCGGCTATCAGGGGCGGAACGTCCATGATGTCACGACCACTGGCGTCCGGTCGGTCGAGCGGGCCGTGTCGGATGACCTGCTGACCTGGCGCGAGCCAGCCCTGCTCGAGTTCCCCGGCCGTCCCGTCGAGCATCTCTACACCAGTCAGGCTCTGCCCTGTCCTCGGGCGCCGCACCTGATCGTCGGCTTCCCCGCGCGGTTCCTGGAGAACCGAACGCCATCGGGGAATCGCGTCTCCGGCGTGTCGGATTCCCTGTTCATGAGCAGCCGGGATGGGGTGACATTCAAGCGCTGGGACGAGGCGTTCCTCCGTCCGGGGCCACGCCGCTACTGCTGGTTCAGCCGCAACAACTACGTGGCCCACGGCATTCTGGAAACGCACACCGGCATCCTGGGCATGGACACGGAGTTGTCGCTCTACGCCACCGAAGGTTATTACGAGACCGAAGCGACACGCCTGCGCCGGTTCGTGTTACGGCCGGACGGGTTTGTATCCGTCCAAGCAGCCATGAGCGGCGGCGAGTTGCTGACGAAGCCCTTGACCTTCGGCCGCAGTGCTGGCCCGTTGTGCCTCTACATCAACTACTCGACCTCCGCGGCGGGCAGTGTCCGGTGCGAAATCCAAGACGCGACCGGACAGCCGTTGCCAGGTTTCGCCACGGCGGACGCCGACGTGATCTACGGCGACGAGATCGAGCGCGCCATGTCATGGCAGGGCCGCACCGACGTGGCAGCCTTGGCCGGCCAACCGGTCCGGCTCCGGTTCGAACTCAAGGACGCGGACCTGTACGCGATGCGGTTCGGGCCGGCGCAGGCGGAATAGGGGGAGCTGTGTCGAGTGTCGGGTCCGGCGGGTTCCTGAACACATACCAGATTCTGACCGGACAGGCGACGGAGGAAGCGAAGGACGGACACCGTGCAAGCGACGCAACGCATGAGCAAGAGCGGCGGCCGGCGGCACGTGGCGGCCGGACTGGCCGTTGCGGCGGCGGCTCTGACTGCCGTCGTCAGTCCCGAGTGCGCCACGGCACAGGACAAACCGAAAGATGCGGTACAAGCGTTGGACTCCGTCACGGCGGATGCCGGCGGCGGGACGAGTGAGATGGCAAAGGAGAAACCGATGAGTGCGACAGCGCAAGTGAAGCAGGGGTGCGGCGTGGTTCTGTCCACACAGGTGATCTGCAAGCAGCCTGGCCGGTACATCGGCTGGCCTTCCGTTTGCCGGCGCAAGAACGGCGAGTTGCTGGCCGTGTTCTCCGGCGACCGCGACGAGCACGTCTGCCCGTGGGGCAAGGTGCAGATGGTGCGCAGCACGGACCAGGGCGCTACCTGGTCGGTGCCGGTCAGTATCTGCAATACGCCGCTGGACGACCGCGATGCCGGGATCATCGAGACGCGCCAGGGCACGCTCGTGGTGGCCTGGTTCACCTCGCTGGCGTTCGAGGGTTCGCTCAAGGGCGACCTGAGCAAAAATCCGGTCCGACAACAGTGGAAACTGCACGCGGAGAAACTGACTCCCGAACAGCGCCAGCAGTGGCTGGGGTTCTGGACCGTCCGTTCCGAGGACGGCGGCAAGACGTGGGACAAACCGGCGCGCACCGACGGTTCGACGCCGCATGGCCCCATTGAACTGGCGGACGGGCGCCTGCTCTACGTCGGGCGCAAGAACCCGCACACGAACACCGTGCTGCCGGTCGAGGAATCGCGGGACGACGGCAGGTCTTGGCAGGTGATCGCGACCATCCAGGCCGGGCCGGGCGACAACATCAACGAGTTCCACGAACCGCATGTGGTCGAGTGCGCGGACGGTCGCCTCGTCGCGCAGTACCGGTACCACTTCGTCGTACCGGGCAAGCCGGGCTACGACAACCTGCAGAGCTACCTGCGCCAGACCGTCAGCACGGACGGCGGCAAGACGTGGACCGTCGCCGAGAAGACGCCGCTGCTGGGCTACCCGCCGCACCTGATCCGGCTGCGCAACGGCTGGCTGGTGTGCGTCTACGGCAAGCGCTACGCGCCCTTCGGCGAGTACGCTTGCGTCAGTCGCGACAACGGCCAGACGTGGGACGTCGCCAACGAGATCATGTTGACCGGCGCGCCCAATGGCGACCTGGGTTACCCCGCCTCCACCGAACTGGAGGACGGCTCGATCCTGACCGTCTACTACCAGCTCGACAAGCCCGGCGAGAAGACCTGCCTGATCGGTACGCACTGGCGGGTTCAGGAGTAATCCGTCCGGTGATTTCGATGATCCCGAAGATCTCGATGATCCCGATCCGGTCCCCGACACCACAGAGGAACTGACCCCATGGAACGATATGTGGCGATCGACAACGTTTGTGCCTGGCCGAACCTGACATTACTGCCGAACGGCGACCTGGTGGCGACCATCTTCAACCAGCCGACGCACGGCGGCTGGGAAGGCGACGTGGACTGCTGGGCGAGTGCGGACGGCGGCCGGCTCTGGACGTACCGGGGCACGCCCGCACCGCACGAGCCGGGCACGAACCGGATGAACGTCGCGGCCGGCCTGGCGCGCGACGGCAGCCTGGTGGTGCTCGCCTCGGGCTGGGGTAACCGCCCGCAGCCCGGCACACACCGCGGCCACCGCATTCCCGAGGAGAGCGATGTGCTGCCCATTTGGGTCTGCCGCTCCTCCGACCAGGGCCGAACCTGGACTCGCGGCAACGCGCCCGTGCCGCCGCCGCCGAACGGTCCGACCCGGCTCATTCCATTCGGGGACGTGGTGAAACTGGCCGACGGCACGTTGGGCGTGTGCATCTACAGTTGGTCGCCAGGGACCAAGGAACACCACACCTACTTCTACACCAGCGCCGATGACGGGCGCACGTGGGCCGTCCGCGGAGCGGTGCGGACCGGCAACATCAACGAGACCACTCCCGTCGTGCTCGCCGACGGCCGCGTGCTGGTGGCCGGCCGCACGCTGGACGATCAGCACCTCGATCTGTTCGCATCCGCCGACCATGGCGCGACGTGGGCGTGTACGGGCGCGGTCACCTTGGGTATGCAGCATCCGGCCGATCTCCTGCTGCTGCGCGACGGGAAGCTCCTGCTGACCTACGGGATACGCAATGCCGGGCTGTACGGCGTGGGCGTCCGGGTTAGCACCGATCAGGGCAAGACGTGGTCTGCGCCGCGCGTGCTGGTGGATTTCGAGACCGCAACCGACGGCGGTTACCCGGCCAGCGTCGAAATCGACGACGGCACGCTCGTCACCGCCTACTACTGCAACCGCACCCCGGCACACCACCGCTACCACGTCGGCCTGCTCCGCTGGCGGCTGGATGCGTAAGCAAATCAAGGAGTCCCCGCATGCCATCAACACCCGCGATCAAGATCGAGTCGCTCCGAGTCCTGGTCAACGACGGCAACCACAATGCGTTCACGGACTTGTGTCGGTTCAAGGGCCGCATGTATTTGGCGTTCCGGTCGTGCCCCGAGGGGCACATGATCTTCCCGTCCTCGCGAATCGTCGTCATGACCAGCGATGACGGCCAGGCGTGGCGGCAGGTCTTCACGTTCGCCGTGCCCGAGCGCGACGTGCGGGACCCGCATTTCCTCGTCTTCAAAGACACGCTGTTCGTTTACGCAGGGACGTGGTTCTGCGCCCCCGCAGTCCCGGGCAAGTACGACATGAACGAACACTTGGGCTACGGCGCGTGGTCGAGCGACGGCGCCGCGTGGCAGGGGCCGCGACTGCTCGAAGGCACCTATGGCCACTACATCTGGCGCGCCGCCGCCTGCGGCGACAAAGCGTTCATGTGCGGACGCCGCAAACGCGACTTCTGCCGGACGCAGGACTCGGGCGATGGCACCAACGTCACCCAAGGCGCGCTCTTGGAGAGCGACGATGGCTTGGTGTGGAAGACCGCGGCGATCTTCCGCGAGAGTGGCGGCGACGAGACCGCGTTCCTCTTCGAGGCGGACGGCGCCGTCCTGGCCGTGGCACGCAGTCCGGGGTTGGATCCCGCCTTGCTCCTCCGGTCGCGGCCGCCCTACCGCACTTGGGAAAGTCATTCTTTGGAGCGCTACATCGGCGGGCCCATGCTCGCGCGCTGGGGCGAGCGTCTCTTGGTCGGCGGCCGGCGCATGCTCGACCGCAAGGACCCGGCCAAGACCGTGCTGTACTGGCTGAACGACAACCGGCTCGAGCCGGCCGCCGAATTCCCCAGCGGCGGTGATAACTCGTACCCGGGCTTCCTGCCGCTCAGCGATACGCGTGGACTTCTGTCGTACTACTCGAGTCACGAAGGCAGCGGCACGAGTCGTGCGCCCGCGGCGATCTACCTGGCTGAACTCAGCCTGACGTGACGAGCGGGAGTGGGGATCCGATGAGAGGCCCCAGTGTTCAGGGCAAGGAGGACGGGGACAATGGGTCTTGCGGTGGCGAAGATGCGGTGCCTGGGGTACGCCGTAGCTGTGGGTGTGGTGCTGACCGTCGGCGCCGGGTGCGCCCGCTCGCAGTATTGGGCACGGGAAGACTTCGAGGGGACGAAGCTCAAGCTCCCGTGGTACACGCCGGGCGCCAATTCGCGTGTGACCGTCGGCTTGTCAGAGGGTGCGATGCATCTCACCGACGCCGGGACGCAGCCGGGCGACCTGCTGTTCCCCACCAAGCAATGGGCGGCTGACCCGACCCGGGGCGCGGCGGTCGAGGCGTGCGTGAAGGTCGTGGATTGCCAGGGCGCTGCCGGCGTAATGCTCATGGTCGCCGATGGCGTCCACGAAGACAGTCTCACTCTCTACAAAGACCGCATCCGCCTCGAGAAAGCCGGACTCGAGCGCGCCATGGATACGACCGGCGATTTTCATATCTACCGCATCGATATCCGCGGACCCGATATCGCGGTCTCCGTGGATGGCAGGCGGGCGATCGATGGCAAGGGCAAGTTCACACAACCGGCGCATGACCAGAGGAACTGCGTCGGCTACGGCGCCGGCAGCAGTGCGGCGACGGGCGAGGCCCACTGGGACTGGCTGCGCTGGACGACGCCCGAGCCGGCCACACTTGAGGCGCAGAGCGTGTCCGGCGCCGAGCAGGTGATCGTGTTCAAGAAGGAGGGGGTCTATGCCTGCTTCCCGTCACTGAGCATGGACCCGGAAACGGAGTCTCTTTACAGTTCGTTCGGAACCAAGGTCAAGCAGAGCCACATTGACCCGACCGGCGGGTCAGCCCGCATGGAAAGCCGCGACGGCGGACGCACTTGGCAGGAGGTCGAGACCATCCCGCCCACGGCGCGCGGCGAGCGGCCGGGCAGCGTCTTCACGGCAGCCGACGGGGCGAAGGTCGAGATCGGACACTACTTCTGGCGGCGCTACCCGGCCGAGCAGAAGCCCGAACTGCAGAAGAAGTACTTCATCCAGGACAACAGCGGTCCGGGGCCGGGTAAGGTGGCGACCTGCACGGGCGGGTTCGTACGGCGCTCTACTGACGACGGCAAGACCTGGGAGAAGACGGAGATCCCGGAACTCGATGTCTACATGGCCGGCTCTTCACCGTGGTCATTCTGCCAACTTCCCGACGGCACGGTGCTGCGCGCGTTCATGGTCAGGAAGACCGCCCAGGATTCGTGCGACAGCTATGTCGTGCGGACAAAGGACGGCAAGACGTACGACGTGGTGCGTGCCATGTGGGACCCGACCCGGAAGGAAGACGTGACCGAGGAGAACGTCCTCCACGTGATGAACGACGGGAACGTCTGGATGATGGCTCGCATCGGCGTGTCGAGCGGCGACGACTTCATGTGGCAGGCGTTCTCCGAGGACGGCGGCACGACGTGGCGCACCGTGAAGACGGCGATCAAGGGTCATCCGCCCAGCGGCCTGATCCGGCTCCAGGACGGACGGCTCCTGCTCACTTACGGTTACCGGCACGTGCCGTTCGGCATCCGTGCCGTGCTCTCCGATGACGACGGCCGCACCTGGCGCACCGACCAGGTTCAAGTCCTGCGCACCGATGGCGACAACTTCGACCTGGGCTACCCGCATTCCGTGCAGCTCAGAGACGGGATGATCGTCACGGTCTACTACTTCGTCACGGCGGATTTCATTACCCACATCGCCTGCACCCGCTGGCAGCCGCCGAAGTGGTAGCCCAACCGGCGCCGGAGTTCAGCCCCCAGGAAGTGGACATGAGAAATCAGACCTCGACGGGCAAAACTATGGGTCATGGACGCGTGGCCAGGTCTCTGGCGTGGTTGGTCCTGGCTCTTGGCGCCGCGGCTGACGAGCCGATTCCGGCTGGCGACGGCTTTCGTCCGCCCGGCACGCCGGTCCTGTCCTTGTCGTTCGACGCCGACGGCCCCGTGCGGGATCCGCAATCGATGCCAGACAGCGCGGTCGTGCAGCCGAGGCCCGGACACGCCGGCCAGGCCGCCGCGATCACCGACAAGCCGCTCCTGTACGCGCTGCCTGCCGACTTCAGCGCTGAGTCCGGCACCGTCGAGATGTGGATCCGCCCTGACTACCCGAACACCGACAACCGCTACCACCGATTCTTCGACCTCCGCGGCACTCCGGAAGGCAAAGCGAACCTGTTCATCTACAAGAGCGGCGACGGCGGACGCAATGGCCTGTTCATGGTTGTGTACGACCGCGCCGGGAACCGGGTCGAAGCCATGGCCCGTGCCGGAATCGACTATGCGTGGCAACCGGGAGAATGGCACCACATCGTCGGGAGCTGGGACGGCACGTGCGGCTTCGTGTCCCTGTTCCTGGACGGGCGCGAGGTGGCGACACGACGGGGCACGCCGTTCGTCGTGGGTGCTGTGCAACCGGTGGCGGCAATCGGCGCGAACTTGTCCGGCGCCGAGGCCTGCTCGGGGCTGATCGACGAGGTTCGGCTCTATCGCGAACCGGCGACGCTGGGAACGCTGGTGCGCACCGGCGCCGCCGCGGCTGACCAGAGCCCGTGGAAACTGATCGATGGCGACACGGGCCACTCCGGTGCATGGTCGGGGACAGGCTGCCCGAATTTCGCCGAGATCGTCCTGCCACAACCCGTGCAACTGGTCCAGGTGCGTGTCTATCCCGGCGACCTGATCTACTGGGAAATGCCCAGCACGGAGTGCTCGCCGCGTGAGATCGACGTGCAAGGCTGGCTTGAGGACGGGTGGCAGTCCCTGTCCGGCGTCATCACTGTGCCGCGCTATGACGGCAAGTCGGACTCCTTCTGTGCGGTGGCGCAGTTTGCGCCATGTGAACTCAGCCGTTTCCGTGTCGTCATGCCGTCAACGTATGATGAAGGCAAGCGCCTCGGGCGCGACGCTGGTGCGCCGCTGCCGCCGGCGGAGCGCGAGGTGAAACTCCGCGAGATCGAGTGGCGGACCGCCGCACAACTCGCGGACCTCGAACGGCAGCTCCAAACGTTGCGGACGCGGGTCCAGGCCGAACTGGATGCGTGGGGCAGGGCGTTTGCCGATGCGGACTCCGCACCGTTCCTGCGGACCGTCCAAGGCTTGTACGGCACCGACATGGCACGGGTCGGCGAAGGACTGAGCCGCTTGCAGGCGGGCGCCGAATCCGACCTCCGCGCGTTTGAGGCGGAGTGGAACCAACTCGACCCGTGGTTGCAGCCTTGGCGTACCAGCACCGTCCGCGACGGTGGCCAGACGGCCGTGCCGGGTTTGGAAGCCAAGCCGGTCGGTGAGTTACTGCTGTCCGTGGAGCCGGGCGATACGCCGCACCGGTCCTACCCCGCCAAGGTCCACCTCGACCTGCGCCTGGTCGAAGCGGCGCTTGGGCAGCCGGTCAATCCCTACGAAATGCAGGTCATCGAACTGGACAGTTCCGGCGCGCCGCAGGTTCAGCTTCCCGGAGCGGAAGGCCCGCGCCGTTTCTTCTGCAACTCCCGGTTCGACCGCATCGACCCGAAGCGTGGCGTGTTGACATGGACGATGCGTGACGCCAGTGCCCGGCAGTTCGCGGTACGGTTCCTCCCGCTGTCCGACAGCCCGCCGGAAAAAGGCTTGTGCACTCTCGGCGACGGCGACCATTTCTACTTCGACAACGTCGCCAAGGGCCTGCTGCCGGCAAACCTTTGGACGTGTGCGTTTCTCGACTGGAACGGTGACGGCAGGCAGGACGCGGTGGCCGGTTGCTGGACCGACTTCTGCCACGTCTGGCTGAACGTCGGCACGACCGCCGACCCGCGCTTCGACGAGCGCGAGCACTGGCTGGTACGGGACACGACCGGACACCCCATCGCCGCCTCAGCCGACCACCATGGGGTTGCCTTCTCGATGATCAGTCCCGTCGATTTCGACGGCGATGGGCTCGTCGACATCTTCCTGCGTGGTTACTTCAGCGCCGGGTACACGTTCCACCGCAATCTCGGGCCCGCGGCGTTCCCTGTCGTGGCACAGGGCTGCGCGCCGCGCGGGCTGCCGCGGGGCATGGCTGCGTTCGGCGACATCACCGGTGACGGCATTGCCGACGCTGTGGTCGTCCTGACCGCCAAGGGCGCCGAGCGGCTGAGTTTCCACGCGGGTGTCGAACTCGATCCCGACGGAACGCCGGTCTTTGACGCCGGGCGTGAACTCGATGCCGCTATCCCGCAGAGCCCCGCGGCTGGACCCGGCGGCGGCGCCACAAAAACCACCGTAGCCCTCGCCGATCTGGACGCGGACGGCGATTTGGACCTGACCCTCTGCGTGCCGCCGCATGTTTGGCTGTACGACAACACCGGCGACCGCACGCGGTTCGTGCTCGGGCCGGCCCGGCAACTGACGGTTGGCGATAACCCGTTCGATATCGGCTTCTACTACCCGTCGGTGCTCTGGTCGGACTACGACGCCGATGGCGACCTGGACATGGTGCGTTCGACGGGGTGCAGTGTCCTTCTGAACGCCGGCGATCGCCGCCAACTGAAACTCGGCCGCTCCCTGCGTCCGCCCCTGGCTCAGCAGCAGGTGATGCCGCGCAGCAATCTGCGCGCCCAGGCCATGGTCGACTGGGACGGGGACAGCGATTTGGACCACCTGCTGCCTGCCGCCAACTGCCCCGATCTCGAAGTCGCCATCTGGCAAGACGGGCTGTTCCGCGAAACCAAGACGATCCCGGTCGACCCCAACCGCGCGGACTGGTACGGCTGTCCAGACCCCAGCGAATACGGCACCCTCTACGCCGGCGTAGTCCCGTTCGATTGGGACGGTGACGGCGACCTCGATCTGCTCCTCAACTCCGAACACGGCTGGCGCTTCGGATACCTCCACTACTACGAGAACCTGGGCGAGAACCGGTTCGCGCCGGAAGTCGAGCTGCGCCCGGGCGGCGGCGCCTGCGACTACGTGCAGTTCGTCCCGGGCAGGAATGGCCAGGGCGTATTGATTAACGACAAGACCTTCCTGGATTACCTCTCGTATCGCACCGCAAGCTGTTTCGACCCGGCCGGTGGCAGTATCCGATTCTGGTTCAAGCCCGAATGGCCGGCAGGTGAGTCCCAGGCGCACTACTTCTTCTACACCGCGCCCACACCGCTGGCGTGCGGTATCCAGGCGCAGGCCCTGATGCGGCACTACCAAGGCACGTTGCCGGACCTGACGTTGTCCGGACCATTTGCGCTCTTCGTCACAAATGACGGCATCTTCCGTTTCCAGATCGGCGCGCGCTGCCTCGACGCGGCAGGCACGAAATGGGAGAACGGTTCGTGGTACCAGGTCGAGGCCGCGTGGGGTCAGGCCGGCATGCGTCTCACCGTCAATGACGCACAGGTGGCGGCCAGTCCGGAACCGGTCAAGGATGTGCCTGTGGGCGCACGCATGCACATCGGCAGCCGTGCCTGGATGGGTGTGCAGCGGGAGCGTGAGTACCCCGGCCGCTGGGAGTATCATCCACAGGACCTGTCATCCCCCGCCCAGGGCGTCCTTGACGATGTCGAGATTCGCAACGCCGCCGGGACGGTTCTCTTCGCGCTCCCTTTCGACGGCAACGCTGACAGTGCGCAGAGCGTCTCCGGCAACCGCCTGAAGGTCGGCTACCGCTGCACTCCCGGTGTGGCGGACCTGAATGGCGACGGGCTCCTAGATGCGGTCATGATGATCAGCGACGGGCGGCGTGGCCGCGGTCCTGCTCCCGAGCAGGACACGTGGAGCGAAGGCGTCCTCGTGCTGTTCCCCAACACGGGTTCGAAAACCAAGCCGGCACTCGGCCAGGGGATCCCGCTGACTTACGCCGACGGCAGTCCGATCAGGAGCCACAGCCGGTGCATGATCACGCTCGTCGACTGGGACGAGGACGGGCGGATCGACGTGTTCACGTCCACGGAGAACTACTCTGGCGCCCGGTACAACCGCGCCGTGGATTTCTTCCGCAACATCGGAACGCCGACGCAGCCGGTGTTCGATGTGAGAAAGCCGATGACGAAGCTCAACGACGTGCTGAACGCACACCACGACGTGAAACTCAACGCGGTGGACCTGAACGGTGACGGACATCTGGACCTGGTCACGTCCACCGACCCCGGAAAGAGTGTCTTCTCCCGGTCGTTCCTCGATGAGGCGCCGGTGCAAGTGTCCATCAAGGAGGTGCGACCATGACTTTCAGCCACCCAGTTTCCCGCCGCGCAACCGCGCGCCCGGCACGCTTCACGTTGATCGAGCTCCTCGTCGTCATTGCGATCATTGCGATCCTGGCGTCGTTGCTGCTGCCGGCATTGCGGAAAGCGCAGGACAGCGCCAAGCAGGCCGTGTGCGCGAACCAGCAGAAGAACTTGATGCTGATCACGACCGTCTACGCCGGCGACTATGACGGGCGCGTGATGACGCGCGGCAACCCGGACTACGGCGGCTTCTACGTCTGGTCGCAGTATCTGTACAACCACCGCGTGCTCACGGACCTGGACATGCTGGTCTGCCCCACGGCCAGTCCGTTCAAGTACACCAACTCGCTCTACGGCTACTGCGGCCGGCGCGGCGCAACCTTCCCGCGGTTTGCGGGTGATGGCATCGTCGAACTGCCCACCAGCGACGTGGGCGGGCCGACCTATATCGACCAGAATCGCGTGGCGAAACCAACTGAGTTCGTCTGGTTCTTCGATTCGTTCTGGCTTGATGGTCCGTTCCAGGACATCTATGCCGCCAAGTACGATGCGGACCCCGCCATCGGCACCCGCGGCGTGGACCTGCGGCACGGGCCGTGTGCGGACTGCGCGTTTGCCGACGGGCACGTCGAAAAGTGCATCCGTTCGCGGCTCAGAGAGGTCGGCTTCACGCACGGACTCGTCAACTACGTCCGGACCGGGTTGTAGTGCATGTGCCATGGGAGCTTTCCTGCTCCAAGACAATGAAGTGTGGTGTGGCGGAAAGGGATGACATGGCGGCGATAGCTCAAGCGATGGCACGTACCGTCTTCCTGATGGCCTCGGCGCTGGCCCTCGCGGTGACCGCGTCGGTCGCGACCGCCGCGCCGGCCGTTGACACAGCGCTTCGCGGCCGCGCCGTCGAGGCTCTCCGGCAAGTGTTCCGCACGGAACCGCGCTGGGTGAAAGTGCATGCTGCCGAGGCGCTGCTGGCACTGGACTACGACAACGAGGAAGTGTCTGCTCTGTTCGCCGCCGAACTCGAACGCGACGGCAATACGCTCGAGTACCGCATCGGCATCCGCCGCGTCCTCGTACGTGCGGCCACCGACCCGGCCGATCGCCAACGCCGCATCGATGAGATCCGCGCCATCTTCCTCGATCCCACGGCGTCGGACCGTCTTCACGCCGCCGAGACGCTTGGCAAGCTCGGCTACGTCCTGCGGCCCGAGGGCGACGAGGAATTCGAACGGGTCGCCATGGCGCGCGTGGCGACTTCGCGTCGTGCGACTCAGGCATCCGTGTCTGAGTCCCGCCTTCAGGCGGAAGTGGCAGGCGAGCTTCAGCGAGCCGATCCCGCCCCGCTCGCCGAAGCACCGCTGCAGCTTCAACCTGAGGGGCGAAACTCAGGCCGCGACGCCGGGGGCTCATCCCGCGACGGGCGGGCGGACGCTCGCTCCGGCGTGGCCGCGGACGGTCGTCTCGCGGTCGGTGCGGCGTGGATCCTTGCGAACTCCGCACCTGTGAAAGGCCAACCGCGGCTGGTCGAACTGCTTGGCGCCGAAGATCCCGCGGTGCGCGGGTTCGCGGCTTACGCGCTGGGGTGGCAGGCCGCACTCGAGCCCGGTATCGCCGCGCAGGTGGTGGCCGCCGCCGGCAAGGAACCCGCGGACTCGCCGGCGCGTATCCACATGGTCTGCACGGCGTATCGCTGTGCGGACTCCGCGGCACGCCCAGCCCTCAAGATGGCGGTCGTGGAGTACGCCGAGAAAGGCACCAACCCTGAGCGGTATCAGGCTGGGCTTGCGCTTGCCGAACATGGCGACGCGGTTGATCTGCCCCTGTTCACCGCGCTGCTGGAACACGAGAACGCCGATGTCCGCATCGGCGCTGCGACCGCCATTCTCCGACTGGACAGGCGCAACCCCGTCCGACTGCAGTTTCTGGACTGGGCCGTCGTGGCCCTGTATGCGTTTGGCATGCTGGGCGTGGGCTGGTACTACGCGCGGCGGACGGCCACGCAGGATGACTACCTGCTCGGCGGCCGCGCCATGAAACCGTGGGCTGTCGGACTGTCGCTGTTCGCCACCTTGTTCAGCACCATCAGCTACCTGGCCATCCCCGGTGAGATGATCAAGCATGGCCCAATGATCATGTCGCAATTGGTGGCCTATCCGGTCATCGTGCTCATTGTCGGCTGGTTGCTGATTCCGCACTTCATGAGACTCAAAGTCACCAGCGCCTACGAGGTCCTGGAGCTTCGGCTTGGCGTATCGGTACGCCTGCTCGGTTCGCTGTTGTTTCTGCTGCTGCGGCTGCTGTGGATGGCGGTCATCATCTACGCCACGACCAGCGTTGTGCTCGTCCCCCTCATGGGGCTGAGCCCGAAGGCCACGCCGTACGTGGGCGCGGCACTGGGCGTGATCACGGTCATCTACACGTCCATGGGCGGACTCCGCGCCGTCGTCTATACGGATGTGGCCCAGACCATCATCATGTTCGCAGGTGCGATTTTGACCATGGTGCTGATCTCCGTACACCTCGGCGGCGTGGCGACGTGGTGGCCCACGGTGTGGGCGCCGACCTGGGATCCGCCGGTGGTCTGGTTCGACCCCAAGGCCAGGGTCACGCTAGCCTCCGCGTGCCTCGCGACTCTGGTGTGGTACACCTGCACCGCCGGTTCGGACCAGATGGCCATTCAGCGCTATCTGGCCACACGCGATGTCAAAGCCGCGCGACGCATGTTCACGATCTCGATGGTTTCGGGCGGTTTGATCATGGCATTCCTGGCCGTGCTTGGGTTCGCGCTGCTCGCCTATTTCCGCGCCAACCCGCACCTGATTGCCGACGGGCAGAGCCTGGCCACGAGCGCCGACCGCCTGTTCCCGCGTTTCATCGTGGCCGGCGTCCCTGCCGGGCTCTCCGGGCTGTTCATCGCCGGGCTCTTGGCCGCGGCCATGTCGAGCCTGTCCAGCGGCGTCAATTCGTCCTGCTCCGTGCTCACCGTCGACCTCGTGGAGCGCTTCTGGGCTGGACGCTGTGGCGATACGGTCCGGCTCGCCAAGCTCACCTCCTGGCTCGTGGGCGCCACCGTGGTGGCATTGAGCTTCGCCGTCGTGCTCGTGAAGGGGAATCTCCTGGAGATCACCTACAAAGTCGTCAACCTCCTGGTGACGCCGTTGTTCATCCTGTTCGCCATGGCGCTGTTCGTGCCATGGGCAACGGCATTCGGGACCATCCTCGGCACCCTGGTCAGTGCCGCGGTTGCCATCGGGATTGCGTTCTACGGCTGGCTCGGGCTGAGCTTCATCTGGATCATGCCGGCGTCCCTTGCGGCCGGAGTCCTGGTCGGAATGCTCGCCAGCCTCCTCCCCATCGGCGCCAAGGCCCGAAAACCGCTGGCTGAACTGGTCGACGCGACGCCGAAGCCGGAAGGCGGAGGTGACGCATGACCGAACGCGAACGCATTCTGAGTGTTTACCGGGGTGCGGTGCCGGACCGTGTGCCGTTCATGCTGGACCTCTCGCACTGGTTCTACCATCGGCATCACTTGCCGTGGGACCTGAGCCGGGCTTACGAGCATCCGGAATCGGAGTTGATCGCGTACCACAAGCAGGCCGGGGCGGGGTTCTACCTCCCCAATCTCGGGCAGTTCTACTCGACACGTTTCGCCGCCGACATCGAGGCGGAGACTGTCAGGCATGAGATCGACGGGGCGCCGGAACTCGCCTGGCGCATCCGTACGCCGCTGGGCACGATCGAACGCCGCCGGCGCTGGGAGGAACAGACGTACGCCTGGGGCATCAGCCAGTGGGGTGTGCGGACTCCGCAGGACCTGCGGGTGTTCGCCGACGCCATGACCCGGCGCGCGTTCACACCCGAGTGGGACAAGTACCGGGCCTGGACCGATGCGGTGGGTGACATCGGTGTCGTCTACCTGCCCGCCGGCTACAGCGCACTCGGCCAGCTCATGAACTACTGGATGGGCCCGGAACAGGTGGTCTACGCCACCGTGGACTGTCCCGAACTCCTCCACAATGTGGTCGACTCCGTCAATGACAACAACCTCGAACTCATCGACCTGCTCGCGCAATCCCCGGCTGAGGTGATCATCATGGGCGACAATTTTTCGGGCGACCTGCAGCCGCCTTCGTTTTTCACGGAGTGGTCGGAACGCTACTACACCGAGGCGGTACGGCGGTTGCACGCGGCGGGCAAGCATGTCGCCGTGCACATCGACGGCCGACTGCGCGGCGCACTTCGCATGATTTGCGACACCGGCGCCGACTGCGGCGATGCGATCACACCGACGCCGATGGGCGACCTCACGCCGGCCGAGTGCCGCACCGAAGCCGGACCGGATTTCATCCTTTCCGGCGGCGTTTCGCCGGACCTGTGGCTGCCGAATGTGCCAGTGGACGTGTTCAAGGCCAAGGTGCTGGAGTGGCTCGAGTTGCGCCACGTCAGTCCGCGCCTGATCGCCAACGCGGGCGACCAAGTCCCGCCCAGCGCGGACGAGGACAGGATACGAATCATGTGTGAACTGGTGGAACAGGAAGGGACGTACTGAGGCGCAGGCCGGGAAGAGGTTTCAGGTGTCAGGTTTCAGGTGTCAGGGAAGAAAGAGGTTTCGGGTGTCAGGAGGAGAGATGCGTGAAGACGTACTTGGATGTTGAGGACTTGGCGGTATACCGGAAGTTGTGCGAACTTCACATCGACGTGTGCAAGTTGAGTGGCGGATGGCCGCCGGAGGAGAAATACGAAGCGGCGATGGGAAGTCGCCGAGGTCGCGGATGCGCCCTACGGTGGCTCGGAGGAGTTGACCTGCCCCGGCTGGCCTGTGCCCGATGACCCCTCTGAGTTACTACTCAGGTAGAGAGGGTTCAGGGTTCGGGGTTCAGGCAATTCATGAGGAACTCGGTGATCACCTTCATCCTTCCAGGGGAAAAGCGAGGTCCAATGGGTCTCGGGTGCTGGAAACTTACCTGAACACTGAACCCCGAACCCTGGTACCTGAGTAGTTACCCTCTGACAAGGATGTCTCCGGGTGAGCGCTGTCGGCAGGAGACCTGTCTTTCCCGGTGCTGACACCTGACACCTGACACCTGAAACCTGGAGCGACAAACGGATGACGATTCGCGATCAAGGCTGTGTGTTCCTGGGCGAACCAGGTTCCGACCGAGCCAGTGCCTGCTTCCCCGGCGTGTGCGTGCTCCGGGACGGGCGCTGGCTGGTGGCGTTCCGGGCCGCGCCGCGGAAAGTGGACGCGCATCCGCAGCGCGTGCTGGTCACGTCGAGCGACGACGCGGGAATGACCTGGACGCCAGCCGTCGAACCGTTCGCACCGGAGTCGGTTCACGGCGTTTCCGGCGCGTGGCGTGCCGGTCAGCCGACGGCACTCGGCGGCCGGCGCGTGGCCATGGTTCTGTACTGGGTCGATGCCTCGGGGCCGGCGCGACCGTTCTTCAATCGCGAGACAGAGGGACTGCTCGACTCGCGCATCTTTCTGGCGTTGTCCGAGGATAGCGGTGTCACCTGGTCCAGACCCCGGCTACTCGACACGGCGCCGTTCACCATGCCGACGCCGATCACCGGTCCGATTCTGCCGCTGGCGAACGGCGAGTGGGCGCTGCAGTTTGAGACCAACAAGGCGTATCACGATACCGCGCCGTGGCGGCATCAGGCGGTGCTGATGTTCTCCCGCGATGCGGGCCGGTCCTGGCCGGAACACGTAGCCGTGGCCTCGGACCCGGCTGGACGCGTCTTCTACTGGGACCAGCGGCCGGCGGTCGTCGGCGACAACTTGATCCTGGACGTGTTCTGGACCTTTGACCGGGCCACGGGCGAGTACCGGAACATCCACGCCCGCAGTTCTTCCGACAATGGCCGGACCTGGGGCGAACTCTGGGACACGGGCGTGCCGGGGCAACCGGCGCCATGGGTGCCGTTGTGCGATGACCGCACCTGCATGGTCTACGTTGATCGCAGTGGCGTGCCGGTGATCAAAGCCAGACTAAGCGCGGACGGCGGGCGGACGTGGCCCGACGCGACGGAACTGGTGTTGGCCGGCCAAACCAGGGCAGGGGGGCACGGACCGAAATCCGACCTTACCGGCGCCTGGAACACCATGGAAGGCTACAGTCTCGGATTGCCGGTGACGGCCAGGCTGGGCGATGGCGACGTGCTCGTCGTGTACTACGCCGGTGCGCACCCGGACCACACCGGGCTGCACTGGGTCAGGCTGCGGTTGTGACCGTCGAGAGCTGCCAGCCGGACCTGAATACTGAATACTGAACCCCGAACACTCTATGACACTCGATGCAACCATGGATGCGTGTCTTCGCCTGAGTCCCGCCTTTCAGGCGGAAGCCGCAGCGACGCTTCAGCGAGCGGCCGGGGATCGGCTCGCTAAAGCTCGCCTCCACTTCCGGCTGAAGCCGGGACTCGTGCACGACGCCGCAGTTTCAACCCGAGATGACGGGGCGGTCCGTTGCCAGGGGGCACTGAACACCTGATGGGCGACACGAAACATCGAATGCGCGGTTGATGGAGGTTGCCTGCCATGCACACAACGGGTCTTCGGTCAGGATGTGTTCTCCAGGTCTGCTTGGTTCTGTTCGTGTCTGAGTACGGTGTTGCACAAGAGACAGGCAAGGAGGTCCAGTCCATGAAGACGCTGTTCCACAACGAAGATTGCACCGAGATCTTCTGGACGCAGCCGCCGATTCCCGCGGGCGAGGCTGGCGCGGTCATTGACCGGTATGTCGACCAGACCCTGGACTCCGGCGTGACGGTGTTCCTCTGCAACACGAACGCGCGGCGCACCAACTACCAGAGCCAGGTGTGGGACTCCTTCTGGGACGGGTACGACCCGGCCGGGCCGGACAACCAGCCGTTCCTGGCACCGATGCCGCCCCAGGATGTCCCGGCATTTCGGAAAGGCATCGGTAACATGCTGGCCGTTCACCAACAGGGGATTGACTACCCGGCCCGCGTCATCCAGCGCTGCCGGCAGCGCGGCGTCTCGCCATGGATCACGCTGCGGATGAATGACTGCCACAATAACGACATTCTGGATCATCCATTCCATGGCACTTTCTGGCAGAAGAACCCGCAGTTCTTCCGGCAGGGGTGTACGGGGTACTTCGCCCGCTGTCTCGACTATGCGCATCCGGAAGTCCGGGACTACTACAAGGCCCTGATCGTCGAGACCCTGGAGCGATATGACATCGATGGCCTGGAACTGGACTTCATGCGCGAACCGTACCTCTTCAGTGCCGGCAAAGAGGCGGAGGGTGCCCCGATCCTGACCGCCTGGCTGCGCGAAGTCCGCAAACTGACCGCGGACACCGCCGCCAAGCGCGGGCATCCCATTCGCCTCGGCGTGCGCGTGCCGTCGCGGCCGGAAACGGCGTCGGCGATGGGGCTGGACGCGGTCGGCTGGGCCAAGGACGGCCTGATCGACCTGCTGGTCGTGACGCCGCGCTGGGCCACGCTCGAATTCGATATGCCCCTCGAACAGTGGCGGGAGTTGCTGGGATCGTCAAGAGTAACCCTGACCGGCGGTCTTGAGATCCTTTACCGGCCCTGGCCAGGCGCACCGGCCACCCCCGTTTCGCCGGAACTCGCGACCGGGGCGGCGGTTTCGGTCCTGTCTCGCGGTGCGGATGCGGTTTACCTGTTCAACTACTTCCATCCGACCGGTGCATGGAGCAGCATTCGCCAGGCCATGACCTCGCTCGACTCACTGCTGAAACTGCCGCGACGCGTTGGCGTCACCTATCGCGATATCACTGCGCCGGGTGAGAAATACTCGGCACCCCTCCCGGCCACGGGGACTGCACTCGCATTTTCTGTCTGGATCGGTCCGGTAACGCCGAACGCCGGACGCTGCGATGTGTTCTGCGAGGTCGCTCCACCCAAGGACGCGACCAAGACCTTACCAGCAGTCCAGGTGAACGGCCAGGGCACGGAACTCCTCAACGAAGAAACGGTCAAGGACGGTGGCTCTGTCCTGTCATTCACCGTTCCGGTTGCGGCGCTTGCCCCCGCGGCAGCACAAGACATCCGGATTTCCTGTGACGGGGCGGCGCCGGTCACCGTCCGCCGACTCGAACTGCTGTACGTCCCGAGTCCGTAGCGCCCAGAAGGAGGAAGAAACACCGTGAGCCATACTCGTCACTGCACCACCGGTTCTTCGTCGGTGGGGTTGTCTTTCGCCCCGGTCGGCGGTTGGACTGGGTCCGGCCATGTCAGGCGCGGCGCTGCCCACCAGCGCTTCACTCTGATCGAGCCCTTCGGCCCTTCGACTTCGCTCAGGAACTCCGTCAGACTCAGGGTTCGCTGTTTCACCCTGATCGAGCTGCTGGTTGTCGTGGCCATCATCGGTATTCTCGCGTCAATGCTGCTGCCGGCCCTGGCGCAGGCCAAGGAACAGGCGAAGCGTGCGTTGTGCCTGAACAACCTGCGGCAGAACCTGCTGTGCGTTGCCAACTACAGCGATGAAAACGATGCCCGGCTGCCGGCGCATGACGGGGCGTTGAGCCCGGGCGCGGCGCAGTACTGGATGCACTACGCCTGGCGCGTCGGGTTCGGGATGCCGTCCATGAAGATCAACCTGGGGCTCCTCGTTCCCGGGTACCTGCCCACGAAAACCGAGACGTTCCTGTGCCCCAGCCAGCGGTTGGTCGTCGAGTCGAAGGTGGCGGACACCTGGGACCAGAACTGGGGCGTGACGGGGGCTTACGCGCCAACTTACGAGGCCCCCAACGGGACGCAATTCGCGGGGACGGCCGGCTTTGTTGCCACCGAGTACGACTACCGCGACCTGTACTACACCACGGGTGTCCACGGCCAGGCGCCGCGCGCCGGCAGCCGCGCGGTGCTCGCCGACCTGATCACCAACCAGAGCGCCATCTCCTGGTGGGCGCCCAACAACCCGTGGACGCACCACAGGACCGGCTTTAACGTGGGCTACGCCGACGGGCACGCGGCCTGGCGGCCGGACCCTGCACACTTCGCGTTCAGCGCCGCGGTGCCGTGGGCCATCAACGACGTGCAGGCCGAGAAGGTCTGGGAGTTCTTCGACAAGCCGTAGTACACAGAGGCTTCAGTGTTCAGCGCGCCCCGGGCGGTGCACCGCCCGGTCATCTCGGGAGGAAACACGCGTGGCTCCGCGCCGCCACGGGCCTTGTGCCCGTGGGGCGACGATGGGGATCGACGGGGCGACGGCCGCCCCCTCGATCCCCATCGTCGCCCCACCGAGGCAAGCTCGGTGGCGGCGCGAACTGGCGGCGTGTTTCATGGGAGGTGTCGGGCATGGGAGGTGTCGGGTGTCGCGCCGGGCACCGTCAGGTGCAGACGCCTCAGATTCGTCGGATCCGTCCGATCGGTATTTCCAAAAGGAGGAGCACGCGATGATGTCACACTGCAGGGGTTGGGCCGGCCTGACGATGACGGCGTTTGGCGCGCTGATGTTCGCCGCGCACGGGGCGGTTGGCGTCGAGGCGATCGCTCCGGAGCTGTCGGCCGCCAAGGCGTCTGATTGGCGTTTCGTGACGGGCGACTGGGAGATCCGGGACGGAATGCTGAGCCAGCGGAGCCCCGACCGGCTCGCCTGCGCACTGCTGACGGCGCCAGCCGTGCGCCAGCCCGTGGTGCGCGTCGAGTTCAAGGTCGATCCGCCCACCGACAAACGGGTCGGCGCTGCCGCGATCTGCCTCGGCGCCACCGGGACGCTCACCTACCTGTGGGCGCATTTCGACACGCGCCACGATCAGGTCATTCTCGTCTGGTCGACGCCCGAGAACTCGTGGCAGGAGATCGGGCGCAAGCCGTGTCCGCTGGATGACAACACCTGGATCGCCGCCGAGGTGCGGTGCGCACCGGGCAAGGTTGCGGTCAACGTCGGTGGTAAGCAGGTTATCGAGTGCAATCTCGAGCGTGAAGTGGCTGGTTGTGTCGGGTTGGGCACTAGCCAGGGCGTGGTGTCGTTTCGTCAACTCAGCATTGAAGGAGAAGTGATCGTGAATGCAGCCCCGTTGAAGAACGAAGAGCCGCCGTACCGAGTCATCTCCCGTGGCCCTGCCGCCGGTGAATACCAGGCGTTCCCGGACGCGTGCCGGCTTCAGAATGGCGATATCATGGCCGTGTTCTACGCCGGGTACTCGCACATCTCCCTGGCCTGCCCGGAATGGCCGAAGGGCGGCCGCATCTGCACGGTCCGGTCCAGCGACGAAGGCAAGACGTGGTCAGAGCCCGCAGTCCTCTACGACGACGAGATCGACAACCGCGATCCGCACATTGTCCAGTTGCGTGACGGCACGTTGGTCTGCACCTTCTTCTCGATCACCGGCGACGGGAAGAAGTGGGACGGGTCCGCCACCGGCGGCAAGATCAAGGAATTCTCCCCCGCCCAGATCATCTTCTCCAGAGACGGCGGCAAGACGTGGGATCCCAAGGCCCGGGACATCTGCCCGCCCGGTTGGGTTTGCTCGGCGGCGGTCAGGGAACTGCCCGACGGCACGCTCATCCTGGGTGTGTACATGGGAGGCAGTAAGGCCCACGGCGGCGTGCTCCGATCCGCGGACGGCGGCAAGACCTGGAGCGAACCCATCCCGATCGACAAAGACTCTGGGGTCAAACTGGACGCGGAGACCGACGTCATCCTGTTGAAGAACGGCGACCTGCTCGCGGCGCTGCGCGGCGACGGCAAAGTCAACATGCACTTTGCGACCAGCTCGGACAAGGGTCTGACTTGGGGCAAGGTGCAGGACAGCGGCTTCAAGGGCCATTGTCCGCACTTCACGCGGCTGAGCACCGGCGAGATTGTGCTTTGCCACCGGCTCCCGGCCACCTCGGTGCACGTCAGTGCCGATGACGGCGCGACCTGGTCCGGACCGCACCAGATCGACAGTGTCGGCGGCGCCTACCCCGCCACGGTCGAACTGAAGGACGGCAGTGTGCTGATCGTGTACTACGAGGAAGGCGCCGGCAGCGCCATCCGCATCCAGCGCCTGAGCGTGAAGGGCACCGAGGTCAAAGCGTTGGAATGGAAGTGAACCGAGAGACAAACCGCAGGGCGGACACCGCCGGTGCAGGCGCCGTGCGCCCCAAGGAAACCTGAGCGCGTGCCCAATATCCTACATCCAGAAGGTCTTGACGGGGTAACGCATGACCATGTCGTCACGCGTGACCAGCACGTGGCCGCTGTTGCGGGCCTGTGCCACCAGGAGCCGGTCGAAGGGATCCTTGTGGTGATCGGGCAACAGAACCGAGGCGATCATGTCGTCGGCGGTAGGCTGAACGATCCGGAGTTCCGTCCGAGCGAGAAGCCGGTCTTTCCACGCCTTTACGTCCGACAACACGATCCGGCCACGCTTGACCAGCAATGCGAGTTCCCAGAAACAGGCTGCCGACGCATACAGTTCGCCACGCGCAACGCAGGCATCGAGGAAACGGACAAACTCCGGCGATATGTCCGTGGCATTGGCCCAGAAGACCAGTACATGCGTGTCCAGGCTGTATCCCTTCACGAGACATGGCCCTTCCATACGTCATCAAGGGGCGCAAACACCTCGGCCGGAGAGCCGGCAAGGCGCGGTTGCTCGCCCATGCCTTCACGCCAGTCGCCCTGGGTAGCAGGCGTGAGCCGAGCCACGCTAGCCCCCTTCCAGCGCACCTCGACCGTCTCGCCGTGGGCAACCCGGTCAAGGGCGTGGAACAGCTCCTTGCGTAGTTGCGATGCCGTCATCGTCAGCATGGTGGCCACCGAATTTCCATGGTTGTACAACTTATGCCAGTGATGCGTACAATAGCTCCGGCGCGGCGCGGAATCAAGCTCGTGAGCGGTTGGTGCGTCATGCGCCCGATGCGCCCTGGCGGCAGTCTGGCCGGTCATGCAAGGACATGATTCGCTTTTGTTTGACCCAAACGAGTTGGCGGGCGCGCCGAAGACGCGTCAAACCGGAAAGGACCGCTGCATGAGAGTTTCCCGTTCCACAAGCATGGTTCGGCATATCCGGCCCGCCGCCGCACGTGTGTGCCTGGGGTGGGCACTGACCCTCACGCTGGCCGTTGCCGCACAGGCCCAGTCGCCCGTCTCGCTCGGCACGCAGCGCGAACTGTTCGTCGACGAATTCCTGATCGGGAAAATGACCGACGCGCGTCTGGTCTTGCACGCGCCGACGCCGCGCGAAGTCGTGATCGTCCACGACGCGCCGTGGGAAGGCAACACTTGCTGCTACCACACCGTGTTCCGCGATGGCGATGTGTACCGTATGTATTACCGCGGCTCGCATTCCCCGGACACGGCGTCGTCGAAGAGCATTCCGGCGCACCCCGAGTACACCTGCTACGCCGAAAGCCCGGACGGGATCCACTGGACGCGGCCTGAGCTGGGGCAGGTCGAGTTCAACGGCTCGCGCCAGAACAATATCCTTGCCGTCGACACCACGCACAACTTCGCGCCATTCCGCGACGCCAACCCGAATGCGACCCCCGACGCCCGCTACAAGGCGATTGGCGGTGGCCCGCTGTTCGCGTTCAAGTCACCCGACGGGCTGCATTGGTCCAAACTCGTCGACAAACCGGTCATCACCAAGGGCGCGTTCGACTCGCAGAACCTCGCGTTCTGGGACGTGATTCGCGGCCGGTACGTCGATTTCCATCGCCACTTCAAGGCCGGCGTGCGCGACGTCATGACGTGCACCTCGCCGGACTTCGTGACCTGGACTGAGCCGGTCTGGCTCGAGTATCCGGGGGTGTCCCCGGAGCACTTGTACACGAACCAGATCGTCGCCTATCAACGTGCCCCCCACATCTTCATGGGGTTCCCGAAACGTTTCATGCCCGACCGCCAAGTCGCCGGCAACCGCATGCCGGGGCTCTCGGACGGCGTGTTCATGACCAGTCGTGACGGGGTGTCGTTCAAGCGTTGGCCGGAGGCGTTCATTCGTCCGGGGCCGAACCGCGAGCGTTGGTTCAACCGCAACAACATGACGGCCTGGGGCATTGTCGAAACCGCGACGGACATCCCCGGCTGCCCGACCGAACTGTCGCTGTACTCGACGGAAGCCTACTACGAGAGCGAAGCGGTGCGGGTGCGGCGTTTCACACTGCGCCTCGACGGGTTCGTGTCGGTTCAGGCGCCCATGAGCGGCGGCGAGATGGTTACGAAGCCTCTGGTGTTCGCCGCCCCCGAGAAGCCTCTGCCGCCACCGGCCCGGTCGGGTGGACCGGTCGCGCGCACCACAGACGGGCCCATTCTCGGCACGGCGTCTCTGGTCTTCAACGAGCCGGCCGTCTTGACGCTGCCGGGGACGCGCGAACTCGGGGCCAAGGTGACGTTCGCGGTTCAGATCGCAGGCGTGCCGCCAGGGCATCGCCGTCTGTTCTCGGCCTACGACGGCGGGCCGGTCACGGCGGGAGTCAAAGAGTTGGTCTTCGACATCGGGCTGACTTCCGCCAACGCGAAAGACCCCGCCACCCGCTTCATGTACTCGGGCGTGCTGCTCAGCGCCACCCCGGAAAAGACCGGCAACCTGTACGACGGCAAGCCGCATCACCTGGCCGTCACGTGGGACGACGGAGTGGTTCGCCTGTACGTTGACGGAAGAGAGATGGGGAGCGGCGGCGCGACCGGCGGCGGCCCGCTGTCGCTGGCGCTCGGCGACCTCCGCTTCGGCGAGGACTATCCCCCCGCCAGCGTCCTCAACGAGCCGTTCCTCGGCAAGGCCGACGACATCCTGGTGCTGCGCCGTGTCCTGACGGCCGACGAAATCGCCCAACTGGCACGCGACGGCGCCGCGGCGGTCGTGGACCCGGCCCGCGACGAAGGCGTCCTGTACACCATGGAGCAAGACCAACCCGAGCGAACGCTCACCGATGCCTTGCCTAAGGACGGCAACGGCGCCATCGAACTGCCCCGTGGCGGCCCGGACTGGGGTGACGTGCAACTCCTCGTCAACTACTCGACCTCCGTCGCCGGCAGCCTGCGCTGCGAGATTCAGGACGAGACCGGCAAGCCGATCCCGGGCTTCTCTCTGGCTGAATCCGACCTGATCTACGGCGACCATATCGAGCGCCCGATCTCGTGGGCGGGGCGGACCGAGTTGAAGTCACTGGTCGGCAAGCCAGTGAAGTTGCGGTTCGAACTCAAGGACGCAGACTTGTATGCGATCAGGTTTGGGCAAATGCAGGAACTAACGGGCAGATAGGTGTCGGGTGCATAGCCCGGCGGCAGGAGAACCATACCATGGACATTCGCGTGACACGGGCCAGGAGGATCTTTTCCGACGGTCGGCACAATGCATTCACTGGCATTGCGGCTTTGGGCGGCAGGACGTTCATCGGGTTCCGGTCGGGCACGACACACATGACCCTGGACGGTGCCGTCAAGGTCATTGCGTCTGCCGACATGGAAAAGTGGGAGGTCGTTGCCGAGAAGCGACATCCGGAGTTCGATCTGCGGGATGCGAAGATGGTGATGTTCAAGAACGCCGTGATGGTCTTCTTCGGCGCCCGTGGCAAAGCGGGTCTCCAACAGTCGATGATGTGCCAGTCGACGGACGGTGTCAGTTTCGGCGATCCGGTCGTGCTCAAAGGCGTCCCGGCGAAGCACTGGCTCTGGTGTGCGTGTCCGTGCGGCGATGCGTTGTACGGGACTGCCTACGGAACGGACAAGGGCGAGTACGGTGTCGCCCTGTACCGCAGCGGCGACGGTCAGGCGTGGGAAAAAGTTGTCGATTTCCCGGTGACGGGGAACGAGACCTTCATTGATTTCGATCGCGCCGGCGTGTTGTGGGCTTTGGTGCGCGATGACCATCGCGGCTGTATCCCAACGCTGTGCACGGCTGAGCCGCCCTACACCAAGTTCCGGTCAGTCACGCGTCTGCCCATGCGACTCCAGGGGCCGATGCTCAAGCGGCTCGATGGCGGTTGCGTCATCGCTTGCCGGCAATGGGACCTGCCTGGGAGGCGGAACCTGCGCACCGACCTGGTCTGGCTCGAAGACGGAAACGACCCACGCCTGGTCCGCTCGCTGCCCAGTGGCGGCGACACGTCGTACGCTGGCTGGCTGGATGTGGCGCAGGGCAGGGCGGTGTTGTCCTACTACTCCGCGCATTCCCACAAGATGGACGAACCGCACGCGAACGACGCCGCGTTCGCCAAGGACGGCGCCCACGCCGAACACTCGACCCCCGCGGACATCTTCCTGGCCGACATCTCGTACGCGTAGTCCCCACGGCGGGACCCGGCTCTGCCGGCGCCCGCCCTGAACCCTGAACCTTTGAACCCCAAGGCCCCCATGAAGAACATGCTGATCATCGGCGCCGGTGGCATTGCACACCGGCACATTCGCGGTTTCCTCAAGACCGGGCGTGCACGGCTGGCCATCGTCGAGCCGGACGCGCAGAAACGGGATGCCGTTCGCAAGGACTACGGTATCGAGCGCGCCTATGCGGACATCTCGGAAGCGGACCTGCCGGGGTTCGACGGCGCGGTGATCTGCGCTCCGGCGCATGTGCACGTGCCGCTGGCGCGCAAGTGCGCCGAGGCCGGACTGCCGTTCCTGCTCGAGAAGCCGCTGGCCGTGACCCTCGATGGTGTCGATGAATTGCTCGACGCGGTCCGGAGCAAGGGGCTGCTGGCCAGGGTGGCCTACGTGCGCCGCGTCGCCGAGGACACGATCGCGTTTGCCACGCAGGTTCGCGAGGGCCGTATCGGCACACCGAAAATGTGCTACATCAACGTCTCGCAGGATTTCCCCAAGTACCGGCCCGACTTCCAGCGCACCTACTACGCGAAGAAGGCGATGGGCGGCGGCGCGCTCCTGGACGCGGGCAGCCACATGATCGACCTGCTGTTGTGGATGCTCGGGCCGGTCTCCGAAGTGTTCTCCATGTATGATCGCCTCGTGCTGGAAGGCACCGAGGTCGAGGACAGCGCCCTGACCAGCATGCGGTTCGCCAGCGGCGCCATGGCCCAGCTCAGCCAGAACCAGTTCCAGAAACCCAACGTCGCCACTCTGGAAATGATCGGGACCAAGGGGAACCTGCGGTTCGATCTGGGCGCCGGTGTCATCCGCTTCGCCGGTGACGACTCCGGGCACTGGGACGAGCAAGAGTTCAGTGGTGGCGGGACACCCATGGAACGACACGAGTTGCGGTTCGGCCGGCAGGCGGACCTGTTCCTCGACATGCTCGACGGCAAGCCGTCGCTCCTGGCGACACTGGACGACGCGCGCGACAACCTGCGCGTCGTCCTCGCAGCGAAAGAGTCGTACGCGACCGGGCGTATGGTCAAGTTGTAGGCTGTCGGCGGTTGGCTGCCCGAGCCCCCGACATGGTTTGGGTGACGAGGGGCGTCGGGCGATGGTCACTGAGTCACCCCGGGATCGTGACTGTGCGTCCGTCACAAGAAAAACATCGAGCGGCATCCTCCATGGAACAGCATCCTATGTGGACACTCACGCAGAACGATCGGCGCCTCGCGGAGCAGCTCCAGGCACGGCTGCCGGAGCGCGTCTTTGACGGCCATGCCCACGTGTACCGGTGTGCGGACATCGCACCGTGTCCGGGGTTCATTGCCGCCGGCCCGGCCGAGGCCGGGTTGGACGCCTGGCGTGACGCCGTCGGCCGGTTCACCGGCGCGTCGCGTTTGGCGGGTGGGCTGTTCATTCCGTACCCGTCCCGCGACGGGAATGCCGCCGCCGCCACGGAGTACGCCGTGGCCCAGGCCGCGGCTGCGGACTCCGCACGGGCGCTGCTCCTGGTCGGACCGCGGTCGTCACGCAAGGCGATCGAGCGGCAGTTGGACAACCCAACGGTCGCAGGGTTCAAACCGTACCACCTCTACGCCAAGGGCCGCGACACGTTCCGCAGTGACATCGGAGAGTACCTCCCGCAATGGGTGTGGAAACTCGCCGAAGCGCGGGGCCTGCTCATCCTCCTGCACGTGGTCAAGGACGGCGCACTGGCCGACCCCGATAACGCCGCGACCCTCCGCCGGTTGTGCGAGACGTATCCGCGTGCGCGGCTGGTGCTGGCGCATGCCGGACGCTGCTTCCACGCCCCGAACGCCGCGGCCGGACTGCCCGCACTGCGCGGCCTGGACAACGTCTGGTTCGACAGTTCCGGCATCTGCGAAGCGGAACCGCTCGTGGCCATCCTCGACGAGTTCGGCCCGAGCCGGCTGATGTGGGGTTCGGACTTCCCCGTCTCGCAGCAGCGCGGCCGGTGCGTGACGCTGGGCACGGGCTTCGCCTGGATCACCACCGACCTCATCGACTGGAACGACCGCGCGTTCTTCGGCGAGCCGGTCCTGGTCGGCCTGGAATCGCTGCGCGCCCTGTTCCAGGCGGTCGACGACGTGGGGTTGAACGCCGAAGACATACAGAACATATTCCACTGCAACATGGTACAACTGCTAGGCCTCCGGGAGACCGCCGCTGGCGTGACACAGGCACGCTACCAGGATGCCCGGCAGCTCATCCCGGGCGGCACGCAACTGCTGAGCAAACGTCCCGAGATGTTCGCGCCCGGCCAGTGGCCGGCGTACGGCCGTGAGGCGCGCGGTTGCGAGGTCTGGGACCTGGACGGGCGCCGCTACACCGACGTCAGCATCCACGGCATCGGCGCGTGTCTGCTCGGGTTCCGCGACCCTGACGTGACCCGCGCCGTACAGCGCCGGTTGCGCCTCGGCAGTTTCAGCACCCTGAACCCGCCCGAGGAAGTCGAACTGGCCGAACTGCTCTGCCAACTGCATCCCTGGGCTGAGCAGGCGCGGTTCACGCGCGCGGGTGGCGAGGCCATGCAGGTCGCCGTACGCATCGCGCGGGCTACCACGGATCGTTCGGTGGTGGCCGTGTGCGGCTACCACGGTTGGCACGACTGGTACCTGGCCGCGAACCTCGGCGAGGATGACTCGCTGCGCGGGCATCTGCTGCCCGGGCTCAGCCCGTGCGGAGTCCCCGCGGAACTGCGTGGCACGGCGTACACGTTCACCTACAACAACCGCGAAGCACTGCAGCGCATCATTGATGCGCATGGGCCGCGTCTGGCAGCCGTGGTCATGGAACCGTGCCGCAACACGGACCCGGAACCCGGGTTCCTCGAGTTCGTCCGCGATGTCGCGCACCGTGCCGGTGCGCTCCTGGTCTTCGACGAAATCACCATCGGTTGGCGCCTGACGTTGGGTGGCGCGCACCTGCGGCTCGGGGTGAACCCGGACATTGCGGTGTTCGCCAAGGCGTTGGGCAACGGCCACCCGATCGGCGCTGTCATCGGCACGCGCCAGGCCATGGACGGCGCGAACGTCTCGTTCATCAGCAGCACGTACTGGACCGAGGCGATCGGCCCGGCTGCGGCCCTGGCCACGGTGCGCAAGATGCAGCAGGTTGACGTCCCCGCGCACTGCGCCCGGGTGGGTGCCAAGGTCCTCGATGCCTGGCGCGAGTTGGGTCGGAAACACGGGTTGCCCGTGTCGGTGCCGGCGCATTTCCCGGCGCTTGCACATTTTGCATTTGAACATCCTCAGGCGCAGGAACTTAAGACGCTGTACATTCAGGAGATGCTGGACCGTGGCTTTCTTGCGACCACGGCGCTGTACGCGACGCTGGCTCACACCGACGAGGTCATCCGCCGTTATATTGACGCGATCGATGCGGTGTTCGCACGGCTCGCAGCCGCGCTGGCCGCCGGGGACGTCGCAGCGCGTCTCCGCGGCCCCGCAGCACACGCCGGCTTCCGGCGGCTGCTCTGAGTTCTGGGTCGGTTGCGCCCGCAGCGCCAGCGCAGGTCGCCGCCAAGTCCGTTTCGTCCGTTTCGTCCGGTGATTTCGAAGACCTCGAAGATCTCGAGGGTCCCGCTCCGCCCAGTCCAGTCCACACCACAAGGCAACCACACACATGGCCGCCGACGCACAACCGACAGCCGTACCCCGGCCGCTGGTCTCCCGCCCCGAGATCCGCCTGGCCATGCTCGGCATGGTCGAGGGCAACGGGCACCCGTACTCGTGGAGTGCGATCTTCAACGGCTATGATCGTGCGGCCATGGCCGGTTGCCCGTACGCCGGTATCCCGGAGTACCTCAACAAGCAGCCGCCGGAAACGCTCCGGATCCCCGGCGCCCGTGTGACGCACATCTGGGCGGACGACCCGGCGGCGGCGCGGCACGTCGCGACCTGCTCGCTCATTCCGAATGTCGTGGCTGCGGCTACCGATGTCATCGGCCAGGTCGACGCGGTCATTGTCGCCACCGACATCGGGCACGAGCACGTTGCGCGCTGCCGGCCGTTCGTTGAGGCGGGGTTGCCCGTGTTCGTCGACAAGCCGATGGTCGACAATGCCGCCGACCTGCGCGTGTTCCGGGACTGGGTCGCGGCCGGCCGGCCGATCCTGTCGTCGAGCAGCATGCGCTACACCAAGGAGTATGCGCCATACCGGCTCTCGACCGCCGAACTGGGCGCGTTGCGCTACGTCAGCATCACCACGCCCAAGAGCTGGGAGCGCTACGGCATCCACGCCTTGGAGGGCATGTACCCGATCCTCGGTCCCGGGTTCCTGTCGGTGCGCAACACCGGCACGCCTGAGCGCAACATCGTGCACCTCAAGCACGCGCGCGGCGCGGACGTAGTCGTCGTAGCCACGAAGGACATGACCGGCAGCTTCGGCGTGCTGACCTTGTGCGGCACGGCGGGCAATGTCAGTGTTTCGTCGCGTGACACGTTCTACTCCTTCCGTTCGCAACTCGTGGCGTTCGTCGAGTATTTGCGTACCGGTGTGCGCCCGTTCCCGTTCAGCGAGACCGAGGAACTGATGCGACTGCTCATTGCCGGCATCGTCAGTCGCGAGCAAGGCGGCCGCGAGGTACGCCGGGAGGAGATCTGATGCTGGAGTCATCGCACGGTGACTCCCGCCAAGTATTGCCCGATCGGGCTCGGAAGAAGTCGGGCAAGGCTCCCGTCTTGCCGATGAGGAGAGGTATCAATATGACAGCGGTCTCTGACAGCACGGTGTTCGCCAAAGCAGAGGCGGCATGGCGTGTTCTCTGGCAGCGTTTCCACCACCCGAAGACGCATCTGTTCTACGACTTCGTGTCCTCCTACGACACGGAGCGCAGGTTTGACCACCTGCCGACCACCGAGGAGATCAAGCGGCAATACCCGAACACCAATGGCTGGGGCACCGGCATGGAAGACAGCATGATCAGTGCCGGTGTCGTCATGTCCATGCTCTGCGACCGTTACGACGTGACCGGTGACGAGTCCCTGCGCGAGCTGGCCACCGATGTCTTTACCGGTATGGCCCGGTGCGCCACGGTCAGCCACGCGCGCGGGTTCCTTACCCGCAGCATCAGCCCGCGCGACGGGACCTCGTACTACATCGAGTGTTCGCGCGACCAGTACACGCACTTCGTGCATGGCCTCTGGCGGTTCCACCACTCCGCACTGCCCAGTGAGGAGCAGCGGAACACGATGCGCGGCATCATGGCCGCCATCTGCGAGCGCATGGAGACCTTTGTCGTCCCCGCAAACGACTTCCACTTCTGCCGCGAAGACGGTACGCCCGGACTGGTGGACAAGATGTGGGAGTGCGACCCGCACGAAGTGGCGCGACTGCCCATGATCTACGCCGTCGGCTGGGACGTGACCGGCGACCGGCGGTGGTGGCGCAACTACTGCCGGCACGCTTGGCAGGCGGCGCTGGGGTCGACGCGCGTGCCCCTCGGCATGGCCACGGTCTATGCGTATCTTCAGGAAGCCATCTCGCTCGAACCCCTCGTGGCACTGGAAGTCGAGGACCCGGCGCTTAGGGACGCGTGGGCGGGCGCCATGAAATTCGTGGCGTCGCGCATCGAGCGGTTCTCGTGGCAGTGCCTGAAGTACACCCCCTTGGCTATCGGCGATACCGACATGAACTGGCGGCATTGGCCGGAGAGCCGACGCGAGATGACCCCCGAGACCGTGAAGCTGCTGGGCGGCCATTCGTTTGAGAACCACCGCGCCCCCGATATCGTCGTCCGCGAGTGTGCCGCCGTCCGCGAACCGGCCGAGGCCCTGCTGGTTCAGTGCATGGCACCGCTCGATGTCAGCGACGACCAGCGGCAGTTGCTGCGGCGTTGCGTCGGGCAGGTCGACTACGACAAGTCGATCGCGTACGGACTCTTCTACTGCCTGGCCGCGTACTGGAAGGCCGTCAAACGCGGCATCCTGAAGACGGAGGAATGAGGGCGGCCGGAGCCAATCCCCGAATCCCCCGACGATCCCGATGAGCCCGATGATCCCGAGGACCCCGCCACCAGCAGCCGGCCCCGGAAACCGGCGATTCACTGAACACTGGAACCACCATCGGAGGAAAGAATGGATTTCACCCTGCGTCCCAGCCGTGTTCTGAAGAAGCTTCGCGCCGGCGAGGTGGTCAGCACTTTCAAGCTGAACCTGTCCGACTCGCGTGCCGCGGAGATCGCCGCGCGTGCCGGGTTCGACTGCCTCTGGACCTGCGTCGAGCACATCCCGAACGACTGGTCGGCCATCGACCGCCAGATCATGACCGCCAAAGCCTACGACGTCGACCTCGTTTGCCGTGTCGCGCGCGGCAGTTACAGCGACTACATCCGGCCGCTCGAGATGGACGCCACCGGCCTGATGGTCCCGCACATCATGAGCCTGGACGACGCCCGCAGCGTCGTGCGCATGACCCGGTTCCACCCCGTCGGGCGCCGCGCCCTGGACGGCGGCAATGCGGACGGCGCCTACTGCGGCATCCCTCTGGTCGAGTACCTCCGGCAGGCGAACGAGCAGCGCTTCATCATCCTGCAGATCGAGGACCCTGAACCGGTCGCTGACCTCGAGGCCATCGCCGCGCTGCCCGGCTACGATGTGCTCTTCCTCGGCCCGGGCGATTTCAGCCACTCGATCGGTGCGCCCGGCGAATACGATCACCCGGCGATCCGCGACGTGCGCAAGCGCATTGCGGACCTCGCCCCGAAGTACGGCAAGTTCGCCGGCACCGTGGCAGGGCCGGGCAACTGGCAGGAACTGGTCGACATGGGCTACCGCTTCCTGAATATGGGCGCGGACGTGATCGGCCTGATGAAGTACTGCGGCGAGATGGCGGCCGCCTGCGGCATCCGCACCCCGAACGCGCCCGTGTCGCTCTACGGCGGCAAGCCAGTCTGAACCCCGGCGCGTTTGAGGCGCGGCGAGCGGTTCTCCGGAATCCACCGCTTGCCCTTCGACGGGCTCAGTGCCTGCCGGCTACCGCGTGCGGCTCGGTCAGAGGTCCACCTTTCGCGGACGCAAGTAATGCGTCAGCGGCTCCCGGGTGGCGTACCGCCCGGTCATACCGAGGTGAAACTGGCCACGACGCTTCCGGAGCCCGCGAGGACGCGGGCGCTCCAAAGTCAGCCTCCCGTGCCAGTTCCTGGAGCGCCCGCGTCCTCGCGGGCTCCGGGGCCCCTTCCGTTTCATGGGAGTCAACGGTGGCCCTCCATCAGAGCCGCGCACAATAGTAAGCGGTCTTCCCCAATCGGCGGCTTTCGGAGAACCGCTTGTTCCCTCTCGCGGGTTGGATGGAAGGCCGCACCCCTGCAGTCCGTACTCTTGACGCCGTACCACAAATGCATCCGTACTGGTTGAAAATCACTCGAAAGCGGTCTAAAATGTCCCGACCCTGGGACGTTGCTGGTGGCCATGTAGGCACGCTGGCTGGGGATGGTTCTTGCTGCTGGGGAGATGAGGAGCGTATGGACAAGAATTTCAGGGACGCAGCGCTTGCCGCCTTCAAGCGCTCGGCAATTGAGGCGGCGGAAAAGCAGAAGACCGACGAAGAGAAGCCGCCAGAGGAGGCACCGCACGAACCGTCCCCGGCCGAGAACCCGGCGATGATGGAGACCCAGTCGCCGGTGGAAATGGTCGAGGCGCCGGAAGAGCCGGAGGCAGAGGAGCCGGAGGCGGAGGACGTGGTCCCGGCCTCGGGCAAAGGCAAGCCGCTGTCGGGCAAAGCGGGAAAAGGCGGTTCTATCCCCGCCATGAAGCGCAAGCCCGGTGGTGTGGTTCCGGCTGCCGCCAAGCCGGCCGTGGCACATAAACCCGTGCCGGCGGCTGCCAGAAGAGAGGAAGCGCCCAAGGCTCCCGTCAAGGCTGCTGCCGCGCCACCGTCCGCCCCGTCTCCCGTCGCGGTCGCGGGCACCTCGAGTTTCACGCGTAGCCGGATTGCGCCGCCCACCGCAGGCAAGGAAGGCGGCCAGCCGCTGCTCGTCGTGTCGGTCTGCCTGAACGCGATCCTGCTCGGATTGGTGATCCTGCTCCTGATTCTGCTGGGCAGCACCATGGGCCGGATTGGCTCCGCGGAAAAAAAGATCAGCGATATACAAGCCAAGACGCTCCCCAAGATGCAGGCCGATATGGAAGTGATAAAGCAGTTCTCGCTGAAGAAATTCGGGGTTTACGAGCATCCCATGAAGGGGCTGCAGGGCGTCATCGTCACCTATGACGAAACCGGCAAGAGCGTCGGAACGCCGCGCATCATGCAGATCAAGGGCGGGCAGGAGTAGACGAAGCGGAACTTAGCGCTACGCGCAACTGGGGACCATGGTCCATTGTCCATAGTCCTTGCAGCACAGTAACATGTGTAGCATTTCCGAGACGTTTCACAGAGCCTCGGCACCGCCAGGCGCCGGGGCTTTGTGTGTTTCTAGACCCGATGGATTGCGCCAGAAGCTGTGAAAAAATCAGGGAGACCGCTTGCTGACGCGCGTGGCTCGGAGTGCGGACACGCATGTCCGAGCCACGACCGTGAGGGAGTGGACGCCTCTCAAGATCGATTTTCCACACCTTCTCACCTATAAGGGAGACTGATCACGCCCCTCCCCAGGGCCGCAACCCGGGGTGACGGCGGAAATCTTACCCTTTCTCTTGCCGTGCCCCCTCTTCTCCTGTAGTTTAGGGCAGGGACAGCAAGCGGGTTTCCGCCCGTTCTCGCGAGAACTCCCAATTGACCCGATGCCGTTGGCGGCCGTTCTGTGGCACCGGTCACGATGACTTGCCCTGCTTCGCATTTGCGTGCAGCGGTGGACTCCGGAAGCTTGGAAGCGTAGAACTCGCCCCATGGTGATTGGGGCACGTGCGAAAACCGAGGTCAACCAATGAGGGTGTTCTTACCGTGAAGGTTTTCTTGGTCGACGTAAGAGACGAGAACTTCTACCGGCCCCTTCCCAAAGGTCTGGCTGGGCCTCGGCCTGACGACGGGCGTCTCCAGATCATGGCGTTCCCGCCGCTCGGGATCCAGGTTCTGGCGCCGATCCTGCGCCAGCACGGACACCAAGTGCGGATGTTCGACACCTGTCACCCGCTGATGAAGGCGTCGTGCATTGCGCAGGCGGTGAAGGACGAACCGCCCGATGTGGTCGCACTGTCCTTCCTTTCCGCCACCATCTACCCGACGGTCAAAGACCTGGCCCGCCGGTTGCGGTCGGAAGCCCCAGCGATCCCGATCATCGCCGGGGGACCGTTCGCCTCCATGAGCCCCGACCACATCCTGCGCGATTGTCCCTATATCGACTGCATCGGCGTCGGGGAAGGCGAGGAACTGCTTCCGGACTACCTGGATCACCTCGATGATCCGGGCGCCGTGGCGGGCCTTGTCTGGCGCCGCGGTGACGAGGTCGTCCGCAACGCGGCGCGCCCGCTCATCCAGGACCTGGACCAGTTCCCGTACCCGGACCGAACCAGCCTGCCGATCGACTACATCGAGTCCCTGCCCCTGGACGTTCCCGCGGTTCTCTCCTTGGACAAGTTCTGCACCATGCAGACGACCAGGGGTTGCCCTTTCTCCTGTATCTATTGCGATATCCCGGCGCTGTCCGGCGGCAAGTGGCGGTACCGTTCGGCGGCACATGTCGTGGGTGAAATGCAGCAGTTGCACGATCAGGGCTATCGCTCGATTTACCTCACCGATGACCACTTCCTGCTGAACCGCCAGCGCATTAACGACATTTGCCGCGGCATCATCGACCGCAAGCTGGAGTTTACCTGGGGCTGCGAGGGTCGGGTGGATTCGGGCGCGGCGGACCAACTGCCGATCATGAAGCAAGCGAACTGCACCAACCTCGCGTTTGGGGTCGAGTCCGGCACGCAGAAGATGCTGGACCGCCTCGGGAAGCGTCAGGACCTGGCGCAAATCGAGCGTGCCGTCAGCCAGGCGAAACAGGCCGGAATCGCCAGGGTCCACGGGTTCTTCGTGATCGGCTGTCCGGACGAGACCGCGGCGGACACCTTGGAGAGTTTCCGCTTCGCGGCGCGGCTGAAGTTGGACACGTTCGGCTTCAACCGCCTGTGCGTCTACAGGGGTACGCCGCTGTGGAAGGAGTACGTCGCGCGCGGGATCATCGATGACGCGCGGGATTGGCACAAGTGGTTCAAGTGCTCTGACATCGACCCCACCACGCTGCCCAGCGAAGTCGTCAACCGCCTGCGAATGAGAGGCTACGCGATGCTCTTCGCCCGCCGCGTGATCCAGCGTCCACTCCAGACCTATCGCCTCATCCGCACGTTCAGCCGGCACATGAAGATGACCGATATCGTGAAGATGCTCTACAGCCCGTTCCGGCGCCGCACCCTGACCCGGAAACCGGAACTCCCCGGCAGAATGATCGATGCCGGACAGGAAGCGCCCAACCGAGACACGGGTTCCAACTCGTGAGCCCGACGCCGTTTTGGCTGAGGCGCATGGCCTGGGTGACGCGTTCCAGCCGGAACAGCCGTGGCGAAACACGCGAAAGGCGGGAACGTCATGTGGCGGGTTCGTACACGGCAACGGCCATGCCGTAGTACGTGGGCACCGCATACGAGAGGAGATCCACTCTCATCGGCACGACGCTGAGCGCACCGGCGAGGATCAGGGTTTGCCAGAGCGAGTCTGTCCATGACTCCTTTAACATCTCGTCGCTGATGTCCAGGAGGCGGTCGAGGCAGTTCTCTTTCACCGCGTTGCAGTACAGAGCGTCATGTTGTGCCGCGGCGGGTGAGAAACCGAAGCGTTTGTGGTCTGGGGCGTGCGTGTGCCCCTGGTCCGCGGAGGCAATGAGCGCCACGCGTTTTCCGGAGTCGCGCGCGACGTCCGCAAGCAGGTGGCCGAAGCGCACGAGCATCTCGCGCGGCACGGCCGGACTGGGGGCGATGATGACCAGGCCCGGGCGCGGCGCGGGCAGCGGGTGCAGGGTGAACCAGAGCGGGATCATCGCGCCCCCGTCGAGCCGCAGTTCGCCATTCTCGCCGTCTGCGCGCCTGACCGGGAAGGCCGTGCCGCCTGCGGCCAGAATCGCGTCGGCCAGGGCCACGTCGCACGCGAAGCAGTCCTGAACACGCCGGCCCTGCGGCCCGCTCAGGGTCCCACCCGCGCGGGTCGCCGTGCCGACAGGGAGTGTGCCTTCCCCCGCGAACAGGGAACGGGACTCGAACAGGTTCTGTGTATGGACCAGAAACGGATCGAGCAGAATGACCGTGTCCACCCGCGCGGCTGCGAAGCGCCGTCCCGCCTCCGCCATTGCGGCTCGCGTCTCCGCCATCAAGCCGGGATCCTCCGCAACTTCGGAGACGATGCCGGGCCCGTGCGGAAGTATGGCGCCAAAGACCAGACTCATGGGGTTGGGGTCACTCCGAATGCCCCTCGACTCTAAGGAAGACCGAGAAGCCACCCAAGTGAGGCTGCCTGGGTGCCACCTTGCCGGGGCATTGCCCCCGGTCGTCAGGGTTGCCTGTAGTCCTCCTGCCAGAACCAGAGGGTCTTCTTCTCGGCAGACTTGCCCGTTCTGCTTTCATAGGTGCGGGTCACGCAGCCGCTGCTGACCCCCAGCAAGAGAACCAAGATGAGAATGCGTCCAACCAAGGACATGACAGGCCGTCCCTTCACACCACATGTGTCCCGCCCCGCAACCATTCCACGAGAACGGGACACTACTTCGCCTTGCCCACACTGACCTCGCCGATCCAGGCCAGGTTGGGTCGTTCACTGCTGCCGCACCCGACCGGCTGGACCAGGCGCAACTGGTCCGTGGTTACGGGATCGAACCGGATGGTGGTGGTGACCTGCTGCGCCGACTTGGCGTCACCGACCCCGATCGTGGTCCACGTGCCGTCCTTCATGATCTGGACCTCAATGCGCTTCGAGGGCTTCTTGTAAGCCCAGTACACCGCCACACTGCCGACCGCTTGCGGTTGCGCGAGCTGGATCTCGACCCAGTGCTCGGTGGCCGTCTCGGCCGACGCCCACGTCACCGCCGGCGAGCCGGCGCCCGCACAACCCTGGGAGTCACCGTCGTTGATCGGGCCGGCAGAGTATTCCGGAAACAGGCTGTCGACCTTCACCCGGGCGCCCAACGACGCCTGCGCCACGTTATCGGTGTCCAGAAGGGCGAATCGGATGCGAAGCCCAACGCGGTTGCGGAAGGGCGAACTGTCCGTCGCATCCAGGCCGAGTTCATGGGCCCCGTAATCGAGCGCCGGCAAGTCCAGCGTGCAGGCCAGTGTCTTGCCGTTGTCGGCAGGCTGGCAGGCGGCCTCGACACGTGCCCCGTCCAGCACCGTCGCCACCGAACCGGGCACGATCGCGCTGCCTTCGTCCGCCAGGGTAATCGCGACCTTCTTCGGTTGCGTGCCGGCCGACCCCAGTTCCACGACCGGCTGCGGCGTGACCGCTCTGCCGTCGAGGACAAGCGCGCGGACGACCGGCGCGGTCCGGTCGTCGTGGTTCAGCGATGCGGGCGGATTGACCAGGACTTTGGTGGCGCCGTCCTTGATCCGGGTCACGTCGATGCGAATGGTGCGTGTTTTTTCTTTCTGGTCGCAGTTCGCGTCCTGCCAGGCGCCGGTCGCGTCCAGGAAAAGGGTTCTCCCGGGCAGCGCCTCGATCTGCAGTGTGACGGAGGCTGACGCACGGATTTCGTAGAGGCTCCACGAGTCGTCCGCGGCCCGGGCCGGCCCGGTCACGCAGAAGGCCGCCATGATTGCCGCGAAGGTGAGCGCTGCTCGGGTTCTTCGTGTCATGGTGTCAGTTCCTCCCCAGCGTGGGCGGTGTCCGCCACTCAGAGTCCTACGGTGGCAGGTCCAGCCCCGCGTCGTTCACGACCCCATCCCAAAAGGTCGATTGCGCGTTGCCTGTTAACTGACGGTGTTCCGCCGCCAGTCCAAGACGTAACATACTGCGACGACGGGATTCGCCCAAACGGCCGCTGTCCCCCCACGTAATGCGTCAGTGGCGGGTGGAGATAGGGTCGAGGGTTGACCGGGGCTGGCGTCTAAAGTGGTCGGAGCGGTTCGCTCCGACACCCGCGGGACCGAGCTGGTCCCGCCACTTTGGCGAGCCCCCCCCCAGCCCAGCACCCGCCACTCCCATGAAACTGAAGGAGCCCG